>OJDT01000113.1_pt1 | contig 7814 bp, 1 predicted proteins | sample 1592901 | NCBI WGS metagenome assembly OJDT01 (sample SAMN05420117, study PRJEB24817) | seawater metagenome | isolation source: Sea water | place: Canada:Atlantic | collected 2013-11 | reverse complement strand
GAGATATCTTGCGTGACTGGAGTTCAGACGTGTGCTCTTCCGATCTCTTAACTCGACGACCAGCAGTGAAGGGGAAGGGTCTCAAGTCTCGGAGATAGATTCCTTCCTCATTGAAGGCGTGTCTGGAAGTGGAAGTGAGGGCGGGGAACCTGAGTACCTCCTCTCACAGGCTGAGGAACCAGAATACCTGCTGCCACGCACCCCTCCCCTCTCCCCAGAGGACACCGTCGATCCCGACACTCAGGCTCGACTGGAGGCTTTGCTGGAGGCGGCCGGGATCTCCAAGTTGGCCGAGAACAAGCAGCTGGCCGATCCAGACGTTCTCAAACGGCTAACATCATCCGTTAGTTGTGCGCTGGACGAAGCTGCTGCCGCGCTGACCCGCATGCGCACTGAGCCGACCCAGGGCGACGGAACCAGCCTCGTTGCAGCCTGCTCACAGGGTGATATATCGCGTGTCCGTCGTCTGTTAGACGAAGGACGTGTGTCCGTACACGAGACCACCGAAGAAGGCGAGTCTTTGCTGTCTTTGGCCTGTAGCGCAGGGTACTACGAACTAGCACAGGTTTTGCTAGCCATGCGAGCCAACGTTGAGGACCGCGGCATGAAGGGGGACTGCACCCCCCTCATGGAGGCCGCCAGCGCCGGCCACACCGATATCGTTAGGCTGTTGATCGCCCACGGCGCGGACGTGAACGCGCAGTCCAGCAGTGGGAACACCCCCCTCATGTACGCCTGCGCAGGCGGCCATGAAGAGGTTGTTCGAGTTCTGTTGGAGGCTGGCGCGAACGTGGAGGACCACAACGAGAACGGGCACACTCCCCTCATGGAGGCCGCCTCGGCCGGCCACTGCCCTGTCGCCAAGATCCTCCTCGAGTTCGGTGCTGGCATCAACACCCACAGCAACGAATTCAAGGAGTCTGCTCTGACCCTCGCCTGCTACAAGGGCCACCTGGAGATGGTTCGGTTCCTTCTGGACGCAGGAGCGGACCAGGAGCATAAGACGGACGAGATGCACACTGCCCTGATGGAAGCCTCGATGGACGGACACGTAGAGGTCGCACGACTTCTCCTCGACTCCGGGGCACAGGTGAACATGCCTGCTGACAGTTTCGAGTCCCCCCTGACGCTGGCGGCCTGCGGCGGTCACGTCGACCTCGCTATGTTGCTCCTTGAACGCGGCGCAAACATCGAGGAGGTGAACGACGAAGGTTACACCCCGCTGATGGAGGCTAGCCGGGAGGGTCACGAGGAAATGGTCGCACTACTTCTCAGTCAAGGCGCTGACATCAACGCTCAGACCGAGGAGACGCAGGAGACTGCTCTCACCCTCGCCTGCTGCGGCGGCTTTACGGAGGTCGCAGACTTCCTCATCAAGGCTGGCGCGGACCTGGAGCTAGGTGCGTCGACCCCCCTGATGGAAGCGAGCCAGGAGGGCCACCTCGAGCTCGTCAAGTACCTCCTCGAGGCCAGGGCAGACGTCAACGCAACCACCGGCACCGGCGATACGGCTTTGACCTACGCGTGCGAGAACGGCCACACGGACGTGGCTGATGTCCTCCTCCAGTATGGTGCTCAGCTAGAGCACGAGAGCGAGGGGGGCCGAACACCCCTCATGAAGGCTGCTCGCGCCGGTCACCTGTGCACCGTCCAGTTCCTGATATCAAGGGGCGCGGACGTGAGTCGGCAAACCTCAAACAACGACCACACCCCCCTAAGTCTGGCCTGTGCCGGCGGACACCTGAACGTGGTGGAGGTGCTCCTGCAACAGGGGGCCGACCCATTCCACAAACTCAAGGACAACTCAACTATGCTGATAGAAGCGGCCAAGGGCGGCCACACCACCGTCGTCCAGATGCTGATTGACTACCCCAACTCCCTGGTCTCCGGCTCCGCCCTGGACACCTCCCTTGACGCCCCCTCCTCCTGCGGGGAGGTCGAGCGCGTCCCACCGCCAGGGTCGGAGGCCCTACCCCCACCTGCCAAGGTATCCAACCTACGGATCAACGGGCGGAAGGGGGCGACCAACACCCCCGCCCCTCTGCCCCTGCAGGGGGTGGGGGTGAAGGGGGTCCTGTGCGGGACCGAGGCCGTCGGGTACGACATGCTGGAGGGATCTGCCGGCTACCTACTCGAAGATCTAGAGCGGAAGGGTTTGGACGCCAAATCATACATCCAGACCATGCTGCGAAGAACCGAGGGGAGCAGTAAGGAGGAGCAGATTATCCAAAAGGAGCAGATCCTCGCCGAACTACAACGGGTAGAAAAGGAACTTCAGGAGAAGGCCCAAGCCCAGCTGATGTTGAGCCACGAGCCGCGAAGCAACAAGCGGGACGCGGGGGAGGGCCGGGAGCTGGAGGAGAGGGAGGGTGGAGAGGGGGCGGAGGAGATCCTGCCCCCCTCTTCCTTCTCCCTACCCTTCGACCAGGCTGCATCCAGCACAGAGGTGATCCAGAACATTAGCAACCAGCAGCTGACTCGCAGTCTGGCCACCCTACCCCCCAGTGAACGTCCAAAAGCAAAGGCATCTCGAAAGATCGATGGAAAAGGAGGAAAAAAATCGCAGCTTCAAGCCGCGCTGCAACAGCATTCTCAACAGCTGGCGCAGCTGCAACAGCTTCAGCAGCTCAACCAACAGCTTCAACAGCAAGTCATCCAGCAGCGACAGCTTAAACAGCAGAATCAGCAAACCTTAGCTGCTTTGCAGCAGAACGCTATCGCGAACCAGCAGCAGCTGGCGGCGCTGCAGCAGAACGTGGCGCAGCTCCAGCAGCTAGAGCAGACCATCCTCGCGCAGCAGACCACCGCCCACCAGCAGCAGCACCAACAGCTCCAACAGCGAGTGCAGCAGATCATGCAGCAGAAGCAGCAGCTTCAGCATCAGATCAAGCAGTTTCAGCAACAGGTTGAGCAGCAGTTAGCGTTTACGCAACACACCGCCCCCCTGCCCACTCTGGGGGGACCGCCTCCCCTACCCTCGGGCCCCCCACCCGCGCCCCCCGGTTCCAAGAAGCGGGGCGGAGGGGAGAGCGAGGAGGGGGTGGAGCTCGTGTCCACGGCTGACCTTAACTACATCATTAACACCGAGCAGTTTATCACCACAGGAGGAGTGCCAGCGGGCATAGACCCGTCCCTGTTGACTTCTGCCGCCTTCGAGCTGGTCCAGGCCAGCCAGGCCCTCCAGGCTGTTCAGGCTGTGCCGCCGATATTGCACTCCGACTCTCCGCCAATGATGACCCCTCTCACCCAGGACCCGAGACTTTTATCCGAAATGGATCCTGCGCAGATAGCAGCGGCTGTTCAGCACTGCCCTATTCCTCTCGACTCTCCTCTCACGGTGGCAGCCGGAGAGGACGCTGGAGTTTACACGCACAGCATTAGAGGACGCTCTCTCGGAATACCCGGCTCCGCCCAGTACTCGAGCGTAATGTACAACGGGCCGGAGCCCAGCCTGGCGGCCGGTACCATGGTACAGGCCGGCACCGTCCTCAGCTCCTCCACCCAGATCATCGCTGGCACCGCCCACAACCAGCCCATCTCAGGGTTTGGACAAGAGTTGTTCCTACCACCCAACCTCTCATGCGCCTTCGGCCAGGGACAGGTTGAGCAGCAGAACCCCGGTCAGGACAAGAAGAAGATTGGCGGCAAGAAGAAGGCCCTGGGACACCAAGCCACGCCGCCGCTCGACCCAAACTACGGCGCCGGCGGGGTTGTACCCGGCGGTCAATTCGCCGCTGCTTACCCGCCCACCGCCGCCTACCCGGCCGGCTACCCTCCACCAGCGGCCGCCGGCGTGCCCGTCGTAGACTTAGACTCTGAGACGGACAGCAACCACGACACTGCGCTGACCTTGGCCTGCGCAGGAGGTCACGAGGAGCTCGTCACCCTCCTACTTTCAAGGGGGGCTGACAACGAGCACAGAGACAAGAAGGGGTTCACGCCCCTCATCCTCGCTGCAACCGCCGGCCATGATAAGGTGGTTGAAATCCTGTTGAACCACGGCGCGGACATCGAAGCCCAGTCTGAGCGGACAAAGGACACCCCCTTGTCCCTCGCCTGCTCCGGTGGGAGATATGAGGTTGTTGAGATCCTGTTATCGCGTGGTGCTAACAAGGAGCACCGGAACGTGTCTGACTACACGCCCCTCTCCCTGGCCGCCTCCGGCGGGTACACCAACATCATCAAGCTCCTCCTCGCGCACGGCGCAGAGATCAACTCAAGAACTGGCTCTAAGCTGGGTATCTCGCCGCTGATGCTGGCGGCGATGAACGGGCACACTGCCGCCGTGAAGCTCCTGCTCGATATGGGGTCGGACATCAACGCTCAGATCGAGACCAACCGCAACACCGCCCTGACCCTGGCCTGCTTCCAGGGCCGACACGAGGTTGTGTCGCTGTTGTTGGACCGTAAGGCCAACGTGGAGCACCGCGCCAAGACCGGGCTCACGCCGCTGATGGAGGCCGCCTCGGGGGGATACACCGAGGTTGGGCGGGTCTTGCTGGACAAGGGCGCGGACGTGAACGCCGCCCCGGTCCCCTCCTCGAGGGACACCGCCCTCACCATCGCGGCCGATAAAGGCCACTACAGGTTCGTTGAGCTGTTGCTATCGCGTGGTGCCCAGGTGGACGTCCGGAACAAGAAAGGCAACTCATCCCTGTGGTTAGCCGCCAACGGTGGTCATCTGGACGTGGTTCAGCTCCTCTACTCCGCCGGGGCGGACATCGATAGTCAAGATAACAGAAAGGTGTCCTGCCTGATGGCTGCGTTCCGGAAGGGGCACAGCAAGGTGGTGAAGTGGTTGGTCAAGCACGTCACCCAGTTCCCCTCAGACACAGAGCTCACCCGCTTCATTGCCACTATCAGTGATAAGGATCTGTTGAAGAAGACCCACCAGTGCCTGGAGATCATCCGTGTAGCCAAGGACCGGCAGGCTAGCGAGGCCAACAAGGCCGCCAACATCCTCCTCGAGGAGCTCGAACAGGAGAAGACTCGGGAGGAGAACAAAAAGGCCGCGGCCGCTCGCAAACGAGACAAAAAGAAACGCAAGAAGGCCGCTAAGAAGGGTCCCGTCGACGACGATGAGGAGGAAGAGGAGAAGGAGAAGGAGCTCGATATCGGCGAGGTAAACACGGAGGACGAGAAGGAGAAGTCACCCGAGATCCTCGAAGAGGTCAATAGCGACATCCTCAATCGTGACAGCGGCATCGACGCAAACAGCCAGGGCAGCGGCGCCTCCATCGAAAAAGACAACAACGAGAAACTTGGGAAGAAGAAGAAAAAGAATAAAAAGTCCAAGGAGCGAGAAAAGAACGAGGAGAACGACAAGAAGGCCAGTGAGGAGAAGGAGAACATCAACATCACCTCGGCGACCATCAACAACAGGGCCGAAAGCAAGGAGAAGAGCCCTGGGGAGGACGAAGAGCGCCCTGACAGCCGCAATGAGCGCAACAGTCAGCCCCGCGTGCCCTGCATCGAGGGTTATCCCGCCCCTGAACCTCAGATTGAGATCAAGGAGGCCGCCTTCTTTGAGCCTGTACGCAAGGGGCGCAACCGCGCCTCCCGCCAGAGCGAAGAATCCGACACCACCAAGGTTCCGCTGATCGTGGGCGGCAAAAAGAGCGCTGTGGCCGGCAGCAAGGCTGCGGCTCCGGACGCCGGGTGGAAGGAGGTTGTCAGGAAGAGCAAGAAGGTGAGTGTTCCCTCAAACGCCATCAGCCGTGTCATTGGAAGAGGAGGATCTAACATAAACGCTATCAGAGAGCTGTCCGGCGCGCACATTGAGGTCGAGAAGCAGAGCAAGGGCCAGGGCGACAGGACCATCCTGATCAAGGGCAGCGCGGACGCAACGAGGCTCGCCAACACTTGGATTAGCGCCATCATCTCCAACCCAGAGAAGGACTTGCAGGAGATTGTCGGCAAACAGCAGTACAAGCAGCTCAGCATGGCTTGTCTGACCAAGGCTAACAGCCTCGCTGTCACCAAGACGGTGGTCAAGACCACGGTGGTCACTGCGACCACAGTCACGCGCGGCGCCAAGGGTACAGAGGTCAAGAAACAGACGACAATTGCGGCCATCACGACGGCCACCAAGGTGACTTTGGCGTACTCGGCGCCGGTCATGACCAGCGCGACCAAGACCAAGCCGGTCACCAGCACCAGTTTTGCGGCCATCGCTGCAGGAAACGACGGTCTAGGGATGATCCCCACGGGACCCCCGCCCGCCGGGGCCGCCATGAAACAATCATCAGCTGCAACCCAGAAACAGTTGGCAGGGTCGACAAAGAGCATCAAGAAAGAGGAGCTCATCCCTTCCGGCGGTGTGTCTGCGCCCTCCGATCCCAAGGACTTTAGTCCCTTCAAGACTTTCAACAACTTGTCTCAAGGGTTTGGATGGAACTCTGCTAGTGATAACGGTCCCAAAGGGTTCGCCACCGCCAGCAATGGTCCAAGCCTAGCCTCCTCGCAGCCTGACATCTCAAAGGCACCCGGCTATCGAAGCATGGGTCAGCCTGGATCAAACTCGCCTATCATAACCTCTGAGGCGTCTTGGTCCGGATCTGGACATATTTCTCAGTCAGTGGCGCCCGGCCAGGCTGTGTCGGTGTCCAACTACAGCAGGGCTAACCCCGCCGGCGGAAACCCAGAACAGCAGGCTCCAGGCCAGCTCTACCCTACCCAGGAGCGCTGCAACTCTGCCCCCGGTACACCTGTATCGCCGCTGGTTCCGATGCCCATTGCGCCCCCGGTGGCTGCTAGCTCAAAGGGAGACTCTCCCGGGTCCGAACCCAACTGGTATTCACGACCCCCTGGCACCATCGGTGCTATGCGCTCAATAACTCCGGACGGAGAGCTTGATCGCCGGGATCGTTGGGGTGCTATGGAAGAGGTGGATTTGCCGCGGAGGCAGGGCTCAGGGAGCTACGGCCACAACAGTCCGGCCAAAGCCCCCGGCGGCCACATTCCCGATCTGTTTGGCCGAAACTTGAACAAACCTGTTGAGCCGCTGTCAGGACTAGCCGCCGAGAATCTGTTGAGCGCCGCTGCACAGTTGTCCAGTCTGTCCAACAACTACGACAACCTGATGGGGCAGGGACCGGTGCCGATGACGAATGTGTCCATGGCGCCCGGTATACCCATGCCCGATATGGCCTACTCACGCATGGGCCCGGTTATGTCGAGGTTCACTGCTCCGCCAATGTCCAACGCGACCACCTTCAGCCATCCTCTGCCGCCGCTATCGTCCGCCGGGATGAAGCCACAAGGTCTTAACCCCAATGCGCCCGACTTCAACCAGGGCGGCCTCTACAACACAGGGATGCGCGCCAACTTACCCCCGCGGGGCCCCATGATGAACGGCCCACAGAAGATGGCAAACGTTTTCTCCGGTTTCGGTAACCAGTTCGGCACCTCTGGAATCAACAACTTCCAGAACATTCTGACCAACCAAGGCATCAACGCCTACTTGTCGCAGATGAGCGGCCAGTTCGGCGGGCCAGCAGCGCCCAATCACATGCCCTCGCCCCTCGACCTGGTCAACTCCGGTCTCGCAGACCTCAACCTTAGTGGAAAAACATTGTCCGAGCTAACAGACATCCTGGGCCCGGAGAGTCCCTACCCGTCCAACCAGCCTGGCGGCGCCGATGTCGAGCCTAAATTCAGCCGGCCGATCGGCGCTGAGCGACGCACTGGACCTTCGCCCATTGGCGTAGCGCCTGGTGGTGGCGGGGTCCGCAAGCCGGACCCTTACACAGTGTGGGAGCTGCCGCAGATCGGAAGAGCGTCGTGTAGGGAAAGAGTGTAGATCTCGGTGGTCG
>OJDT01000111.1_pt1 | contig 7845 bp, 6 predicted proteins | sample 1592901 | NCBI WGS metagenome assembly OJDT01 (sample SAMN05420117, study PRJEB24817) | seawater metagenome | isolation source: Sea water | place: Canada:Atlantic | collected 2013-11 | reverse complement strand
TATTTTTCCTTTTATGACCTCTAGGGTTTAGCGCATGGGAGACAAGCAACATTGTCACGGTGACAATGACGATAGCGAAAGCGTAAAAAATAAAAGGAAAAATAGTTACCCTTACGAATCTGGCATTGTGCCAGTTGGGGATACCAATATTCGTTGGAACGTTAACTATTTCTTAATTGCTATCTCCTTTGTCATCTTCGATATCGAAGCTGTTTACCTCTACTTATGGTCTCTGGTTGTGTTAGAGACAAGCTGGCCCGGATTAACCACTGCCAGCCTTTTCATCTTAGCTCTGTTCATCGCACTGATATATGAAATTAAACAAGGTGCTTTCGATTGGGGTAAAAGACAACAAGGAGAGTAGCCATGCGCTGGCAACTGAGTAAGCCTGACATCATTCCAACGTCGCCTCAAACCATGCAAGAAGTGGTTGAGAAAAACCTACTTGTTACCCGACTCGAAGATCTTGTCGCTTGGGGGCGAAGTAACTCTCTATGGCCGTTTAACTTTGGCCTTTCTTGCTGTTATGTTGAGATGGCAACCTCGTTTACCAGCCGCCATGATATCGCCAGATTTGGTTCAGAGGTTATCCGCGCCACTCCCAGAGAAGCTGATCTAATTGTTATTTCCGGTACCGTTTTCCTTAAAATGGCACCTGTAATCAAACATCTCTATGATCAGATGTTAGAGCCTAAATGGGTGATCTGCATGGGCTCCTGTGCCAACTCTGGCGGCATGTATGATGTGTATAGCGTAGTGCAAGGTGCAGATCGTTTTCTCCCTATCGACCTTTATGTTCCTGGTTGCCCCCCAAGACCCGAAGCCTTGATGTATGGACTGACTCTTCTGCAAGAGGCAATACAAAAAGGGGAACCTCGCCAAGCCAGACCGCTTAATAGAACAATCACACCTGAAGAGATCCAAGCTTTTGCCTGTCGCAATATGCGCGATGAAAAACATGAGCAGAGGATCCAAGCCGATAAGCTCACACCGCCAGACGAGGTGTGATCATGAGCATAAACACTAAAGCAATGTCACTACATAAGATTCAGTCCGAAAAAAATCAACAAACACTGAGTCTAGCCATGTTACCCGGGCTTGATAGCTTATTGCGCGGCTCGTCGCAGCAACAAGCCTGTGTTGACCAGATTCTAACGCTCTGGATAGATAAAACACAGCTCATCCCAGCATTGAAGCTGCTCAAAGAGATGCAACAACCTTTCGATCTTCTGTTTGACCTTTATGCGGTCGATGAGCGACTTAGATTGGATAAGAACACGATCCCAGCGAAAGATTTCACCTTGGTTTATCAACTCATGTCAGTGAGTCGTAATCAAGACATCAGGCTAAAGGTCGCACTCCCTCAAGATGAAGCGCATATCTCAACCATTACCGATTTCTGGCCTTCGGCAAACTGGTATGAGCGTGAAGCATGGGATCTGTTTGGTATCGTATTCGATGGTCATCCAAATCTATATCGTATTCTGTTACCTCCCACATTCAAAGGTCATCCGCTGCGCAAAGAGTTTCCTTGTCGCGCCACAGAAATGGAGCCATTTAGCTTAGATGATGAACGCTTAGCCATTGAGCAAGAGGCACTCAAGTTCGATCCAAAACGTTGGGGGATGGAGGAAAACAACAAAGACAATGACTACATGTTTCTAAATCTTGGACCTAACCATCCTAGTGTTCATGGTGTTTTTCGCATCGCCTTACAGCTTGATGGTGAACATATCATCAACTCAGTTCCCGATATTGGCTTTCACCACCGAGGTGCTGAAAAAATTGCTGAACGCCAAACCTGGCATGGTTTTATCCCCTATACAGATAGAATTGATTACCTTGGGGGAGTGATGAATAACTTTCCCTACATTTTGGCCATAGAACAGTTGGCTAATATTCAAGTCTCAGAACGAGTCAAATGCATCAGGATCATGTTAGCTGAGTGCTTTCGGATCTTAAGTCATATGCTGTTTTTTGGTACGTTTGCTCAAGATGTGGGTCAGCTCTCCCCCATTTTTTATCTGTTTATTGATAGAGAGAAACTGTTTGGCATCATTGAGGCGATAACGGGTGCGCGCATGCACCCAAGCTGGTTCAGAATTGGCGGGCTTGCTCAAGATCTTCCCAAGGGCTGGGACAGAATGATGCAGGAGTTTGTCGATGAATTTCCTAAAAAGCTCGATGAATATGAAGTCATGGTGATGCAGAACAGCATACTAAAGCGACGTGCTGTCGGAATTGGTCAGTACAACACACAAGAAGCGTTAGATTGGAATATTACTGGCGCAGGTTTGCGCGCCACGGGACTCGATTTAGATCTTCGTAAAACGCGTCCCTATTCAGGCTATGAGAATTATGAGTTTGAAGTCCCCACAGCCAACAATGGTGATGCCTATGACAGATGCCAACTTAGAATTGATGAGATGAGGCAGAGCGTTAAGATTATCCAACAGTGCATCAACAACATGCCTCAGGGAGACTTTAAGGCAGATCATCCATTAACTACTCCTCCGAGTCAGCGCAGCAAACAGGACATTGAAACCTTAATTCAGCACTTTCTTAATGTAAGTTGGGGACCGGTAATGCCCAAAGGCGAATCTTGTTTCGCCGTTGAAGCTACCAAAGGTATCAACGCCTATACCCTTATTAGCGATGGCAGTAACACAAGTTATCGCACCCGCATTCGCACGCCTTCATTTGCCCACTTACAGATGATACCTGAAATGGCAAAAGGCTTAATGGTAGCGGATCTTATTGTGATTCTAGCCAGTATCGACTTTGTAATGGCCGACGTGGACAGGTAGGAGATATTATGGCAAATCAACACCAACAAGCGATCCCAATAGCATTCGTTGAAACTGACGGCAGCGGCTTGAGCAAAAAGGAGCAGCATGGGATTGATGCGCTGATCTCTCACTCTCCCCAGCTTACTGGGATCACCATCGATGCCCTAAAACTGATACAAACCGAGCGTGGCTGGGTAAGTGATGCAAGCTTACTAGCCCTGTCTCTTTACACCAAAATCCCTGTTGCAGATCTCGACAGTGTCGCCACCTTCTACAATCTCATCTTTCGCCAGCCCGTTGGTACAGTAGTGCTACATCCCTGTGACGGGATCAGCTGTGACTTGATGGGAGCTGAGCATATTCGTCAGTGTCTAAGTCATCACTTGAATATCAATGCCGGTGAGACAACAGCGGATAATCAGTTCACCTTGATCCCGCTTCCTTGCTTGGGCGCCTGCGATAAAGCACCGGTCATGATAGCCAATAAACAGCTGTTCGAGAATATGACTGAAACCGAGATACCTGAGTTAATTAGGGCACTAGGCGAGGTGAATAAATGAGTCAAACCTTCCCCCATAACCCTTTAACGCGCTTCATCACCTCAGATGAAGCGAGCTGGTGTCTTCAGCAGTATCAAACCCATGGCGGCTACCAAGGTTTTCGTAAATCTTTGGAGATGAGTCAAGACCAACTGCTCGACACCCTCAAAGAGTCCAATCTCAGAGGCCGAGGCGGCGCAGGTTTTCCCACAGGTCTTAAATGGAGTTTTGTGCCAAGAGGAGATGATGCCCCCTCGCCTCGCTATCTCATTGTCAACGCTGATGAGATGGAGCCCGGTGCTTTTAAAGATCGCATGTTATTGGAAAAAACGCCTCATCAAATCATTGAAGGTCTGCTTGTCGGAGCACAAACCTTAGGGGCTTCGATCGGTTATATCTTTCTGCGTGGTGACTACTACTTAGCTGAAGAGCGGTTAACTCAGGCGCTGAATGAATGTAGGGCTGCTAACCTTTTAGGTCAGAATATCTTAGGATCGGAATTAAGCTTCGACATTCACCTTCATACGAGTGCAGGCCGTTATATCTGCGGCGAAGAAACCGCCTTAATCAATTCGATGGAGGGGAAACGTGCTACTCCAAGGGCTAAGCCCCCTTTTCCACAAGTGGCTGGCTTATGGGGCAAACCCACTATCGTCAACAATGTCGAAACCTTCTGTAATCTGCCACATATTGTCAACTTTGGCCCTCAATGGTTTAAAGAGCTGGGACGTGAAGATGACGCTGGCACCAAAATTTTTGGCGTCAGTGGTCGAGTTAACAACCCCGGATTGTGGGAGCTACCAATGGGAACCCCCATCAGGGAGATTATTGAGCAACACGCTGGCGGTATGTGTGACGGCTACTCACTAAAGGGCTTTCTTCCTGGTGGTGCTTCCACCGACTTTTTAGTGGAAAAACATTTAGATGTCCCGATGGATTATGACACCATCGGCAAACAAGGCAGTCGAATGGGCACCGGCACCATCATCATATTGGATGATAAATACTGCCCAGTTTCTATGGTACTCAACCTGATTAAATTTTTCGCTCAAGAATCTTGCGGATGGTGTACACCTTGCCGTGATGGCTTACCTTGGGCTCAAGTATTACTAGAAAAAATTGAGCGCGGTGAAGGTGAACTTGCAGATATCACCCAACTTGAAGAACTCTGCCGCTTTGCCGCCCCCGGCAATACTTTTTGCGCCCTAGCCCCCGGCGCAGTAGAGCCCTTACAAAGCGCGCTTAACTATTTCAGGGAGGATTTTGAGTCTCATATTACGCAAGCTTGCTGTCCTTTCCATGCAAAACAACCCCTGAAACTCGATGCTGACCATTCTCGCTCTATGAATACAGACGGAGGTGAGAGCCATGAGCAAGTCTGATACTGACAGCAACAATGTTAAGAGTGTGGCTACCCTCTCACTCACTATAGATAATCAAATTTATCATGTCGATAAAGGGAAGAACTTACTTCAGGCCTGCTTATCCTTAGGGTTAGACTTGCCTTATTTCTGTTGGCATCCGTCCATGGGATCTGTTGGATCTTGTAGACAATGCGCTGTCATGCAATATCAAAATAGCGAAGATACCCGAGGCCGTTTAGTCATGTCATGCATGACGCCCGTAAGCGAAGGCATGATTGTTTCTCTTCAAGATGACAAATCACAACAGTTCCGAGAAACCAATATTGCCGCCATCATGACCAATCACCCTCATGATTGCCCAGTGTGTGAAGAGGGAGGAAACTGTCACCTGCAAGATATGACCTTGATGAGCAAACACATCAACCGTCGTTATCCGGGAAAGAAACGCACCCATCTCAACCAATTTTTAGGGCCTTTGCTAAATCATGAGATGAATCGCTGTATCGGCTGCTACCGTTGTGTTCGTTTTTACCGCGATTATTGTGGCGGTAGCGATCTCAATGTGTTTGGTTCTAAAAGCCACCTCTATTTTGGACGTGCAGAATCTGGTGTGCTTGAAAGCCCTTTCTCGGGTAACCTTGCTGAAGTTTGCCCCACGGGCGTGTTTACCGATAAGCCATTTTCACACCATTACAGCCGTAAATGGGATCTACAAACCGCCCCTGTTGTCTGCCCCCACTGCAGTCTGGGCTGTAACCTCACACTAGGCGAACGCAGCGGCAGCATAAGAAGGGTCACCAATCGCCAACACAATGACATTAATGGCCACTTCCTCTGTAATACTGGCCTATTTGGTTATGAACATGTCAATCACAGTGAGCGTCTAGAATGGCCACTTAAGCGTAATAATGAGCGTAAAACCACAGACCTACTCACGCCAGAACAAGCTCAAGCGCTGCTGAGTGAGTATTGTAATAAGCCAGAAGGGAATTGTATTGCTGTAGGCTCTGTTCGAACTCACATCGAAAATAACGGGGCGCTGTTAAAGCTCGTTGGCGAAGCACAATTTTATCTTGGCATCAATGATAGCCACGCTCAGCTATTAAATCTCTTATGCAAAACCTACAACGACACCTCGTTGAGCCCCATGTCGTTAACAGAAATTGAAACCTGTGATGCCACACTTATCATCAACGAAGACATCACCCACACAGCACCGAGACTGGCCTTAAGCTTACGACAGATGAGTCGTAATGCAGGACTGAAACAAGCAGCCAAACTTGGCGTACAACATTGGCAAGATGGCGCAGTTCGTAATATCGCCCAAACGACATTATCACCTCTACATATCGTTGAGAGCCAGGCCAGTGAACTGACATCCATCGCAACCCAAAGCATGATTTTACACCCTACTGAGCAGATAGTATTACTTGAAGAGATCGCATCTTTGTTAGATGAGAAGCTACTTGGTACTCATCAAAGTCCTGATGAATCAGTGTCGAACGAGGCCCAAAGTATCGTCGACGATATGCTAAGTGCGCAGCGACCTTTAGTGTTAACCGGTGTTCAAAGCAGAGACATGCACTTACTGTCCTTGAGTATTCAAATTGCCAACTCTCTTAAACAGCTCAACCCAAACACAGGGTTTTATGCCGCAACTCAAGCTGCAAACGACCTTCACCTAGGGCTATTACTAAATGATGAGTTAAATGATGAGTCAAATAAGGGGCCAAATGATGGTGCAAGAGTACAAGGGCTAGACTCCCTGGTCGAACGACTCAATACTGAGTCTGTTGAAACCTTAATAATATTAGAGACCGATCTTTACCGTTATCTAGACAATACACAGCTCGACAATGCCCTAAACAAAGTCAAACAGATCATCGTTATCGATCAACTCCTTACTAAAACAGCGAGCATGGCAGACCTCATTCTTCCCGCTACCTCATTTTCCGAATCATACGGTTGCAGTTTAAGCTCTGAAGGAAGACTACAATTTTCGTTCGCTACCATGTCCCCTATCAAGGACAGATTAGCGCCATGGCAATGGTTGTCGACACTAATCGCACTCCCGAGCTATGGCGAGTTGGTGCGTTGGATATCAGCTAAATTGACCCCACTAAAGAAAATGGAATCCTTTGCTGAGCTGACAAGGTTCAATGAACTCTCCCCTTTCAGAATAGCCAGACAAACAGTGAGAGACAGCAGCAGAACCGCTATTAATGCTGTTGACGATGTTAAAGAGAGCCAGCCTGTTATCGATTTAATGGCCCCCATTAATAACTCCATGGAGGGCGTTGCTGGATTTCGTCAAACGTTAGTGCAACCTATTTCAGTCCTGCCTGCTAATCGATGGTCACCGAAATGGAACTCAGATCAAGGTGAAAGCCGTGGTCAAATCAGTCATGACCAAGCCACAGACTCTTTATGGTCGATTTGGAATAAGGGCATAAAGATTTTCCCTACATCAAGCTCGATGAAAATAACAGTTCCATGTTATCCATCTGCACAGTCACTTGCTTCTGGTCATTACAATGACAAGATCCGACTGGGCGGCACTGCAAATCTCTATGCCGATTTTGAACTTGCACAATATTCCACTGCACTTGCTTCATTAGCACCAGAAAAGCGTGCGAGTATCCACCCTGAAACAGCTAAAAAGTGGCAATTAGCTGAAGGTGATACCATCAGCTTATATACTGCCAACACCCAAGTCGGGCTCACGTGCATATTGAACTCAAGCCAATCCAAGGAGTTAATTCTAATTCCAAGCGAATATTTCTCGCGACTTGGCACTTGGGTGAAATGGACTCGACTCTCTACACCAGAACTCACATCAGAGCCTCAACAAGAACTTGCGCCGCAATCTTCTACAGAGCCGATGCAAGAGCTATTACAAACACCATTACAGCGCCCCTCGCATGAGGAGAAAACATGATTGAGTTAACTTCTCTTTTAACCCCGCTGGCGATTCTGATTGTCTTGCTGCTTGCCGCCGCTTGGTCAACGTGGCTAGAGCGACGCTTATTGGGTATTTGGCAAGACAGATTAGGACCAAACCGAGTGGGTCCATTTGGCCTATTTCAAGTTATCGCCGACATGATAAAAATTTTCACCAAAGAAGATTGGATCCCACCGTTTGCAAGATCGGAA
>OJDT01000105.1_pt1 | contig 8012 bp, 14 predicted proteins | sample 1592901 | NCBI WGS metagenome assembly OJDT01 (sample SAMN05420117, study PRJEB24817) | seawater metagenome | isolation source: Sea water | place: Canada:Atlantic | collected 2013-11 | reverse complement strand
GGGGTGGCCGAGTGGTTAAAGGCGACGGACTGTAAATCCGTTCTCTCTGAGTACGCTGGTTCGAATCCAGCCCCCACCACCACTTTTTTATTGTTGTTAGATTGGTTTGCTGTTTTGGTTTCGAAGAGCAGATATCTCTGTTGTTTACTCGCCACAAGTGCTGTCGGTCTGACAATTTTAATTTTTTGAGTTAAAATATTTAATAGTAGCAAGATTGTGTCGCGGGTGTAGTTCAACGGTAGAACCTGAGGTTTCCAACCTCATGGTGTGGGTTCGATTCCCATCACCCGCTCCATCTTACTAACGTTCGATAAGGCTTGTGCTTGTTTGAGTACGATCGGCGCGAATTTTATTGGTGCTGTCGTTGAATAAAGCGCCGTAGGCGTTGTAAAGAATTTAGCCCACGTAGCTCAGGGGTAGAGCACTCCCTTGGTAAGGGAGAGGCCATCGGTTCAATTCCGATCGTGGGCACCATGCATTTAAGTTTAAGTGAACTTAAATGCAGCAAGCGTTTTTAGTAGACGCAGAGTAGTAGTGTGAGATGACTGCCGAATTCGTTGTATCCGTTCGGTATCGAGTATTTTGGTAATTATTTAATTAATAGATAGATGAGTTAACGATATGTCTAAGGAAAAATTTGAACGTAATAAACCGCACGTCAACGTTGGCACAATTGGCCACGTAGACCATGGTAAAACCACGCTTACTGCAGCCATCACGAAAGTGCTAGCTGAGAAGTGGGGCGGAACAGCGGTTGATTTTGCAAACATCGACAACGCTCCAGAAGAGCGCGAGCGCGGTATTACGATCTCAACGGCTCACGTAGAGTACGAAACAGAGAATCGTCATTACGCCCACGTTGACTGCCCAGGACACGCGGACTATGTCAAGAACATGATCACCGGTGCCGCTCAAATGGACGGCGCGATTCTAGTATGTTCAGCAGCAGACGGCCCAATGCCACAGACCCGAGAGCACATCTTGCTTGCGCGTCAAGTAGGCGTACCGTACATCATTGTTTTCTTGAATAAAGCAGACATGGTAGACGACGAAGAGTTGTTGGAACTGGTTGAGATGGAAGTTCGTGAACTTCTGGATACTTATGAGTTTCCAGGCGACGATACTCCAATCATCATCGGTTCTGCTCTTAAAGCCCTTGAAGGCGACCCAGCTTACATTGAAAAAATCATTGAGCTTGGCGAGACCCTAGACACTTATATCCCTGAGCCAGAACGCGCTATTGACGGTGCTTTCCTAATGCCAGTTGAAGATGTGTTCTCAATTTCAGGCCGTGGCACAGTAGCGACGGGTCGTATTGAGCGCGGTATCGTTAAAGTTGGCGAAGAGATCGAAATCGTTGGCGTTAAAGACACAGTGAAGACGATTGTTACTGGTGTTGAGATGTTCCGCAAGTTGCTTGACGAAGGTCGTGCTGGCGATAACGTGGGTATCCTTCTTCGTGGTACTAAGCGTGAAGATATCGAGCGTGGTCAAGTACTGGCTAAGCCTGGTTCAATCAACCCGCATACTAAATTCGAAGCTGAAGTATACGTACTAAGCAAAGAAGAGGGTGGTCGTCATACGCCATTCTTCAAAGGCTATCGTCCACAGTTCTATTTTCGAACGACTGACGTAACTGGCGCTTGTGAACTTCCAGAGGGCGTAGAGATGGTTATGCCTGGCGACAACATCAAGATGAATGTTGAGCTGATCGCGCCAATCGCGATGGAAGAAGGTCTACGTTTCGCGATTCGCGAAGGTGGACGCACAGTCGGTGCTGGCGTAGTAGCCAAGATCAACGATTAGACGATCGCTTTTGCCCTGACTCTTCGTTGTTGGAGAGTTTTGGAATGCTCAGGTGCAACATGCATGCTGCGTTTCTAAAATTCTTCAGCGTCTCGATTCAGAACAAACTCGAAACGTCTAATTAGATAAAGAAAATCTATTCGTGCTAGTAAAGTTCGATATAGGAAAGTAAGAAATATTTAAGGTTAAATAGGTTAACTATGAGCGTTGAAAATCAGAAAATTCGGATTCGGCTTAAAGCTTTTGATCATCGCATGATCGATCGTTCGGCTTTAGAGATTGTGGAAACAGCTAAGCGTACAGGCGCTATCGTTTGCGGCCCGATCCCATTGCCAACACGAATTGAGCGCATGACCCTGCTTCGTTCACCACACGTGAACAAAACAGCTAGAGATCAATTTGAAGTGCGTACGCACAAACGTATCGTAGATATCGTTGAGCCAACTGACAAAACTGTTGATGCTTTGATGCGTCTTGATTTGGCTTCCGGTGTAGACGTTGAGATTAAAGTTAACTAGATCGTTAACTTTACTCAGGCTACACGAATAAATTAAAGCAACTAATAAGTGAGAGAAACCATGTCACTTGGACTAATTGGACAAAAAATAGGTATGACGCGCGTCTTTCAAGAAGACGGTCGATCAGTGCCTGTTACGGTAGTTGAAGTTAAAACAAACCGTGTCACACAAGTAAAAACGAAGGAAACTGATGGCTATGAAGCTGTGCAAGTTGCATCCGGTGAGCGTCGTGCTAACCGTGTAACAAAAGCGCTTGCTGGTCATTATGCAAAAGCAAATGTTGCCCCAGGTACACGCATAGCAGAATTCAGGATTTCTGCCAGCGATGCTAATCTGGAAGTTGGATCTGAAATCAACGTTGATCTCTTTGAGGCTGGCCAAAAAGTAGATGTACAAGGTACGTCTGTTGGTAAAGGCTTTCAAGGTGGTATCAAACGTTGGGGTTTCGGCGGCTTACGTGCAACTCACGGTGTGTCAGTATCGCATCGATCGCTTGGAGCTACAGGTCAGTGTCAAGATCCTGGTAAAGTTTTCAAAGGTAAGAAAATGGCCGGCCATATGGGCGCGCGCAAGCGTACTCAGCAAGGTTTGGAAGTAGTAAGAGTTGACGCAGAGCGCAACGTTATTTTGGTTAAAGGCTCAGTGCCTGGATCAAAAGGCGGTAGCGTAATGATTAAACCTTCCGTCAAAGCATAGTTAAGGGGCTCTGAATCATGGAACTTAATGTACATAACGGCTCAGCGCTGAAAGTATCTGACGACGTATTCGCCGCAGACTACAACGAATCGTTGATCCATCAAGCGGTAATAGCTTATCAAGCAGGTGCCCGTCAAGGTACTCGTGCTCAAAAGAACCGGTCTGCGGTATCTGGCGGCGGTGCGAAACCATGGCGTCAAAAAGGTACTGGCCGAGCACGTGCGGGTACTTCACGAAGCCCAATCTGGCGCGGCGGTGGTAGAACCTTCCCTGCGACTACACAAGATTTTTCGCAGAAGATGAACCGTAAGGCTTACCGTTCTGCGATGCGTTCAATTTTGTCTGAATTGGTTCGTCAAGAACGTTTAATCGTCTCCGATGATTTTTCGGTGAAAGAGCCTAAGACCAAACAATTGGTTGCCAAGATGAACGACATGAAGCTTGATGACGTATTAGTCATCACGCATGAGCATGACGTTAACTTGGAACTGGCTTCGCGCAATCTTTACCACATTGGTATTTTAGAAGCGCAAGAGATTAACCCTTTGAGCCTGATTGGTTTCAATAAAGTCCTTATGACTTCTGAAGCAATCAAGTTAATAGAGGAAAAATTCGCATGAGCAAGAGTAAATTAAGTAGCGATCAATTATTTCAAGTGCTGATTGCGCCAATCGTAACCGAGAAAAGTACTCGTGTAGCTGAAGATCACGGTCAAGTGGTTTTCCAAGTAGCATCTCGCGCGAATCGCGATGATGTGAAAGCCGCTATCGAGCAAGCTTTCGAAGTTGAGGTTGAAGCAGTTAAGATTTTAAACGTTAAAGGTAAGACTAAGCGTTTTGGTAAATCTATTGGCAAGCGTAACGATCGTAAGAAAGCCTATATCCGTCTTAAAGAAGGCAGTGATATCGATTTCACAGAATTCCAAGCTTAGTTCGCTAAGTTTGAATTGATTGAATTATAAATTAGGTAATTAGAATGGCATTGGTAAAGTTAAAACCTACCTCTCCGGGTCGTCGAGGCACAGTACGTGTCGTCAACCCTGATTTGCACAAAGGTGACGGATTTAAGCCGTTGTTGGAGTCAAAGCGGGCGATTAGCGGACGTAATAATGTAGGTCGCATCACTGTCCGTCACCGAGGTGGTGGTCATAAGCGTAAATATCGTGTTGTTGATTTCTGTCGTATTAAAGACTCTGTGCCGGCCACGGTAGAGCGTTTGGAATACGATCCGAATCGAAGCGCACATCTAGCACTATTGTGTTATTCCGATGGCGAACGTCGTTATATTTTAGGCCCTAAGGGTTTAAAAGCAGGGGACAAAGTCGTATCTGGAGCTGACGCGCCAATTGCTACAGGAAACTGTTTGCCATTGCGTAACATTCCAGTTGGTTCGGTAATGCATAATGTTGAATTGAAGCCAGGCAAAGGCGGTCAAATGGCCCGATCTGCAGGTACTTCAACGCAATTGATCGGTAAAGAAGGTAAATACGCTCAAATTCGTTTACGTTCTGGCGAAATGCGCAGAGTTCTGTTAGATTGCCGCGCTACCATTGGTGAAGTAGGCAACTCCGAACACTCATTGCGTAAATTGGGTAAAGCTGGTGCTAAACGCTGGCGCGGAATTCGTCCAACAGTTCGTGGTGTTGCCATGAACCCAGTAGATCACCCGCATGGTGGTGGTGAAGGTCGTACCTCTGGTGGACGTCACCCAGTATCACCAACGGGTGTACCAACTAAGGGTTACCGCACTCGTCGTAACAAACGTAGCGATTCGATGATTCTTCGTCGACGCAAGAAATAAGGGCTGAGGATTTAGATAGATATGGCACGTTCAATTAAAAAAGGTCCATTCGTAGATCACCATCTATGGGCAAAAGTTGAGAGGGCTGCGGCAATACATGACCGCAAGCCAATCAAGACTTGGTCACGTCGCAGTATGATTATGCCGGAATTTGTAGGCTTAACAATTGCAGTTCACAACGGTCGTCAACACATACCCGTGCTGATTTCGGAAAATATGGTCGGTCACAAGTTAGGTGAATTTTCACCAACTCGTACCTTCAAAGGCCATATTGCTGATAAGAAAGGACGATAGGCAAGGTAAATATTATGTTAGTTAAAGCTACTGCAAAAAACGTAAGAATTTCGCCACAAAAGGCACGCCTAGCGGTGGATCAGATCCGCGGCAAGTCAGTTGCTCGTGCGTTAGAGATTCTGACCTTTGGTGAAACCAAAGCAGCTACTCTTGTTTTAAAAACGCTTGAGTCGGCAATCGCAAATGCGGAACACAACGAAAGTGCAGACATCGATGAGTTGTTTGTTTCTAAGTGTTTCGTAGATGAAGGTCCTACGATGAAACGTATGCGTCCACGAGCTAAGGGTCGCGGCGCAGCAATTTTGAAACGATCTAGCCACATTACGGTTGCCGTAAGTGATGATCTAAGTGCCAACAGCGCTGATAACGGAGGCCAGTAATGGGTCAAAAAGTACATCCAAATGGCATGCGTTTGGGCATTGTTAAAGACTTCAATGCAAAATGGTATGCCGATAAGACTGAGTACTCAAAATACCTAATTCAGGATTTGAAGGTACGTGAGTTTTTAGAGAAGAAGCTTAAGAATGCCGCAGTGAGTTCAATCACTATTGAGCGACCTTCGCAGAATATCAATGTGATTATTCACACTGCGCGTCCAGGTATCGTGATCGGCAAAAAAGGCGAAGACATCGACCGTATGCGTAAAGCTATCGCTGATATAACTGGTCTGCCAACTCAGGTTTCGGTTGAAGAAATTCGAAAGCCGGAAATTGATTCGAAATTGGTGGCAGATGGTATCTGTCAACAGTTAGAAAAGCGTGTAATGTTTCGCCGTGCGATGAAACGCGCCGTGAGTGCAGCTATGCGCGCTGGAGCTCAAGGTGTAAAAGTGATGATCGCCGGACGTTTGAACGGAGCTGAAATAGCTCGTTCAGAATGGTATCGCGAAGGCCGAGTGCCGCTTCACACATTACGTGCTGATATTGATTACGCGACCGCAGAAGCATTGACAACTTATGGCATCATTGGTGTAAAAGTTTGGATCTTCAAAGGCGAAATATTCACTCCGGTTAACAGTGTAGTTGTTGATGACAGCGCAGCTGCTAGTTAGGGAACGAACTAAATTAATTAACTTAATAGTTAAGACTTAAAGACCTATTTAGAGGTTAGAGAATTATGTTAATACCAAAACGTACCAAATTCCGAAAAGCGCACAAAGGGCGTAACCGCGGATTAGCTACCACTGGCAACAAAGTGAGCTTCGGTGAATTCGGCTTGCAGTCAACGACTCGCGGTCGTATGACTTCGCGTCAGATAGAGGCAGCACGTAGAACCATTACACGTCACATTAAACGTGGCGGCCGAGTCTGGATCCGAGTTTTCCCGGATAAACCAGTTTCAAAAAAGCCACTCGAAACTCGAATGGGTAAAGGTAAAGGTAACCCTGAATTTTGGGTTATGGAAGTTAAGCCTGGGCAAATGTTGTATGAATTGCAAGGTGTTAGTGAAGAACTAGCACGCGAAGCGTTCACCCTGGCAGCTGCGAAGCTTCCGTTTAAATGTAAATTTGTAAGCCGCCAAATCGGCTCGAATTAGTAGACCAGGCAACTGGACTAAGTAACACAAGGTAAAGAGAAATGGCTACTGAATCACGAGCTGCAGAATTGCGAGCTAAATCAGAGACTGAGTTGAAAGACGAATTAGTTGCATTACGTAAAGAAGAATTTAAGTTACGTATGCAACGAGGTACTGGTCAATTGAGTGACACATCACGTTTTAAAAAGATTCGTCGTGATGTTGCTCGTATTAAGACCATCCTAAACGAACAAGCTGCTTCAGCTTAAACCGTATAGAGCATTTTAGAGAGTATAGAAAGATGACCGAAAATATTGCAGTAGACAACGCCACTGATAGTGCACGCACAGTCGAAGGTAAAGTTGTGAGCAACAAAGCTGAGAAAACTATCTCAGTAATGGTTGAGCGACGTGTGAAGCACCCTTTGTACGGTAAATACATTCGTAAATCGACTAAGTTCTTAGCACATGATGAAGCTAACGAGTGTGGCGAAGGCGATACCGTATTGATTCAAGAGTGCCGTCCTTTGTCGAAAAACAAATCATGGCGTTTGGTTAAGGTTGTTGATAAGGCAATTGTCGCTTAGACGATCCTTTTTAACCAATAACTAACTATTTAATAAGCAGCGATAATTTAGGATTAATCCATGATTCAGATGCAAAGTATTTTAGAGGTTGCTGACAACAGCGGTGCACGTAAAGTTATGTGTATCAAAGTGTTAGGCGGCTCAAAGCGACGTTATGCAGGTATAGGTGACGTTATTAAAGTAAGTATCAGAGAAGCTCTTCCTAACTCTCGAGTTAAGAAAGGGGCAGTTTATGATGCCGTGATAGTTCGAACTCGAAAAGGCGTTCGACGCCCCGACGGTTCAGTTATCCGCTTCGACAAAAACGCTGCGGTTATTTTGAACGCCGCTCGCCAGCCTCTAGGTACTCGTATCTTTGGCCCAGTAACTCGTGAGTTGCGCGGCGATAACTTCATGAAAATAATTTCTTTAGCACCAGAAGTGCTTTAGCACCAGAACGATTGGTTTCAAGACTATGAATAAAATTAAAAAGGGCGATCAAGTGATCGTAATTTCTGGCCGAGACAAAGGCAAGACTGGTGAGTTGTTAGAAGTAATGGCTGATGGCCGTGCCTTGGTTAATGACATTAATTTGGTAAAAAAGCATACCAAGCCAAATCCACAGGCTGGTATCACTGGTGGCATTTTGCAAAAAGAAGCCCCTATCCAAATGTCTAACATTGCAATTTTCAATACTTCGACCAGCAAGAAAGACAAAGTCAGCATCGCCGGCGAAGGCAAAGATAAACATCGTGTAATTTATTCTAACGTGATTCAATAGATCGGAAGAGCGTCGTGTAGGGAAAGAGTGTAGATCT
>OJDT01000101.1_pt1 | contig 8052 bp, 7 predicted proteins | sample 1592901 | NCBI WGS metagenome assembly OJDT01 (sample SAMN05420117, study PRJEB24817) | seawater metagenome | isolation source: Sea water | place: Canada:Atlantic | collected 2013-11 | reverse complement strand
ATTTAATACTCACTGTTTGGATATACAGTGTTTTGATAAAAAAGATGTAAGAGTCAGAACAGAGAGCAGGTCCAGCGATTCTTAGCATAAAGACTCAGAGCAGCGAGTCGGGGCTATTTAGCTAAAAATTAGCCCCAAAATAGCGAATAGCCCAGGACAGGCTATTCTATAAGTGAAGCCGCTATTAAAGACGGTCTCACACGGCACACGGATACTCAGGGAACAAGGCTTCGGTTGTGTGTTTTAACCACAAGGAATAGATAATGGTCGACGAAACTAGTAAGGATAAAGCATTAGCGGCAGCGCTCTCACAGATCGAGCGTCAATTCGGTAAAGGCTCCATGATGCGCTTAGGCGATAGCGAGCGCGAAGCAATCCCCTCTATCTCTACTGGGTCATTGGGATTGGATATAGCGCTCGGCATAGGCGGCTTGCCGAGAGGACGCATAGTCGAGATCTACGGCCCTGAGTCGTCAGGCAAAACCACGCTTACGCTACAGGTTATTGCCGAAGCGCAAAAAGCTGGCGGTAGCTGCGCCTTTATCGACGCCGAGCACGCATTAGATCCAATTTATGCCGAGGCGCTGGGTGTCGATGTCGACAATCTTCTTGTAAGCCAGCCCGACACGGGCGAGCAAGCATTGGAGATCTGCGACATGGTCGTCCGTTCCGGCGCGCTCGATGTGGTTGTTATTGACTCCGTTGCAGCGCTCACGCCTAAGGCGGAGATCGAAGGCGATATGGGCGATAGTCACATGGGCTTGCAAGCTCGCCTTATGTCGCAAGCGCTGCGTAAGATGACAGGTAACATTAAGAATTCGAATACCCTGGTAATCTTTATTAACCAAATCCGTATGAAGATTGGCGTGATGTTTGGATCACCTGAAACCACCACCGGTGGTAATGCGCTCAAGTTCTATTCGTCTGTCCGCCTCGATATTCGCCGTATAGGCTCGATTAAAGAGGGCGACGAAGTAGTCGGCAACGAAACGCGAGTGAAAGTGGTGAAGAACAAGGTTGCGCCCCCTTTCCGTCAAACCGAATTCCAGATCATGTACGGTAAAGGCATTCATCGCTTGGGCGAGGTTATTGATCTTGGCGTTAAGCTCGATCTTATCGATAAGTCTGGCGCATGGTATGCCTATAACGGCGAAAAAATAGGTCAAGGCAAGAAAAACGCCTCTATTTACCTCGAAGAAAATCCTGAGGTTGCTGCCGAAATCGAGGCGCTTGTTCGTCAGAAACTCTTAGCTGATCCCAAGGCGCAGGCGGCTGCGGAAGCGGCGGCACGTGCCGAGGCTCGCGCGTCGGCGAACGACGGCAGCGTCGAAGCAGATGCCTCAGCTAGCTAGTAGCTTGAGGTGTGACAAATCGAGGACTGCATAAAGGCTCTAACGTGACATCGAGAGAACTCGTCGATGGTCGTAATTCATCAGCCATGCCAGACACTGAGTCCGGTGTGGCTGATGTTGATGAGCCAGCCGAGGTTTTACAGTCTGCCTCGGCAGCTAAACCTTTCCTCCCCCTAAGACGCTCGGCAATGGACTCGCTTGCACGACGCGAGCACTCTTACGTTGAGCTACAACGAAAGCTCCGACTCAAATACCCCGATGCCCCTCATGATGAGATCGATTTTCAGCTAGGCAGACTACGTGATCAGGGGCTGCAATCTGATGCGCGTTTTGTCGAGTCCTATGTTCGTTATCGTAAATCGCGGGGCTTTGCCTATCTCCACATCCGGTCTGATTTGCTGGGTCGAGGCGTGTCAGAGTCTCTTATCGAAAGCAATCTATTCGAAGACGACGACGATTGGTTGCCGATGGCAGAAGCATTAGTGCAGAAAAGACTGCTGGGCCAGTCCGACTTGTCTTTTGGCAGCAAGCCACATCTCAAGCTTCTCCGGTTTCTGGAGTCCCGTGGTTTCACTCCACGCGTTACGCGCAGGGCGCTGGATGCAAAGTTTACGCGCTAGTGCTGCAGTCGATTCCTTTGCTCGAAATTATTTAAGCACGCTCGCTAAAATGCGATAATCCAGTCTCCTGTTTAGATAGACTCGCAACAGGAGACCACAGACTCATTCTTCTTCGGGATCTTACATGAAACTTATCCGATCATTTCGCGGTATTCGCCCAATCGCTCAACTCGCCGCAAAAGTAGCCTCGCATCCTTACGATGTGCTTAACCGAGAAGAAGCTTATGAGTTAGCAAAAGGCAATGCACTCAGCTTTTTGCATATCAATAAGCCAGAGGTAGACATGCCCGACGAGGTTAGCGTCTACGATCCTAGCGTTTATGCCAAGGGACGAGAGAACCTCGAGCGCTTTATTAGTGAGGGCACGCTGAAGCAAGACGACACTGCAACGCTTTATGTCTATAAGCAGGTGATGGGCGATCACCAACAGATTGGACTCGTCGCCGCGGCGTCGGTTGAGGCCTACGATCAAGACCTAATCAAAAAGCACGAGTTTACTCGGCCCGTGAAAGAAGACGATCGGGTACACCACATGGATGCGCTCGATGCGCAAGTGGGCCCGGTCTTTCTTACCTACAAAGCCCAAGCCTCAATCGATGCGCTTATCGCAAAAGTGATTAAAGACGCTCCGGATTATGATTTCGAGGCAGATGATGCAACGCGGCATGTGTTTTGGGTTATCCGCGACGAAGAGCTTGTTGCCGCAGTCGAAGGTGAGGTGAACGCGTTGGATTGTCTCTATGTTGCCGATGGGCATCATCGTTCTGCTGCAGCCTCACGGGTGAAGAAACTCAGGCAGGAGGCGAATCCTAATCATACGGGGGGCGAGCCATACAATTATTTTCTTACTGTGTTGTTCCCGCATAATCAAATGCAGATACTCGATTACAACCGACTGGTAGCGAGCCTCAATGGTCATAGTGTGAACGCGTTTCTCTGCGCGTTGGCCGAGAATTTCAATATTGAGTTAGTCGAAGGACAGGCTAAGCCTAGCAAGGCACGTGAGTTTGGTTTCTACGCGGGGAAACAGTGGTATCTCTTAAGCGCGAATTCTAATTTGCTTGAAACTATCGACGACACTGATCCTGTTGCAAGCCTCGATGTAAGTATTCTGCAAGAGTTTGTGTTCTCGCCGTTACTCAATATTCTCGATCAGCGTACCGATAGTAACGTTGACTTTGTCGGAGGTATCCGCGGACTGACGGAATTAGAGCGCCGTACGGATGGCGACGAATGGCAGGCTGCTTTCGCGCTTTATCCAACTTCGATCGAGAGTCTAATGGACATTGCTGATGCGGGTGAGGTTATGCCACCGAAATCTACTTGGTTCGAGCCAAAGCTCAAAAGCGGGCTGGTTATTCATTCGCTGAAGTAGTCGGCTAGCGAAAAGGAATATCGACAATAGGAAAAGCTAAACACCCTCAGAATTTTTGAAAGCGTTAAAAAGTGTAGGGGGTTTACAAGGTAGATAAGAATGACGCGGCTCAATACCGCGTTATTTCTTGCGCTTTTTTAAGTCGGTTTAGGAAAATCAGCCGACCTACTAAAGGCGCTCTGTTGAATAGCTCGCTGTCTAATAGCCCGCTGTTAAGCAGCCGACTGCTTTCCCAGTTCGACTAACTTGGGCTTTTCGGCATTAATAGGAATCTGCTTGGGCCGCATAGCCTCGGGTATTACCCGCACGAGATCGATGTGCAGCAAGCCGTTTGCTAGTGTGGCGCCCACGACTTCAACATGGTCGGCGAGTTGAAAGCGGCGCTCGAAATTGCGCGCGGCGATACCCTGATGCAGAAAGTTTCGTCCCTCTTCGCTGCCTTCTTTTTTTCCTTTAACGGTAAGGGTCTGTTTCTCTGACTGAAGCTCGAGCTCGTCTTCGACGAAGCCGGCGATAGCCATAGTGATTTGGTATTTGTCTTTGTCTATCAGCTCAATATTATAAGGCGGATAGCTCGGCTGGGTTGCGTCGTTGCGGTTAACCGCATCGAGCAAAGACGACAGATGGTCGAAGCCAATAGTAGAACGGTAGAGGGGTGAAAAATCAAAGTTACGCATGTCATATCCTCGCAATAAAGCAATATGTTTCTAAGGTTATGCCTACCCTCGGTGAGGGCTAGGCGACTAGGCGGTCTCTTTTGAGCACCGCCTAATTCCTATATGCTGCGCAAGTTCTTTTTTTCAAGGGTTAACGAATAAATTAGTGCCTGTTTAAATGACAAGCATTTCCATAAATTCGTTAACCGGCGTCGCTTCGAGTTTCGCCTGATCTTTGCAAAGGGCAAAAATCTCCTTGCAGCGTTTCGCAGGGAAGCGCGTGGCGAGGTTGGCTTTGAACTTGTCTTCGAGCAAAGGGATACCTTCTTCGCGGCGGCGACGATGACCAACAGGATAGTTAATCTCTATCTTGTCAGAACTGCTGCCGTCTTTGAAATAAACCTGCATTGCATTTGCGATCGACCGTTTTTCAGGCTCAAGGTATTCTTTCGTGTAGGTAGGGTTCTCGTGAATCTCCATCTTCTCGCGAAGCTGATCGATAATCGGATTTGCCTCATGGAAGCTGTCTTCGTAATGCTCGGCAACGAGATTACCGAAGGCTAGTGGCACCGCTGTCATATATTGCAAGCAGTGGTCGCGGTCTGCTGGATTATTAAGCGGTCCCGATTTGCTGATAATACGAATGGCAGATTCATGAGTATGGATGACAATTTTTTCAATGTCGTCTAACCGGTCCTTAACCTTCGGGTGCAAACGCACAGCGGCTTCGGCGGCTGTCTGCGAATGGAACTCGGCAGGGAAAGAGATTTTGAACAGGATGTTTTCCATGACGTAGTTGCCGTAAGGGCGAGTGAATTCGAATTCTTTGCCCTTAAACGAGACGTCGTAGAAACCCCAAGTCGGCGCGGAGAGGACGCTCGGATAGCCAATTTCGCCACGCATAGTGAAGTCTGCAAGTCGAACTGCGCGCGACGTTGCATCGCCAGCCGCCCAAGACTTACGAGGACCTGCGTTAGGCGAGTGACGGTAGGTACGTAAGCTCGAGCCGTCGAGCCATGCTTGAGAAAGCGCATCGATTATCTGCTCGCGCGAGCCGCCCATCATCTTTGTCGCGACAGCCGTTGACGCCACGCGAACGAGTAGAACGTGGCATAGGCCGACGCGATTGAAGCTGTTTTCGAGTGCGATAACGCCCTGAATTTCGTGTGCCTTAATCATCGCAGTGAGGACGTCACGCATGGTAAGTGGCGCTTTTCCTGCCGCAATATTCTGCTGCGACAAGTAATCGGCAATAGCGAGGATTGCGCCAAGGTTGTCCGATGGATGACCCCATTCTGCGGCAAGCCACGTGTCGTTATAATCGAGCCAACGCACGATGCATCCGATGTCCCACGCGGCTTTTACAGGGTCGAGGCGGAACTGCGTACCGGGGACGCGGGCACCGTTTGGCACAATAGTGCCTTCGGCGAGTGGGCCGAGAAGCTTGGTGCACTCAGGGAATCGCAGCGCGAGAAGACCGCAGCCTAGCGTGTCCATAAGACAGTTGCGGGCGGTGTCATAAGCTTCGGTTGAATCGATTTCGTAATCGCAGACATAGTTGGCGATGTCGACGAGTACCTGATCGGGTTCTGGGCGGTTATTGAGTTCTACATTTGCTGACACAGTTGATTCCTTTTGTAATTACAGGGTGTTCGTTATTAAAAGTAGGGATTTAGAATGGCGCTATCTAGCGATCAGCGATGTCTACCCAAGTCGACGTTTCGGGGCCGGTATAGTCGGCGCTCGGACGAATGATGCGGTTATTCGCGCGCTGTTCTTTGACGTGTGCGGCCCAGCCGGTCAGGCGTGACATCACAAAGATTGGCGTGAACAGTTTGGTTGGTATGCCCATGAAGTGATAGGCGGAAGCATGGAAAAAATCGGCGTTGCAGAATAGCTTTTTTTCGCGCCACATAACTTCTTCGCAGCGCACCGACACTGGGTAAAGCGTTGTATCGCCGACTTCAGTGGCGAGTTTTTCGCTCCACTTCTTGATAATCGTATTGCGCGGATCAGACTCGCTGTAGATCGCATGACCGAAGCCCATGATCTTGTCCTTACGCGCGAGCATACCCATTATTTCTGACTCGGCCTGTTCGGCGCTTGTCCAGTCTTCGATCATTTCCATTGCCGCTTCATTTGCGCCGCCGTGGAGTGGGCCGCGCAGTGAACCGATCGCCGCCGTGATGCAGGAGTGAATATCCGAGAGGGTCGAGGCACAAACGCGTGCAGTAAACGTCGACGCATTAAACTCGTGCTCGGCATAGAGAATGAGCGAGACATTCATTACCTGTTCGAAAAGCTCGCTCGGGGTGTCGCCGCTGAGCATATGAAGGAAATGACCGCCGATCGTGGCATCATCGAGAGCCGTTTCGATTCGCACGCCGTCGTGGGAGAAGCGATACCAGTAGCAAATGATGGCTGGGAGCAGGGCGAGTAGCCTATCGATCGCATCGTCCTGCTGAGCGAAATCTGTCTCTGTCTCGAGGTTGCCGAGCATGGAGCAGCCCGTACGCATAACGTCCATCGGATGCGCAGACGCTGGAATGCGTTCTAACACTTCTTTGAGTGCGTCTGGGAGTGTGCGCAGCGATTGAAGTTTCGTGTTGTATGCGTCTAGCTCAGACTGGTTGGGTAGATGTCCCTTTAAGAGCAGGAACGCGACCTCTTCGAATTTCGCTTTCTCGGCGAGTTCGCTTATGTCATAGCCGCGGTAGGTGAGGCCGGTGCCCGTTTTGCCAACGGTGCAAAGGGCCGTCTCGCCTGCGACTTGGCCGCGAAGACCTGCGCCGCTTAATTTCTTTTCTGCCATGGTGCTTTTCCTCTCACTTTACTGTGTATTTGCGAGCGCGTCGTAACTCGCTCGTCTCTTTTTTTCTTGATCTCTAGTCCCTGGTCCCTGGTCTCTGTCCTCGGGCCTCTGGTCTCCGCTAAGCGGAGGGGCAACTATGAAGTTTCAGAATCGAAGAGCGCGTCCAACTTGTTTTCATAAGCGTGATAGCCGAGCACTTCGTAAAGCTCCATGCGCGTCTGCATCTTGTCGACGACAGCCTTCTGATCACCATTAATTGCGATAGTTTGATAGACATCGAGTGCCGCTTTGCTCATTGCCCGAAACGCGCTGAGCGGATAAAGCACCATGCCAACGCCCTGTCCCGCAAGCTCTTCGCAGTTGAATAACGGGGTCTGGCCAAATTCGGTAATGTTGGCAAGAATAGGAACCTTCACCGCGTCGGCAAAGTGTTTGTATTGGCCAAGCTCGTTAATCGCCTCGGGGAAGATCGCATCGGCACCCGCTTCGACGCAGGCGATTGCGCGCTCGATAGCAGAGTCCATGCCCTCGACCGCGAGGGCATCGGTGCGCGCCATAATGACAAAGTCATCATCGGTGCGGGCATCGACGGCCGCTTTCACTCGGTCGACCATCTCTGCCTGTGACACGATCGCTTTATTAGGGCGATGACCGCAGCGCTTCTGGGCTACCTGATCTTCTAAATGCACCGCAGCGGCGCCGGCTTTTTCCATTGCCTTAATCGTGCGCGCAATGTTGAAAGCGCCGCCCCAGCCTGTGTCGATGTCAACCAGCAGGGGAATCTCGCTTGCATTGCTAATGCGTTCGACATCGGCGATTACGTCGTTAAGGCTTGTGATGCCTAAGTCTGGCAGCCCGTAAGAAGCATTCGCCACGCCGCCCCCCGATAAGTAAATCGCCTTATGGCCGGCGTCTTGAGCAAGCATCGCGCAGTACGCATTGATCGCGCCGACTATTTGCAGAGGGTTATTGTCTTTTAACGCTTGGCGAAATTTGGCGCCCTGTGAAATTTTCATGCGTGCTCCTTGGGGTAAATGAAACTGTGGTGCTCTTTTCCAACGTCTTTCTTCGCGAATTCAATCGCGACGCTATCTTGGTGCTATACAGGGTGTTGCGGCGGTTAGTCCTGGCTCTGAATCGCTTTCGAGCTGCGCGAGTAGCGTAGCCTTGGCGCTTGCAATGTGGCGGCGCATTAAGAGTTCGGAGATCGGAAGAGCGTCGTGTAGGGAAAGAGTGT
>OJDT01000093.1_pt1 | contig 8277 bp, 11 predicted proteins | sample 1592901 | NCBI WGS metagenome assembly OJDT01 (sample SAMN05420117, study PRJEB24817) | seawater metagenome | isolation source: Sea water | place: Canada:Atlantic | collected 2013-11 | reverse complement strand
ACGAGATATCTTGCGTGACTGGAGTTCAGACGTGTGCTCTTCCGATCTCGCCGAGATTGGCCAAGGTTTGCTTGCACTCGTCGGTCTCGAAAAAGACGACAACGAGACGACACTCGCTAAAATGCTCGATAAGCTCTACGCCTATCGCGTGTTTTCGGACACCGAAGGTAAGATGAATCTCAGCGTAAAAGATATCGATGGAGAGGTTTTATTGGTGTCGCAGTTTACGCTGGCAGCAGAGACTCAGAAGGGATTAAGACCAGGCTTTTCGAGCGCAATGCCGCCAGCTTCTGCCAAGCCATTATTCGAAACGATGGTGGCACAAGCGAGCAGACGCCATGCGAAAACCAAGAGCGGCGTGTTTGGCGCCGACATGCAGATCTCTCTGCTAAACGATGGCCCCGTCACTTTTATTCTTCGCGCTTAAGCTTTAGTTTCTCGTTTACGTGCGACGCGCCCCGCTAAAACTCCTACCTCAAACAGCGCCCACATCGGAATTGCGAGCATCGACTGCGTGAAGGGATCGGGAGGCGTGATGAGCATCGCGACAACGAAACAGCCGACAATAATATAAGGCCGTTTTGCTGCGAGGTCATCGGCTTTGTTCGTCTTTTTTGGCACTTGAGGCAGCATCGATAGTCTCGTCCACTTCTGTTGAATCCTCTGCTTGGCCTAACTTTGGATTCACGCCGGTGCCATAGCTTGGCGATTTGCGCGCCGCAGGATTCGCTTTAGGCTCTTCTTTAGCGCTAGGTTGCACAGGCGCGGTAGAGGTCATACCCGGCGCCGGAGGAGTTGTCGGCTGCTCTGGCGCGATCGAATTGCGTTCGAGGTCATTAACTAGTTGCGATTCGGTTGCGCTCGATGCGCCGGGGTCGAAAGATGTGCTCGAGACAAGCGCGTCGACAGAGACTTTGGTCTCGTCGGCGATTTTTTTCACATGCGCTTTCGCCTGCTCGATCTCCTCGAGTACCGCTTCGTTGTGGAGTTGGCGTTTAATTTCGTCAGTGTTCAGTTCGCGCTCTATTTCCGATTTCACCTTATTGTAGCTGCGGCGAAAGCGACCAAGCCATAGACTTCCGGTGCGCACCGCGCCCGGCAGTTTGTCTGGGCCGATGACTAGAAGCGCCACGACAAAGACAAGTATGAGTTCCATGGGTGAAATGTTAAACATCGTTGGGCGCCAAGAAGCTAAGCCGTTGCTTCGGACTCAGAACGATTGAATGCGAAGGCCAGCAAGCGTGTAAAGTTGCAAGACGACTGCCGTGCAGCGGGGTAATGGTTGAATAGCGACTCTAGTTAGAGAGTCGCGCTGCCAGAGAGCTATTTAGTGTCTTCTTTGGTCTCGTCGGCAGCGACTTTTTCCTGAACTACAGGTGTTTGTTCGTCGTCGTCTTTGACTGCTTTTTTGAATCCCTTAAGCGCGCCGCCGAGATCGCTGCCGAGACTCGCGATTTTCTTCGTGCCGAAAAGGAGTATTACGATAAGCAGTACTATGAGTAATTGCATTGGTCCGATGGCCATTTTGTTCTCCTTTTGGGTTGCTCGCGGGTCTTTTAGGAAAGCCAAGCTAGTTGCGAGGCTAAGAGTATGACAGCGATACTACCCGGGTTTAGATGTTCGGGAGGCCTTTTCGGCCAGTCCCGATAGTGTAAAGCGTTTCCGCAGCTCCTCCAACACCTCATCGTGGCTAAGGCCGAGATGGCTGAGCATGACAAGCGTGTGAAACCAGAGGTCGGCGGTTTCCCCGACAAGCGCTTTTTTTAGCGCTTCCGACTCGCGGTCAGCACCTAAATCTTTGGCCGCGAGAAGAGTCTCAGTGGCTTCTTCGCCTACCTTCTCTAGTATTTTGTTCAGGCCTTTGTGATGCAGGCTCGACACGTAAGAACTGTCGGGGCTGGCTTTCTTGCGCTGCTCGAGGGTTTCCGCCAACTGCTCTAATACGTCGCTCATACTCAATCCCCGCTATTTCTTGTACATCTGATTAGGGTCTTTTAGTACCGGCTCAACCGTCTGCCAAGCGTCGCCTTCTAAACGGCGGTAAAAACAGCTTCGACGCCCAGTGTGGCAGGCGATAGACCCGAGCTGTTCGACGCGGTAGCACAGCACGTCGGAGTCGCAGTCCAGACGCATCTCAACGAGTCGCTGCACATTTCCCGATTCTTCGCCTTTGCGCCAGAGTTTGCCGCGCGAACGCGACCAATAGACCGCGCGACCTTCCGCGACTGTCGCCTCGACCGCCTCGGCATTAGCCCAAGCCACCATGAGAAGCTCGCCGGATTGCGCGTCTTGCGTAACGATGGGGATGAGCCCGTTCTCGCCAAAGCGAAGTTGATCGATAAATGAAGCCATCGCTTAAGTATCCTCTGTCAGCGCCTAAAACACAAAAACGCGACGACGATAACCGCGCCGAGGATTGGCAAAGAAGGTGTGCTTGCAACTGCCTCGCGTGCAGCCGAGTTGGTGCTTGCTAGCGCCGCCGCCGCGACGAGTGCTGCCAGTAGTCGGTCGCTGCGCCGTGATTGCGCCTGGCGCAGCATCTGCGCGTCTTGTTGTTCGCGCAGCGTGGCATTTATTGCCGCCAGTTGTTTTCCCTGCGAGCCGGCACTCGCGAGGAGTTGAGGCAGGTTAGGCAATTCTTCGAGTAGATCGGGCAGGTTGTCCCGTAACTTGCGCAGGAGTGTTATCGGGCTCAGGCGTTTGGCGTTCCAGCGTTCTAGGAAGGGCAAGGCGGTTTGCCAGAGGTCGAGCTGCGGATACAGCTGACGGCCGAGACCTTCGACATTGAGCAGTGTCTTTTGCAGCAATACCAGAGAGGGCTGTACCTGCATATCGAAGCGCCCGGCGGTCGCGAAAAGTTGCACGAGTATCTGTCCGAAACTGATCTCGCTCAGCGGTTTTTCGAATATCGGCTCGCAGACTGAGCGAATCGCCGACTCGAACTCGTGGACGCGGGTTGTCGGCGGAACCCATCCGCAGGCGACATGAAGCTCTGCTACGCGGCGATAGTCTTGCTTGAAAATCGCGAGCAGATTCTTAGCCAAATAATCTTGGTCTTGCTCGGTCAGCGAGCCAATAATTGCGCAGTCGATCGCAATGTAATGTGGATTCGACGTTGCAGTTTTTGCGACGAAAATATTGCCAGGGTGCATGTCGGCATGGAAAAAGTTGTGCTCGAATACCTGCGTGAAGAAAATATTCACGCCAGCTTCCGCCAAATGCTTTAGGTCAACACCGGCGGCATTGAGCTCGTCGACATTGGCCACAGGAATACCGTCGATTCGCTCCATCACTAGGAGTTTAGATCGAGTGTATTCCCAATAGATTTTTGGCACATACAGATCTGGTGAGCCCTCAAAATTGCGCCTGAGCTGTGTGGTGTTAGCGGCCTCGGACTGCAAGTTTAGTTCGTCTAGAATAATCTTTTCATAATCGGCAATTACCTCGATGGGACGCAGGCGGCGGCCAAATTGCGAGGCGCCTTCGACTATTCGGGCGAGCCGTTTTAGCAACCGAATGTCCGACCGAACCACGGCCTCAATTCCGGGCCTGACGACTTTTATGACCACCTCGCTACCGTCTAGCAGTGTTGCGCCATAAACCTGAGCGATTGAGGCCGATGCTAAGGGCTGGTTGTCGATGCTCGCGAAAAAATCATCGGCAGGTGCGCCTAGGGCAGCCGCAACGACAGCCTCGATGGGCGGCATGGGGAACGGAGGCACATTGTCTTGCAGCGCCTGTAATTCGTCGGCGAGTTCGGGGTCAAGAAAGTCGCGACGCGTGGACACGAGCTGCCCAAGTTTTATGTAAATAGGGCCAAGTTCTTCGAGCGCTAAACGCAGCCGCGTATTGCGGTCGCCTTTGCGTTGGCTAGAAAATAAGCCGAGTAAGCGGTAGGGGAGCAGCGCAAGAACAATCGCTGCGCGCGAGCGACGCACAGGCAAAAAGTCGTCGAGGCCATATTTCGCGGCGACGCTAAGTATTTTATGTAGGCGGGTGATTGACGACACGGTAGCTTCGCGCGTGAGCGCTATCTCGGGGATTTAAAAGGGTCTAACAATTCGAATGCTTGATAGCACGTAAAGCTAGCAGGCCGTGAGCACGCAAAGTAAGCACGTAAAGATAGCACCGAAGCGCAGTGTGGACAATTCGGCTTTTTTGGCCTGTGTGCACAAAGGCGCTAAGGGCATGACGCGATTAGTTATCCTCAGCTGCTCGCAATCGCGCCTCGAGCCTGTCGATACGCAGGCGCAGCGCGTCTATTCCATCGCTAAGCTCTTGGGCCTCAAAGCGGGCAGGGACGACTTTTATTTCCTCTACAAGATAGTCGTCGAGAGTCTGGGTCATTGCAGTGCGAGATTCTTGATGCCAGTCGCCCGCCTCTTTGCTGACTCTCGCAATTTCATTGGTAGCAACGGTGCCAAGGAACGGCGCGAGGTAGTCGTCCCAACGCAAGTTGAGGCTCGACACGAAGTGGTAGAGCGCTTGGATTAGGTCTGCGTCGCCGCTGACAGTAAGGGCTGGATTAGACAGGGCACGCTTCTGAGCGGGTTGGGCCAGCAGGTCTAGCAGCGCCGATGCGCTCCCCCTGAGCACCGCGTCGGGCGTCTGCATCAGCGCAGCGCTACTCGCGAGATTGAGCTTTACCCTTTGACCCGAAAGACGAGGCAGAGGCTCACGCTACCGGCGTTTGGCGTGCTTGTCAGCTCGACCAAAATCTCTATCAATTTGCCGTCGAAGGCTTCGATCCGCTTGGCTGTGTGGGGGTCGTGCGCAATGAGTCGAGCGAGCACAAGCTCGAGAGGGGTGAGTGCAAGGGTGCCGAGCAGGCTCATGGTTGGGCAAGCAGCCTAGGCTGCTTTAAACCCTACATGAATGGCACAAACGCCGTTCATCATGTTGTGGTATTTGCAGTCGACGAGCCCCGCGTCTTGCATCATTGCGAGCAGAGTCTCTTGGTCGGGGTGCATACGAATCGACTCGACGAGATACTGGTAACTGTCGGCGTCGTTGGCAATGACTTTGCCTGCGAGTGGCCAGAGTTTTGAGAACGCATCGTAGCCTTTGCGGACGAATTCGTTCTGCGGCTTAGAGAATTCGAGCACCAACACACGGCCACCGGGTTTAAGTACGCGGCGCATCGAGCGCAGCGCAGCGTCTTTGTCGGTCACATTACGCAGGCCATAGGCGATGGTGATGCAGTCGAAGGTGTCGTCGGCGAACGGCAACGCTTCGGCATTGACTTGAGCGACATCGACATTGAAGTTGGCGCCTTTGTCGATGATTCGGTCGCGGCCTACGGCGAGCATCGCTTCGTTAATATCGGCGAGTACAACCTGCCCTTCGGGTCCAACTATAGGTGAGAAGCGCAGGCTAAAGTCACCCGTGCCGCCGGCAAGGTCTAATACTTTATGTCCCTTGCGCAGACCGCTAAGCTCGATTGTGAAGCGCTTCATGAGACGATGCGTACCGAGCGACATGAGGTCATTCATGATGTCGTAGCGCTGAGCGACCGAGCGGAACACTTGGCCGACGCGTTGCTCTTTCTCGGCAACGGGAACAGTCTCGTAGCCAAAATGGGTGGTGTCAGTTGCCGCGTTTTTCTCGTTCATGGGATTTTCGTGTCTCGTCGCGAATAGAGTGGGCTGATCCTTAATCTACTCGTATTCTAAACCTTTCGCGGTGGGTATTCATCCGTCTTTAAGCGCCCACCCTGCCTTCGATAAAGTTACCGACATCTCGCGGGCGACAGCCTGTCGCTACGAGGGCATGAATTTTATGACCTGCGTATCAGCGGGCAAGGGTTCCCGGCTCGCGCCCGCCGCGCTTAGGCGTGCGGTGTAGTCTGCCCAACGCGCCGCCTGATTAGTGGCGAGATCGAAAAGTGTCTCCCAGCTGAAAATACCGGAATTGTGGCCGTCGTCGAAGGTGGGCTTAATCGCGTAGTTGCCAACCGGCTCGATAGCCGTGATAGCGACATGGCGCTTGCCCGCCTGCAAAATCTCTTGCCCAACGCCGTGGCCGCGCACCTCCGCCGACGGAGAATACACCCGCATAAGCTCCGCCTCGAGCTGATAGCGAGTGCCATCTGCATAGCCAAGTTCGAGTAATCGAGACTTTTTATGAAGCTTAATTGTCTGTGGCGTCATAGTTGTACGGCTCTTATTGGCTGCGGGTCGAAGGATTACGCACTGTACAGGCTTACCTTATAAAATATAGCGGCTGAGATCTTCGTCTTTGGCTAGCTCGTCGAGCTGCCCCAGCACAAACTCACGATCGATAACGACGCGCTCTTTGCCAACGGCTAAGTCTGAGGCGGCGAACGAGGTTTCCTCGAGCAGCCGCTCCATAACGGTGTGCAGGCGCCGAGCGCCTATATTTTCGGTGCGCTCGTTAACCTGCCATGCGGTCTCGGCGATAGTGCGTATGCCGTCTTCGGTAAATTCTAAGTCTAAGCCTTCGGTGGCGAGTAGCGCCTGATATTGCTCGGTGAGCGATGCGTCGGGTTCGGCTAGGATGCGTTCGAAATCTTTCGCAGAAAGTGCCTCTAGTTCAACACGAATAGGCAGGCGGCCTTGCAGCTCGGGAATGAGGTCGGAGGGCTTGCTGAGATGAAATGCGCCGGAGGCTATAAACAGGATGTGGTCGGTTTTCACGCTGCCGTATTTAGTGCTCACGGTCGAGCCTTCGATAAGCGGCAGGAGGTCGCGCTGAACGCCTTCGCGAGATACGCCGGCGCCGCCTTGGTCGTTGCGATTGGTGACCTTATCTATTTCGTCAATGAATACGATACCGGTCTGCTCGGCGAGTTCGACAGCACTTGCTCGAATCTCTTCCTCGTTGATCAACTTCGCCGCCTCTTCCTCTTTTAAGGCTTTGAGTGCCACCTTAATCGGCAGAGTGCGCGCGCGTTTCTTGGCGCTCTGCATCGATGAGAACATATCCTTGAGCTGGCTGGTCATGTCCTCAAGGCCGGGCGGCGCCATAATATCGACGCCGACCGGTGTGTCGGCCACAGCAATCTCAATTTCTTTGTCGTCGAGTTCGCCTTGGCGTAGCTTCTTGCGAAATACCTGACGCGCGCTCGACTCTTCCGTGGCGTCATCGCTGCCGCTTGCGCGTGGGACGAGTATGTCGAGCACGCGGTCTTCTGCGCGATCTGCCGCGAGAGTCTGCACTTTACGCATCTCGCCTTCGCGCTGCATTTTCACTGCACTATCGACAAGGTCACGGATGATCGACTCGACATCGCGTCCGACATACCCAACCTCGGTGAATTTTGTTGCCTCGACCTTGATAAACGGTGCTTGGGCAAGTTTTGCTAAACGTCGCGCGATTTCGGTCTTGCCGACGCCAGTTGGGCCTATCATTAAGATATTTTTCGGTGTGACCTCATGGCGCAGTGCTTCACTGAGGTTCATGCGGCGCCAGCGATTGCGAAGCGCAATGGCCACGGCGCGTTTTGCGCTCGCCTGACCAACGATGTGTTTGTCGAGTTCGGAGGTTATTTCTCGTGGGGTCATTATAGACGCGCCGAGGCCGCGTGAATCCTCTGACGAGTCAGCATTCGTCGATGTCTCTAAGTCGTTAGTCATGATTAAAACTCTAATTCTTCGATTGTATGATTATGGTTGGTGTACACGCAGATGTCGGCGGCGATAGTGAGGCTTTTGCGGACGATGTCTTCGGCATCGAGATCGGTGTTCTGCAGTAACGCGCGCGCGGCGGCCATCGCAAAGGTGCCGCCTGATCCGATCGCCATAATGCCCTCTTCGGGCTCAATAACGTCGCCGTTGCCTGTGATAATCAGTGAGGCGTCTTTGTCGGCGACAATAAGCAAGGCTTCGAGGCGGCGCAGCGAGCGTTCGGTGCGCCACAGTTTGGCAAGTTCGACCGAGGCGCGAACGAGTTTGCCCCGATGCTTTTCGAGCTGCTCTTCGAAGCGTTCAAACAGAGTAAACGCGTCAGCGGTACCGCCTGCAAAGCCTGCGATAACTTGATCTTTATAAAGCCTTCGCACTTTGCGCGCGTTGCCCTTCATCACGGTGTTGCCTTGCGAAACCTGTCCATCGCCGCCGATTACCACTTTATTGCCGCGTCGAACTGACACGATCGTGGTGCCATCATATTGTTTCAAGTTAACTCTCCTACTGCAGCGGGGGTTGCTGCTGAGTGCATTAGACATGGGAAACGTCTGCTGCTTGTGTTGCCGATCTCAATGAGTGAATCGAAAACCACATTCTGCCAAGAAGTGAGATCGGAAGAGCACACGTCTGA
>OJDT01000089.1_pt1 | contig 8432 bp, 4 predicted proteins | sample 1592901 | NCBI WGS metagenome assembly OJDT01 (sample SAMN05420117, study PRJEB24817) | seawater metagenome | isolation source: Sea water | place: Canada:Atlantic | collected 2013-11 | reverse complement strand
TCTACACTCTTTCCCTACACGACGCTCTTCCGATCTTGGGGCGGTTGTCGATCAGGAAAAACAATGTTGAAAATTTTTGGCGGTCAAAAGCCAGGGTTGGTGGGGCTCGATATCAGTGCGTCAGCGATCAAGCTGCATGAAACTGCGTCAATACGCTAGTATCTTCTTGATAGGGCCGATGGCTTCTGGCAAGACAACGCTTGGGAAGTTGCTGGCAAAGCGGCTGGGTCTACAATTCTTAGACACAGATCACGAAATTGAAAAAACAACCGGGGTGAGTGTTCGACTTATTTTTGAAGTCGAAGGCGAGCCTGCTTTCCGGGATCGCGAATCAAAAACCCTTGAGAGCCTTTCTCATCAACCGGGCCTCGTCTTGGCAACGGGTGGGGGCGCGGTATTGAGGCCAGAGAATAGGCAAGTTTTAGCAACCCGAGGTCTCGTGATTTACCTTAAACCGGATATCGAAACCCAACTTAAACGAACCGCGGATGATCGCAAAAGGCCGTTGCTGCAAAATGTTGATCGCCGAGCCTTTTTTCAAGAACTGCAGCGCACCCGGGATCCTCTCTATCAAGAAGTCGCTGATGTGACGATGCCCGTTGATAATCGGCCCGGAAAGAAAATGATTGAGGCGATGCTTGCAAGGCTCCAGCGCCAAGAGTGGATTACAGCAGAATGAAATCGATTACAGTTGAACTGGCTGATCGCAGTTACCCCATCTTTTTTTGCCCGGGTCTGGTGACCGGGGCTGATCGCTCGGAGCAGGCTTTGTTGGGGGCAGCGATGGGCGATTCGGTCTTTATTGTCAGTAATGAAACGGTTGCGGGTTTGTATCTAGAGTCGCTGCAAAAGCTGCTCGGCGACCGGAAGGTGGACGTCTACATCATGCCCGATGGCGAGCTTTATAAGACGCTCGATCAGATCGATGCCATTATCGGTAAACTGCTGGCGGGCGGACATACTCGAGAAACAACGCTCATAGCGCTTGGTGGCGGAGTCGTTGGCGATGTTACCGGGTTTGCAGCGGCTGTGTATCAGCGCGGTGTTGCGGTCATCCAGGTGCCCACCACGCTGTTGTCTCAGGTTGACTCATCAGTCGGCGGTAAAACTGCGGTGAATCATCCGCTGGGTAAAAACATGATCGGGGCCTTTCATCAACCCAAGATGGTTGTGATGGATGTTGAAACGTTAAAGACGTTAAGCCCGCGAGAATTTTCCGCCGGGCTTGCAGAGATCGTGAAACACGCAGCGCTCGCCGATTGGGATTATTTCCAATGGCTGCAGGGCAATCAAGACAGCATCATGGCGCGCGATAGCGCGAGCTTAATGACGATGATTGAGTGGAGTTGTCGGATTAAAGCCGAGGTCGTTGCCTCTGATGAAAGGGAGCAGGGCCGAAGAGCGCTCTTAAATTTGGGACATACCTTTGGGCATGCTATTGAGACGTTGTCGGGCTATGGCGTTGTGCTGCATGGCGAGGCGGTTGCCATGGGCTTAATGATGGCCGCGGATTATTCTGTGCGGTCAAAAACGTTGTCTGAATCTGCGCCGGTGCAGCTGGCCCAATTGTTAATGGGTTTTTCGCTCCCGACGACTTTGCCGAAGGGGTTGATAAAGGCAGATTTCCTGCAAGCCATGCAGCGCGACAAAAAGGCAACGGCCGAAGGTTTGCGTTTGGTGATTCTGCGGGACTTAGGTCTCGCAGACGTGACGAATCGAATAGACGATGAGGCGCTTGAGGCGACCCTGGCATTGTTCCTTGAAGGCGGGGCGCGCAGAGGCTAGAGATCCTACTGGCACCGGTTAGGGCAGTTCAGTTGTGCCCATCAAGTCCCGATCAATTTCCCTTGCGGCTTCTCGACCTTCATTAATGGCTCGTACTACGAGGTCCTGTCCCCGTCGACAGTCGGCTGCGGCATAGACCTTGGCAACGCTGGTTCTAAAGTTTGTCTTGTCTGCAATGAAATTGCCTCGTGGGTCGATGTCCATCGAGAGCGATTCGTTGAGGTAATGTTCTGGCTGTAAAAAACCCATCGATAACAAAACAAGGTCAGCTTCCCAGGTTCTTTCTGAGCCAGGGATCTCTTGCAGCTGCTCATCAACGTCAACGGTTATGACGCCTTTGAGGGTCCCGTCTGGCCCGCGCAGAAATGATTTGCTCAGGACAGAAAATTGGCGCGGGTCGGCGCCAAACCGAACCTCGCTTTCGGCATGACCGTAATCGACGCGAAAAATTTTCGGCCAAAGCGGCCATGGGTTGTCCGCTGACCGAGTCTGTGGCGGCTGGGGTAGCAGCTCGAAGTTAACGAGGCTTTTGCAGCCATGCCGGAGTGAGGTCCCAATGCAATCGGTACCGGTGTCACCACCGCCGATGACAATGACGTGTTTATCCTTTGCTGAAATATATTGACCATCAGCGAGGTTTGAATCGAGCAAACTCTTGGTATTGGCGGTCAAAAACGCCATGGCAAGGTGTACACCATCGCCCTCGCGTCCTGGAATATTCAGGTCCCGGGCAACCGTTGCACCGGTTGCGAGTAAAACGGCATCGAAACCCGAAACCAGATCAGCCGGGCTAACGGTTTTCCCGACATCTTGATTGACCCGGAATTCGATGCCTTCTTCTCTCATGATTTGTATTCGGCGCTCGATCAGATTTTTTTCGAGTTTCATATTGGGAATGCCGTACATCAATAAGCCGCCCAATCGATCGGCGCGCTCAAAAACAGTGACCTGATGCCCGGCTTTGTTCAATTGTGCTGCAGCGGAAAGCCCGCAGGGTCCGGAGCCGACGATCGCAACAGTCTTTCCGGTTCGTTGCTCAGGCGGTTCAGGCTTAACCCAACCTTCTTCAAAGCCGCGATCGATGATGGCAGCTTCAATGTTTTTGATGGTGACGGCGGGATCATTAATGCCAAGAACGCAGGCGCCTTCGCAGGGCGCCGGACAAACGCGGCCGGTAAATTCTGGGAAATTGTTCGTCTCGTGCAACCGATCTAAGGCTTCTTTCCACTGACTTTTATAAACGAGGTCATTCCATTCTGGAATCAGATTTGAAATGGGACAACCGTTGTTGCTTTGACAAAACGGCACGCCGCAATCCATACAGCGGGCGCCCTGGGTGCTGAGTTGCTGGTCATCGGGTTCGGTATAGATTTCCTTGAAGTCTAAAACGCGCGCAGCAGCATCGCGATAAGGCACCGTCTCGCGCTGGAATTCTTTAAAGCCGGTTGCTTTACCCATGGTGGTTTATCCTATGTTGCTTGTCTTTAATAAGGCCTTTTGTGCTTCAAGCACCCGCTTGTAGTCCCTCGGCATGACCTTGATCAATGATTGCTTCTCGCTTTCCCAATCCTTGAGAAGGCGCGCAGCAACCGTTGAGCCGGTAAGCCGCTGATGCTTTTCAATTAAGATCCTAACATCGTCTTCATCGGCTGGGCTGAGTTGCTCAAGCTCGAAGGTCTCAAGGTTGCATTGGCGATGGAAGTCCCCTTGGGTGTCCAAAACATAGGCCACGCCGCCGCTCATGCCCGCGCCGAAATTACGCCCGGTCTTGCCTAAAATAACGACGGTGCCGCCTGTCATATATTCGCAGCCATGATCACCAACGCCTTCAACAACGGCGGTTGCACCACTGTTTCTCACGCAGAAACGCTCCGCTGCAATCCCTCTGAAGTAGGCCTCTCCAGAGGTCGCGCCATAAAGCACAACATTACCCAGCAGAATATTGTCTTCGGCCGCAAAGGTTGCCTCTTTTGGCGGGTAGATCACCAGCTTGCCGCCTGATAAGCCTTTGCCGACAAAATCGTTTGCATCGCCTTCGATTTCGATCGTAATCCCTTTTGCGAGAAAAGCGCCGACGCTTTGCCCGGCTGAGCCGTGCAAGCGGATTGAGATCGTATCATCGGGCAACATGTCGCCAAGGGTTGCTTTGGCAACCTCATGCGACAGCATGGTGCCAACCACTCGGTTGATGTTTAAGATTTCATGCTCGATTTGGACCTTAGCGCCGGTCTCGAGTGCCGGTTGCGCGAGCGCAATTAAGGTGTTGTCGAGGGCTGCATCTAGGCCGTGATCTTGTGATTGCGTGCAATAAATTTCTGTGCCCTCGTAGATGATGGGGGCTTTTTGCAAAATGCCCGACAGATCGAGTCCCTTTGATTTCCAGTGCGCAACCGCTTGCTCGCTATCTAAGTACTGGGTTTGGCCGATCATGTCTTGAAGGCGGGTGAACCCCAGTTGGCTCATAATCTGTCGAACCTCTTCTGCGAGCATGAAAAAATAATTTACGACGCTTTCTGGTTTACCCGCGAACTTCGCACGGAGCTCTGGGTCTTGCGTTGCAATCCCGACGGGGCAGGTATTGAGGTGGCACTTTCGCATCATAATGCACCCAAGGGTGACCAGCGGCGCGGTCGCAAATCCAAATTCCTCGGCGCCGAGCAGGGCTGCAATCACGACATCTCGACCGGTTTTGATTTGGCCATCGGTTTGTAGAACAACCCTTGAACGAAGATTGTTCATCACGAGGGTTTGATGGGTCTCGGCGAGGCCCAGCTCCCAGGGTAGTCCTGCGTGCTTAATTGACGTGAGCGGTGAGGCGCCGGTGCCGCCATCATGGCCTGCGATGACCAGATGATCGGCCTTGGCTTTCGTGACGCCTGCCGCAATGGTGCCGACACCAATCTCGGAGCCCAGTTTGACACTGATGCGAGCGTCTCGATTCGCGTTCTTAAGATCGTGAATGAGCTGTGCCATATCTTCGATCGAATAGATGTCGTGGTGGGGTGGCGGGCTGATTAAACCGACCCCTGGTGTGGAATGACGGATCTTAGCAATGTAGTCATCGACCTTGTCGCCAGGTAGTTCGCCGCCTTCACCCGGTTTTGCCCCTTGTACAATCTTAATCTGAATCTCGTCAGCATTTGCCAAATACCAGATGGTGACCCCAAAACGGCCTGAGGCGACCTGCTTAATGGCTGAGCGCTTTGAGTCGCCATCTGCCATCGGGGTAAATCGAGTGGGGTCTTCGCCGCCCTCACCTGTATTGGACTTGCCGCCTAAGCGGTTCATCGCGATGGCCAAGGTTTCATGACTTTCCGAAGAAATTGACCCGAGGCTCATAGCGCCCGTACAAAAGCGCTTGACGATGTCAGCCGCAGACTCGACCTCCTCGATCGCGACCGCAGGTGTCAGGCTCTCATTGAACGTCAAAAGACCCCGGAGCGTGGCTTTCTTAGTGGCCACCTCGTTGGCATGTTTGGCGAAAGCCCAATAAGCATCCTGGCTGTTGGTTTGCGCGGCGACTTGGAGGTTCGTTATGCTGATGGGATCCCACATATGGGTATCGCCGCCGCTTCGCCAATGAATATCACCGGGGTTTGGTAGCTCGCTCGAAGATTCTGTAGATCGCTCTGGAAAGCCCAACTGATGTCGTTGCAGGGACTCGGCGAACAATGTGTCGAAGTTAATACCGCCGACTCGGCTGGTCGTGCCGCGAAAACAGCGCTCGATGATGTCATCGGCAAGTCCAACGGCTTCAAAAATTTGCGCGCCCTTATAAGATTGCAACGTTGAAATACCCATTTTGCCCATGACCTTCAGCATGCCTTTGCCGACCGCTTTGCGGTATTTCTCGGTTAAGACATCAAGGCTGGGGATATCCGTTTGGCTCAACAAGCCCTCTTGTCGGGCCTGCCACAACGCGTCGATTGCAAGGTACGGGTTCACAGCATCGGCGCCATAGCTGGTGAGTAAACAAAAATGGTGTACCTCACGGGCTTCAGCCGTTTCGATCATCAAACCGATTTGAGTGCGTTGGTGGGCCGAAATGAGATGGTGATGGACCGTCCCGCAAGCAACCAATGCACTCAGTGCGATCTGATCTTTCGTGACCGCCCGGTCGCTTAAGAGCACCAACGCGTAGCCCGCCTCGATCGCGGCACTGGCTTCAGCGCAGATCCGATCTAGGGCGGCCTGCATGCCGGCCGCACCATCATGACGGTTGTAAGTAATATCGATGGTCTGGGTCCGCCAATCGTGCTCGTGCGCAGCCTTCAATTTCGCCAGATCGTCGTTTGACAGAATGGGATGGGGAATGACCAAACGCCTGGCTTGCGACTCGGTGGTTTCGACCAGATTGCCTTCAGGGCCGATAAAGCAGGCGAGGGACATCACCACTTCTTCTCGAATGGAGTCAATGGCGGGATTGGTGACCTGCGCAAACAGTTGTTTGAAGTAGTCGTAAATAATTCGAGACTTATCGGATAAGCAGGCCAGCGCAGAATCGTTCCCCATGGAGCCTAAAGGGTCTCGTAAATCTGTAATCATGGGCTTGAGCATGAACTGCATCGTTTCGGTCGTGTAACCGAAAGCGCGCATTCTTTGTTGTAACGCGGCGCCAGCATAGGGGCTTTGGGCGGGTGCAGATTCAAAATGATCCAGGGTCAGTTTCTGCCGCGCCAACCAGTCGCCATAAGGCCTTTGCGCGGAATAAATCGATTTTAATTCTTCATCTGGGACCAAACGGCCGGCGTCGAAGTCCAGCAGAAACATTTTCCCTGGCTGCAAGCGGCCTTTTTGAACAACCTTCTTAGGGTCGATGGGTAGAACACCCACCTCGGACGCCATGATGACGCGATCATCTGTTGTCACGTAATAACGCGAGGGCCTAAGGCCATTGCGATCGAGTACGGCGCCAATCGCGTGCCCATCGGTAAAGACAATTGAGGCTGGGCCATCCCAGGGCTCCATGAGCGCTGAATGATACTCATAAAACGCGCGTTTTTCAGGGCTCATGTTTGCGTCAGCCTGCCAGGCTTCTGGAATCATCATCATGATGGATTCTTGAAGACTGCGGCCAGACAGCAGCAAAAACTCTAAAACATTGTCAAAGGTGCCGGAGTCCGAGCAGTCCGGTTCAACCAACGGAAAGATTTTCTCAATGTTATCGCCAAAGAGGGGCGACGAAACGGTGCCTTGCCGCGCCGTCATCCAGTTTTGATTGCCGCGCAGCGTATTAATTTCACCGTTGTGACTCATATAGCGATTGGGCTGAGCACGATCCCAAGATGGGAAAGTGTTTGTGCTAAACCTTGAGTGCACCATGGCCAAATGGGTCTCATAGTCGGTATTCGTCAAATCTGGATAAAATGGAAACAACTGAGATGGCGTCAGCATGCCTTTATAAACAATCACCCGGGGTGACAAACTGCAGGCATAAACCAATTGATCATCGGGCATTAAGGCTTGCAAACGGCCTGAAAACTGTTTTCGAGCGATATATAATTTTCGAGCGAATTCAGCCTCTGAATCCCCCGTTGGGCTCGCAAGGAAGAGTTGCGCGATAAATGGCATTGCGGCTTGTGCTGCGGGACCAATGTTCGCCGTGTCCGGCGCGATCGGGACGGCGCGCCAACCCAGAAAGGTCAGGCCTTCGTCGCGGACAATCTGCTCGATCGTTTCTTGGCAGCTGACTCGGAGTGTCTCAAGTCTTGGCAGGAAAAGGTTGCCAACACTATACAACCCTGCCTCGGGTAACTCGAACCCTAGCTGGCCGGCGATCGTTCGAAAGAAAGCGTCGGGCATTGCGGTGAGAATGCCTGCACCATCGCCGGTGTTCTCCTCGAAACCACACCCACCTCGGTGGTCCATGCGGCTATTAACGTGATAGGCATCCGCGAGGATACCGTGACTGGCAACGCCTTTAATATTGGCGACGAATCCAACCCCGCAGGCATCGCGTTCTTGGGTCGGGTCATACAAACCCACCGCGTCTGGGAAGCCAATTTTACCGTCGAGTCTGTTTACCATCTTCTTTATCACCAATTTGATTGCCGGATCATCTAACAAAAACCATCAACGCCGCAGGCATTGCGATCTTGAGTGCTTTATATCGATTTGCTCTGGTCGCGCGATGCGGCGTTGGGCTCGAGTGCCGAGTCCAAGGGTTGCAATATCGCTCGAGCCTGTAGCCGCGAGTCTCAGCATCACATCGTTTTGCATTGGGTCTTATGAACTTATGGCAAACGAGAACCAGGATAATGGTTGCTGTTGGTCTAAATACGTCTAATCACTTAACAGGTATCGTCCGACGGATTGCGAGGCATTGTCGTGTTTCTGCGCCCACCAACCTGTCGTCTTGTTTTTTACTCTCTTTCGTCTTATTTACGTCTTACATACGTCGCGATGTTTCTCGCGGCGCTCTTTTTAACTCAAGCTTTTATCAGTCCATTCAAGCGTCTAACTGAAAGCATCTCGGCGCCATTGGACTTAAAACGGTTGCTTAAGCCGATTGCCCAAACGTTGAGCGCGCCAGCTAAAGATCCAAGGCTGAGTCCACGCCGCTTGATGCTCGAAACAGCCATTTTTACGGCAATTTTTTGCTCGCAAACAGGTTACCGCCCAGGGATCGATAGATCGGAAGAGCACAT
>OJDT01000085.1_pt1 | contig 8451 bp, 7 predicted proteins | sample 1592901 | NCBI WGS metagenome assembly OJDT01 (sample SAMN05420117, study PRJEB24817) | seawater metagenome | isolation source: Sea water | place: Canada:Atlantic | collected 2013-11 | reverse complement strand
CGAGATATCTTGCGTGACTGGAGTTCAGACGTGTGCTCTTCCGATCTGCAATGGGTCCCCCTGGCGAAGCGGCTCGTCCATGACCCGTTTGGCCATCTCCATGGCGGCCTGGACCTGAGCGTACTTTGCGGTGCCGAGCCCTTTCACGTCGCAGAATTGCCTGCGCGAAGCGGTCATCAATCCTCGCAGGCCACCGAAGGCTTCGGTGAGATGGCGGGCGAGCGCCATCACCGGCATGCCGGTGGTGCCGGTTCGCAAAAATATGGCCAGCAGTTCCGCGTCCGACAGGCTGCCGGCGCCGTGGGCCAGCAGGCGTTCCCTCGGGCGTTCGTCGGTGGGCCAGTCTGAATTCGACATGATGGAGTCCTTTCTATCGTGATGACGCGCATCCTGCGCCTTGAATACCGGGGCGGTGGTGCCCTGTGATCAGTTGGAATTCTAGCATGCTGTGAGGCTGCCGACAGCGCTCTGGTATGCTATCTTATAAGCCTTTCATTTCGTGATGAATACGGAGCCGTTGATGGCCGCTAAACGAATTCTGCTGGGCGTGACCGGTGGCATCGCTGCCTACAAGAGCGCAGAACTGGTTCGCCTGCTGAAAAAATCCGGTCACGAGGTGCGGGTTGTGATGACCCGTGGCGCCGAGGCCTTCGTGACACCGCTGACGTTTCAGGCGCTTAGCGGTGAGCCGGTCAGAACTTCTTTGCTGGATCCGGAAGCAGAGTCCGGAATGGGGCATATCGAACTGGCAAAATGGGCTGATCAGGTGGTGATTGCACCCGCCTCCGCGGATTTCATCGCTCGCCTGGCCCAAGGCATGGCCGACGACCTGCTGACCACCCTGTGCTGTGCCACAGAAGCCCCCATCGCGGTGGCTCCGGCGATGAATCAGGCCATGTGGGGCAACCGCAGGACCCAGAGAAACATTGGGCTGCTGGCGGCGGATGCACAGGTAACCCTCTGGGGCCCCGGCCAGGGCGCCCAGGCCTGCGGTGATGTGGGAGCGGGCCGAATGCTGGAGCCCACCGTGTTGTTTGATCTGATTTCCGGTGTTACCAACGGCCCACTGGCGGGGCGGCGTGTGGTTATTACCGCAGGCCCTACCCGGGAGCCGATTGACCCGGTGCGCTATATCAGCAATTACAGCTCTGGCAAGATGGGGTATGCGTTGGCCTCAGCCGCAAGAATGGCCGGTGCGAACGTCGTCCTTGTCAGTGGGCCGGTGTCCATTGAAGCGCCGGCGGGCGTTGAGGTTCGCAGTGTGACAACCGCGCAGGACATGCTGGAGTATGCAAGTGGCGCTGTGGATGAAGGCTGCGATCTGTTTATTGCGACGGCGGCGGTGGCGGATTATCGCCCCGATAGCTGTGCCGGCGACAAAATCAAGAAAACGGATGACGGCATGAGTCTGTCGCTGGTGCGTAATCCTGATACCCTCGCCGCCATAGCTGCGCGTGCCGATGCGCCCTTTACCGTGGGTTTTGCAGCAGAAACCCGGGACGTTGAGCACTATGCCCTCGATAAACTGACACGCAAAAAGCTGAGTATGATTGTGGCCAATGACGTGTCTGCGCCGGGGCTGGGCTTCAACAGTGACAATAATGCTGTGATCGCTTTCTGGCCACAGGGCCGGGAGGCCATCGGGCCCGACACCAAGTTGGCAATCGCCGAGCGGCTGATTGCACTGATTGGTGAACACCTCAAATCAAAGGCTGGCTCCGCTGGCGGTCTGTAACAAGGAAAACCAATGACCCGCAAAACCTTTCAGGTACGCATCCTGGATGACCGGATCGGTCGTTCAGTTCCCTTTCCCGAATATGCGACGGACGGCTCTGCCGGCCTGGATCTGCGCGCCTGTCTGGACGGGCCGCTCACACTGAAACCCGGGCAGACCGAACTGATAAAAACCGGACTCTCGATTCACATCGCGGATACCTCGTTGGCAGCGATGATTCTTCCGCGCAGCGGCCTCGGCCACAAACATGGCATTGTGTTGGGCAACCTGGTGGGCCTGATCGATTCCGATTATCAGGGCGAATTAATGGTTTCCTGCTGGAATCGGGGGCAAACCGAGTTCACCATCGACGTGGGTGAGCGCATTGCGCAGCTGGTGCTTGTGCCAGTCGTACAGGCAGACTTTGAAGTGGTGTCGTCCTTTGACGCCAGCGTGCGAGGTGACGGCGGTTTTGGTTCCACGGGAACCCGATGAGGTATCAGGCGCAGATCACTGCTCAGGGTCTATACTTCCCTGATAATTGAAGAATTCGGGCGAAAACACCTGCAGGATGGACTATGAAGCTTGGCAAAAAGAAGAACTCTGAGGACGCTGCACCTGACGCCAAACCGGACGGAAAGCAGGCAAAAAAACAGAGCAACGAGAAAAAATCCGCCACCGGCCCACGGCATAAACGGCTGACGTCCGTTGCTGTTTCCCAGGCCCTCGTGGTGGTGCTTGCCGGAGTGGCTTCGGCAGCACTGCTGTATTTTCTGTTGGCGGTTCCGGCAGAGTCCCGGCGTTATGAAACCCAGGCCTCCCTGGAGGCAGACGCCGCGGCTGTGCGTGTCGATCAGCAGCTCGCCTTGTTGCAGGCCACGGTTGAGGGCGTCGCCGATCAGGACTATGTGCGCGCGGCGCTGAGAGGAGAAGCCCCCGTGAGCGCCGCCGCGGCGAATCTCGCCAAGGTGTTGCCGGATATTGAGGCCGTCTACCTCTTTCCCTACGGAGACATTCCCCGTACATCCTCCGAGCCTACCCTGGGTTTTTCCGGCCTCGACCTTGCCCGCCGCGCCGAGACGGGGCAGAGGCTTTTCCCGGATGCGTTCCCGCGCAGCGGCCAGTGGTACCTGCAGATGTCGACGCCGGTTCGCAACCCCCAGAGCCGAGCAGTTACTGGCAGCGTATTGGTGGTGTTCGATGCGGCCCGGCTGCAACCGCTGATGGCCGGTGTAAACCCGGCATTGGGCGGAGAGTTTTCCCTGGTACAGTCGGTGAACGGTTCAACGCGTAACATCGTCAGCCGCGGTAGTGGCAATGGCCCGACGTACGAGCGGGATCTTGTCAACCCTGACTGGAAACTCAGATACACACCTGCCTCCGCACCCGCGCCCCTTTTCAGTGGCACGTTGGCCATCGTATTCGCTCTGGTTCCGGCACTGGTCGCTGCTATCGTTGTCTGGGTTATGCTCGGCAGTGCCCAGCGAGGTCTGCGGCAGGACATAACAGCCTTGATCCAATGGACACACAAGGTCTTTGGTGGCGAGCGGGTCAAGCCACCGGCACTGAAATGGGACATGGTGGCGTCGACCGCTGAAGTGCTGCACCGGCTCGCCCAGATGGTGGAAAAACGGGTCGCCAAAGCCGGTGAATCGGCGCGGCCGAAACCAGGCAGTCGGCAGCCGTCCCAATCAACCGCTGACGAGCCGTTGTTCCAGGACAAAGATGTCCTGGACATTGATATGCTTGATGGCGATGACGACGTGCTCGGTTTCGGCGGGTCCGATGGCCTGGACGATACGCCAGACGTCGAAGAAGTGAGCCTGCCTGAGGCCGAGGTCTCAGACACCATATTCCGGGCCTACGACATTCGTGGCATTGTTGACGAAACCCTGACAGCGGATATTGTCGCCGTGATCGGCCGTGCCATCGGCAGTGAGGCTATCGAGCGGGGGGTGGACAGCCTGTGCATTGGGTACGATGGCCGGCATTCAAGCCCGGATCTGGCCGACGCGCTGGCGCGGGGCGTCATGGCCACTGGGTGCAACGTGATCCGTGTCGGTGCCGTGCCCACCCCCGTACTCTACTTTGCGACCCACGAGTTGGATAACGGTTCTGGTGTCATGGTGACTGGCAGCCACAACCCCGCCAACTATAACGGCCTGAAGATCATGTTGGGTGGCGAAACCCTGTCCGGCGAGGCCATCCAGAAACTGCTGCAGCGAATCCGCACGGGGGACTTTGCGGTTGGCCATGGTTCCCAGTCTTCGGAAGATGTGCGCCGCGCCTATCTGGATCGTATCGTGGGTGATATTGCGGTGGCGGCACCTTTGAAGGTGGTGCTGGATGCTGGAAATGGTATCGCCGGCGAGCTTGCACCGCTGCTGGTCGAAGAGTTGGGCTGTGAAGTGATACCGCTCTACTGTGAGGTAGATGGTAATTTTCCCAATCATCATCCCGATCCTGGCAAACCGGAAAACCTGGTGGACCTTATCGAGTGTGTGAAGGCCGAAGGTGCCGATATCGGCCTGGCTTTCGATGGCGATGGCGACCGCCTGGGCGTTGTGACCAATACCGGGAAGATCATCTGGCCGGACCGCCTGCTGATGCTTTTTGCCCGGGACGTGGTGTCGCGCAACCCCGGTGCCGATGTCCTGTACGACGTAAAGTGCAGCCGTCGCCTTGCGGGTGTGATCTCCGAGGCTGGTGGGCGGCCGATCATGTGGAAAACCGGTCACTCGTTAATGAAGGCCAAGATGAAGGAGTCCGGAGCTTTGCTCGCCGGTGAAATGAGCGGGCATATCTTCTTCGGCGAACGCTGGATGGGCTTTGATGATGGTTTGTATTCTGCTGCCAGGTTACTGGAAATCCTCGGCATCGAAGACCGGCACTGCGATGAAGTGTTTGAGGATTTCCCTGAAGACATCAGCACACCGGAGCTGAACGTGGAGGTCTCCGACGAGACCAAGTTCCCATTGATGGAAAAGCTGGGCCGCGAAGGGGACTTCGGTGACGGAAACATCAGCACCATTGACGGTATCCGCGTTGAATTTACCGATGGCTGGGGCCTGTGCCGTGCTTCCAACACCACACCGGTGTTGGTACTCCGCTTCGAGGCTGAAACCGAAGAGGCGCTCGAGCGTATCAAGGCGGTATTCCGTGAGCAGCTTCAAAAGGCGGCTCCGGACCTTGTCGCGGATTTCTGACAGCTCTGGAATAATGAACCGACTTTTTTGACTAACAAGGCAAGATGAATGGCTCTGGATCGTGAAACAGCAATGCAGGTGTCGGCCGTACTGAGTAAGGGGTTGCCCTATATCCAGCGGTTTACCGGAAAAACGGTGGTGATCAAATACGGCGGTAACGCCATGGAAAATGAGGAGCTGAAAAGCAGCTTCGCTCGTGATGTCGTTCTGATGAAGCTAGTGGGTATCAATCCGATCGTGGTTCACGGCGGTGGCCCCCAGATTGGTGAATTGCTCGAGCGCCTCAATATCAAATCCAATTTCGTGAACGGCATGCGGGTTACCGATAGCCAGACCATGGACGTGGTGGAAATGGTGCTGGGCGGCCAGGTTAACAAGCAGATTGTTTCACTGATCAACTCCCACGGTGGTACGGCTGTAGGCTTGACCGGGAAGGACGCCAATCTGATCCGCGCCCGCAAGCTGGAAGTCATGAACCGTTCTGCTGAGCTGCAGCGTCCGGAAATCATTGATATCGGTCATGTGGGTGAAGTCGCCAGTGTGAACGTGGAAGTGATCGACATGCTCACCCGTAGCAATGTTATTCCGGTGATTGCTCCGATTGGTGTTGGTCCCGATGGCGCGTCCTATAACATCAACGCCGACCTGGTAGCGGGTAAGGTAGCGGAGGCCATGAAGGCGGAAAAGCTGATCCTGCTAACCAATGTGTCCGGCCTCAAGAGCAAGGAAGGCAAAGTGCTGACCGGGTTGACCGCAAAACAGGTTAACGACCTGATTGACGATGGCACCATCCACGGCGGTATGCTGCCCAAGATCCGCTGCGCTCTGAACGCCGTGGAGAATGGCGTTCGAACCTCCCATATCATCGACGGCCGCGTGGCCCACGCGACGTTGCTGGAAATCTTCACGGACGAAGGTGTCGGCACCCTGATCTCCCGTAACTGACCATTGCCGCCTGTTGCCTCCCAGTGCGGGGTAACACCCTGGCGTCACGCCCCAAGAGGACCAAATCATGAAGCGCCTGCTGACCTTTTTGGTAGTCCTGGCCCTTATAGGCTACCTGTCGTTCAAGGGGGCGGTCTGGTGGCTGGCTGACCAGCGGCTGGCCGATGCCCAGCAGGCGATTGAGGAATTGGGCGTTATTGATCGGGGTAATATTCGCTCCGACCTTGTCGGCCGACTGGTGTTGGGTGATGGCAGCTACCAGGACTTCCGGCTTACCCGCCCGGTGGCGTTCCACCGGTTGATGTTCAATGCGGGCTCTCCGGTCGCCCTTGTGAACGCGCTCCTGGACCCTGCGGACCTGCCCCCGCATTGGTCATTGGTGGCGGAGAACCTGAGCCTGGGTCTCGACACCAACATGTTCCGCAACTGGGTGACGGCAGCGGGCGACGCAACCCCGGCGTTGTTCTCACCGGTCTGCGGTCCTGATCATCGCCAGCAACTCGGTAGCGGTGACCTGATGCGTCTTGGAGTCGCTGGTGTGTCCGGTGAGGCTATGGTTATTCAGAGTGTCGATGGTCTCTACGTCGAGCTGACGACCGCCAACGCCGGCAGCGTGGAGCTGGACTGGCCCGGCGCTCGCCTGAACCCCTTGTCATTGCCGGCCCTGCCGGAATCCACACAGTCGCCGGCAACCGTGACATTGCGGGATGGGGGCCTGATGCGTCGAGTTGCGGCCTACTGTGCCCGGGAATCGGGTGTGGAAACCGGGGAGTGGGCCGGTATCGTCATGGCAGCGTTTCGCGAGTCGCTGGCGGCTCGGGGCTTTGGCGCCAGTGACCAGTTGCTGGCCCTGTACCGACAGTGGCTGACAGAAGGCGGGGAGCTGACCCTGGAATTGAATCCTTCGGCACCGGTATGGGGCGTGCCTGTTCGCAGCGATGAAGCCGCAGACGCCAGCCTGACCGTCCGCTATAACCGTTCGGTGGTGCCCGATGTCTACCTTGAGCGTGTTGAACCCGCAGTGCCGGACGTGCCGCAGGAAGTGCTTGAACCGGTGGTGCCGGGAGAGAGTGCCCCGGTCGTTGATGGCTGGAACCTGGCCGACACGGAGAATGCTGAAAGCTGGGTCGGGCGCACGGTGAGAGTTACGCTGGACAATGGTAATGTTGTGGAAGGCCGCCTGGTCAGCGTGGGCGACGAACGACTGGAAGTCGCACGGCTGATCGATGGCGGGGAAGTGGCGTATCCGATCGCCATCAGACTGATTGCAACGTTTGAGGTCTGGCGCCAAGGCCAGGCCCGCTAGCCCCACACCGGGGCGGAGAGTGTTCTATGTCCGGATCCATCCAACACCTGCCTGGCATTCGCGAGATGCTCACCAGGCTGATCTCACAACCGTCAATCAGCAGCGCGTCTGCCGAGTGGGATCACAGCAACGAACCGGTGGTGCGTACCCTGGCCGAATGGCTGGAGCCCATGGGGTTCAACGTCGAGATACTGGAAGTGCCCGGATTGCCCGGAAAGTACAACATGATCGCGACACTGGGCAGTGGCCCCGGCGGTCTGGTGCTCTCGGGTCATACCGATACCGTCCCGTTTGATGACAAGCGCTGGCAAAGCGACCCGTTTACCCTGACCGAGCGGGATGACCGCTGGTACGGCCTTGGCACCTGCGACATGAAAGGCTTTTTTCCACTGGCCATTCAAGCGGCCAAAGCCTTCGTCGACCAGGATCTGAAGCAGCCATTGATCATCCTCGCCACCGCCGATGAGGAATGTTCCATGGACGGTGCCCGGGCGCTGGCCGAGGCCGGTCGTCCCATGGCCCGCTATGCGGTCATCGGCGAACCCACCGGTTTGAAACCTGTGCGCATGCACAAGGGCATCATGATGGAACGCCTGGTGTTTGAGGGCCAGTCCGGCCATTCCTCTGACCCGTCTCTTGGACGCAATGCCCTGGAGGGCATGCACGAGGCGCTGGGTGAACTGCTGGCCCTGCGGTCGGGGTGGCAGGCGAAATACAGCAATCCCAATTTCAAGGTTCAATTACCTACCATGAACCTGGGGTGCATCCACGGCGGTGATAATCCTAATCGCATCTGCGCCCGCTGCGAGTTGCATTTTGATCTGCGGCCGTTGCCCGGCATGGACATGAAGGCACTGCGCCAGGAGATACTCGACACGCTGCAGCCGGTCGCCAAAAGCCGTGAGTTGTCGCTGACATTTGAGCCGTTGTTCGATGGTGTGCCGCCATTTGAAACCCCGGCCGAAGCCGAGCTGGTCCGCGTCTGTGAGAGGCTGACGGGCCACAGTGCGGAAGCGGTGGCCTTCGCCACAGAAGCACCCTGGTTGCAGAAACTGGGTATGGAAACCCTGGTTATGGGCCCCGGCTACATCGACCAGGCCCACCAACCCGATGAATTCCTGGAGTTGTCGCAGTTGGACCCGGCGGTAAAAATTCTCAAGGGATTGATTCGGGAGTTTTGCCTGTAGACATTGGAGATGGCTATTCTGGATCGGTGCAGGAGCAGTGGCCGAGGGCCTATCCAGAACACGCCCGTGAATACGTCCCTGTAGGGCTCGGTC
>OJDT01000084.1_pt1 | contig 8502 bp, 2 predicted proteins | sample 1592901 | NCBI WGS metagenome assembly OJDT01 (sample SAMN05420117, study PRJEB24817) | seawater metagenome | isolation source: Sea water | place: Canada:Atlantic | collected 2013-11 | reverse complement strand
ACGTGTGCTCTTCCGATCTAATTAGACTAGACTGTTACTGCAATCACGCGGGGGGCGACAAGCCAGCCTGCCTGACTTGTTGACCCACCCTCGGAACGGGGGCATGCTGTTAATAGGGACATGTTTAATCTATTCTATATGGTAGGACTTCTGTGAGCTCTGGGTGATCATGGTTCTTGTTTCCTCCACCCGTTTCTGGAGGCTGCTGCTCGAGGTCGTCTTCATACCAGACTTCTTCCACGAGGCCATCTGCGCATTTTGGCCGGAGGCCGTTTTGAAGCGCTGGAGGGACTCGTTGAAGGAGGGACCAGACTCGATGGAGGACTCCATGAGGTTGTCGCCGTTGGACTTGGTCGACTTGCTCGAGGAGTAGTAGGTGCGGGACTCAGAGTGGTTGGGGCTGGCAGTATAAACCTGTCTATAGGAAGAGAATGTAGGAGCATAATCATAGCCAGACGACTCGTACCCGGACTGCTCGGTCTCTGAGTCTGTCATCTTGTAGCGCTCGACCTGGGCGCGCTTGAGCTTCTCCTGCGCCGCCTTGAACTTACGCTCCGTCTGCAGAACCTCCTCCTGGATCTCGATGTACTGGGCCTGCGCCTTGACTGACCCGGCGGAGGTGTCGAAGGTGAGGTCGTCCTCCTCCTCGTTCTCCTTGATGGAGACCTGGGCGGCCTTCACCAGGTTCTCGGTGGCGCGCCTCACCGCGTTAGAAGCGTTCTCCAATCTTTTGAGTGCAACACTGTTAGGATCCGACTTGACTTTGCAGGCCAGCAGGAGCTGGGCTGTGGCAGCAGAAACCTGTTTAGCGGCGGCAATGAGCTTCTCCTCGCTGGAGTTTCCCTGGACGAGGGAGTTGGCGGCCTCGCACAACGAGTGCGTGGCCGCCGCAACCATCCTCGCCGCAGATACAAGCCCTTCAGACCACTGACCGTCTTCTGAGTCGATGTGTGTCTTCTTGGAGACCTTGCCCTGAGCGACGAGCTCCCGCTGTGCCTCTGATGCCGCCTTGATGAGGTGGGAGGTGGCGTTCGCAATCGACTTGGCCGCCTCCAGGATCATCTCGTCGAAGTTCATGTCCTCCGTCACGGTCTTTCCCTTGATCTCCTTCCTGGGCTTGAGGCTGGCCAGCTTCCTGGCGGCCTTATCGATGCTCTCGGCGGCGCCCAGCAGCTCGTTCTCAGCAATCAACATCGGGTCGTCAGGGTCCACCCAGTCAGCGCCCTTCATGAGCTCTGCGGTCTGGGCGAGTTGAGTAACACACATGGCGATCTTCCGGGAGATGGTGGGCAGGTTGGCCTTCGCCTCGTTAGTTGGTTTGTTGAGTATGTGCATGACTAGCTGGAGGAGCTCCCTGTACTGGACGGCGGTGTCGTGTCCGAGCTGTAGACTCTGCTCCTTCAGCTCACCAGAGTCCGAGTTGTAAGCAGCCGCCTTGCAGGTGACCAGGACGTCTGAGATGGCCTTTCTGCCCATATTTGCCGCCACGATGACGTCGTCCTGCTTGCACGACTTCCCGGCCGCCACGGCCTTCGCCGTTGCAAGAGTAATCGGCCGAGTGGACCTAAGTAGCTCTTCTGGCCCCAGGTTCGACTTGGGATTATCATTGCTGTCGAAAGCTCGAATTTCCTGTGCGATAGCTTCGATTGAGGACTCGAGTGCGCGCGTTCCTCGCGTGTGCTCGTCCTCGACAGCTTTCACCGTCTTGAGGAGACTCGTCACGTTCGTCACCATGATCTTCGCTGAATCCTTGAGGTGGTGCATGGCGGGGTGCTGCATGTTTTTACCGCTCGCGGATTTTGTAGCCTGCATGAGATCTCCGAGTGCTGTGGTCACATCTTTGACAGCATTGATCAACATAACCTGTGCCTCCTGGTTCTGAGAGCCTAGGCTGGTGGCGCCGGCCTTGACTACGTCGGACAGCTGGACGATGGTGGTCACGGCGTTCTGGGCCGCCACGGCTAACTGCTCCTGTGAAGAAGCAGCCCCTGCAACGAGCGTCTTGGTGTCCTCCACGAGCGCCTTGGCCGTCTTTAAGATGTTCTCCCGGTGGCCAGCAAAAACTTCCTCGTCATTGTCTGCATTGAGAGAGCCAGCTGTTGCGAACATGATCGTTGTATCGAGGTCTCCCAGGATCCCGGAAACGGTGTTTGCGGCATTCTCCAGCGCATGTGTACCACGTGCAATCGCGTTCAACGACGACAATACTGTGGCGCACTTCTCGCCGACACTGCGAGCGCTGTCCGAGACGTCCCGCAGGACAAAGGTATCCTTGGGGCTGAGCTGAACAGACCCGGCGGCCTTAACAAGCTCGATGGTGACCTGGCCAAGGTCCTGGACCGAGGACTTGATGCGCGCAGCTAGGTCGTTGCTCTCGGTGTTCTGGATGGCGCCCCGCGAGTCAATAGCGAGGCTGGTGTAGTTGGTGGAGATGTGGGTGGCCAGGTTGCCCAGCTCCGCCGGGTTTGAAGAGGACTTGATGACAATGTCCTGGGCCGTTTTGGCGATCTCCTTGGTGGACATCATCATGCGCGACTGGAAGGAGACAAGACCCTCGTCGTTGTCGTTCCTGGAGCTGGGGCGGTAGTCGTCAACCTGGATGATAGCCTCGGAGATGCAGCTCACAATGCTCGAGACCTCGCCCATGCTGGGGCCCAATTTCTGTACAGTTTCACTGACCTCCTGGAGGGAGGAGGCCATGGCGTCGGTGCTTTCGTCGATATCGCCGTGGATGTGGGTGGCCCGGGGGTTTCCTCCGCTCTCCTTGGACGCATAGAGGAGCTGCTGGGCGCACTCGACCACCGTCTTGGTCTGGTCTAGCACGAGCACCTGCTGCTTCGAGCTGGTCATGTTGCTGGCCGTCCCGATTGCATTGGAGACCAGGGGATCAAAGTAAGACATGAAACTTGTGACAGAGTGGCCCAACCGCTCAGCTTCGTTCTTGGAATAATCTCGAATTTCAATTAGCTTTTCCGAGATCTGCGTTGCTGAATTGTTCATCTGTTCGGCGAACTGCTTGATGTCCTTGTTGCGGCGAGGGGGCAGGTTCTGGTTCATCGCCCCAATGGAAGCGTTGTCAAGCTCTCGTATATACACTGTAAGTTTTTCAATTGCGTCGTCGCACTCCTTCTGGCCAGGTGCCTTGTCTCTGATGGAAGAAACAAGCTTCTTGATGGAGTCAGAGACGGACTTGCTGCTGTTGGCCAGAGCCTGCCATGTCGGCGGGTCCTTGGGGTTGACTGCCAGAGACTTGGCCGACTGGATCATGGCAACAGACCCCTCAATAATTTGTTTGCCAGAGTCCAGAATTGGTTTCTGAGCCTCACGTCCCTCGGATGAAATCTTGGCTGGAACAGAAGCAAACTCCGGCGAGCTGGCAAACTGTGTTAGATTGTCTACGGCCTCAAGGAGCGGCCTCGTGGAGTTGGCTGTGGCCTGTCTGTTCTCATCAGAGTAATTACCGTCCAACTTTTTTATCTCCTTAACGAGGATGGCGGTGGCATTGGCCACGTCCTTGGCGGACTGAACAAAGTGCCGCTTGGCGACAGGGTTGTTGGTCTTTGAGGAGGCCAGCCTGCATGCATTGCAGAGGGAGCTGGTGTGCTTGGCGATGATGGTGGCTGCCGCCAGGATCTGCTGCTGCGTGCTGTTGCTCTTGATGAGCGTGGCACAGGCGGTCTTAATGTTCTGTGAAGCTCGCATAAACTGTGACTGGTCGACCAGGCCCCGCTTCCCGGCAATAGAGGTGGGGTCGGATATTCCTACAAGGTATGTTGCCTGCGACGCAGCTTCTATAAGCCCGACAATAGCATCAGAAACCTCTTTGACTGCGGCTCCAAAATCTTCATGTTCGCTTCTTTTAGCATGGTTAGCGATCCCTGTCATGCCGTCTCCCAAGGCCTTGGACTTCTCCATAACATTGTCCAGGCACTCGTAGTAGTTAGAGTCGGAGATGGCCTCTGATGGGGTCTCCAGCATGTGCTTTGAGGACTGTATGGCCCTGATGGCGCTGTCGCATTCGTTCTGTCCAGGAGCCGCTGACGTGTAGACGTTGATCATGTCATTGATGGCCTCTGTGACACCTCTTGCCGCGCTATTCAAGTTGTTCTTTGCGTTGGGAGCCCGAGGGTCCGACGCCACGGACTTAGCCGAGGAGAGGAAGCTCGAGGACATGGAGGTCACGTTCATCATAGTCGAGACCATCTGAGTCTTGGTGCCATGCACTGAGGTCTGCCCTGCCATGTCCATGGAGCAGTCCATCATGTCGCCGAGCACCTGGCCAAACTTCCTGGTGGAGTTGGCCAACTCCCCGGGCTGAGGCGCGGTCATGATCACATCTGAGGTGGCGTCGTTCAGCCGGTCGGCGGCCTGGCTCAGCTGACTCTGGAGTTCTCCATATGGACGCCCTGACACCGCAAACTGGGCCGAATTGATCTGATTGCTGAGGTTGTTGATGGAAGAGATGGTCTCCTCGACCTCCTGCTGCCCAGGCAGACACTGCATGGTGTTGTTGAGGGCCACGGAGACGTCCTTCCCTGCCTCCGCTAGCATCCTTGACTTGTCTGGGCTGGACGGACTACCCATGGTGCGCTGGGCCTCGAGCACAAGTCTCGCTGACTTTGCCATCACCAGCTGGGCCTGGTCGATGACCCTATTCTGGGCCTGGCGGTCCTGGGTGGTTGCGGCGACGCCCCGCACAGCCGCCGTAAAGTCCCTGAGGGCGTTTGCGGTGTCCCGGGCGGCCCGGTTGGTGATGTCCTTGTTGCCCTGTGAGGCGGCGGTGAGGAGCTGAGCTACCGTTGAGCCGACGACCCGGCTGGTGGAGTTGAGCTGCATGCTGGCCCGCTCAACCGTCTCACCAGGCATGGGGCGCAGCTGGAACCCGTGCGCTGCAGTCCTGAACTCTTCCAACTCCGACTCGAGGGAAGTGATGAGGTCTGCGCTGGCCTCGATCTCGAGGGAACCGCAGGCCGTGTATGCCTTGTTGATCGCCCCCTTCAACTCCCTGATGGCGTTCTCCATCTGCCTGGCGGAGTTCTGCAGCTGGATTGCTGCGGACTGGTTCTCCACCGTCGGCAGAGCAGACCTCGTGGATCCGGTCAACCTTGCTGCTGGGTCGAGGAACCTCTCGGCGTTGTTGATGAGGTTGAGCTGGGCCATGGCGGAGGTCGGGTTCTGCATGCTGAACTTGACGCCCTCCACCAGCTTCGGGATCACGTCCGCCACAGCCTTGCAGCTCTCCATGAGTTCGTCCTGGCTGTTGTGGCTGTTGTTGTGGTGGCCGGCGCCCTGGCTGGCCGCGATGCACTGCGTGGCCGTGGCGGCCGCGTGCTTGGCGCTGTTCTCCAGCCGCTTCATCATCTTGCGTTTGATGGTGGTGCCGACGGCCTCCGTGGTGGTGGCCCGCAGATGGTCAGCCGCACGCTTCAAAGCCTCCTGGTTGTTTTCATTAGTCGGGCTGCTGGCGCACTGCTTGGCCGCCTCCACCATGTCGGCCGTGGCGTCCGCCAGGGCCTTCGCGGCCGACAACAACCGCTTCTGTAAGTCTGAATCTGTCTGGCTCTCTGCCTCCCCCTTGATCGATTGGATCAACTCAGCAGTTGCTTGGGCCAATATTCTGGCCTGCCGAACCATCTCGCTGCTGTCGTGGCTGGCGATCAGGTCTCCCGACGCAATCATGATCTGGTCCATGATGTCGGGGATCTTGTCAGGACCTCCGTCCTTGACGTGGTTGAGGAGGTCGTTGAGGGCCTTGGTGACGTCGGATGCCGCGCTGCCCAGCTCCACTAAGCTGGTCTCGTCCCTGCACACATCCCTGCAGGTGGAGACGCAGCCCTCGACGGACTTGGCCACGTCCCTGGCCGCCTCGATCAGCTGGTCTTGGCACAGCGGGTCGGAGATCGTGGGGGCCACCACCTTAGCGCAGGCAACTAGCTGGCTGGTGGCTAAAGCACACTGTGTCGCGGCTCCAATAACCCTGTTCTGTGTGTACTGATCTTCGCACTTGCTGGCGACATTCTTGGCCTTGAGGACCAGGGCCGCCGTGTTGTTCGCCACCGTCTTCGCCAACCCAAGCAGCAGGTCCTGCCGCTCCCTGTCTACAATTTCTTCTTCTCCAATGGTGTAGAGGACTCTGTAGCTTGCCTCTCCCACCCTGCTCGCTGCGCTCAACAGTGTCTGTCGGGGCTCATTAGCCTGGGGCTCGGCGGCCTTCAGCATTTCTGTGAAAGCTCCACAAAGAGTCCTGGCTGCGCCCATGAGGTCGTCTCCCTCGTTGCCCTGGTCGTCCATCAAGGCCGCCAGCATCTTCACCTCCCTGGCCATGTCAGGCAGGTTGTTGGAGATTGTGTTCACGGCCGCCCCAACAGCGTTGTGGTCCGTCCTCTCTCCATGACCAGTCAGTGTCACCATCTGCGCAGTTGCCGCATTCATGGCTGAGACTTGTGAGTGGACCGCCTGCTGGTTTGTGTTCCACTGCGTCTCCTTCCACCTTAGACTGGCTGGATCGTTGCCGAGGGGTGGCAGCTTGGCCTTCTCATTGAGAAGGGAGCTGGCGTTGTCAATGGCCTCCTGTCCGGCTGAGATGGTTGTGACGAGCGCCCGCTGGGGCTCAGACATGAGGTTGCGAACTTCGGGGTACTGAGCCCCGGGGTCGAACCCCCCGCCGTTGTGCATTCCGTTGGTGAGCGTCACGGCCTTCCCCTGCGTGTGCATGCTTGTCACCAACTTCTCTCCTCCGGAGTTTCTAAGCAAGCCCGGCTTCGCGAGTGAGTCCGTGGTGGCGGTCCTCATGCTGCTGGGCAGGCCGTGGATCTCTATGGCTCTGCCCGGGCTGATGAAGGACTCCTCCAGGACCTCCTCCTCGTTGCCGTCCTCGCCGAAGCGCTCCTTACGCTGACGACGCTTCAGGATGATGTCGATGTAGCCGGCGATCAGGGCAGAGATCTGCTCACCCTCTGTGGTCTGTACGCTGTAGTACTGGTCCTGGTAGTCGCCGAAGTCGAGCGTGAACACGTTGGGAGCAGCGGCCCAGCGCCGAACTGTCGTCAGCGGCCACGTCTTCAGGATCGTCTTCGTCTTTTCGTCCAATCTTAGAACACAGTCCTTGGTTACCCCCAACAGTCTAGGAACCAGTTTTGCTCGCCCTTTCTGCTTCTCCTTGACAAGGAAGAAATGAACTCCAAAGGTGTCTAGGCTACGAGCCAGTTTCACATACTTGTACTTAGCGTCGATTTCTGATAGTCCGACGAGCGTCTTGTGCTCCGCGAAGATTCTCTTCTCCACGTTCTTCACCTTCATAAAGGACATCGGCAGGAACTCGCGCAAATCTGCGAGCATGCCAGGCTTGTGCTTGTCCTCCTTATGTCACCAAACTGGATCTGGACCTGGTGTGCGGCGAAGGTGATGGCCTTCTCTATCTCGACGGGGTGGGTGCCCTCTAGGATCTGCTCCTTGGCCTGCTCGTACAGCAAGTTCAGTTGAACCGGGTCCCTGGAGTCCACGTTTGCGTCGCTGTAGAAGTACTTCCTCTTGAGGAGCAGGACCTCCGTCTCCTCGATCCCCTGCTCCCTCAACGTCTTGCTGTGGTCCACCCAGGGGATTCCATCTTCGGTGTGAAGATTTCTTCGCATGGTGGCCATCTTGGCATCCACGACGGGCTCGTTGTCGTCCCCCTTCTTCCGCCGCAGCGTCAAGGTCCCACCCAGGGTCCTTGATTTGTTTGGGGTGTGGTTCTCTTGCTCTTCCTCCTTTTTGTCCTGTGCCAAGCTGTATTCGTCGTGGTTCGTAATGCCAATTTTGGTGCAAATTATCACCATCAGATTCGCAACAACCTGGCTATCGTCGACCATGATGGACCTGAGGCTCTTGTCCTGGAGGCGGACCTTCAGCAACCGCATCTTACGCCGGTACTCAAGGGTGTCATTATCCCTAAGTAGGTAGTGTTCAAGGGTCCTGCCAGGATCCAGCCAAACTCCCTTCTTCGGATCTTCGTCCGCCAAAAATAAACCATACTGTGCTGGTGGGCCCAGGCCCTTGATTTCCGTCAACTTCTCCCGCAGCGCTGTCCCAGCGTCCACCACAGTTGTCTGTGGGCTGAACTGGAGCGCCTTCCTGACGAGCTCGACCTCCTGGCCCCGGTCGTTGCGCTCCACCACGCTGAATCGCAGCGTCAGTGCAGCCATCACGTCCCCACCTCACCTGTTAGTGGGCAGAACCGAAGGATGATCTCATTGCTTGTACACCTGGTGGCACACACCCACACCCAATTATCAGAATCTAGGTTTTCACTATTAACAGGTGTATAAACTCGGTGTTGTTGTGTTCACTTGGATTTTGCTCTCTGAAAGAAAAAAAACACTTTGGCAGATATAAAGCAGAGCTTTGATCTAACACCTCAGGAGAAAAAAATCACTATCCTCTAACTTTTGTGTTTCTATGTACACATATGAATGTGGTACACAGATCTCTGTGCTCGACACACGCTCGTAGACGTGAGCACTG
>OJDT01000081.1_pt1 | contig 8612 bp, 5 predicted proteins | sample 1592901 | NCBI WGS metagenome assembly OJDT01 (sample SAMN05420117, study PRJEB24817) | seawater metagenome | isolation source: Sea water | place: Canada:Atlantic | collected 2013-11 | reverse complement strand
AGTTCAGACGTGTGCTCTTCCGATCTGGCAGGTGGTTTTGAAAATTTATATCGAATCTGCCGATGGGATTAACGTTGATGACTGTGCACGTGTCAGCCGCCAGGTGAGCGCGATTTTGGATGTTGAAGATCCAATCCCTGGCGAGTACATGTTGGAGGTGTCATCGCCTGGGGTGGAGCGGCGTTTATTTAAGCCCGAGCACTTCAATGTGTGTAAAGGGGAAAAGGTTCAAATAACCCTGCGCCAGGCGTTTGATGGCCGGCGTAAGTTTAAAGGGTTGTTGTGTGGGCTTGAAGACGAAGAGGTTGTGATCCGGGTTGATGATGCGCAAGAGATCGTGCTGCCGATGGACAGCATCGAGCGAGCGCGAGTATTGATGTAAGTATAATAGCGAGAGTCTCGCATGAAGATGAGATCGATTCATGAGTAAAGAAATCCTGTTAGTGGTTGAGTCCGTTTCGAACGAGAAGGGCGTTTCAGAAGAAATAATCTTTGATGCGCTGGAAGTTGCATTAGCCACCGCAACCAAGAAGCGCTATTCCGAAGAAGCGGATGTCCGGGTTGCGATTGACCGAGAAACGGGTCTCTATGATTCGTTCAGGCGTTGGACTGTGATGGCGGATGATGAGCTGGTTGAGTTTGAAGACGCGCAGTTAACCATTGAGCAAGCAGTTGATTTGCAGCCTGGGCTCACTGCGGGCGATATCTATGAGATCGCGATCGATTCCGTTGAATTCGGTCGTATTGCCGCCCAAGCAGCCAAGCAAGTAATCGTTCAAAAGGTTCGTGAGGCCGAACGGGCCCAAGTGGTTGAAGCCTATCGCCATCGGATTGGGGAGCTACTCAACGGACAAGTCAAGAAAGTGACGCGAGAAGCGGTCATTATAGATCTTGGTAATAATGCAGAGGCGATATTGCCTCGCGAAGAGTGGGTGCCGAGAGAAACTTTCCGAATAGGAGACCGACTCCGAGCGCTGTTAAAGGAGGTTCGTCCAGAAGCGCGTGGGCCGCAATTAGCAATGACCAGAACCTCCGCTGAAGTGTTAACAGAGCTGTTCAAAATAGAAGTACCAGAAGTCGCCGATGGCATCATTGAGATTCTTGGCGCGGCGCGAGATCCTGGTTCTCGGGCAAAAATTGCGGTTAAAACCAACGACGGTCGAATTGATCCTGTGGGCGCTTGTGTGGGGATGCGCGGCTCTAGAGTTCAAGCCGTATCGGGTGAACTCGGCAATGAACGAATTGATATCGTGCTTTGGGATGACAACATTGCGCAGCTGGCCATCAATGCGATGGCGCCGGCTGAGGTGGTTTCGATAGTGGTCGATGAAGAGACCCACAGTATGGATATTGCGGTATCTGAAGATAACCTAGCCCAAGCGATTGGACGGGGTGGTCAAAATGTTAAATTAGCCAGTGAATTGACCGGATGGTCGCTCAATATAATGACCGAAGCTGAGGCTGCTGAGAAACAAGAGCAAGAAGCTGGCTCGGTTGTTACCAATTTCATGGAGCAGCTGGATGTTGATGAAGATGTCGCGATCGTTCTACTCGAAGAGGGTTTTACCTCTTTAGAAGAAATAGCCTATGTCCCCATTGATGAAATGGTGGCGATTGAAGGATTTGATATCGACATTGTCGAGGAATTACGGACGCGGGCTAGGAATACCATCACCAATCGTGAGTTGGCTGATGAAGCAAACCGGATTACCCAAGAGCCTGCAGAAGACCTTTTAACGATGGATGGGATGACAACGAAGTTAGCCTATGATCTGGCGGCGATGGGTATTATCACGATGGAAGACCTCGCAGAACAAGCGGTCGATGACATTATAGAAATAGAGTCTATGACCGAAGCGATGGCTGGTGAAATTATTATGACGGCTCGTGCGCCGTGGTTCGAGTAACGAGCGCTTAGCACCAGCAACAAGGGGAATAAAGATGGCTGAGACAACGGTAAAACAGCTGGCAGAAGCAGTAGGAACGCCCGTTGACCGTTTGCTACAGCAAATGAAAGACGCGGGCTTGCCTCAAGCCGCTGAAACAGATGTTGTGGCAGAGGCGCAGAAAGAGTCGTTGCTTGCATACCTCAAGCGAAGTCATGGTGAAGAGACAGATGGTCCTAAAAAAATCACGCTTAAACGCCGTACCTTAAGCACGATCAAGGCGGGCGGTAGCGCAGGGCGTGGTCGGACCGTAAACGTTGAAGTTCGTAAAAAGCGAACCTACGTGCGTCGGGAGGATGCTGATGTCACCGCGGAGGTGATCCCTGAGGTGATCCCCGAGGTCGCAGCAGAGGTTGCGCCGGCGATTGTTGAAGAAGTCGTGGCTGAAACCGTTGAAACCGTTGAAACCGTTGAGGCAATTGAGACGGTTGAACTTCAAAGTGAACCTGAAGTTAATGCAGCGCCGAAGGCTATGGATCCTGAAGCGATTCGTCGAGCGGCTTTTATCGCCTCTGAAAAAGAAGCTGAAGCGCGCAAAAATGTTTTAAAAGAACGTGAAGAAAAAGCAGCGGCAGAGGCCGCAGAAAAAGCCAAACAAGCCGAAGTCCTTAAAGCAAAATCGACTAAGCCGGATGCGACAAAAGAATCTGACGATAAGGCGGGTTCTCGTAAAGACAAGCGCGATCGGAAAGAGATTGATATTGATGAGATTCAGCAGAAGAAAGCCAAGCATGGTAATCGTAAAAAGCGTGTAGAAGAGCTTCTCGTCGAAGAAGTCGATGACATCCTGATCGCCCCAGGCGCCGAACTTGAAGATGACTTGACGCCGACTACGCTTGGCTTAACAGGTGTTGGGCGATCTAAGCGTGCCGCGGCGCCGAAGGCTGGGCCACGACACAAATTTAACGCACCGACCCAAGATCAAGTCAGAGAAGTCGAAGTGGGTGAGTCCATTAGAATCTCGCAGCTGTCGCAGCGGATGTCGATTAAAGCAAAAGACGTGATCAAGTATTTGATGGGGCTGGGGGTCATGGCGGATATAAATGCCACGATTGATCAAGAAACGGCTATTTTGGTGGTTGAAGAGTTCGGCCACAAAGTAAAATTGTTGGATGCAAATGAGGTTGAAACGTCTTTGTTAGAAGCCCTGGTTTATGATTCTGAAGCCGAAGCACGATCGCCTGTTGTCACCGTAATGGGGCATGTTGATCATGGAAAAACGTCACTCTTAGATTATATTCGAAGTGCTGAAGTTGCGGGCGGCGAAGCCGGCGGCATTACGCAACATATCGGTGCTTATCGCGTTAAGACTAAGCTCGGAGAGATTTGCTTTATTGATACACCTGGACATGCCGCGTTTTCCGCAATGCGTGCTCGGGGCGCAAGTGCGACCGATATCATAATCTTGGTCGTTGCAGCCGATGATGGCGTGATGCCGCAAACCGAAGAAGCCATTAACCATGCCAAGAGTGCAGGTGTGCCTTTGGTGGTTGCGATCAATAAAATGGATAAAGAAGGGGCCGATATCGATCGTGTAAAGAACGAGTTGGCTGCTAAAAATGTGATCCCTGAAGACTGGGGAGGCGACACACAGTTCTTACCAGTTTCAGCGTTAACGGGCGATGGGGTCGATGCGCTGCTCGAGGCCGTGCTTCTGCAAGCGGAATTGCTTGAATTGACGGCCGTGCAAGAAGGTCCAGCGCAGGGTGTTGTGATTGAATCTCGGCTTGATAAAGGGAAAGGTTCTGTTGCCACGTTATTGATTCAAAACGGTACTTTGTCCCGCGGCGATATTGTGGTTGCGGGTGAGAACTTTGGACGCGTTCGCGCCATCACCGATGAGAATGGACAAACGCTGGCATCTGCTGGTCCTGCAACCCCGGTCTCTATTCAGGGTTTGAATGGTACACCTGGGGCGGGTGATCCGTTTACTGTGACGAAAGACGAAAAAGCTGCACGAGAAGTTGCAGAGTTTCGGCGTGAAAAGCTGAAGACTGAACGGCTTGCAACGCCCGTGGTTTCTCTGGACAACTTGTTGGAGAATTTCGGGGCTCAAGCGGTGCAATCACTCAATATTGTTGTGAAAGCCGATGTTCGTGGGTCGCTTGAAGCCATTGTTTCGGCACTCCATGACCTTGGAAACGATGAAGTTAAGGTCAATGTCATCTCCTCCGGCGTGGGCGGTATCTCTGAGAATGACGTGAACTATGCATTAACCGCGCAAGCGGTTATTTTCGGCTTTAATGTCCGGGCAGAGTCCTCAGCAAAACGCTTGGTTGATGCAGAAAGCTTGGATCTACGATATTACAAAGTCATTTACGATCTTGTGGATGATGTTAGAGATGCTCTGAGCGGCATGCTGGCGCCAGAGATTCGAGAAGATATTGTGGGGATTGCTGAGGTCAGAGATGTCTTTGACAGCAAGAAGTTCGGTTCAATTGCTGGTTGCATGGTGATCGAAGGCACGGTTCATCGGCGGAAGAAGATTCGCGTGTTGCGTGATCATGTTGTGATCTATGAAGGTGAGCTTGAAAGCCTCAGGCACTTTAAGGATGAAGTCGAGTCCATTCGCAGTGGTACCGAGTGCGGTATTGGCGTAAAAAACTATAACGATGTTCGCGTTAAAGATCAGATCGAAGTGTTTGATACCCGTGAGGTCGCGCGGCAGTTGTAATACTGCCGATAAAACTGAAATGGACGCACATTTTAAGCGAACCGATCGAGTTGCTGAGCAAATCCAAAAGATTTTGGCGGTTTTGATTCATAAAGAGCTGAAAGATCCTCGGCTTGGCATGGTGACGATCAACGATGTTCGAGTCTCCAAAGACCTTGCCTATGCAGAGGTTTTTTTTACGGTCTTTCCCGACGATCATGCTGAAGAAGCCGGACAATTGCTTGGCAATGCCAGTAGTTTTTTGAGGAAGCTCTTGGCAAGGCAGTTGAGCACTCGCATTACACCAAAACTGCGCTTTAGTTATGATGCGAGTTTGGTTCAGGGTGAAAAAATAACCCGAGCATTAATGGCTGACCGCAAGGCTCGACCGCGCCAAGAGGAAGAAGATTTTGGGCCGTAGTCGACGCAAGGGCCGAGTCATAGACGGCATATTGTTGCTGGACAAACCAGCTGGAATAACGTCAAATGGCGCTCTCCAAAGGGTAAAGCACCTCTATGGCGCAGCAAAAGCGGGCCACACCGGTAGTTTAGACCCCATCGCAACGGGCGTCCTCCCAATTTGTTTTGGGGAAGCAACCAAGTTCTCTCAGTTTCTTTTGGATGCCGACAAGGGTTACATCGCGACGATCCAGTTAGGGGTTCGCACCACAACTGGCGATAGCGAGGGTGACATTGTTCATGAACGGAGCGTGCCCGAACTAACGGATGAGGCGATCGAATCTTATCTAGACTCGTTTAGAGGTGAGATAGACCAGATCCCTTCCATGTATTCGGCGATAAAATTGAATGGGCAGCCGCTTTACAAGCTAGCCCGGCAAGGAATAGAAGTAGAGCGTAAGTCAAGACGCGTGACCATCATGGCGCTGACGCTGATTGAACGGACACAAGATCAGTGGGTTTTGGATATTTCCTGTACCAAAGGAACCTACGTTCGCTCACTTGCTGAAGATATTGGTGAGTTGATTGGGTGTGGCGCGCATGTTGTTGGGCTAAGACGCAGGCAGGCCGGACCCTTTGCCATTGAAGAAACCTGCACGCTGGAAGTTCTTGAAGATCTAAAGGCAGAAAACGGTGAGCGCGGGTTGGATGAGACCTTGCTACCCGTGTCAGCGGCGGTTGCGGATTATCCGGTGGTTGAAATGACCGCATTAACCGCTAGCTATTTTGTGCAGGGACAACCGGTTCAAATTGCAGGCGTTAAAGATGAAGGATTAGTCTCAGTCTATTCTGAGGCGACAGATGACAAGATTTTTGTCGGTGTCGGGGAGATCCTCGATGATGGCAAGATTGCGCCGCGGCGATTAATCGCGACGTAACAACGATAGGGTATCTGCAAATATGCGTGGATACACCTGTTCAACGAAAGGAGTTGCGATAACGCAACTGCATATTAAGAAAAAGGAGGCCACGTGGCTTTATCAAATGAAGAAAAATCAGGAATCGTAAAAGATTACGGTACATCAGAGTCGGATACCGGTTCACCCGAAGTGCAAGTTGCGCTATTGACGGCGAATATCGAGAAGCTACAAGGTCATTTTCAGGCTCACAAGCATGATCATCACTCTCGAATTGGTCTGCTCAGAATGGTGAGTCAAAGAAGGAAGCTCTTAAATTATCTGAAGAGTAAAGATACCGGTCGGTATGCACAGTTGATTAAGAGATTAGGTCTGCGCCGATAAATCAAGCCGTTATGAATGGAGAATAATGTGAATCCAGTTAGAAAAAAGTTTACCTATGGTGACCAAGAAGTCATCATCGAAACCGGTCGAATTGCGCGACAGGCGTCCGCATCGGTCTTAGTATCGGTCGGAGAAACCTCGGTCTTGGTTGCTGTGGTTGGTCGTAAAGAAGCCAATCCACATCAGAGTTTCTTTCCCTTAACCGTCAACTACGAAGAAAAAACCTATGCGGCCGGTAAGATCCCCGGCGGGTTTTTCAAGCGTGAAGGGCGCCCTTCTGAAAAAGAAACCCTAACGTCACGGTTAATTGATCGTCCAATTCGCCCTTTGTTTCCAAAAGGCTTTATGAACGAAGTCCAGGTGACCTGTCAGGTTGTTTCGGTTGAAAAAGATATGGATGCGGATATTCCGGCGATGATCGGTGTCTCGGCAGCGCTTAGCCTGTCTGGGATTCCCTTTGCAGGACCAATCGGTGCGGCTCGGGTGGGTTTTACGGAAACCGGATATCTTTTAAATCCAGGGTATGAAGCACTGAAAGACTCACATTTGGATATGGTTGTTGCCGGTACGGAATCGGCTGTCCTGATGGTTGAGTCGGAAGCGAAAGAGCTAACTGAAGACCAGATGTTAGGCGCGGTACTCTTTGCTCATCAGGAAATGCAAGTTGTCGTCAAGGCGGTCCAAGAGCTCTGCGCTGAGGTTGGCGTTGATGCTTGGAATTGGACGCTCGCCGAAAACGATGCGACTTTGGTTGCTGAAATGACCGAGTTTTCCGCTGAAAAAATCGCTGAAGCTTACCGGGTTACTGAAAAGATGAGCCGGCAAGATCAGTTGCAAGTCCTGCGAGATGCGGCGATGGCGCAATTTGTTCAAGAAGGTGGGCCTTCAGCAGACGTGGTGGGTGGTATTTTTGGCAGCATCGAGAAGAAGACCGTTCGGCGCGCGATCATTGCCGGCGAGCCTCGAATTGATGGACGCGATACTAAGACGGTTCGAGGCATTGCAGTTGAAGTTGGGGTGCTTGCGAAGACGCACGGTTCGGCGTTATTCACGCGGGGCGAAACCCAAGCACTTGTTACGACAACCCTCGGTTCAACCAGAGATTCAGCGATCATCGATGCGCTGCAAGGCTCCTACCGTGATCATTTCATGTTGCATTACAATTTCCCACACTACAGCGTCGGCGAAACTGGATTCTCGGGTGGCCCGAAGCGTCGTGAGATCGGTCATGGCAGGTTAGCTCGACGGGGCATTGCCGCGGTGTTGCCCAGTTTTGAGGACTGGCCTTATACCACTCGGGTTGTGTCTGAAATCACTGAGTCGAACGGTTCTTCCTCTATGGCCTCAGTCTGTGGCGCAAGTCTTGCGTTAATGGATGCGGGCGTGCCCTTAAAAGCACCCGTTGCCGGTGTGGCGATGGGGCTGGTTAAAGAAGATGATGGCTTTGCGGTCCTGACGGATATCCTTGGGGATGAAGATCACTTGGGTGACATGGACTTTAAAGTTGCCGGCACGCAAACGGGCGTCACGGCGCTTCAGATGGATATCAAGATCCAAGGCATTACTGAACAGATCATGGAAACGGCGCTTGAACAGGCGCGGGATGCTCGACTCCATATATTGGATGAGATGAACAAGGTCATTGGCCGGTCGCGAGAAACGGTTTCAGATAATGCGCCGGCGATGGTCACGATGAAAGTCGAATCTGACAAGATTCGGGATGTCATTGGCAAGGGTGGTGCAACCATCCGATCGATTACCGAAGAAACGGGTGCATCGATTGATATTGATGACGACGGCACGATCACAATTTTTGGTGAGGGTGTTGAGTCTAGAGATGCAGCGGTTCGATTGATCGAAGGTATTGTCGCCGAGGCTGAAGTCGGTCAAATTTATAACGGTAAAGTTGTAAAAATTGCAGACTTCGGCGCCTTTGTGAACATTTTGCCTGGAAAGGATGGCTTGGTTCACATTTCTCAGATCGCCAGCGAGCGCGTTGAGAAAGTGACGGATTACCTTTCTGAAGGTCAGATCGTAAAGGTTATTGTCCTGGATGTTGAGCGTGGACGAATTAAGCTCTCGATGAAGGAAGTGCCGTCAGATGAGGCAGAAGCACCCGCATCCGACGCAGTTGAGGCAGAAGCGGCGAGTGAGCCAGAAGCAGCTCCTGTAGCGGTTGATGCGGTTGAAGTTGAAGCGGCGACTGTCGAGTCAGCGCCGGTGGAATCTGTTGAAGATGCCAACGTTGATCAGGCTGATGATGCAGATCGGAAGAGCACACGTCTGAACTCCAGTCACGCAAGATATCTCGTA
>OJDT01000080.1_pt1 | contig 8613 bp, 10 predicted proteins | sample 1592901 | NCBI WGS metagenome assembly OJDT01 (sample SAMN05420117, study PRJEB24817) | seawater metagenome | isolation source: Sea water | place: Canada:Atlantic | collected 2013-11 | reverse complement strand
CGACCACCGAGATCTACACTCTTTCCCTACACGACGCTCTTCCGATCTCCCTGACGGAGTGCTACTGAGAAAGGACGGCATGCGTGAAACCGTTGTTTCACGGCACCTGCCCTTGGGCGTACTCGGCAATGCACGGTTTGACGCGGGTATGGAAGTGTTCCATACCGAGCCGGGTGATACCTTGCTGATGATGACAGACGGGGTGATGGAGGCTGAGAATCGGCAGGGAGAGATGTATGGAGAGCAACGCCTTATCCGCTCACTCGATGAGATGAGCCGACAGGAGTCGCCATTTGAAACCATTATGTCCGGTATTCGTACCTTCACTGGAAATCAGCCCGAACAGGACGACCTGACGTTGATCACCCTGCGAATGGCGGAAGACGCAGAACTGGCCGGTATCTCCGATCGACTGCCTCAGTCGGCGCTGGAGGGCCCGGCGGAGTGGCGCTGTGTCTACGAGGTTCAGGATCGAACCCTGGGGCAGTTCAGCCCCCTGCCTTTGCTGCTGCACATCTGCATGGAGGTGCCGGGGTTACGCCGGAAAAGTGGTGAGATATATACGCTCTTGGCTGAGCTGTACAGCAACGCACTGGAGCACGGTGTGCTTGGCTTGTGCTCGGACTGGAAGGCAACACCCGACGGATTCGGGCATTACTACGCTGAACGTGAGCGGAGGCTGGCCGATGTGGCGGGCCACTTTATACGCTTTACGTTGACCCATACCATGACAGGTAAGGGCGGGCAGTTGGCCATTGTCTGCGAAGACAGCGGCAGTGGCTTTGATTTCAGCAGGGCACGTCTGGAGGCCGACGATGAATGCCGCTATTCAGGCAGGGGGTTGCTGTTGATGCAGAAAATTGGGCGTTCCCTGAATTACCGGGAACATGGCACCAAGGCTGAAATTGTATATGATTGGTATTTTTCTGAGGTTGCTGGCCGTGAGGGCAGTACCACCCAACAACCAGGGGGTTGGTCATGACGGACAAACCACACCTTGATGAAGAAGCGTTGGCCGAGTTGCAGGAAGTTATGGAGAATGAGTTCGACATTCTGATTAACACCTACCTCCATGATTCCTCTGACCGTATTGCACATTTGCGGGCAGCACTCGAAAAATCGGACGCCGACGCGTTCGCAAAATCCGCTCACAGCTTTAAAGGCAGTTGCATCAATATTGGGGCTCCTCGATTGGGCGAACTTTGTTTCGAGGCGGAAAAGGCGGGCCGTGACAACCAATTGTCACAGGCCGGAGCAATGCTCGACGATATCGAGAATGAATTCCGACAGGTTGAGGGCACGCTCAAGCGTTTTATTGCGTGACGGGAATGAATGGCATCGCTTTTGCTTTGACACCGTACAGGTACGCTGAAAAGCAGAGTAAGCGTACTGAAAAGGGGTCTGCAGCGTTCAGATACCACCGTCATTCAGTAAAAGCGGCAAGAGGTTGCCATGTCCCAAATGGTTCTTCCCCAGGCTTCCCCACAGGGCCCACAGGCCGATAACGGTTCGAAAAGCATCTCAGGCAACCGGGAAAAAAACGGCGAGAGTCCGTTTGACTCGGTTTCGCGGGCGGAGCAACAGCGGATCGACCGGAAACAGGCTGAAAAGCGTGACCAGGCGCACGCCGCTGACGATGCCCGCAGCGAGAAAGCCGGTCTGAATAACCCTGAAAGCGCGGGTTCTGATGACCTTGAGGAATCGTCAGCCGATACACAGGCTCGCAACGTGGATGCCCAAGGTAACGCGGATACCCAGGGTAAAGGTACGTCATCAAACCCATCCGCCGACGGAGAGGAATCTGACCAGGCCCCGGAAACGCTCTCTCCGCTGTTAACGGATCAGGAGGTTCCGGAGGAGGTCGTTCCCTTGACGTTCTCTGATTTGCAGGCCCTGTTGATGCCGGCGGGGGGGAATACGACGTCCGCGGCAATCGCTAACCCAGGCACGGGCAACGGCGCGATGCCGGGTGTGCAGGCCTTTGCCGGAATGATTGCCGGTTTGCCCGGGAATACCGCAGGCAAACACAGCCTGTCGACGGGCCAGGGAGCGGGGGCAAGTGCCTCTCAGGGGCTGGCATTGACTGAGGCTTTGCTGGCGGGCGTGGGGGCCGAGGGATCCCGTCCTCAGGAAACACCGTCGCTGCAAGGGGCTATACGCTTCCAGTCTGCAGTGGAACTGGCTAATCAACAGATGGCCACCCCCAACGCCGCAAAGCTGCCCGCCGAGGCCACTGCCTTACGGGGATACGCCACCTCCATTGATGTGCCGGTCAATCATGCGGAATGGGGCGACAAGCTCGTTGGCAAACTGACCTGGCTGACGGCCAGGAATATGTCGGTCGCCGAAATACATCTCACTCCGCCTGATATGGGGCCGATGGAAGTCAGGGTTCAGGTTCAGCAGGAACAGGCTCATATTACCGTCCATTCCGCCAACCCGGCCGTGCGAGACCAGCTTGAACAGCATAGCCACCGCCTCAGGGACATGCTGAGTGAGCAGGGGCTATCACTGGACCAGTTTGACGTCAGTGACTCGTCGCAGCAGCAAGCCGGTGAGGATAATGCCGGGGAGGGCAACAGGGGTGACGGACCGGCACTCGCCGATGTTGGTTTGGACGATCAGGATCTGACGCCTGAATCCCTTGATCTGACCTGGAAAGGCGAAGTTGATATCTTTGCCTGACCTTGGAAGCCCGTCACCTGATGATTGTCCATGACTCTCCCTTTGCCCATCCTCCCCAGCAACGCTAAACTGCTGTTCCGATAGGGAGGATTGGGCTATCTGGCCCGTCCTTTGCTTAAACCTCTTTATAACCGTTCCGGTTGACGGATTTCTGGCAGATCTACGTTATGGCTGAAAACAATGCGCCCCCTGAGGCGCCGGCAAAAAAAGGCAAGCTCAAGCTGATACTGATGCTGACAGTGGTGCTTGTTCTGGCGGTCGGATTGTCGGTATTAGGTACGATGTGGTTCTTGGGCGGCGGCATCCCAGGCATGGGCGACGCAGAACAGGAAGACAGTGCGGAGCAGGATGAAGTGTTTGTGCCCAGCACCTACACGGTGCTGGAAAAGGCCCTGGTCACGACGGTGCAGGCGGAAGGTCGGCAGCGCTACGCTCAGGTGTACCTGGCTTTCGAGTCTCAGGACCCAGCAGCGCTGGCTGCGGCCGACCGGCACATGCCACTGCTTCGCAGCCAACTGATCGGTGTGCTCGGCGGCCGGGACTTTAATGAGCTACAGACACCGGAGGGCCGGAAGTCGCTGGCCAATGATATGCTGACAACCGTCAACAGCGCGCTTGAACAGGAAGGGGAGCCGCCCTTGCTGGCCGTGCTGTTCAGGAACTTTGTCGTTCAGTAGAGAATGCGTTAGAAATGCATCAGAGATGTATAGAGACTTAATAGAGAGTGCAACAGTGCCCGGCTAGGGCGGACATCACAGGCAGAGAAACGTATGCAGGACTTACTGTCACAGGACGAAATTGACGCGCTCCTCCATGGCGTGGACGACGGCGACATTGATACCTATGATGAAACCGACGAAGCCGGTATCAAGTCCTACGACCTTGCCAGCCAGGACCGCATTGTCCGTGGCAGGATGCCCACGCTTGAAATGATCAATGAGCGTTTCGCCCGCTACACCCGGATCAGCCTGTTCAATCTGTTGCGCCGCAACGCCGATGTGTCCACCGGTGGTGTTCAGATCATGAAGTTCGGCGAGTACATCCATACCCTTTACGTGCCCACCAGCCTCAACCTCTGCAAGGTCCGCCCGCTTCGGGGGACCTCGCTGTTTGTGTTGGACGCCAAACTGGTCTTTAAGCTGGTGGACAACTTCTTCGGTGGGGAAGGCCGACACGCCAAAATCGAGGGCCGCGAATTTACCCCGACGGAAACCCGTATCGTACAGATGGTGCTTGATCAGGTGTTTCATGACATGCGGGAAGCCTGGCATGCGGTGTTGAAGGTGGATTTCGAGTACCTCAGTTCCGAAGTCAACCCGGCCATGGCCAACATCGTCAGCCCCAGTGAGGTGGTGGTTGTGAGCACCTTCCACATTGAGCTTGATGGTGGTGGTGGCGAGCTGCATATGGCGCTGCCGTACTCCATGATTGAACCTATAAGGGATGTGCTGGACGCTGGCGTCCAGAGCGACATTGACGACGTGGATGAACGCTGGGTCAGTGCGCTTCAGGAAGACATCAAGGACGTGAATGTTCCCATTAATACCACGGTTTGCCGCCGACGCATTTCTCTTCGCGATATTGCCAAACTGAAGGAAGGCGACATCATCCCCGTGGAAATTCCCGAGTTACTGACCCTGACTGCCAATGGCATTCCGGTCTACAAAGCCACAATGGGAACCCGTGATGGCAAGCTGGCGCTAAGGATTCATGATCGGGCGACGGCGCCCAAAGTGAAAAAACAACTGAAGGTGGGACGCAATGGCTGACGACGATAAGAAAGACGAGCAGGAACTCAGCGAAGACGAGAAGCTTGCCGCAGAGTGGGAATCTGCCATGGAAGAGTCGGGGGATACCGACGAAGATGGCCGCGAGGACGAGTGGGCTGCGGCCATGGCAGAGGCAGGAGAAACCGACGACGATGACGGCAGCGACGACGCCAAAGATAATGTCCGTGCGGCACCCATGGAAGAGTTTTCGGAGGGATCGAACTTTAGCCAGGGCACAGGCCCCGCACCGGACCTGGATGTCATCCTCGATATTCCCGTGACCATTTCCATGGAAGTGGGTAACACCCAGATTCCGATTCGCAACCTGTTGCAGTTGAATCAGGGCTCGGTCATTGAACTGGACCGGCTGGCGGGTGAACCGCTGGACGTGCTGGTCAATGGCACCCTGATTGCCCACGGCGAAGTGGTCATGGTGAACGAAAAGTTCGGTATCCGCCTGACGGACGTCATCAGCCCAGGCGAACGCATCAAGCGGTTGCAGAAATAGTATGGCACGGATGCATCGGTCAGCTGTCCGTTATGGCCTTACCGGCGTTTTATTGACGCCGGTTATGCCCGCCCTGGCGTTCGCCCAGGAACAAGAGGGGCCGTCTGGGGAAGCCGCCACCGCACCGGATACTCTGGTCACCATGCTGACGTTGGGGGTGGGCCTGCTGGCGGTGATCGCCATTATCTTTGGTTGCGCCTGGATTGTAAGGCGCATGAGCGGTATGACGGGTGGCAATACCCGGGCCATCAAGGTGGTCTCGGTGATGCCCATGGGAACGCGTGAGCGGATTTCCCTGATCGAGGTCGGCGGCAAACAGATTCTGATTGGCGTTACGCCATCGGCCATTCGAACGTTGCATGTGTTTGATGAACCGGTGGTCAGTGCCGGTGACCCTGTGCCCAGCGATTTCGCCCGTAAACTCCAGGGCATGATCGGAAAATCCTGGGGCTCCGGTTCTTCATCGAAGGAAGGTTCCTGACATGGCGGTACCTGTGTCCGGGCGCATCCTGGCGTTACTGACCCTTTTCATTCTTACGGCCTGGGCGCCCACTGCGCTGGCGGATATACCCGGTATTCCGGCCTTTACGGTAACGCCGGGCGAGGAAGAGGGCGTTCAGGAATACTCCGTATCCCTGCAAATCCTGGCGCTGATGACGGCGCTGACGTTCCTGCCTGCCATGCTGATGATGATGACATCGTTCACCCGCATCATCGTGGTGTTTGCGATCCTGCGTCAGGCTCTTGGTTTGCAGTCCACACCTTCCAACCAGATTCTGCTTGGTCTGACCCTGTTCCTGACCATCTTCATCATGAAGCCGGTACTGGAAGAGGTGAATGAAGTGTCGCTGCAGCCCTACATGCAGGAAGAGCTTAGCTCTTTGGAGGCGGTGGAGCAGGCCAGTCAGCCCTTCCGGAATTTTATGCTGGCACAGACACGGGAGAGTGACCTGGGATTGTTTATGCGCATCGCGGACGAACAATACGAGACTGCTGAGGATGTCTCCTTCTGGGTACTCTTACCAGCGTTTGTGACCAGTGAGCTCAAAACCGCGTTCCAGATCGGTTTCATTCTGTTTATTCCGTTTCTCATCATCGACATGGTGGTCGCCAGCGTTCTCATGGCCATGGGTATGATGATGCTGTCGCCAATCATTATTTCGCTACCGTTTAAAATCATGCTCTTTGTGCTGGTGGACGGCTGGGCCCTGATCATGGGTACCCTGGCTGCAAGTTACGGGATATAGGGGAAGCAACGCCATGACACCCGAAACCGTTATCGATATTCTGCGTGAAGCTTTGTGGATGATCGTGCTGTTAGCGAGTCTGATTATTGGGCCCGGCCTGGTGATCGGTCTTGTGGTCAGTACCTTCCAGGCGGCCACGCAAATCAACGAACAGACATTGAGTTTTCTGCCTCGCTTGCTGGTTACCCTGATCACCATGATCGTGGCGGGTCCATGGATGTTGACCCAGCTTCTTGATCATGCGAATCGACTGATCACCAATATTCCTTATTTGATTGGCTGACCGCGCATGCCCACGGAAATATCAGCCGACCTGATCAACCAGTGGGTAGGTCAGCACCTGTGGCCGCTGTTCCGGCTGGCCAGTTTCATGATGGTCATTCCCTTTATTGGCACCCAGCTTGTCCCGGCACGGGTTCGCCTGGGGCTCGCTCTTATTATCACCATCCTGGTGGTGCCCATGATCCCGCCAGTGCCTCAGGTGGACGCCTTCAGTGCTGACGGGGTTGTGATCACCTTGCAGCAAATCCTCATTGGTGTGGGGATGGGATTTGCCCTGACGGCCCTATTCCAGCTGTTTGTTGTTGCCGGACAGATGATTGCCATGCAAATGGGGCTTGGTTTTGCTTCCATGGTTGATCCGGCCAACGGCGTGAGTGTGCCGGTATTGGCGCAGATCTACACCATCACCATTACTCTGCTGTATCTGGCGATGAACGGGCACTTGGTCGCATTCGAAGTCTTTATTGAGAGCTTCCGCACCATCCCCATTGGCCTGGAAGGTCTGGGGCAGGCTGGTGTGTGGCAGCTCGCCCATCGCATCAGTTGGATATTCGTGTCCGCTGTCTTGCTGGCCCTACCTGCTGTCACCGCCGTGTTTATCGTCAATATTTCCTTCGGCGTTATGACTCGTGCTGCTCCCCAGATGAACATTTTTGCCCTGGGCTTTCCGATTGGCCTGATTTTTGGATTGTTTGCCATATGGGTACTGCACGCCAATTTTCTGCCACATTTCGAACAGTACACCCGGGAGACGTTTGAGTTCATGCGAAACCTGCAACGGCAGCCTTAGTAGCGACGGAAAACCATGGCCGAAGAAAACGACAACAGCCAGGAAAAAACCGAAGAGGCCACCCCCCGAAGGCTTGAGAAAGCCAGGGAAGATGGCCAGACCGCGCGCTCCAAGGAACTGGCTACCATGGCTGTTCTGTTGGCTGGTGCTGGCGGCCTGCTGATGTTTGGCGCGTCGATGGGGGCCTCTCTGGAAAGTATCATGCGGGACAGCTTTGTGTTGGAGCGTTCCGCCATTTTCGATACTCGGCATATGAGCGTCCAGCTGATTGCCTCCGCCAAGGAGGCTGCCCTGTCCCTGGCGCCGTTACTGATTCTCTTGCTCGTCGCTGCGGTCGCTGGCTCCATTGGTATAGGAGGTCTGTTGGTCAGCGGCAAAGCAATCGCGCCCAAGCTCAATCGGATGGACCCCCTCAAAGGCCTGAAGCGCATGTTCTCCATGCGTTCGCTGATCGAACTGGTCAAAGCCATCCTGAAAGTAGGCTTGGTGATGGCCGTTGCGATTCTGATACTGAACCTTCGCACTGATGACCTGCTTAGCATCGCAGAAGAGCCTGCGAGATCGGCCATGGAGCATGTCCTGTGGACCATGGCCTGGAGCTTTTTCATCCTTGCCTGTGCCACCATTGTCATTGCCGCGATCGACGTGCCGTTCCAGATCTTTGACCACCAGAAAAAACTGCGTATGACCAAGCAGGAGGTGAAAGACGAATACAAGGACACGGAAGGCAAGCCGGAAGTGAAGGGCAAGATCCGTCAGTTGCAGCGTGAGATGGCTCAGCGTCGGATGATGCAGGATGTGCCGGGCGCGGATGTGGTGATCACTAACCCGACGCATTATGCGGTGGCGTTGAAGTACGATCAGAAGAAGATGGCGGCGCCGATTGTGGTGGCGAAAGGGTCGGACGAAACGGCTTTCAAGATCATGGAGATTGCCCGCGAGAACAAGGTAGAGATTCTCCGCACGCCACCTTTGGCGCGGGCGGCGTACCACAACACTGACATCGGAGGTGAAATCCCGGATGGTCTGTACATGGCTATCGCCCAGGTGCTTGCCTATGTGTTCCAGCTTCGCCAGTTCCGTAAGGGACGGGGCGAGAAGCCCCAGATGCCGAAGTTTCCGATTCCTTCGGATTTGCGGCGCGATGTTTAGCTTGGTGCTGGCCTGCTGTCTGTTGCCTGCTGCCTAGCCTGATGGTTTGGGGGAGGTGGTTCTGCGGGCGGGCTGCCCAAAACACGCTCCTTCGGCACATCCATGTGACGCTTGGACTCCGCCATCCATGGCTCCGTACAGTTTTGGGCAGCCCGCAGATCGGAAGAGCACACGTCTGAA
>OJDT01000076.1_pt1 | contig 8673 bp, 8 predicted proteins | sample 1592901 | NCBI WGS metagenome assembly OJDT01 (sample SAMN05420117, study PRJEB24817) | seawater metagenome | isolation source: Sea water | place: Canada:Atlantic | collected 2013-11 | reverse complement strand
GTCGGAGGCCTTTGGTGATGCAGTGCCACCGGGAGTATTTCTGCTCGCTGGTGTACTCAACCTGTTGGGCCAGCCACTGGGTGTGGGCCAGGGCAACAATCCCAGTTGCCAGTCCGCTATAGGACTGTCCATGTGGGCCGCCAACGAGGCCGATTACCTGCTCCAGGTACTCACCTGGGCAGCCCGCGACAACGAAGTGCTGAGCCGATTTGAAGGGCGGGAAGTGTCGTCCAAGAATCTGGAACAGGGGTTGATCAAGGACACTCCCGTCGACGTAGACCCGGTTTCACTGATTCTCATTCCCCACCTGGACCGGATCTATGGTGAAATGTGGCGGCGCTGTGAAGACCGGAACGATGACGCCCATCGCTGGATCAACCCGGAATTCTATGGTTGGTGGGTAAGCCACGGCTTCAAGGTGGTGGCCGATATCCACACTGGGGAGATTACGGACTACGACGATTTCATCCGACACTTCTACGCCAGCTATCACCCCTACTACAACGGCAACATTCCGGTGATTCACCACCAGCCTGCCGGTATCGCCGTTACCGACAGCGCCGCCCGCTTCGTTGGCCGACATGCCATTACCATCCTACGAGTGGCCCTGAGCCCCAGAAACGAAATGCGGGTGTACTTCTTCAATCCCAATAACGACAGTGGCCAGGACTGGGGCCAGGGCATCACCTGCTCAACCCGGGGAAACGGAGAGATTCGGGGTGAGGCATCCCTGCCCGTGGCGGAATTCACGTCCCGCCTCTATGCGTTTCACTACGACACCCTTGAACTTGGCGACCTGGCGGCCATACCCGAGACCGAAGTGGCCCGGGTCATGGAGCTGGGGTATGGCAGTTGGGCGGCCAGTGACGACTAACTCATGTTTTTGCGCATGAAGTTCTGGATCTCGCCCACAATCCCCGAGCGGAAGGCCATCACCGTCAGCACGAAGATGCCGCCAAGGATGGGGTCTACCCAGTCACCCAACGGCCCCTGGGCCAGCTGATATTCCAGATTCACCACGAAGGTCGCACCGACCACCGGGCCCAGCAACGTGCCGGTACCACCCAGAAGCGTCATCAGGATGACTTCGCCGGACATGTGCCAGTGGGCGTCGTTGAGAGACGCGAGCTGGAACACCACGGTTTTCACCGATCCGGCCAGGCCCGCCAGGCCTGCTGAAATCACGAAGGCGAGCAGCTTGTAGCGATCCACGTTGTAGCCAAGGGACACTGCCCGTGGCTCGTTCTGCTTGATCGCCTTGAGCACCTGCCCGAAGGGCGAGCCAACAATCCGCTGCACCACCAGATAGCCTCCCAGGAAGACCGCCAGCACGAAGTAGTACATGGCGTAGTTGTTACTCAGGTCAACGAGGCCGAAAAGATGACCGCGAGGTACGCCATGCATACCGTCCTCGCCACCGGTAAAGGGAGCCTGCACGAAGAAGAAGTAGACCAGTTGCGCCAGCGCCAGGGTGATCATCGCGAAATAGATACCCTGGCGGCGAATGGCCACAACCCCGAAGCCGAGGCCCAACACCGTCGCCGCCGCTGTGCCCACGAGGATCCCCATTTCGGTCGTCAGACCGGAGAAATTCGAGAGCAGGTAACCGGTGGTGTACGAGCCCGCTGCCAGGAACGCTGCGTGTCCGAATGACAGCAGGCCGGTGTAGCCCAGCAGGAGATTGAACGCCACTGCGAACAGGGCGAAGCACAGGATTTTCATCAGGAACACGGGGTACATCACCGCCGGTGCCAGCAGGAGCAGCACCAGCAACACCAGATTCAGGATCTGCTTCTTGCGTTGCTCGGATTTCTGCTGCTGAACAATACTTTGCTGGATATCTGTCTGCGTGGTTGCGTTCGCCATGACTATGCCTCCTTACCAAACAGGCCCGACGGGCGAATCAACAGGACAACCACCATCACCAGGAAGATCACGGCTGCCGACCCTTCCGGGTAGAACACTTTGGTGAACCCCTCCACGACTCCCATCATCAGGCCGGAATCACCGCTCCGGCGATGGAACCCATACCGCCGATGACCACCACGGCGAACACTACGATGAGTATGTTGGAACCCATCACCGGTGACACCGAATAAATGGGTGCGGCAAGCGCACCGGCGAACGCGGCGAGCATGACACCAAAACCGTAGGTGAGGCTGATCAGCAGTGGCACATTGATGCCAAATCCCTGCATCAGCTGGGAATCTTCCGTGCCAGCCCGCAGGTAGGAGCCAAGCCGGGTTTTCTCAATCATGAACCAGGTTGCGAAGCACACCAGCAAGGCTGCCACGATTACCCAGGCACGATAGTAGGGAAGGAACATGAACCCGAGGTTCATACCACCTCTGAACACCTCCGGCATGGAATAACGCAGGCCGGAAACGCCGTAAATATTGGTCAGGACACCTTGAAGGATCAGTGCAATCCCGAAGGTCAACAACAGGCTGTAGATGTGATCCTGGCCCGCGATGCGGCGCAACAGGAAGTATTCCAGCACAATGCCGAAACAGCCCACGATCACGGGCGCGACGAAGAGCGCTACCCAGTAATTGACGCCGAAGGCATCAAAAATCAGTACGGTACACATGGCACCGAGCATGTACATGGCGCCATGGGCGAAATTAATAATTTTCAGCAGGCCAAATATAACCGCCAGGCCGAGGCTCAGCAGAGCATAAAAGGCGCCATTGATCACCCCGAGCATCAACTGGCCAGACAGCACGGCCACGGGGACTCCCAGAATCTCGGTCATGTTACAAACTCCAAAAGCAGCGCAACTGATCATTCACAAGTTGCGTGTCTGCAGGTCAGTGGCCGCCCCGCGCCAGTACTGTTGGATAGCGCGGGACGGCCCAGTCGGTCAGAACATCAGTTTTGGGTTACGAGCTTGCACTTGCTCTCGGACAGCGGGCGATAGGCCTCGTCCCCTGGGATGGTCCGTACGATGTCATACAGATCCCACTCGCTCTTGGACTCCTCTGGGGTTTTCACTTCTGCCAGGTACATGTCGTGGACCATGCGGCCGTCCTCACGAATGATGCCGTTCTTGGCAAACATGTCGTTGATCGGCGTATCCATCATCTGCTTGCGTACCGTTTGGGCGGCATCCGAACCGGTGGCCTTCACAGCGTTCAGGTACTGGATGGCGCTGGAGTAGATACCGGCGTGAACCATGGTGGGACGAACGCCGGTTTTTTCCATGAAACGGTCAGACCAGGCACGGGTTTCGTCGTTCATGTCCCAGTACCAGCCGGTGGTGAGCTGAATGCCCTGGGCAGACTGAGCACCCAGTGCATGAACGTCGGTCAGGAACAACAGCAGCGCTGCCAGGGTCTGGCCGGACTGGGTCAGGCCGAATTCACCGGCGGTGGTGATGGCATTGGTGGTGTCTGCACCTGCGTTTGCCAGAGCCACCACGTCAGCGCCTGAGGACTGCGCCTGCAGGATAAAGGAGGAGAAGTCAGAGGTCGGGAACGGATGACGCACCGCCTGCATCACTTCGCCGCCATTTTCTTCCACCACGCGGGTTACGTCCCCTTCCAGGGCGTGCCCAAAGGCGTAGTCAGCGGTCAGGATGAACCAGCTCTTGCCACCTTCTTTAACCACCGCGCTTGCCGTACCGTTGGCCAGCGGGTAGGTGTCGTACACGTAGTGGATATGGTTCGGCGTGCAGTGCTCGTTGGTGATGCTGGACGCGGCAGAACCGGAGACGATACCCAGCTTGTCGTTTTCTTCCAGGATGTTGCTGACGGCAATGGTGACCGAAGAGGCAACCAGGCCGGCAATCAAATCAACGTTCTCGTTCTCCACCCAGCGCCGGGCAGTACTGGAGGCGGAATCCGGGCTGTTACGATCATCCGCGCTGACCACTTCGATCTTGGCGCCATTGACCGTGCCACCGAAGTCCGCAATGGCCATTTCCAGGGCTGTCTGGCCATTTGGTCCCGCCAGGTCACGATAGGTGCCGGACATGTCGGCCAGGTAACCGATTTTAACGGTATTGTCGGATATCTCAGCCTGGGCAGCACCCACAAACATGGCTGATGCAATCGCTGATGTCAGAAGCTTTTTGGTGATTGTCATTGTTGTTTCTCCGCTACTGTCTTTGCGTTGGTTTTCGGGTTTCGTTCTTATTGCTCTTGTTGCACTCTTTATTTCACTCTCATCCCCAGGCCTTACACACCCAGGTATTTGTCCAGCATCGACTGCTTGGCCTCAAGCTCGTCGGCGCTGATCTCCTCCACAATCTGGCCGTGTTCCATCACGTAGTGACGGTCCGCCAGGGGTGCGGCGAAATGGAAATTCTGCTCGACCAGGACAATGGTCAGGCCTTTTTCCTTCAGCTTGACCAACACCTCGCCCAGCGTCTCAACGATAACCGGAGCCAGGCCTTCGGTGATTTCATCCAGCAACAGCATGTTGGCACCCGTTCTCAGAATCCTTGCCATCGCCAGCATCTGCTGCTCGCCACCGGAGAGCTTACTGCCCTGACTCGTGCGGCGCTCGTACAGGTTCGGGAACATTGAAAAAATTTCTTCCAGTCCCATGCCGCCGCTTCGGACGACGGGCGGAAGTGTCAGGTTTTCCATGACATTAAGTCCGGAAAAAATGCCCCGGTGTTCGGGGCAATACCCGACTCCCAACCTGGCAATATGGTGAGGTGCACAGGACATGGTTTCCTCACCGTTGATCATAATGGAACCGGTACGCCGGCCCACCATATTCATAATCGCTTTCAGGGTTGTGCTGCGGCCGGCACCATTACGGCCCAGCAGCGTGACCAACTCCCCACGCTGAACTTCCATATCAATGCCGTGGAGAATGTGTGATTCTCCATAAAATGCGTGCAGCCCGGAGATTCGAAGCTGTTCGTACTCTTTTGGATGCGCCTGTGTCATTCCGCCGCCTCCTGCTTTTTAGTGGCGGTGCCACCCATATACACTTCGCGAACCCGTGGGTCGTCGGAAACCTGCTGGTAATCCCCTTCGGTCAACACAGAACCCTGAGCCAGCACCGTTACCCGATCGCATAGCTTGCTGACCACACCCAGGTTGTGCTCCACCATTAACACCGTGCGGCCTTGAGCGGCCTTGCGCACCAGTTCAACGACCCGATCCACGTCTTCACTGCCCATGCCCTGGGTGGGCTCGTCCAGCAACAGCAACTCCGGCTCCATCGCCAGGGTGGTGGCCAGTTCCAGAGCGCGCTTACGACCATAGGCAAGTTCGACGGTGGTGGTGTTGGCAAATTCAGTCAGCCCGACACTGTCCAGCAGTTCCATGCAGCGCTCATTGAGCTTGTTCAGGGACTCGCCGGATTTCCAGAAGCGGAAGGAGTTGCCTTCAAAACTCTGCAGAGCGACGCGAATGTTCTCGAGCGCCGTCATATGGGGGAAAACCGCAGAAATCTGAAAGGAACGGACCACACCTTTGCGGGCAATGGCCGCCGATTTCATCGAGGTGATGTCCTCACCCTTGAACAGGATCTTGCCTCGGGTAGGAATCAGGAATTTGGTAAGCAGGTTGAATACCGTGGTCTTGCCCGCGCCATTGGGGCCGATCAGGGCATGTATATGGCCGCGCTGCACCTTCAGGTTAACGTCGTCGACCGCCACAAAGCCTTTGAACTCTTTGACGAGGCTTTGGGTCTCCAGAACGAACGGGTCACTCATGAGCCATTCTACCTTTTGTTATTTTTGTGCGTTTATACTGTCTACAGGTTAAATTGACGTCTACGTAAACGTCAACCAAAAATCGTACTTTTTTGGCCTCTGTCTATTCGCAAAAAACCGCTGATCAACGCCAGCACCCGGTCAAGCTGCTGTATGTGGGGCGAATGTCCCGTTTCAGCCATGAACACCGGTTCGGCCCGATGTCCGATGCCTTCCACAATCCGGGTCACCTGTTCCGGAACCCCGTATTCATCATCATCCCCTTGAATGATCATAGCCGGGCAACGAATGGCGTCCAGCCAGGGGCCAAAATCCATGGACTCCTGAAAGCCTTCATCCAGCCAGACGTCCTGCCAGGCGAAGAACAATTCATCAGTCCGTTCGCCGTGATGGCGCAGCAACTTCTCGCGAATGCCTTCTTCCAGGTAGCGCCGACGCATGTCACGGATACCTGCCAGGGTCAGGTGATCGGCCCAGGTATGGGCGGCCATGGTGATCAATCCCTTTACCCGCGCCTTCAGCGCTGCTGCGGCAATCAAGGCAATGGAGCCACCATCGCTATGGCCCACCAGAATCACTTCGTCAATCGCCAGCGCATCCAGCAACCGTGGCAACCACACGGTGCCTTCCTGCTCCAGGTAATCGTAGGGACGCGGCAGTGGCTCGTCGCTGGAGGCACCGTAACCACGGCGTTCATAGATCAGCGCATCAAGGCCTGTGGCCTCTGCCAACTGGCTGGGAAACTGTTTCCATAAGGCAATGTTGCCCAGGGATTCATGCAGGAACACCAACACCGGCCCGGTACGGTCACCATGACTCAGGCGCTGGGCCTGAACCCTGACGCCTTCCCCCAGGGAAACCGAAAGATTGCTGACGTTCATGCCGTCACCGCTGTGCCGGAATCGCGTAGGTAATGGTGGCATGGGCAACCGGGTCTTCCAGGCCATCGGAGAGAATGTAGACCTCACCCACTCCGCTGGTCTTGCCGACTCTCAGCATGCTGGCCCGCGCCCGGATCGGGCTGTGGGCCACGGGCTTGCGCAGGAAGTTGATGTTGAGGTTACTGGTCACCGCCAGCGGCACCAGGCCGATTTTTCCCAGCAGGGCGGCATACAGGGCCACGTCCGCCAACGCCATCATGGCGGGGCCGGACACCGTGCCGCCGGGGCGCAGATGTTCTTCAGCAACCTCCAGCTTCATTTCAGCCCAGCCGTCGCCCAGCTCCTGCAGGGTGCCGTAGCGGGCACCCTGGGGAAACTGCTCGGCGAGGAAGGCCTGCAGTTCCTCGAAGGTGACAATCATCCCTGTTTCTCTTCCTTAGCCTGGTTGCGCAGAACAAAGCGCTGGATCTTGCCACTGGGGGTTTTCGGCAGCTCATCCACGAATTCGATTTCACGTGGATAGGCGTGGGCGGAAAGGCGATGGCGAACCAGCTCCTGCAATTCATCCTTCAGGGCATCTTCGCTTTCCGGCTCCTGGTCACCCTTGATAACCACATAAGCCTTGATGATAGAGCCCCGCTTCTCGTCGGGCTTCGCCACCACACCAGACTCGGCCACCGCCTTGTGCTCCAGCAGGGTGCTTTCCACATCGGCCGGGCCCACACGGTAACCAGCAGTGGTGATAATGTCATCGTCACGACCGCTGAATGAGAAGCAGCCACCGCCGTGATTCACCACCATATCGCCGGTGAGATAGTAGTCATTCACGAACGGGTCTTTCTCGCCCCAGGTGTAGCCGTCAAAGTGGAACAATGGCGAGGCCTTCACATCCACTGCCAGTTGGCCGATCTCACCTTCGCCCACGACTTCGTTTTTCTCATTGAGGGCAACGACTTTATGACCGGGAGAGGAATATCCCATGGAGCCCTGGCGCACCGCGTGATCAAGGCCGTGGAAGTTACAGCAGGTCATTCCGGTTTCGGTCTGGCCGTAGTGGTCCTTGACCGGGCAGAAATGACGCCGCTCAATCCAGCTCACCACTTCCGGGTTCAGCGGCTCACCGGCACTGCTGGCCACCCGCAGGCCAAGGTTCTCACCTTCCGGCAGGACGTGGTCATTGGCCTTCAGCAACCGATAGGCGGTCGGTGCCGCCGCCAGATTGGTGATCTTGTATTTGCGGATCATGTCGTAGGTGGTTTCCGGGGTAAACGCGCCCGGGTTGAAATGGGTGGCATGCCCCATCAGCAACGGGCCCACCACGGCGTAGTAAAGACCGTAGGCCCAGCCTGGATCAGCCACGTTCCAGAACACGTCATCATCCCGCAGGTCGATGGCATACTTCATGTATACGTAAAACGCCAGCAATGCCTTGGCAGGAACCGCTACGCCCTTGGATTTACCAACCGTACCCGAGGTAAACATCTGCAGGAAAGGATCACCACCCTTGATCAATACCGGCTCGAACTGGCCAGACTGCTCTGCCAGCGTCTTATCAAAGTCCGGGATATCGCCGCTGACTTCGGCGGCGTTCACGCACACCACCGGCGCGCAGTCCTTGACCTCGGTAAGCTTCGGATAGTTGACGGGATCAGTCACCACCAGTTTGGTGCTGGCGCGCTCGAAACGATACTCGATGGCACCGGGGCCGAAGGCAGTGAACAGTGGTTGGTAAACGGCGCCAGCGCGCAGCGCGCCGGCAATGACAATCAGCAGCTCGGGGCTGCGGGGCAGCAAGGCAGCAACCCGGTCACCCTTGCCGATACCCTTGGAGGTGAGGTAGTTCGCAAAACGGGCGGATTGTTCTTTAAGTTCGGCGAAGGTCAGCTTGCCGGAACCGCCGTCAGCTTTCTCGTAATATAGCGCAACCCTTTGAGGGTCCTCCGCCCACTTGTCACAGATTTCCGTACAGACGTTCAGGCCATTGTTCAGATTTCCCTCCAGGATCTCGGCTTCGAGGCTGGCGGGGTCGAAATTGTCGTAGACCGATTGGTAATCCGGGAGACTCATAAGATCGGAAGAGCACACGTCTGAACTCCAGTCACGCAAGATATCTCGTAT
>OJDT01000075.1_pt1 | contig 8684 bp, 1 predicted proteins | sample 1592901 | NCBI WGS metagenome assembly OJDT01 (sample SAMN05420117, study PRJEB24817) | seawater metagenome | isolation source: Sea water | place: Canada:Atlantic | collected 2013-11 | reverse complement strand
GCTTGATTCACTTCTACAAGAGAACGTTGGTCCAAGATTATTATTTGTTTGTGTCGTCAATTCTAAGAATATTAGTGAAAAGAGAAAATTTAAGAGCCGAGCAATCTCTCTCATTCCACCAGAATGAGGGAGGATCTGCCATACATTGAGTTCCTGGTGCACCCCCTGCCGGGCACCCAGGAACAGCTCCAGGAGAAGCTCAAGGAGCTCGCAAACAAAATCAATAACACTAATCAACAAGACGAGGACAATGCCCTGAAGGGGATCCGCGGAGAGGTCAAGGAAATTGCCGTCGGCCCCTCCCACATTGCCATCCTTCTCAAGGATGGAAGGCTTGCTCGCCTACCCTTCTCTGTTATATCAGACAGGTTGGATTTGTCTAAAAACAAGAACGGGTCCTCAAAGCCTGGTGGAGGGGGAGGCGGCGGCGGTGGGGGCGGAGTAGGATCTTCTATCAGAACCCGCACAACCTGTCGTACTAACACTGCGGCGCGTCGGCGTGCGACGACGGCGGGCATTAGGGGCGGGCGGGGCGTGATCCTTCCCAGCTCCCGGCCCACGCCGTACGTGCCAGAGGATCTCATTTCCCAGGCCCAGAGCGTGCTCCAGGGACGTTCTCGAAACCTGATAATCCGGGAGCTGCAGCGGACCAACCTCGACGTTAACCTGGCCGTCAACAACCTCCTCTCAAGGGATGAGGAGGGGGATGATGACGCTGACGAGTCCCAGGGAGATTATGTACCAGAGGACCTGATATCTCTCCTGGACGCGGGTATATCGTCTGACCACCCCTCCGTCATCATTGACGCCGAGGCCATGTTCAACGAGGACATGTTCAGCGGCTACCAGTCCAGGTCCCGAAGTTCTGGAAGTCGGCGTAGCAGTGAGCGAGGTCAAGACCGAGACAGACCTGAGCTCGAACGAGACAATCTTCTCAGATGGCGTGACCGACAATACATTGGTCCAAAGAAATGGCTGGAGTCAGCACTCAGAGATAGTTCGTGGCAGGAGCCTGGTGACGACATGAAGAAGAAAGAGTGTGTGAACCCCAACCCTTCTCCCCTCTGGCTCGGCGACGAACTGGAGTTCTGGCCAGAGAAACCGGCTGGTAACCCAATGAGGTTCACCACTATAGTTGCACTACACTCTGAGCTACTTGCTGTTAATACCAACGGCTACCTCTACCAATGGTGCTGGACTGATCTTGTTCCACAGAGGGCAGATAATCCAACAGGGAACCACCCTCGTGCTGGGTTCCTGGGACTGGCGAACACTAATATGAGCGGGGGAACCATCCCGCCCAACGACAAGGTCGTCATGCTCTCCGCCAGCGCCATCAGAGCCAGTCTGGTGACTGAGAGTGGTCGCGTGGCGACCTGGATGGACGAGACTGTCTCCCACATCTGCGGGAAGCTCGAGCACACCGCCACACTCTTCCCAGACCTTGCCAACGACAGGGTTGCCTCTCTGCACACGTGTGTGCTGTACACGGTGGTGAGGATGGAGGGCGGGGGCATCTACTGGTGGGGGGTACTACCCGTCAACCAGAGGAAGAAGCTCCTAGATAAATACACGAATAAGCGCAGACAGGCAGAGAAGACCAAGGGTCGAGGGAAGACCAAGGGTGAACGGACAAAGAGCCAGGTTTCTACGGAGATGAGTGTAGGGTGCCAGGTCTGCCTGTCCACCGCGCCTCTCTACCAGGCCGGGTCCATCGGGTACACGGTGGCCGGGGGTGTGCCCAAGGTGGGCCAGCTCCTCAACTCAGCCTGGAACATGACGGACACTTGCAGGTTTAAGATCATCCAGCCTCCCAAGAAGCCCAAGATCCCGGAGTTGCCGCGCGAGAAGCACAGCAAGCGGGAAGACGACGCGGCATCCATGCCGCCACCGCCCTCCCCCGCCTCTTCAACCTGCTCTGACGGGAGCCTCAGCAACCCCGCCGGCGGTCCCGCCGTCCCCTCCCCCGCACCCGCTTGGAGACAAAAACGATCCATGCCAAAGGAATTTACTTGTCAGGAGGAGTTTGAGCGGATCGACGAGGAGGAGTGGGCGCTGCACGACGTCATCTTCGTGGAGGACAGCAAGAACGTGCCGGTGGGGAAGGTGCTCAAGGTGGACGGGCCCTACTGCGCCGTCAGGTTCCCAACCTCGCAGGACAAAAACAAGGACAAGGAGGAGGAAGGGATCATGTCGGAGAATACGCGGCTTCTGCGCAAGGACGAACTCCAGGTTGTGCGCAACGGCGCAATGCCGCGTCTACCAGACTGCTTCCAGAATAAACCCAAGAAGGTGATCACCATCGAGCCCGGAAGCATCGTTGCGCTGACGGCGGACGGGCAGGGTGTCCACTGCGTGGTCAAGCACGCCAACAAGCTCGTTCTCAAGTCATTCAACGTCTGCTCCGGCAAAGTCGAGCTGGAGTCGAAGTTCCCCGTGGACGTGCCCTCGTTCATGGGCCTGGGCGCCAACAACATCTTCTTCCGGTCAACCGGGGAGTCCGAGTTCGTCTCCTTGCTCCTCGACGGCAACAGGACCGTCTACCCTATCGTTAAGGACTCTACCAGCTCCGCCGATTCTATCCGTGACCCAGTGTGGCTGGACCTCCCGCCTCTATCGGCGGTGGGGCTCGGTACCCACGCCCTGCCCCACGTCCAGAACGGACTCAAGAACGAGGTGGCCGTCATGGTCATCAGTTTCGCGCCCCAGCAGCTTATGTCGAGGATTTTGAGACGCAGCCTGTCTGACGTGGTGGAGACCGTCAATTATCTGGAGGAAACCAACGACCTAGAGTGTCTGCAGAGCATCCTGGAGGAGCGCTGCGACGGCGGCAGAAACGTGCTGCATGCCCTCGTCTCGGGTTGCCAGCCAACCTCTAACAAGGAAGGAGAAGAGGAAGGAGGTAGCTCTGGCGGCGGCAACAGCGGGGGCCATTCCTCCGGGATTGAGAGTATCGAGTCCATCACGAGCTCCCTCTCCAGTCGACACCTCAACCTCAGGGACATGATGCGCAGAGCCACACAGGCCGCTGCTGCAGTGGGTCAACCCGGTGACGTTTCGCCGCCGAGCATGGAGGACGCCGTGGCCGCTGGAGCTCCCATCCCCAGCTTGGCGTGGCCGCCGGAGCCTATGGACACGGGAGAGGAGGAGGGGCTCCTCGGCATTGGGGGCAACAGCAAGGACAAGGCTGCTGCGAACGACGACCAGGAGAAAAGAAAAGCTTCCCTCACAGCACTCAAGATTGTTTGCGAGTCCACCGTGTTTGCGCCCCACCTCGAATACCTTCTGGCCGGCCTAGACGCTCAGGGCAACACCCCCTTGATGGCGAGCGTTTGCCACCGGGCCTACCCTGCCAGCCACATCCTAATGGATGCCGCGCTCAGGGTGGCGAAGGATTCGTCAATGCACACTGAGACGCAGAAGACGACGTTGATGTCGATGGTGTACCCGCCAGGGAGTCACGCCAACGCGTCGCCCCTCCACGTGGTCGCCTGCAACGACACCTGCAGCTTCACATGGACCGGCGCAGAGCACATCAACCAGGATATATTTGAGTGCAGGACCTGCGGGTTGACCCAGACACTTTGCTGCTGTACTGAGTGCGCAAGAACATGCCATAAAGGTCATGACTGTAAGCTGAAACGGACCAGCCCTACTGCCTACTGCGATTGTTGGGAGAAATGCAAATGCAAGGCCCTTGTCGCTGGAAACCAGCCGTCCCGCTACGAACTCCTTTGTCGGCTCATCAACGAGACGGATCTAGCTACCAAACCAAACAACAAGGACGAGAACCTGTTGTTGTTCCTGGTGCAGACGGTTGGGCGCCAGATGGTTGAGCAGCGGCAGTACCGGCCCTCCAAACCAAAGAAAATCGTCGGCCGCAAGTCTGTTGTTGCTGTTGACGGCTCTGTTCCCGAGATGCCGGATCACGACCTGGAGCCCCCCAGGTTCTGCCGCCGCGCCCTCGAACGTCTACTCAACGACTGGCCGGCAGTTAGCAGTATGCTTGCGACTGCCGCTAAAGCGACGGACAAGGAATCCAAGGGAACAGGTGCTGCCCTCTACGAGGACCAAGTCTTCCTAGCCAGCCAATCAGGCACAGCGCTGTTGGACAAGTTCACACACTGCCTGATCGTCAAGTGCTCGGCAGAGATGCTGGACACCCTGCTCACCACCCTCATCAGGCAGATGCAGACCGGCCCAGAGAACACAAAGGAGGAGGTGAGGTCGACGGTGCAGCGGTTCGTGAGGTCGGTGGCCAGGCTCTTCGTCATCCTCTCCATCGAGATGTCACCCAGCCAGAACAAGAAGAAGGCCCCTGCCTCCTCCTCCCAGCCCCTCCTGAGGTGCAAGCGAGTATTTCAGGCCCTGATCAACGTGTCAATCGAGGAGCTGTGCGAGACGGCCAACTCCTTGCTGGCTCCGGTGCGGCTGGGGGTGGCCCGCCCGACAGCACCCTTCGCCCTCCCCACCAGCGGAACAGATTCGCTCAGTGCGATGGACGACATCTTCAACGTGGACCCGGTCTCCAGGTCCGAGGCCAGCTCCGATAGGTCTAGCCGCAGGCGCAGGAGGGAGGAGGAGTCAAGGGAGGATAGTGGAGGTCGTTCAAGCCTTCGTCCACGGAGGACTGAGGCGGCCCCCAGCCTCTCCCAGACAGCTGAGGCTTCAGAGCTAGAGCGAGACGAAAACGAGGACGGTAATGAGGACGACAACACCGAGGGCAACGACGGAGGCGACGATGACGGAGGAGACGACGGAGACGATAGACCCGAGGAGGGAGGCGCCGGGGAGAGAGAAGGAGATGTTTCACAGGAGAACGACGAGGGGCAGCACAGCGACATGGATCTCGACCTACTCGCTGAGTCGGAGAGCGACTCTGACGGCGACAATGACGCAGTTGACGCCAACGACACAAACAGCACGGCGGCCGCGCAGTCCATCCAGACCGGCGCCACGGCCGGCAGTGACGCGCTCTTTAGTGACGACGAGTCGTCCGAGTCGTCGCAGCCCGTGGACGACGAAAGCGACGCCTGCGAGACGGACGAGCAGGGCGAGGAGGAACTCTTCCCGGAGGATCAGTTGGAGCGAAGAACTGTGACGACCGCTGCGGCGGCAACGGCCGAGCGCGCCAACCCGGCACCCCAAACCATGCAGTGGGCCGTGAGGACCAGAGCCAAGCCTGGCAGGGGCGGAGAGGGGGGCGGGGCCGCCACCGGAGGATTCATCTACATCGATCCCAATCTCAGGCGCACAACGACGGCCGGAGGCTCTTCGCTGCCCCACAGCAGCGCCAGCGAGCCGGTCACTATGGCGACTACCTGCAACAGTCTTGCCCGGGCCTTCGGAATCGTTCTGAGACAGATCTCCGACCTGATGACGATGTTGCCGGACTTCTACTGCCTGGCGCCCAAGCTGCCCAGGACACTTCACATCAGCCAGGACGATATCATTTCACTTCAGGTTTTCGTTGAGAGTCAGATGAAGTGCAACTGGGAGTGGTTGATGAGCATCCTAGACTCTACGGAGGCGCAGCTGCGGTTCGGGTCTGCCTTGTCCTCCTCGACGGACTCCGGCGCAATGATGACGGGGGCAGCTCCCGGAGCCAGTAGATCATCAAGGTCTGTAAGTGAGCGCGGCTACGTCGGTCGCTCAGCCATCAGCTCCAACGACCCTACGGTCAGCCGTAAGGACTTCCTCAACTACGCGCTCTCGCTCATGCGCGCTCACAGCAGCGAGCACAGTGATACCCTACCCGTACTAGACGTGTCGGCGCTGAAGCACGTGGCCTACGTGCTCGACGCTCTCATCTACTGCATGCGGGCTGGCACCGACAAGACCAGTCGCATTGACAACATTGGCGCCATGGACGTCTCCGTGTCCGCCTCTTCGGTGTCCTCCTCCATTTCTAAGTCCTCGCAGTCCTTCCCAAGTTTTTCGTCCCGGAAGGGGCATAAGGGATTTTTCCGAAGAACCGAGTCGACCCTGTGCCTTGGTTGCCCGCCGTGCGACCCATACACCACGCCCATGTCTGAGGCGCTGCCTCTGGCGGATCAGCCCCAGCTGCTCACCCCAACTGCTCGCCGCGAGGAACTCTTTGGTATCGCCCGACATCAGCTCGATGCGGAGAACAATGGTGTTTCGAGTAAGGTGTTGCCGACGAAGTTGGGGTTGTCATCGCGTTCAGGCGAGGAACAAATACCGATTGTTGGATTCCCAAGTGTCGAGACGGCACCTTACAGCCAGGACAATGAAGAGACGGAGGACGGCTTCGACGGCAACATCATGATGGAGACCGCGGATGCTGAAAGTCCCGCTGTTGCAGACACCGCCAGTGTTCTCTCGACTGAAACCGGCATCGCCGGCCCAGACACCGCTGAACGGAGAAACGAGGATGAACCGCAAGACTTGAGTCTCAAAGCAGAGGAGCCACAGCCCGGTCCCTCACAGGAGGGCTCCAGCTCCCAGGACATATTCGGCCTCGTCCACATGGAAGACGGCTCCCGCCAGTCCAGTTTCACCTCTCCCAAGAAGATGATGCTGCTGCGAGAAGCAGCCCGGGAAAGCGAGCGCATCTCCGAGATTGACGATGACAGGCTGGCGACGCTGGCCGGCGTGGCCAGTCAGTTGGTCGACAGCAAGTCCGACTCGGCACCAGACATTCTTGTTGTGCCAAACACGGGGGAGCGCTCTGAGGACAGCGCTGATGTGTCCGCCAATGTAACCGTTGAGACCACACGACCAAGGTCAATTTACATAGGCGCGGGGCTTGGAATACCCTATGAGGCACTTCTTGGTCGATATCGGCTGGCCCTTGATCTATTCGGGCGCGTTTTTGTGGATGACGTTGGGCTAGAGCCGGGCAGTATTATCTCCGAGCTCGGCGGCTTCCCCGTCAAGGAGGCAAAGTTCAGGCGAGAAATGGAGAAGTTGAGAAACTCGCGGACCCTTGATCTAACGCTCTCCAAGATTGAGCGGGACAGGGCGCAGCTCATCACCCAGGCATTTAAGGAGTTCAACAACCACTATCAGACCCACAGTCGCCGGACCTCGGCCTCCCACCCACCCATGGTGGTAAACCGGGTCAAGGTCATGTTCCAGAACGAGCCGGGCGAGGGCAGTGGCGTCGCGAGATCGTTTTATACAGCGCTTGCCGAGGCCATATTGGTGGGTCAACCTATCCCCAACCTTGAGGCGGCCCAGGCTGGACCCCAAAAATCTATGCAAATGAGTTTGATCCAGCGGCTGCGCGGCAACCGGGGTCCGCGCACCTCAAGCAAAAGCCGGTCGGGCGTGCGCGATTCTACGCGGCTGAGCTACGACGCGCGGCCCTTCTACATGAACGGTGAGGGCGGCAGCAACGAGCACCTGTCCAACCACCAGCAGCAGCTGGGGGAGCGCCTCTTCCCGCGGGTCCAGAGCCTCCGCCCCAGCCTTGCCAGCAAGATCACGGGGATGCTGCTGGAGTTGTCGCCGGCCAACCTCCTGCTGCTGCTCGCCACCGAGGACACCCTGCGGGAGCGGGTAGAGGAGGCTGTCGATATCATCCTCACCTCCGGCTCAGGCTCCGTGGCCTCGCAGAACCTGCCGCCCACCAGCAACCCTTCAGAAATAGAGGCACCACCAGGAACGGGACCGCCACAGCACAGCGAGAACATGTCGCCCCTGGACGTGTTCAACCTCGCCACCGGCCTCACGCCCCCGCCCTCCTCCTCCCACAAGAAGGAGGCAGCCTCCTCCCCCGCCCACGACCAAACAAAGACGGAAACTGAGGGCGAAGATCTGGCTCCGCTCTTTTATCAGCCTGGTAAGAAGGGTTTCTACTCTCCGCGACAAGGTCGACCCACGGACGTGCGGCTCAACGCTTTCAGGAACGTGGGACGCCTCCTTGGGCTGTGTCTTCTTCAGAACGAACTCTGTCCTCTCTTCCTTAACAGACATGTACTAAAGTATTTGCTTGGTCGGCCCATCCGGTTCCACGACCTGGCGTTCTTTGACCCGGTGATCTACGAGTCCTTGAGGCAACTCCTCTCAGACGTAGAGAGCTTGGAGGATTCCAAGCAATATTTCCAGTCCCTGGACATCACGATGTCGATCGACCTGTGCGAGGAGGAGGGGGGTGGTCACGTGGAGCTAGTCGCCAATGGTCGGGATCGTGAGGTGACCCCCCTGTCCCTGCCAGGCTACATCTCCAAGTACAGCGAGTACAGGATGGTCAAGGCGCAGAAGAAAGCGCTTGAGAACATGCGAGAAGGTTTGTTTGATGTGATCCCGTCCCGAGCTCTTGACGGGCTGACCGGCGAGGACCTGAGGCTGCTCATTAACGGGGTCGGGGACATCAACGTCCAGACCCTCATCTCCTACACCTCCTTCAACGACGAGAGCGGGGAGGCCCCAGACAGGCTGGTTTCCTTTAAACGTTGGTTGTGGAGCGTGATCGAGAAAATGACCGCCCTGGAGCGGCAGGACCTGGTATACTTCTGGACCGGCTCCCCCGCTCTCCCCGCCAGCGAGGAGGGCTTCCAACCCATGCCAAGCGTCACAATTAGGCCGGCGGACGATTCCCACCTCCCCTCCGCCAACACGTGTATATCTCGTCTTTACATACCGCTCTACTCGAGTAAGCAGATCAACTAGATCGGAAGAGCACACGTCTGAACTCCAGTCACGCAAGATATCTCGTA
>OJDT01000062.1_pt1 | contig 8943 bp, 7 predicted proteins | sample 1592901 | NCBI WGS metagenome assembly OJDT01 (sample SAMN05420117, study PRJEB24817) | seawater metagenome | isolation source: Sea water | place: Canada:Atlantic | collected 2013-11 | reverse complement strand
TATGTCGCAAATTGTAGCGAGTTATTGACCCCGCTAAAGAAGGGAATTAGGAAAACTTCTCGGTTTATAACGGCTACTGAAACCTTTTATGAATCACCGCTGCACAGATACAACATATTGTGTGTGTGACTCAAAAAATCGCTATTTGTAGACGTCTTCACCGCTTGTCGCCCGATCGTCATTTCTGCGCGCTTGTTCCGCAGTCTACGCTTTAGGTTGCAGTAGAGTAAACCGACTTGTGAAGAAATTTATTCAGACAAAAAGTAAAACGCAAAAATTAAATAAGTTTGCCAGGGTTCAGAATGTTGGCGGGGTCGAAAATCGCCTTAATCGCGCGCATCGCTGCTATCTCGGCCTTTGACCTAGAATAGTGCAAATAAGGCTTCTTGAGTAAGCCAACGCCATGCTCTGCCGAAATACTGCCGCCGTGTCGCTGAACAATCTCGAAAACCCAGTCTGACACCTCGGCGCACTTTTCGAAAAACGACTCGGGTGCTAAATTCGCAGGTTTTAGAATGTTTAAATGCACATTGCCGTCACCAATATGACCAAACCAAATGATCTCGAAATCGGGATACGCTTTGCCAATCAGTTCATCGACCTCGGCTAAAAACTCAGGCACTTTTGACACGCGCACTGAAATGTCATTTTTATACGGGGTGAACTGCGAGATCGTCTCGGAGATGTCTTCACGCAGCCGCCATAAATTCTTCGCCTGCGTTAAATTTTGACTCACTGTTCCGTCTATCACCCAGCCTGACTGAGACAATGCTCGAACACTTCCATCGCTGTCTCGAGGTCGGTGTCGGACTGATTCTCAAATTCAACCAGCGCATAAAAATTGGTTGCGCTCTCGAAAGGGCGTTGCAAGCCCTTCTCTGCCATCACATGCACGAGCGCCTTCTCTGAGAAAAACTCAAACGCGGTCAGTGGTAACTTTGCCTGACATGCTTGTAACACTGGCATTGTTGCCGCCATATTTTCGACGCCAAGCAGCATCACTGTAGGATCTTTAGGCGGGCTCGTGAGGTTCATCGTCAGTTCGACAATAAAGCCAAGCGTGCCCTCGGAGCCAATAAACAGATGACGGAAATCGTAGCCTGTGTTGTTCTTCGCTAAGCCTTGGTTAAAGCTCAGCACCTCGCCGTTGCCGGTGACCACTTTCATACCCGCTACCCAGCTTCGGGTCATGCCATAGCGAATCACTTTGATGCCGCCCGCGTTCGTCGCCACGTTGCCACCAAGCTGGCTCGATCCTGACGACGCAAAATCGACCGGGTAGTGCAAACCCTCGGCTTCGGCAAACTGCTGCAGCTGCTCTGTAACAACGCCTGGCTCGCAGACGACGAGCCGATCGGATGCGTCAAAGTCGAGTATTTTATTCATGCGATCAAATGCGACTACGACCTCACCAGAGTGTGCCATCGCGCCGCCGCTCAAGCCCGTGCGGCCACCAGAGGGGACCAGCGGCACTTCCATACGCTTTGCAAATTTAACAAGCGCGACCACTTCGTCGGTGTCGGCGGGCAGCACAATCGCAACGGGCGATGGCTTATAGACTCGGGTCCAGTCTTTGCCATAGGTGTCGAGGTCGGCGGGTGAGGTCTTGAGGCCAACGTCTCCAACTAGGTCGTGGAGGGTTTCGAGAAGTTCAGCTTTGGTGCATTTCATCGTGGTTTCCTGAAGGCCGCGCCGCATACAGTCACGCACCGCGCCTACTAACTGTTCTACACTCTACTCGCGGCGATGACTGTTGGATGACAATAGATGACAATAGACGCGCAAGTGAGGATACTGCTTCGAGCAATATGTTACCATGCGTGCGATTTTTGGGCATCGTCCCCAGCCTGCCGGCACCGCGAAAAAGGAACTCATACCTCATGCAATCAACCTCGCTCGATAAGCGCAAGATCAAATTTCTCCTCCTCGAGGCCGTTCACGAAAGCGCTGTTGAGGCACTGAGAAACGAAGGCTATGAGAACATCGAATACCTCAAAACGTCGCTGAGCGAAGACGAGCTAGTCGAGAAGATTAAAGACGTCCATTTCGTCGGTCTGCGCTCGCGTACACAGCTCACCGAGCGGGTGTTTGCCGCGGCGAAAAAACTGCAAGCGGTCGGCTGTTTCTGTATCGGCACAAATCAGGTTAATCTCAACGCCGCCTTGATTCGCGGCATTCCCGTATTCAATGCCCCTTATTCCAATACCCGCAGCGTCGCTGAGTTGGTCATCGGCCAGTCGATCTTATTACTGCGCCGCGTGCCCGAAAAGAGTGCGCTGCTGCATCGGGGCGAATGGCAAAAGACTGCTACCGGCTCATTCGAGACTCGCGGTAAAAAACTCGGCATCGTGGGCTATGGCAATATCGGCTCGCAGCTCAGCGTGCTCGCCGAATCGATGGGCATGAAAGTATTCCTATTCGACGTCGTAACCAAGCTACCGCTTGGCAACGCCACTCAGCTTAACTCGTTGCAGGAATTAATGAGCACCTGCGATATCGTCACCCTGCACGTGCCCGAGACGCCGGACACCAGAGACATGATCGGCGCCGAACAGCTTGGCTGGATGCAGCCCAACGCAATCTTTATTAACGCCTCGCGTGGCACCGTCGTCGACATCGACGCACTCGCCGCCGCCCTGCGCGAAAAGCGCCTAGCTGGCGCCGCTATCGACGTCTTTCCTGTTGAGCCCAAGTCTAACGACGAAGAATTTGTCTCGCCTCTACGAGAGTTCGACAACTGCATCCTCACGCCCCATGTCGGCGGCAGCACGATGGAAGCACAGCGCAATATCGGCATCGAGGTCAGCGAGAAGCTGGTTCGTTACAGCGACAACGGCTCGAGCTTCGCCTCCGTAAACTTCCCCGAAGTGTCGCTTCCCGCGCACCCCGGCAAACATCGCCTGCTGCACATCCACGAGAACGTGCCCGGCGTGCTGAGCCAGATCAACAGCATCTTCTCCGAAAACGACATCAACATCAGTTCGCAGTATCTGCAAACCAACGACAAAGTGGGCTATGTCGTCATGGACGTAGACGTGGACGCAAGCGAGCTGGCACTTGCACGGCTCAACGAAGTAAATGGGACGATCAAGTCCCGCGTGCTTTTTTAAGGGGTCTGACCCCTTAAAAAAGACCCCTTAAAAGGAGCAACACCATGACGCAGATAATTATTGCCACTCTGGCACTCACGTTGGTGCATATCTGGTTCGTACCAGCGTTTTTTAACCGTGTTCACTTAAAGTATTTGTTGGGGTCGCGGGACGAAGGGCTAGAGCTGAGCGTCGGCGCGGCTCGGGCAGGGCGCGCGGCGACCAATTTTCAAGAAAGCCTCGTGCCGTTTTTGGCGATGTGTTTGCTTGCAATGATAAACGGCGCCGACCTATTGCTGCTAGCACAGGTTTGGCTTGGGCTTAGGGTGGTTTATCTGGTGTGTTACGTAGGGGGTATCAACCCCGCGCGTTCTTTTGTCTGGATTGCGTCGCTGGTGGTGCTGGTTTTGATGGCTGTGCGGCTTCTGTAGCTTACCATCACGGGCATCTTAACCACCCGTGGCAATCGCAACCACCTACAAGCCGTACTTATCTGCCATCTCTTCAAGGCTGTAAACCTTGCCAATATTCGACACCTGACCCGCACAGCCGAATGCCTCGAGGCGGTCCTTCACGATGCCTTTCATTGCGGTCATGGTGGGGATTAAGAATTTGCGCGGATCAAACTCGCTTGGATTTTCAGCGAGAAACTTGCGCGCGGCGCCGGTTGAGGCCAAGCGCAGGTCGGTATCGATATTCACTTTTCTCACGCCGTGACGAATGCCTTCTTGAATTTCTGACACGGGAACGCCGTAGGTCTCGGGGATCTCTCCGCCGAACTCATTAATAATCGCGAGCCATTCCTGCGGCACCGATGACGAGCCATGCATAACAAGATGCGTATTAGGAATCTTGGCGTGAATTTCTTTGATGCGGCTAATCGCGAGAATGTCGCCGGTAGGCGGGCGGCTGAATTTATAAGCACCGTGGCTTGTGCCTACCGCGATGGCGAGTGCGTCGACGCCGGTCGCATTAACGAAGTCTTCGGCTTCCTGCGGGTCGGTTAGCATCTGCTCCATCGACAAAACACCTTCGGCGCCAATGCCGTCTTCTTCGCCGGCCATGCCGGTTTCGAGCGAGCCCAGGCAGCCGATTTCGCCTTCGACCGAAACACCGCAGGCGTGGGCCATGGCAACGGCGGCTTTGGTTACCGCAACGTTATAGTCGAAGTCCATCGGGGTCTTGCCGTCTTCGCCGAGTGAGCCATCCATCATGACAGACGAAAACCCGAGTTGGATCGAGCGCTGACAAACGGCAGCCGAGACACCGTGGTCTTGGTGCATAACAATCGGTATGTGAGGAAACTCTTCGATCGCCGCCTGAATCAAATGCTTGAGGAAGTTAGAGCCGGCATACTTGCGCGCGCCTGCGGAGGCTTGCAGGATAACGGGGCTGTTGGCCTCGTCTGCGGCTTCCATAATCGCGCGTATCTGCTCGAGGTTATTTACATTAAACGCCGGCACGCCATAGCCATTCTCGGCTGCGTGATCGAGTAGTTGTCGTAAGCTAATAAGTGCCATGTCTGTGTCCTCTACTGTCTGAATTCTTGACGAATAATTATTCTGAGCTAGCCGCACGTTGTAGCAAAATGTCTACCGCAGGCAATACTTCGCCCTGCATGTATTCTAAAAATGCGCCGCCGCCTGTTGAAATATACGAGATTGATTTGGTCACTCCGAAGGTGTCGATCGCGGCAATGGTTTCGCCGCCGCCTGCGATCGAGAAGCCTGCGTTCGCTGCGACCGCTTTTGCGATTGCCTCGGTGCCATGGGCAAACTGCGGGATCTCGAACACACCCACTGGGCCATTCCAGATAATTGTTTTCATTGCGGCGATGGTGTCCGCAAACATTGCAGCCGTCTGCGGGCCGATATCCAAAATCATATCGTCGTCGCTAATCTCTGCAACGAGCTTTGTCGTCGCCGCCGCCTCTGCGCTAAATTCTTTTGCGACCACCACATCGATCGGCAATGGTATCGATGTCTGCGCCATTAACTCTTTGGCAAGTGGAATAAGGTCTGTCTCGTACAGGCTTTTACCAACATTAATCCCGCTGGCGGCGAGGAACGTATTGGCGATTCCACCGCCCACAATTAGGTGATCAACTTTGGTGGTAAGGCTTTTCAATACTTCGAGTTTGCTCGACACTTTGGCGCCGCCTACTATCGCCAGCATTTGCCGCTCGGGTGCATGCAATGATTTTTGCAGGGCGTCGAGTTCGCCAGCGAGTAGTGGGCCAGCGCAGGCGATGGGCGCAAACTTTGCGACACCGTGGGTGCTTGCCTGCGCACGGTGGGCGGTGCCAAAGGCGTCCATCACAAACACGTCGCACAGTGCTGCGTAGCGTTTCGCCAGCGCGTCGTCGTTTTTGCCTTCGCCAATATTCATGCGCACGTTTTCTAACAGCGTCACGCTCGCGGCATTTTGTTGATTAGGCGCGTCATTCCCTAAGGCACTGTTGTCGAGCGCGCTATTATCAAGAACGACTGGCGAGCCAAGCAGTGTGCTTAAGTGTGCCGCCACCGGCGCAAGAGAGAATTCTTGTTGCTCCGACGCAGCGACGCCCTCTTGCGGACGACCGAGATGCGACATAACGATTACCTGTGCGCCTAGTTCCAGCGCGAGTTTAATCGTTGGCAATGCCGCGCGTAGGCGCGTGTCGTTGCCTACAACGCCGTCTTTCACCGGTACATTGAGGTCTTCGCGTATAAGCACGCGTTTACCGGCTAACGACAAGCTTTCCATGCGGTGGAAATTCATTCTCTTTCTTTTCCTTTTTTCTACTCTATTCTTTTTCGCGGCGATGAATAAACTGAGCAACGTCGAGCATGCGATTTGCGTAGGCCCACTCGTTGTCGAACCACACTAAAAGCTTAACGAGGCGCGTACCCGCGACGAGCGTCTGATTAAGATCAACGACGGCAGAGCGCGGGTCGTGATTAAAGTCGGTCGAGGCGAGCGGCTCTAGCGTGTAGCCCAAAATGTTTGGCGGCAGGCTATCGCTAGCGGCAACTAACGCAGCGTTCACCGAGTCGACCGTGGCGTCCGAGTTTAGCGTCAGCGTAAGATCCATCGCCGAGACGTTTACCGTGGGTACGCGAATCGCCTGCGCCTGAAGCCTGGCGTTTAAGTTTGGCAGAATACGTTCGATGCCTTTGGCGAGCGCTGTGTCTACCGGAATAATCGATTGCATCGCACTGCGTGTTTTGCGCAGGTCTTGATGATGATAGCTGTCGATAACCGGTTGGTCATTCATCGCCGAGTGAATCGTGGTGATGACTCCGTGGTCGATTCCAAACACCTCATCGATCGCTTTTAGCACCGGTACAATACAATTAGTTGTGCACGAGGCGTTCGAGATTATGGTGGCGTCATGCGCGAGCGTCTCATGATTTATCCCATACACGAGAGTCGCGTCAACATCGCTGTCGGCGGGCTGCGAAAACAGGACGCGTTTCGCGCCGTTAGCGAGATGAATCTGTGCGGTCTCGCGATCGGTAAACGTGCCGCTGCATTCCATCACAAGATCAATCTCGAGATCATTCCATCTGAGGTTGGCTACATCGGCCTGCTGCGAGACGCGAATGGCATCGCCGCTCACCATCAGTTCACCGTCGCCCTGTTCGACCTCGCCAAGAAAACGGCCGTGCGTGCTGTCGTAGCGGGTGAGATGCGCAAGATTACCGATATCCGCAAGATCATTGATCGCCACGATGCGCAGGTCGGCATAGTTTGTCGACTCGTAAAATGCGCGGAGTACGCAGCGGCCAATGCGACCGTAGCCGTTAATAGCGATCTTGTAGCTCATTCGGTTTCCTAGCGATTAAGGCTTAAAGCATCGACATAACAGTGTTGGCAACATTCTCAGCGCTAAAGCCAAAGTGCTCCATTAACTCGCCGCCCGGAGCCGACTCGCCAAAGGTTTGCATGCCAATAACTTTGCCGTCGAGACCGACAAACTTCGCCCAATACTCAGAGCCCGCCGCTTCGACTGCGAGGCGCTTGCGCACCGCGTTAGGAATAACTTGTTCTTGATACGCGGGATCTTGCGACTCGAAAACATCGACACTGGGCATAGAGACTAAACGAACTTTTTCGCCGTCGGCATTCATTGCCGTTACTGCATTAAAGCAAATTCCAACCTCGGAGCCGGTGGCGATAACGATTGCGTCGGGTGTGCCTTCGCAGTCGAGAAGCACGTAGCCGCCACGCGCCACATTCGCGAGCTGGTCGTCATTGCGCGCCTGATGCGGAAGTCCTTGGCGTGAGAACACGAGCGAGGTAGGCCCGACGCTGCGCTCGATTGCTGCTTTCCAGGCGACCGCCGATTCGACGCTGTCGCAAGGCCGCCAAACCGACATATTAGGCGTGGTACGAAGGTTCGCGAGCTGCTCAATAGGCTGATGCGTAGGGCCGTCTTCGCCCTGACCAATCGAGTCGTGTGTGTAAACGAAAATGCTTTGCTGCTGCATGAGCGCCGCCATGCGGACCGCGTTGCGTGCGTATTCCATAAAGATGAGGAACGTTGCGGTATACGGCACAAAACCGCCGTGCAATGCGATGCCGGAGGCGATAGCAGACATGCCGAATTCGCGCACGCCGTAATAGATATAATTGCCGTCAGCTTTGTCAGAAATTGGCGTACTTCCTGACCAATTGGTCAAGTTAGAGCCGGTAAGGTCGGCAGAGCCGCCAATCAGTTCTGGCAACAACGATCCGTAGGCCTCGAGACAGTTTTGCGAAGCTTTGCGGCTCGCGATGTTCTCGGGGTTGGCCTGCAGGTGGCGAATATACTCGTCGGCCTTCTCTTTGAAGTAGCCGGGCAGCTGGCCCTTTAAGCGGCGGATAAGTTCCATCGCAAGCTCGGGGTATTCTTCTTCGTAGCCCACGAGCAATTCTTTCCACGCGGTTTCGGCGCCGAAGCCTTTCTCGGTGCAGTCCCAGGCGTTTTTGATGTCTTCGGGAATAATGAATTCACTGTGTGGCCAATCGAGCGCCGCGCGCGTCGCCGCGATCTCCTCGGTTCCCAATGGCGCGCCGTGCGTTGCCGCCGTGCCCTGTTTGTTGGGCGAGCCGAAGCCGATAATGGTTTTGCATTTGATCAGCGTAGGGCGCGTAGCGTCGGCTTTGGCTTCTATTACGGCTGAGTTAATCGCATCCGAGTCGTGGCCGTCTACAGCCAGTACCTGCCAGTCGTAGGCGTCGAAGCGCTTCGCGGTGTCGTCGCTAAACCAATCTGCAACCTCGCCATCAATAGAAATGCCGTTGTCGTCATAGAACACGATGAGTTTGCCCAGTTTGAGGGTGCCTGCGAGCGAGCAAACCTCGTGCGAGATGCCCTCCATGAGGCAGCCGTCGCCGGCGAACACGTAGGTGTGGTGGTCGACGACGTCGAAACCTGGGCGGTTAAACTGCGCGCCGAGGGTTTTTTCGGCGATCGCCATGCCAACCGCGTTAGCGAGGCCTTGGCCGAGTGGGCCAGTTGTCGTCTCGACGCCCGGCGTGTAGCCGTATTCTGGGTGGCCAGGGGTCTTCGAATCCATCTGCCGGAATTGTTTGATGTTCTCGATAGACACGTCATAACCGGTGAGGTGCAGTAGTGAGTAAATTAGCATCGAGCCATGGCCGTTAGAAAGCACAAAACGATCTCTATTCAACCACTTAGGGTTGCTTGGACTGTGACTTAGGTGGTCTTTCCATAACACCTCCGCGATGTCTGCCATGCCCATCGGCGCGCCGGGATGGCCTGAGTTCGCCTTTTGGACGGCATCCATACTCAGCGCGCGGATTGCATTAGCGCATTGCTTGCGTGAAACAGCGGATTCCGCCATGGGTGAGGCTCCTTAGGTGTTCT
>OJDT01000056.1_pt1 | contig 9258 bp, 1 predicted proteins | sample 1592901 | NCBI WGS metagenome assembly OJDT01 (sample SAMN05420117, study PRJEB24817) | seawater metagenome | isolation source: Sea water | place: Canada:Atlantic | collected 2013-11 | reverse complement strand
GCGCGTTAAAAAGGACCAAGTTATTGAGATTGTCCGCCAACTTTAGACCCGGCTGACGCCATGTATCGAACTAAAAAGGATGTTGACAAGCATGTTGCCGACATCAACAACAAGATAAAGAGCGCCAAGGAGCGCAACCTCAAGGGATACTTCATCGCAAAACTCTACTACCAGGTTGGAGACTATGAGTCAGCACGGAAGTACCTCACAGGCTACCTGGCGGAGAAGGATTCACATGTCATCGCTCACAAACTTCTCGGCCAAATCCTCGAGGCTTTGAAGCAGACTGAGAAGGCAGTGGCCGCGTACAAGACCTGCTTCCAGCTGGACACCTCCCAGAGGGACGTCCTCTCCTCCCTCTGCAGGCTACTACTAGAGCTACCCGTAGAACCAGGTCGGACCAAGTACTGGATAGAACAGGCGGAGAAACAGCTTCCGCACAGCGACATTCTCTTCAGATTACGAGAGGCCTTGGTCAGCAGTACAGAAGGGGAGTCTAGCGCTGAGTTCGAAGCGATGATTAAACAGGAGTTGTCGTCTAAACCTCTGGACGCCAACATCCGCATCCGTCTGATCCGCTACTACCAGCGGTCGGGGCGGATAAAGGAGGCGTACGAGGAGGCCATGAGGACTGAGGAGAAGAGGATCTGGCCCACCAACCTGTCCTGGTACAAAACCCTGCTCGAACTCTTGGAGAATTACCAGGTGATGTACAAGGGAAACCTCGGTCGTAACTTCTACGGCTACTACCTCTCTATTCTGGACACAACCCTCACCCTCGAGATGGTCGACGCCTCCCAGTACAGCAGTATCTCTGAGCTGGTCTCTAAGATGGACCGCCTGCTGCTGGAGGCGGTCCAGTCCCAGGTTCCGCCGGAGAACAATGTCTTCGAGCACTTTCAGTCTCAGTTCTACCTTCACTCAGCCAGGCTCATCTACAGGAAGCTTACTAAGGATATTCACCCTGGCAGTATAAAGGAGAACCACCGCACGCTGGGGGCCGCTTTGCTCGCCGCATACTCCTCCCAGACCACTAAGGATATTTCCGGGGATCAGTGGAGCCACCTGCGAGGCTGCGAGCACATCCGCCGCAGTATTGCAGGCCACTGCCTTCTCTCCCTCGCAGAAAGGTTCGGTGGACTGGACAACTACCGCGAGCGGTTGGCCAGCAACTCCGGGATCAACGCCAAGATCTCGGGCCTAATCTTCGTCTCCGTGGAGCGCAGAAACACGACCGAGGCCAGTTTCCTAACGTCCAACCAGTTCCCGGTGGACATCCTGACGGCCGAGTTCCCGAGCGCGGCCGCCCTGGTCGACATTGACCGGGAGGCGGCCAGAAACAGTTTGACCGATCTCAACACCCTCATCTGGATCCTGGTCCGGAACAGCTCAACAGAATCTGTCCTGACTCTTCCGATCCCCAACGTGAACGGTCTGCCCGAGGTCCCCCCCGCACCCTACCTATCCGTCTCGCAGATGGACGCGCATTCCTTCCTCTACGCGGCAACATACACAGCAGGCTACCTGGAAGACAAGGATCCAGAGTTCCTTCTCCCTCCCTACTTGGGAACAAGACTGTCAACATCAGATCAGGACACTTGGTGGAAGCTTGTGCAGAGCAGCGGAGAAGGGACCCTCGCCCCTGTGGAGAAGAGAACCCTTCAGTACGGTCTTGACGCCATTAGATGCAAGGGTCTGCACGGGCTGGACGCCCAGTTGACCCTGCGGCTGGGGAAGACCTACGAGTACCACGCCATTGAGGCTGCAGCCACGGCAGAATCAGACCAGCACGCCAACGACATGGTGACCGTCCTGGAAGAGCGCGCGGCGACCTACTACAAAGCCGCACTCGCCTCCATCGAGAAGCTTGAGGCCGGCCTTGGTCTCCGGGAGCCCATCCTCCGCCTCTTCCCCGCTCCGCCACAGACACCTTCAAAGGCTGACATTGCGAATATGCGTCAGTCTGCCATTTTCTACCTGGCGGTGAATAACATGCACCAAGGATACATCGACGAGGCACTCAAACAGCTAAAACAGGTGAAAACTCCTTTCGCCTCCTTCCACTCTGCCGAGATATACAAAAAGCTGGCGCAGGAGGAGAAAATTAACCAGGGCACCGAGCTGGGACTATCCCCTGCGTACACAAACTACCTGACGGACGCCCGCGAGAGTCTCTACCTCACCCTGGACAGGCTCAAGAACGAGCCCCCCACCCACCCACTCAACGCCACCCTCGGGGATGTCCTCGAGGAGGTTGAGAATCTTCTTCACGGAGCAGAAGGAGGCGCGGACCTGACCAACGGTAACCACGAACCACCAGAGATTAACAGGTTGGTGTCTGGCCGCCATATGTCCAGTACCCCCCGGAGCAGCCGGACTCTGCAGCAGCAGTTCCAGGAGCAGCTCAGCAGCTCCGTCGGGCTCAGGACCAACCCCTCCACCCCCAACAGATCTCTCTTCAGAGAGGAGGCTAAGCCGAGCCCTGAAAGACTTGATGCTCAAATCAGACAAATCAGCCATCATCAGGATGGATTAGTTCGGCAGTTGTCCGCCAGGGACCAGGAGCTGCTGGACTCCAGCAAGGAGGCCGTGAGCGTCAACAAGGACCTACTCTCCGTCAACAAGGAGGTGCTGGTCACCAACCAGCAGATGATGGCAGTACTTAAGGAGGTCAAGATAGACGTCCAGGAGGTTCGTACCATCCGGGCTGAGTTGGTGAACCTACGCGACGACATCAAGGTGCGCATGGACCGGGCGCTCGACCTTCTCCAGAAGATTGCCGACAAACCGACCCAGGCCCCCTCCACCACGGCCCCCTCGCCCCCCTCGGAGACGGCCTACTCCCTCTCAGAGGAGGAGAAGTTGCTGCTCGAGAGCTTTGGACTAGGCACTTCTTCTGCATCTGCCGCCGCTGCTTACCAGATCAACCTGCAGCAGCAGCAGCTAATGCTGGCGATGGCAGCAGCGCAGCAGCAGCAGCAGCTGGCTGCGCGCCCCGCCGCTGTGCGACCGCTGATGCCCGGAATGAGCCCATATGGCGGCCAGGCCGTGATGGGTGGTGGCATGTACCCCGGCCACATGTACGGAGTACCTCAGCTGCCTACGATGCCAGCGGTTGCAACCGTTGCAGAGATTCAGACGCAGCCGCAGTTGACTCCCCAACCTGCGATCCACGCCAGCGTTATCCAGACCACGCCTACGCTGGTCCCCAAGGTCAAGGAGACAGGACCACCCACCAACGTGGTAATTAGCAAGTCGGACAAGATCCCCACCGTGGCGCCGCCTATAGTCAGTATGAGCGTCACCGTCCCGGCCCAGCACAGGTTTGGCGTCGCTACGCCACAGACCCCGAAAACACCTCAGCAGTCCGCCGGGCTAGGCACACCGCAGTCGGCTTACCGAACCCCCTTGGGACCAGGACTCGGCACCCCACACGGGTTCCAGATAAACATGCCCTCCGGGACACCTCCAAGCGTGTCTAGTTCTCCGTTCGGAGAGTCGGACACTCCGGCCGTGGTTATCACAACACAGAGCCTGCTCTCAACCATCTCGACCCCGGTCTACTCGGCCGTCACGCCGTCCCCCACCAAGGGCGTCAACACCAGCGGGGGTAAGACTAGGAGTTCCAGCGGCGGTACCCCCAGGGCTCGCCAGCCATCTACAGGGGGTGAGGAGGTGGAGGAGTACGAGCCCGACGTGGACTTTAAGCCCGTCATCCCGCTCCCCGAGGAGGTCGAGGTCGTTACTGGAGAGGAGGATGAGGAGATTCTCTTTGAGGATCGTGCCAAGCTGTTCCGGTTCGCAGATGATACCAAGGAGTGGAAGGAGCGCGGACTGGGCCAGGCGAAGATACTCCGCAACAACGAGAGTGGGATGGTTAGGTTCCTCATGAGGCGGGAGCAGACCTTCAAGGTGTGCGCCAACCACAACCTCCATCCGGACATCAAGCTCGACGCCATGAAGGGCAACACCAAGGCGAGGATCTGGGGCGCCCAGGACTTTGCCGACGGTGAGTCTAGGACCGAGAAGTTCTGCATCAAGTTGAAGACCGAGGAGCAGGTAGAAAAGTTTGCCAGCGTGTTTGCGTCTGCAGCAAAATCCGCGAATACTTCGCCCAAGAAATCCGTCAAACCTACAGCAGCAAAAGATGGCGGTAAAGGCGTTTCCTTGGCAGATTTTGCCAAATCGCAGAAGGCCTCCAGTTGGGAGTGCCAAGGGTGTCTCACCAGGAACGACAACGCCAAGATCCAGTGCCTAGCCTGCGAGTCCGCCAAGCCGGGCTGCGAGGAGGAAGTTAAGAAGCTCAACGACGCGGCAAAACCAGCTGCGGCCGGAGTAAGTTTCGGTAGCGGTGGCGGCATGAAGTTTAATTTTGGTACACCAACTGCTACCACCACAACTGCTGCGACCGCGGCTCCATTGACCGGCGGGTTTTCATTCGGAACTCCGAAAGCCTCGACGACGACATCGACTCTGTCCTTTGGCTCCAGTGTCTCCAGTGTAGCGGCTCCAAGCTTCGGAGCCAGCTCCAGTGCCACTAGCGTAGCAGCTCCTACCTTCGGAGCCGGCGGCTTTACCTTCTCTTCAACACCGACCATCAACAAAACCGAGGAGAAGAAAGAGGACAAACCTAAGCCAGCCGAGGAGGTGGCAAAACCCAGTCCATTCTCATCCTTCTCATTCGGCGCAAAGGTTGAAGCTGTGAAGGAAGCGCCGCCCGTGCTTGGTGCCGGTACGACGGCCAGCTTTGGATCTTTGAACCAGTCGACGCCCACGGACGCCTTCAAGACGGACCCGACCTTCAAGGGCTTCAGCACGGCTGGGTCTCAGCTGTTTGGAAGCCAGAAGCAGACTGATGAGGGGGATGGGGACGCGACCGAGGAGTATGAGCCCGACGTAGAGTTCGCACCCGTTGTACCGCTGCCCGCTCTTGTTGAGGTTAAGACTGGAGAGGAGGACGAAGATGTTCTTTTCTCTGAGAGGAGCAAGCTCTACAGGTTTGTTTCTGAGAGCAAGGAATGGAAGGAACGCGGTATCGGAGACTTCAAGATCCTAAAGAACAGGGATACAAAAAGGGTTCGGTTCCTGATGCGCCGTGAGCAGGTTCACAAGATCTGCTGCAACCACGCCCTCACCTCGGACATCGAGGTCAAGCCCATGTCCACCTCAGACAAGGCCTGGACCTGGACCGCTCCGGACTTCTCCGAGGGCGAGATCAAGAACGAGGTGTTCGGGCTCAAGTTCAAAACACCCGACCTCGCCGCCAGCTTCAAGAACATCGTCGACGAGTGCCAGAAGGAGCTCAAGAACGCCCCCGCCACAAAACCCGTCAAGAAAGAAGAGCCTAAAGCCGCCGCCAACAGCGGCAGCTCTTTGGCGGATTTCGCCAAGTCGCAGAAGGCCTCCAGCTGGGAGTGCCAAGGGTGTCTCACCAGGAACGACAACGCCAAGATCCAGTGCCTGGCTTGCGAGTCCGCCAAGCCGGGCTGCGAGGAAGAGGTCGCCAAGCTGAAGGACGCGGCCAAGCCCGCAGCAGCCGGCGTTAGTTTCGGCAGCGGCGGTGGCATGAAGTTCAGTTTCGGGGCTCCCGCAGCCGCCAGTCCGGCGGCGGGATCGGGATTCTCGTTTGGAACGCCAACGGCGGCGGCTCCGCCGGCGAGCGGTGGCTTCAGTTTTGGAACGCCCAAGGGGGCGGAGCCGCCGGCGAAGGAGGAATCGCCTAAGCCTCCCTTCGGAACTAAGGATAAACACGACTTCAGCTTCGGCGGTGTGAGGACTAGTCCCAGGAAGCACAACGAGTCAGCTACCTCAGAGAACGAATACTATCAGGAGGAAGACGAGGGCGACAATATTTACTTCGAGCCGATCATTCCTCTCCCGGAGAAGGTTGAGGTGAAGACTGGCGAGGAGGAGGAGGAGGTTGTGTATTCCCACAAGGCCAAGGTCTTCAGGTTCACGGACGGGGAGTGGAAGGAACGCGGCGTGGGGGACATCAAAGTCCTCAAGCATCAGACATCCGGAAAGGTCCGCCTGTTGATGAGGAGGGAGCAGGTGCTGAAGATCTGTCTGAACCACTACGTGACCCCCCAGCTGGTCTCCGGCTTCAAGGAGAAGGACACCAAGTCCTGGACCTGGGGCGCGCAGGACTTCTCGGACGGAGAACTCACGAGCATGACATTTGCGCTGCGCTTCAAGACTCCGGACATCTCCGCAGACTTTAAGTCTGCTTTGGACGCTGCTGTGGCCACTATGGGAACAGCGGCTGTAACAGCTACAACAGAGACCAAGCTGTCGGCGACAACAGCTAAACCGACCAAGGCGGAGAGCAAAGCTGCCAGTCCTGCTGCTAGCGGTGACGAAAACCTCTTCCAAGACAAAGATTTCAGACCCCTGTCCCCTCTGGAACGTGAGAACGAACTATCCTTTGAAGGTCTAGGACTAAAGCTCAACACCGAACAGGATGCTAAAGACGTGGCCGATAAAATCCGCGCGGAGAAAAACATGCACATCCTCACTTTTTCTGCCAACACCATAGGCATAGACGCCGCAAAAGCCATAGGCGAAGCCTTGGCTGAGCGGCCTGAGTTCCGGCGGGCCCACTGGAAGGACATGTTCACGGGCAGGATGAAGACGGAGATACCCCCCGCACTCATCAACCTCACAAGGGGCGTCATGACTGCCCAGGCCAGACTAGTCGAACTGGATCTCAGCGATAACGCCTTCGGACCCATAGGCATGGAAGGGTTGACTACCTTTATGCGGTCCCCGTCCTGCTACACCCTGCAGGAGCTGCGGTTGAACAACACCGGCTGCGGGGTCACCGGCGGCAAGCTGCTGGCCAAGACCTTGAATGAGTGTTATGAGCGCAGCTGCAAAGCTAACCACCCCTTAGCACTCAAGGTGTTTGTGCTTGGGCGGTCCCGGCAGGAGAACGAGGGGGGCAAGGCCCTGGCCGAGGTCTTCAAGAAGATGGGTAGTCTCGAGGAGCTAGTCATGCCACAGAACGGGATCTACCATGAAGGATTGACTGTCCTGGCGGACGCGCTGGCGAACAACCCCAACCTAAGAATCCTGAACTTGAACGACAACACGTTCACTGAGAAGGGTGCCCGAGCCATGGCGGCAGCATTGAAAAAACTCAATAATCTCGAGGTCCTGAATCTTGGTGATTGCTTACTCAAATCTGCAGGGGCCCAACACATCGCCCGCGCCCTCAAGGGCCGCCACCCAAACCTCAGGGAGCTGGTGCTGGACTCGAACGAGATCAGGATGGCCGGTGGCCTCGAGGTCGTGACGGCCGTGGCCGACAAGGACAATCTCGAGCTCCTCTCCTTAGACGGAAACTGGTTTGGCGAAGCCGGAGAGAAATCTTTGCAGAAGCGTCTAAAGGAAGTCAATAGGCTGGAGGTCCTTGGCTCGATGGAGGACAACGAGGAGGCGGACGAGGACGAGGACGATCCTGTCCTGGAGGACGACGAAGAGGACGATACTCAAGAAGACGCAACCTCCAGCCCAGCCGTCAAAACTCCCGGCTCCATCTTCTCTGGATCCTCCGCCTCCTCCACCACCGCTCCCGCCAAAAATCTCTTTGGCGGTGGTGGTTCAACAGTATTCGGCGGCACAGCTTCTCCCGCCGCCGTCGCTGCACCGCCAACTGGGCTGTTTGGAACACCTTCCAACACAACCAAGTCGAGCTCAATTTTTGGCGGCACGCCTAGTGGAACAACCTCAATTTTCGGAGGTTCCGCCGGTGGCGGAAACTTGTTCGGCGGAGGTGCCAGCAGCGGCGGAGGATTGTTTGGATCGGCGGCCGCGGCTGACTCGAGTACGCCGCTGTTTGGAAAACCGGCAGCAGCGGTTGGAAGCAGTTTTGCTTTCGGTACACCAACGTCTGAAGCAGTTGCCGTAGTCGACTCCACCACTAAGGAAGCCTCCAACAGCCTTTTCACGAGCAACGTTTCAGCTTTCAGTTTCTCAAGTCTGGCAGAGGACGGTGAAAAGAAAGGATTCGGGTTTGGATCCAAGACTGAAGACTTCAAGTTCCAGGGGGCCGGATCAACCCTCTTTGGCAAGACGACCGACACCTCGAAGAACGAGGGCGGCGAGGAGGACGAGGACGAAGAGGACGACGGCCACGACCCCCACTTCGAGCCCATCGTCCCCCTGCCCGAGCTCGTGGAGACCAAGACGGGGGAGGAGGAGGAGGAGGTGTTGTTCAAGCACCGCGCTAAGGTGTACCGCTTCGACGGGGACAACAAGGAGTGGAAGGAGCGCGGTGTCGGGGACATCAAGATCCTCCACCACGCCACCAGGGGCTCCTACAGGGTCCTCCTCAGGAGGGACCAGGTTTACAAGATCGCTTGCAACCACCTGATCAGCCGGGATATGTCGCTCAAGCCGCTGTCCAGCTCCGAGACCGCCTGGTGCTGGTTCGCAGTCGATCATAGTGAAGGATGTCCCCCCGAGGGGAGTCATGATCAGCTAGCAGTGAGGTTCAAGACCAAGGACACGGCTGAAGACTTCAAGGCAACCTTCGAGGCCTGCCAGGCCAAAGTTGGAGACAAGAGCATATCCGAAGGGTCACAGAGTACAGCCGGGGGGTCGCTGAGTACAGCCAGAGGGTCACAGAGTACAGAGGTGAAGGAGGGCGTCTCCCAGGAGAGCACCGGAAGCACCTGGAAGGATACCAACGTGTCGCAACAGGACGACGAGGAGGAGTACTACGACGACGATGACGAGACAGCTCCCATGTTCGACGCCGAGTGCAAGATGTGGGTCAAGGGACAGTCAGGCGCCTGGGACCAACCGACCAATGTTATGCTTAGGATTGTTTACGATGATGACGTGTACGGTGCGAGGATCATGGCGAGGGCCGTAGAGGCTCATGACGAACAACCAGACCTTGCAGACCATATCATTGCTATCCAGACACAACTGGGGGACGACTTGAGCTGGAGCGCCCTGGACTACTCCGGGGAGGAGGCCGTCAAGAAGACCTTCAAGGTCCAGTTCCAGACCGACGACGTCACAAACGACTTCAGGGATATCTTCGCTCAGGGCAAGGAGTTCGCGGAGCAGTGTGAGATCAGTGAGAACGGGGGAGGGGAGATGGACGACCCGGCCCAGTTCTACTACGGCGTCGGAGGTGACGAATAGGCAGTGAAGTACGAAGTTGTGACCCTGCTCTGACAGCGTCCTTGCAGGACTTCATCAACAACAAACTATAAAATCCAATCTCTATGCAAGATTAATCAGCAA
>OJDT01000055.1_pt1 | contig 9280 bp, 13 predicted proteins | sample 1592901 | NCBI WGS metagenome assembly OJDT01 (sample SAMN05420117, study PRJEB24817) | seawater metagenome | isolation source: Sea water | place: Canada:Atlantic | collected 2013-11 | reverse complement strand
TACGAGATATCTTGCGTGACTGGAGTTCAGACGTGTGCTCTTCCGATCTAAGCACAGGTTCAACACATGGTTAAGGCGATACTCGGTATCGATGATACACTCGCCGAAGACGCAAGCGATGGCCTTGCTATTGCCATTTGCCACGCAAATACGCACGCCAGTTTAATAAAAATGGCGGGCGCTAACCGCTTCAGCAGGAAACGCTTCAAGTGATAGGACGGATTCGCGGGATTCTTATAGAGAAACAGCCGACCGATATTCAGGTAGAAGTCGCTGGTATCGCCTATGAGGTGCAGGTGCCCATGAGCACGCTGTTTAAGCTGCCCGAGGTTGGCGATGCCGTGACGTTACACACGCACTTTGTCGTGCGTGAAGATGCGCAGCAGCTGTTCGGCTTCATTGAGTTGAAGGACAAGACCTTGTTTAGGACGTTGATCAAAGTCAACGGTGTTGGACCGAAAATGGCACTTGGCATTCTCTCAAGTGTGGATTCTGACGCGCTCGTCGGCTTGGTGCTGAGTAACGATATTGCCGCGCTTGTTGCGATGCCAGGAATCGGGAAAAAGACTGCCGAACGGTTGGTTATTGAGCTTCGCGATAAAATTAAAGACTGGGAGACGGCGGGTGGCTCTGCAGCTGTGACAGGAGCAAAGGCCGCTTCGCCCAATGCCGCGTCGGCAGCGCGTGAGGCCGAAACCGCGCTTGTTAGCCTTGGTTACAAGCTTCCACAGGCTGCGCGAGCGATTGCTGCAGTACAGAATGACAGGCCAGAAATTGTAAGTAGCGAAGAGCTTATTCGTTTCGCATTAAAGAGCATGGCTTAATTAGGCGATTTTTAGGAACTGCGTTGCAATGATAGAAGACCGATTAATTTCTGCCGACAGCTCTCGCACCGAAGAGTCGCATGACCGCGCGATTCGCCCGCTTTCGCTGCAAGACTATATTGGCCAAACTGAGGTCAAGCAGCAGATGGAAATTTTTATTCATGCTGCACGCGGCCGCGGAGAGCCTCTAGATCACACGCTCGTGTTTGGCCCACCCGGCCTCGGCAAGACGACGCTGGCGAATATCATCGCCAATGAGCTTAACGCCAATATCAAGGCAACCTCGGGTCCTGTGCTCGAGAAGGCCGGCGACTTAGCTGCGATGCTGACGAATCTCGAAGCCGGGGACGTGCTGTTCATCGACGAAATTCATCGCATGAGCCCGGCAATCGAGGAAATTCTCTATCCTGCGATGGAAGATTATCAACTCGACATAATGATAGGCGAAGGCCCTGCTGCGCGCTCGATTAAGCTTGAGCTGCCGCCTTTTACCCTTGTGGGAGCGACCACGCGGGCAGGGCTGCTGACCTCACCACTGCGTGATCGCTTCGGCATTATTCAGCGCTTGGAGTTTTATTCGCTCGAAGAGCTCACCACAATTGTGACGCGCTCTTCTCGAATACTGGGTACCCAGATCGATCAATTCGGCGCGACAGAGATCGCACGTCGCTCGCGCGGCACGCCACGCATTGCAAATCGTCTGCTGCGACGCGTGAGAGACTATTCCGAGGTCAAGTCAGACGGGGCGATCGGCGCCGCTGAGGCTGCTGCTGCGCTCGATATGCTAAGCATCGACAGCAATGGCTTCGACCACATGGACCGCAGGCTGCTTATGACTATGATCGAGAAATTCGACGGTGGGCCAGTCGGTATCGACAGTTTGGCAGCAGCGATCAGCGAGGAGCGGGACACCATCGAAGATGTTCTCGAACCCTATCTTATCCAACAAGGGTTTATCATGCGGACTCCGCGCGGGCGCGTTGTGACTCAACATGGCTATCGCCACTTCGGCTTAAAGCCGAATCAGAGCAGTGCGGAGTTGTTCGACAGCCTCGAGACGGCTGGCTCCTCCGAGTCCGAGCCTTAGCCTGCCATCATCTAGCCTGAGTGTTTCATGCCATTGCTAGACTCTCGCGGCGCAGTGCCATCTTCCGAGCGTACACTTCTTGCGTGGAACCTTCCGAAAGAGCAAAACTATTTCCCTCTTCTGCCGAGAATACTAGGTGAAGCGGCGGATAGGCTGCGGCCGACGACTGTCTAAAAGTTACGTGGTTACGCCTGCTCATCAGACTCTGGAGAAATAAGAAGTGAACGAAGCGATCAGTCCAATTCAGCTCATACTCGAGGCAACGTTGCCGGTGCAACTGGTAATGCTCTCTTTATTAGTGCTCTCGATTTTGTCATGGGTAATGATAGTACAGCGAGCGATGGTGCTAAACGCAGCGTCTCGCGGTGTTCAGAGTTTTGAGGAGCGTTTTTGGAGTGGCATGGATCTCAGTCAGCTCTATAAAGAAGGCACTCAGATGCAGCGCGACGACGTGCCTATTGTAGGCATCGAAAACATTTTTCGCGCAGGCTTCAAAGAGTTTATGCGCTTGAGGCAGCAGGCTTCGGTCGACAAAGAGGCGATTATGGAAGGTGCGCAGCGTGCGATGCGCGTGGCCTTTTCGCGCGAAGAGGAAAAGCTCGAACGTCATTTGGCGTTTCTGGCCTCGGTAGGCTCGGTCTCACCTTATGTTGGGTTATTTGGCACTGTGATCGGTATTATGAATTCGTTTATTGGCTTGGCGAGTCAAACGCAGGCGACGCTTCAAGTCGTTGCGCCAGGTATCGCAGAGGCGCTAATCGCAACGGCAATGGGGTTGTTTGCCGCAATTCCTGCGGTGGTCGCCTATAACCGATATTCCTCGTCGGTTGATACCATCACTGGCAGCTATGTCACGTTTACCGACGAGTTTTCAAGCATTCTCCATCGTCAGGTTCACAGCGAATAGCAACGGCTGCTGAGACTAAATTATGGATATAATTGCCCGCAAAAAACGCAAGCCAATGGGAGACATAAACGTCGTTCCCTATATCGATGTGATGCTCGTTCTTCTCATCGTCTTTATGGTCACTGCACCTCTGCTTAACCAGGGCATTGATGTAGAGTTGCCTCAAGCGAATAATGAGCCGCTGAGCATAGATGAGAATCAAGCAACCCTTGTCGTCTCTATTACCTCAGCTGGTGAATATTATTTAAGCATAGGCGCTACCGGTGAAGATCGCCAGGCGACGAGCTTGGAGGGAGTCGGTGAGCAAGTAGGAAAAATTGTGGCTGCGAACCCTGAAATACAAGTGCTAGTCGAAGGGGATACGACAGCCGACTGGGGCGCAATGATTCAGCTACTGACTACACTGCAAGCGGTAGGTGTTGCTAACCCTAATTTCATCACTCAGCCACTCGATTCGCAATAGAGTAAAGGAGAGGGGAGAGGAATGCCTTCACTGCGCGAATTACTCGGCTTCGGTAAATCAGAGGGGGCCAATAATCTGGTGATTCTCAATGGCTACCCACTCGCTGTCGTCGTGGCTATTTCTCTGCATATTCTCCTTCTGGGCGGGCTAGTTTACTTGCAAAGTCGCGGTCAATCACAAGCACTGGAACTGATACAGCCGACTGTGATCAAGGCGCTACTGATCGAAGAAAATCCTCAAATCACCAATCAGCGCAATCAAGACAATCGGCGATTGGAGGCTAAGCGCAAAGAAACCGAACGCGCCAATGCTGCGGCGCAGAAGAAGCGCGAAGAACAGGCTGCCGAGAGAAAGCGGCAAGAGGAGGCAGCGCAGAAGCGCGAGCAGCAGCGAGTCGCAAAACAGCGCGCCGACGCTAAAGTTAAAGCAGAACGCGAAAAAACGCTGGCAGAAGAGGAGCGTAAGAAGCGAGAAGCCGAAAGTCAGCGAGAGGCCGAGCAAAGGCGCGAAGAGCAGGCTCAGCGCGAGCGTGAATCTCGGCAACAAAGAGAGCGCGAGGACGCGCAAGACGCGGCTGCTGCCGAGGCAGCAAGCAGTGAGTTCGAATTAATCCAAAGTGCGACGGGCCTAATTCAGCAGCTCGTGACAGAAAATTGGTCTCGACCACCGAGCGCGCGTAACGGGATGCGAGCAATTATTCAGATCAAAATGCTGCCAACGGGTGAACTAGTTGATGTCATAATTACTCAGTCGAGTGGCGATCCCGCATTCGATAGATCTGCAGAAAATGCGGTCTATCGCGCTGCGCCTTTTGCCGAATTAACCGCGCTACCAATTCGCGTTTTTAACCAAAATTTCCGCACGCTGTCACTCATCTTCCAGCCAGAGGACTTGCTTAACTAATGAATCTTAATCGCACTTTCCCGCTTCTCTTTGTTATCAGTGTCTTAATGAGTTTTTCAGTCAGGGCTGAGCTTAGTATTCAAATTACTCAAGGTATCGACAATCCGATTCCCATCGCGGTTGTGCCTTTCTCTTGGGAGGGAAGCGGTGTCCTCGACGAAGATATTGGGGAGATTGTGACGGCGGACCTTCAGCAGGTAGGCGAATTTCGCGCCCTCTCTCCTTCGAATATGCTCGCTTTGCCGCGCGAGGAGCGTGAGGTTATTACCGTGATTGGAGCGTTCAGGCACAGGATTATCTGCTTGTCGGTAAAGTGCAGCGCGCACCGGGGAGCGAGTTAATTCAGGTGCAGTACGAGTTCTTCGATATTAATCGAGAAATAAAACTCGCAGGTGAGGTGCTCACCGGAACGACTTCGCAGCTGCGCGACATTGGTCATGAGATAAGCAATGTGGTGTTCGAACTCGTGACAGGTACCCGTGGCGCGTTCACAACACAAATACTCTATATTGTCAGTGAGTTTGTGAGCCCTGAGGTTTCCTATTTTCGCCTCGAGAAGGCTGACTATGATGGTCGTCGAGCACAGGTGCTGCTGGAATCTCGGGAGCCCATCATGTCGCCTAGTTGGTCGCCAAATGGGCAGGACATCGCGTATGTGTCGTTCGAAACTGATTTGCCGCGAATCTACACGCAGAATATAGCGACAGGACAGCGGCGTCAGATCACCAATTTCCCCAATATCAACAGTTCACCAGTGTGGTCGCCCGACGGTACTAAGCTTGCGATGGTGTTGTCTAAAGACGGCAGTCCAGACATCTATGTGCAAGACCTGCTGAGCAACGAGTTGATTCGGATAACCGATCACCCGGCTATTGACACCGAGCCTGCTTGGTCGCGCGATGGTCGCTCGCTCGTGTTCATGTCCGACCGTACGGGACAGCCTCAGATTTATCAAATGGAAATAGGGGCGAGTACCTACGACGTTGAACGACTCACTTATGACTGTTTCCACTGCGCGAAAGGGCAGTTTTTGCCAGATGGAGTGAACTTGGTGCATGTCAGAAGAGAGACTCGGCAGAGCCCGGAATATCAGATTTCGATTATGAACGTCGAAACTCTGCGGGTTATCACGCTCACCTCGACGAAGTTCGATGAGTCGCCAAGTGTGGCGCCTAACGGCAGCATGATTATGTACGCAACCAAGTTTAATGGCCGTGGTGTGCTCGACGCTGTGTCAATCGATGGGCGAGTAAAATTCAGGTTGCCTTCATCGCGCGGCGACGTGCGCGAGCCAGCTTGGTCGCCTTATCTTAATTAGTGTGAGGGGAAGCGCCGTTTTTTTTTGCTAAGAATCGATATTTCTTGCAAGTTTTTCGCGATTCCGCCGATTTATTCCAATTAGAACGTGCTGCTTTTGGCACAGTGTATAAAATCTGAGAGGATCAATTGGCATGATGCCCATCAAAAATCTAATAAAGTCAGTTGTAATCGGGTTGGCGTTCGTAAGCCTTGCAGCCTGTAAATCATCGAGTGATGCTGAAACAGAAGTGACTGACGCCGGGTCTATGAGCAGCACTTCGAGTGAATCGACTCCTTCGGCTGCGCAAGCAAGTGGCGCGGGCACAAGCGGCCGCTTAAGTGCCGAGCAAATTCAAGCAGAAAATGCGCTGCGCCAAACGGTGTTTTATTTCGACTTCGATATTGCTGAATTCCGTGGCGCTGACAGAGAAACATTGATGTATCACGCGCGCGATCTGTCTGCTAATCCTAGCAAGCGGTTGCGCTTAGAAGGACACGCCGACGAGCGCGGAACTCGTGAATACAACTTAGCACTAGGCGAGCGTCGAGCGAACAGTATTCTCAACTACCTGATCGTCAATGGCGCCTCGCGCTCACAGATCGAAGTGGTTAGTTACGGCGAAGAAAGGCCTGCTATGACTGGCCAATCCGAGAGTGTGTACAATCGCAATCGCCGGGTCGAAGTCGTCGCGCGCTAAAAATGTGTCGGCGCGTTGCCCTCAGCGTATGGCTCGCCTAAACTACTCGGTCTAGTCATTCCCTTTGGAGCTCGGCGCAGCCATGAATTTACGTCACACCCAGACTGTCACAACCCACCGGTCGCTCTACGGAAGGGCCTTTAGGGTGAGTGTAGCTGTCACGCTATTGACCGCTGTGGCAGCCGCACAGACTGCGTTCTCTCAATCGTCCAATGATGCAATGTCGTTATTGTTGGACCAGAATCGCCAGCTACAGGCTGAGATTCAAGCACTTCGCGGGCAACTGGACGAACAGGGCTTCGAGATTAAGAAGCTGCAGCGAGATTCGCTTAATCGCTATACCGATGTCGATCAGAGGCTAAGCGATCTTGAGGTTGCGGCACCGCAGACAGCACCTCCTGCTACAGCACAGCGTGCTCAAGGTGGAACGCCCGCAGTGAATCAGGCCCCTTCTCAGTCTTCTCAGGCTTCGCCAAACGCCTCTACTCGCCCTTCATTGCAGCCGGCCGTGCTCAGTGAGCAGCAGCTCTATCAGATGGCTTATGATTCAGTTATTAACAGCCACTTCGAGCGCTCTATCGCCGAATTCGATCAGTACCTTGGACAGTATCCCGAGGGACGATTCGTGACCAATGCGCATTATTGGAAAGGGCAGGCCTACCTCTATCTCGAGCGTTTCGAAGAAGCGCGCAGCGCCTATGAAATAATCCTAAAGCAGTACGCGGATTCGAGTAAGTTACCCGATGCGATGTACGGATTAGGCCTTGCCTATCAAGGTATGGGAAATATCCAGCGCGCAAGACAGATGCTTACCGATATCAAGCGTCGCTTTCCCAACACAGGGGTTGCGAACCTCGCCGACACCCGACTGCTTTCGCTGTGAGTAGTGGTCTGAGTGTACGCCTAACCGAAATTTTCCACTCCCTGCAAGGGGAGGCGCGCACCGTCGGTCGTCCGACTGTTTTCGTCCGACTCACTGGCTGTCCGTTGCGCTGCACCTACTGCGATACGGCTTATGCATTCGAAGGAGGGAAGCAGCACTTGCTCGACTCTGTTCTCGCGCAGGTGGCCGAACATTCTGCTGACTATGTCACGGTGACGGGCGGCGAGCCCCTCGCTCAGCCCGCAGCGATTCAGCTTATGCAAAGGCTTTGCGATGCCGGCTACCAAGTTTCTCTGGAAACTGGGGGAGCAATGCCAATCGATGACATAGATGATCGCGTGTCTATTGTTCTTGATCTCAAAACCCCAGCCTCGGGCGAATGTGATAGGAATCTGCTCGCCAACGTTCCCCTGCTGCGTCCTAAAGATCAGGTTAAATTTGTCATCTGCGACCGCGGTGACTATGAATGGTCGAAGGCTCAGGTTCACATGCATGATCTGGGATCGCGGGTAGACGATATTCTGTTTTCACCCTCCTATGAGGAGCTTGCACCCGCACTACTCGCGCAGTGGGTGCTCGAGGACAGGCTTAAGGTGCGGATGCAATTGCAACTCCACAAGCAAATTTGGGGCGATAAAAAAGGCGTTTAATGCCAGCATCCAATGATCCACTTAAGGAAATCGAGAGAATGAAGAAGGCCATTGTCCTTGTCTCCGGCGGACTCGACTCGGCGACCTGCTTAGCTATCGCTCAGGCCGAGGGCTACGCCTGTTACGCGCTCAGTTTCGATTACGGTCAACGTTCGGCGAGCGAACTCAATGCAGCTGCACGGCTGTCTGAGACGGCAGGTGTTATCGCTCATAAAACGTTGCCCATAGACATGGGGGCTATCGGCGGGTCGGCGCTAACAGATCGCAGTATCGCAGTGCCCGAAGAGGAGACCGTGGGCATTCCAGTGACATACGTTCCGGCTCGCAATACCGTATTTTTGAGTTACGCACTTGCCTGGGCCGAAGTTGTCGAAGCCGAGGCAATTTTTATTGGTGTGAATGCGTTAGATTATTCTGGTTATCCTGATTGCCGACCCGAGTATATTGATGCGTTTCAATCACTGATTAATCTTGCAACCAAAGCGGGAGTCGAAGGCAAAAGTATCGTGCTCAGAACGCCGTTAATAGACTTAACTAAAGCAGAGATTATTGGCGTGGGACTAAAGCTCGGAGTTGATTACGCCGCCACAGTTTCATGCTACCAAGCAGACGCCGAAGGGCGCGCATGCGGTCTCTGCGACAGCTGCAGACTGAGAACAAAAGGCTTCGTCGATGCACAGTCGCAAGATCCTACGCGTTATCGCTAAATAATCGAAAAAATGTCGATTGTGACTTGTCTTTTTTTGATTTGATAGTAGTATGGCGCCCCTTCACGGGCCGTTAGCTCAGTCGGTAGAGCAGTTGGCTTTTAACCAATTGGTCGTGCGTTCGAGTCGCACACGGCCCACCATCTTCCCCGTGATCTTCGTCTAAGTTCCCTCGCATCGCGATGAGGGAACTTAGGCAAATCTCTTCGTTCTCTGCATTCGTATAGCCATGTTAGAATGACTTTATTGGCCCTGACAGAGAGCGCAGCATGCAAGAAATCACTCAATCCCCAGTGACTCCCGAACGCCTAGCCGCTGACACGCAGCTTGTGAAATCTTATCTCGATAAGATAGACGCGCTTCAGGTGGAGTCCCTCAGTGCTGCAGCTGCCGCTGACTTTAAGCAACGGATTCTCGATGCGCTCAATGCTAACGGGGCAAAAATGGTCGCGCATTATTACACGGATCCCGTGCTTCAAGATCTTGCCGAGGAGAGTGGCGGTTTTGTTGGAGACAGTCTCGAAATGGCTCGCTTCGGCCGAGATTGCGCCGCCTCGACATTGGTCGTTGCGGGCGTTCGTTTCATGGGCGAGTCAGCGAAAATTTTAAGCCCAAACAAGCGCGTCATCATGCCAACGCTTGAGGCAACGTGCTCTTTAGATATCGCCTGCCCAATTGATGAGTTCTCCGCGTTTTGTGACGCAAACCCAGACCGAACGGTGGTTGTTTATGCGAACACCTCGGCAGCGGTTAAGGCGCGCGCCGACTGGGTGGTGACGTCGAGCATTGCGCTGGAAATTGTCGAGCACTTAATGGAGCGCGGTGAGAAAATACTGTGGGCGCCAGACCGGCACTTGGG
>OJDT01000053.1_pt1 | contig 9376 bp, 6 predicted proteins | sample 1592901 | NCBI WGS metagenome assembly OJDT01 (sample SAMN05420117, study PRJEB24817) | seawater metagenome | isolation source: Sea water | place: Canada:Atlantic | collected 2013-11 | reverse complement strand
TACGAGATATCTTGCGTGACTGGAGTTCAGACGTGTGCTCTTCCGATCTTTTGTGGTTCCTGTCATCCGATGTGACCTCGGGGGCCAAGCAGTGCCTGCAACGCCAACGCTGGCTGATCGCCGGTCATGACGCTGGCGGGCTGGACACCTGCCGTTCGAAAGCACTCCTCAAGGGCCTCTGTATGCTGGCGAACCTTGTCCGCATAGGCCCTCTGGAAGCGGGGGTTGCTGCTATCGAACCACACCGGTCCGTCTTCGCCAGCAATGGCGAAACGACCGCTTTCAGGCAGCTTCAGTTCCAGCGGGTCTACAACTCTCAGTGCGCTGACAGTGTTGTGACGTGCCAGTGAACCGAGTAGCCGCGACGTTTCAGCGGTAATGGTCAGGAAGTCACTGATGACGAAAATGCGGCTACCGGTATGGGCCACACGGCGCGCTTCCCCTAGGGCGGTATCCAGGGTGGCGTTTTCCACGCCGGCGGCTGCAGTAACATTCGCGTCGCGCGTGCTTCTTTGCTGTCTTGCCACGGTGTCGAGGAACTGCAGTACCGATTTCTTGCGCCGCGCCGGGCGTTGTACGGTGAGTTCGTTGCCGTTGAAAACGATTCCTCCCACCTGGTCGCCAGACCAGAGGGCAAGCCAAGCCAGGATGCCGGCAATTTGAGCACCGCGGACCTGTTTGTAAGCACCGGTGCTGGCGAAAAACAGTGAAGGCCCGAGGTCGCAAAGCAGGAGCACGGGGCGCTCGCGCTCTTCCTCGTAGAGCTTCGTGTGCGGCGACTGCCGTCGGGCGGTCACCCGCCAGTCGATACTGCGGATATCGTCCCCGGGCTGATACTGGCGCACTTCAGCAAAGGCCATGCCCCGTCCGCGCCGGGGAGAGCGTTGCAAGCCGGCCTGCCGGGATCTTACCGGGCGCGCAGCAGGCAACTTCAATGCGCGGGCATCTGCCTGCAGGCGAATGAGACCGGAAAGGGGAATATGGGTCGCTGGCTCTTCGGGCGTCATGGTCACGGTGTCAGGCTGTTACCGGAACGCGGTCTATCAGGCGCTGGATAATGGCATCTGCAGTCAGGCCTTCGGCTTCGGCTTCGAACGTCAGCAATATACGATGGCGAAGGACGTCGAAGGCAATGTTACGGACATCGTCCGGGCTGACGTAGTCCCGTCCTTCCAGCCAGGCCATGGCCCTGGCGCAGCGATCCAGCGCGATGGTGCCTCGTGGGCTGGCTCCGAAGGCAGTCCAGCGGGCCAGTTCAGGGTCGAGTGACGCCGGGTCACGGGTGGCCAGCACCAGAGCCAGCAGGTATTGCTCGACGGGCTCTGACATATAGATGTCGGAAACCGCATGCCGGGCCTCGAAAACCTGGTCGGCCGTCAGGCGGACTTCAGCGGCCACCTGTCCACGGCGGTAATCGTTGCGCGCAAGGTGAAGAATCTCTCTTTCGGCCACGGCGGATGGATAATCAATCACTACATGCATCAGGAATCGGTCGAGCTGGGCTTCAGGCAGGGGGTAGGTGCCTTCCTGTTCGATAGGGTTCTGGGTGGCCATTACCATGAACAGGCGATCCAGCGGGAAGGTGCGCATGCCGACACTGACCTGGCGTTCGCCCATGGCTTCGAGTAACGCTGACTGTACCTTGGCCGGCGCCCGGTTAATTTCATCGGCCAGCACCAGGTTATGGAAGATCGGGCCATGCTGAAACTCGAACTGTCCCGTTTCGGCACGATAGATCTCACTGCCGGTCACGTCGGATGGCAGCAGGTCCGGGGTGAACTGGATACGGTGAAAGTCGCCTTCGAGGTGATCGGCGAGGGCCTTGATGGCGGTGGTTTTGGCCAGGCCGGGAGCGCCCTCTACCAGCAGGTGGCCATCGGCCAACAGGGCAATCAGCAAACGGTCCACCAGTTTTTCCTGGCCAATAATCCTTTGCTAACTGAGACCTGAGCTCTCCAAACGTATGCTGTAATGCCATGGGGGGTGTCCACTCCTACTGCAGAGACGGTTCGCGTAAGTAGATGCCGCAGTTTTCGCATCTGTGGGGCAAAAATCAAGGCTTTGACTATGCTTATGTGACGGTACACCGATTACGTTTATTTCACACTCACAGAGGTCGACTATGAATGCGCTGACGATCGCCAGCAAGGAACAGTTTTTCCAACAGCTGGACGAAGCTTTCGCTGAAAAAATAGCGAAAACCGAAGCGAAAAAGATCAGTGAATTCGCGAAGCAGCATTATGCTCACATTCCTCTTGAAGAACTTATAAGTCGACGATTTTCCGATACCTATGGGGCTATCCTCGCGGCCTGGCAGTTTCTTCAGAAACGGTCCGCCGAGGAAACCCCTGTGTCCGTGTTCAATCCGGACCTCGAAAGTGATGGCTGGCAGTCAACTCATACTGTCATTTTTATTCTTCATCCGAACATGCCGTTTCTAATCGATTCCCTGCGAATTGCCATTAACCAGCGGGAAATCGGTACCCACTCGATTCAGCACTCCATACTTCAGGTGGAGCGGGACACTCAGGGCAAACTGAAAAAACTGCATCCTCCGAAAAAGAAGTCCGCCAATGCCAGCTACGAGGCGTTCATTGTGCTGGAGATTGACCGGCATAGCAGCCCGGAAGACCTGAGATCGCTTGAAGAGGTTCTGCAAACCATTCTTCATGAAGTCCGCATAGCGGTCAGTGACTTTCCGATTGTGACTGAAAAAGTCAATGAAATCAGTCGGGAGCTGGATAATACCACGGCCGGTATTGACGAGGAGGAAAAGGAAGAGGCGAAGGCGTTCCTGGCGTGGCTGGTCAAGGACCACTTCACCTTCCTCGGCTACGACGAATACGATTTCGCCAAGGACAAGAACGGGTTGGTGGTCCGCCGTGTGGAGAATTCCGAACTGGGTATCCTGCGGGTGAATAACGAGCGCCCGGATCGCGTTCGGCTCAATGAACTGCCACAGCGAACCCGGCACGAAATGACCCGCACCGATGATATCTTCATTTTCGCGAAGTCGGCCCAGCGTTCGCGGGTTCACCGTCCGGCCTATCCGGACTACATCGCCGTCAAGAAGTTCAACAGTAAGGGCGAAGTGGTCGGCGAGCGCCGTTTTCTGGGTTTGTATACCTCACGGGTCTACAACGAACGCCCGGATGAGATTCCCCTGCTGCGCCGCAAGTTCCAGACGGTCATGCGGCGTTCGGGGTTCCTGCGCGATGACTATGCGGGTAAGGAGCTGGATCAGATCCTCACGGTGTACCCCCGGGACGAACTGTTCCAGATAGAGCCGGGAGAACTGCTGTCCATCGCCAAGAGCATTCTCTACATCCAGGAACGTCGTCGTATCGAACTGTTCATGCGGGAAGACGTGTATGGCCAGTTCGTGACCTGCCTGGCGTTCTTCCCCAGGGATATTTACAACACGGAGTTGCGCCTTAAAGTCGAGCAGGAGTTGCTGGAGACCTTGGGCGCCGAAGACATCGAATTCGTGACGCATTTTTCCGAGTCGGTTCTGGCGCGGGTGCAGTTCACGATACGGGTGCCCCAGGTGGAAAACCGGCAGCTTCCGATTTCCGAGATTCGCGACAAGGTGATCGGGTTGGCCCAGTCCTGGCGTGATGGCCTTCTGGAAGCGCTGACCGAGGCCTATGGCGAAGAGCAGGGTAACGAGATGTTCCGCGTGTACTCCGGCGGTTTCCCTGCCAGTTACAAAGACATGTTCTCGCCCCGGCGTGCTGCCATTGATCTCGAGCATATATCCGGCGCGGCGGGGGAAAAGCATCTCACCATGAGCTTCTATCGAGCTCTGGAAGAGGATGAAAGCACACTCCACTTCAAACTTTTCTATCCGGATGAGCCGTTGCCACTGTCCGATGTCATGCCGATTTTCGACAATCTCGGGTTCCGGGTGATCGGCGAGCATCCCTTTGAAGTCAGTGACCGGAAAGGGCAGACGGTATGGATACATGACTTCACGCTGCAGGCCCACAGTGGGAAAGTGGTGGATATTCACCGAATCCGTCCCATTTTCGAGGATCTGTTCCGTCGCGTGTGGTACGGCGATGCCGAGAATGACGCTTTCAACCGGCTGCTGCTGTCCTCCTACATGAGCTGGCGGGAGATTGCCCTGCTGCGGACCTACGCCCGCTACATGCGTCAGATCCGTTTTTCCAACAGCCAGACCTTTATCTCCAACACTCTGGTTAACCATGTGGACCTGACGCGGTTGTTGCTGGAATTCTTTGAGGTGCGCTTCAATCCGGAGCGTTATCAGAGCGAGGGCAAAAGTGCGGCCGCGCAACAGAAGCTTGAGATCGAGTTCAACGCCGGGCTTGATGAGGTAGAGAACCTGAGTGAAGATCGGGTCCTACGTCTGTTCCTGGAGCTGATGCAGGCTACCCTGCGTACGAATTATTACCAGCCTGACGGTGAAGGTCATACAAAGCCGTATATCAGTGTGAAATTCGACCCCTCCTGCATTCCGGATATGCCGCTGCCCATGCCCATGTTCGAGATTTTCGTCTACTCACCGCGGGTTGAGGGTGTGCATCTGCGTGGTGGCAAGGTGGCTCGAGGTGGTTTGCGCTGGTCCGATCGTTTCGAGGACTACCGCACCGAGATTCTCGGGCTGGTCAAAGCCCAGCAGGTCAAGAACGCGGTAATCGTACCAGTCGGTGCCAAGGGTGGTTTCGTGGCCAAGCGCCTTCCGGACATATCGGATCGCGAGGCTTTCCAGGCTGAGGGCATCGAAGCCTATAAGACCTTCATCCGTGGCCTGCTGGACATTACCGACAACCTGGTGGACGCAGGTATTCAGCCTCCAGCCTCGGTGATCCGTCACGATGAGGATGACCATTACCTGGTCGTGGCTGCGGACAAGGGGACTGCAACCTTCTCGGACATCGCCAATGGTCTGGCGGCGGAGTACGGCTTCTGGATGGGGGATGCCTTTGCCTCCGGTGGCAGCAACGGCTATGACCACAAGAAAATGGGCATAACCGCCCGTGGTGCCTGGGTGTCCGTGGAGCGCCATTTCCGCGAGCTGGGCATCAACCCGGCGCTGGATGAGTTCACCGCTATCGGTATCGGTGATATGGCGGGAGACGTATTCGGTAACGGCCTGCTTTCCTCGGAAAAGACAAAGTTGGTCGCCGCCTTCAACCATGTGCACATTTTTATCGACCCGACGCCGGACGCGGCCAAAAGCTACAAAGAGCGTAAGCGTTTGTTTGAGTTACCACGCTCATCCTGGACTGATTACGACACCAGCCTGATTTCCAAAGGCGGTGGCATCTTCAATCGCAGCGCCAAGTCCATTCCCGTCAGCCCGGAAATGAAAAAATTGCTGGGCATCAAATCCGACCGGGTGCCGCCCAACATGTTGATTACCCACATCCTGAAGGCCCAGGCCGACCTGCTTTGGGTGGGTGGCATTGGGACCTACGTCAAGGGTCACGGCGAGTCCCACGGGGATGTTGGGGACAAGGCCAACGATGCGGTTCGTATTAACGGTTCAGAGCTTCGCTGCAAGATTGTGGGCGAGGGTGGGAACCTGGGCCTGACGCAGTTCGGGCGTATCGAGTTTGCGTTACGCGGCGGCCGGCTCAATACAGACTTCATCGACAACTCCGGCGGTGTGGATTGCTCCGACCACGAAGTGAACATGAAAATCCTCCTGAACCAGGCGGTTGCGATGGGGGATCTGACTGATAAGCAGCGCAACATCATGCTGGAGGAAATGACGGATGATGTGGCCGCCCTGGTGCTCAAGAACAATTATCGGCAGACCCAGGCCATCAGTATTGCCAGTGTGGGGGCCATTACCCGGCTCGAAGAATACCGCCGGCTGATGAACACCATGGAAAGCGAGGGTAAGCTGAATCGCAGCCTGGAGTTCCTGCCCGACGACGAAACCCTGTCCGAGCGCAAGCTGGACAAGAAAGGGTTAACCCGTCCCGAACTGTCCGTGCTGATTTCCTACGTCAAGGGTGACCTGAAACAAACCCTGATCGACAGCAGCCTGCCGGATGAGCCCTTGTTGGCAGGGGAGATGTACAAGGTGTTTCCTCAGGACCTGACCCGCAAGTTCTCCAAAGAGTTGGGTGAGCACCAATTGCGCCGTGAGATCATTGCGACGCAGATTGCCAACGACATGGTCAACCACATGGGGATCACCTTTGTGGAACGGTTGAAGCAGTCAACCGGCGCCGATGCGGCGTCGATTGCGCTGGCCTGGATCATCGCTCGTGATGTCTTCCGGCTGGACACCTGGTGGGACAAAGTGGAGTACCTGGATTTCTTTATCCCGGCCAAGGTTCAGATGGATCTGATGGGCGACCTGATGCGATTGATTCGCCGCGCTGTTCGCTGGCTGCTGCGCAACCGCCGGGCAGACCTGGATATTCAGAGCCACATGGAGCGTTTCGCCGACAGCGTCTGGAAGATCACGGCTGACCTGCCGGATTACCTCGGTGAACAGGCCTGTGCTGATTGGAAAAAACGCCATGACGAACTGGTCGAGACTGGCTTGCCTGCAGATCTGGCCTCTGTAGCGTCTGGGACCAGCTATCTTTATTCCTCACTCGGTATCATTGAGGCCCGCGAGGCAACAGGAATGCCTTTGAAAACCGTTGCCAACCTCTACTATGATCTCGGCGACAGGCTGGATCTGAACTGGTTTGCCAAAGCCATTGCAGCTCTGGTGCCTGCATCTCACTGGCAGGCCCTGGCGAGGGAGAGTTTCCGCGAGGACCTGGATTGGCAACAGAGGGCTCTGACCACCGGTGTGCTCAAGTTGGCTACGAAGCCTGGAGATGTCAGCAGCGCTGTAGACAACTGGATGGCGCGGCACAGCACCATGATCAGCCGTTGGAAATCCATGCTGACGGAACTCAAAGGGGTACGTGAACCGGAATACGCGATGTTTTCCGTGGCGTTGCGCGAGCTACTGGATCTGGCTCAGACCACCATGCACGAACATCACGACTCCGACCTGACTCAGACCAGTTGATGATTGATTTATGTCGCGGATTGCCGTTCAATTCTGGGCAATGTTGATCATTAGGAGGAGGTTTAATGGGGCAGCTTGATCATTTGCTGGACAAAAACAAGGCTTGGGCCGATGGCATCAAGAGCCAGGACCCTCAGTTTTTTGACCGCCTGTCCAACCAGCAGGCGCCGGAGTACCTCTGGATTGGCTGCGCGGACAGTCGGGTGCCGGCCAACCAGATCGTTGACCTGATGCCCGGTGAGCTGTTTGTACACCGAAACGTGGCCAATGTGGTGGTACACACAGACTTTAACTGCCTGTCGGTGCTTCAGTTCGCCGTTGACGTGCTTAAGGTCAAGCACATTCTCGTCGTTGGTCATTATGGCTGCGGGGGGGTCAAGGCGGCCCTGAACAACGAGGGCTTTGGCGTGATTTCGAACTGGCTGCGGCACGTTCAGGACGTTCGCGACAAACACCAGGGCATCCTCGATGGCCTGGCGACCGATCAGGACCGCGTGGACCGACTGTGCGAGTTGAACGTGGTGGAGCAGGTTGGCCATGTCTGTCAAAACAGCATTGTGCAGGAGGCCTGGCGTCGTGGGCATGCGTTGACCGTGCACGGCTTTGTCTACGACGTGGCCGACGGTATCCTTCGGGATATGGGGCTGTCCATCAGTTCCGAGGCGGATCACGAAGCAGTCAAACAAAACAGTATTGATGAGCTGGTATTGAGGCCGGTCCGTGCGGGTCGCCATAAAAACTGACATAAAAAATGTCAAATTGTGTCAATTATTCGTGACAGGCGTCACTTTCTGACCCGGTACGTCATCACAGTTAACCTCCTGAAGGATTGTTACACTGAATTCGTAACATATCAGGAGGTTAACCATGCGAGAGATCGTTCAAAAAGCGCTCAGTGCCATGAGTCAGCGTAAAGCGACGCAGTCCACCCAGGCTCGTCGCCGCACCAGTGAAACGACGCCGCAGCCCGAATTGGCGGAAGATTGGGGCATGTCGCCAGAAGACGCTTTGCGAGCCAACACGGTTGCCCGCTACAAGTAGGAGGCCGGAGCTGTAATCTGCCGGTTTCTGACCGCCCGGGCCAAGACTCAGGGCTTAATTCCGGTTAGAGTATCCCGCCTGATACGAACGCCGGGATACGCTGATCAATGTCTGCACTGCCTAATTCCCACGAAGTCCTGCTCAAGAACCAGAATCTGTTACGTGGTCGCCTGGCCATTATTGGCGTGGTTGATCCCGCGTTACTTCCCCTGTTGCCGGATCGGGGACTGACGATTTCCGAACACTTTGGCAATTACCAACAACTGCTGGCCGTCAGTGGCTGGACGGCGGCTTTTGGCTATGATGCGCCGGAGTTGTCATCGGGCATGGCCGATACCCTGGTGGTGTTCCTCCCCAAGGCCCGAGCTGAGTTGTCGGTGAGGCTTGAGTTGGCACTTTGGCTGGCGGCTGAAGGTGCTCGACTGGTCCTGGTGGGCGAAAAGAAAGAAGGTATTGCGGGCGCTGTGAAACAGCTGAAGGAGCTTTCACCTCAAGCATCGAAGGCAGACAGTGCCCGTCACTGCCAGGTCTGGCAAGCCGATAGCCTGCCCAGGCGTCCAGCGTTTGACCTTCAACGTTGGCTTCAGTGGCATCCGGTTGAGTGCGAGGGAGTTGGCTTCAGGGTGGCCGGCTTGCCGGGTATATTCAGTGACGGTGAGCTGGATGATGGTACCGCCATGCTGTTGCAAACCCTCGCTGACTCACCGCTGGAAAAAGGACCCGTGCTGGATTTTGCCTGCGGCGCAGGTGTTATCGGCACCTGGTTGCAGTTGCACCAACGAGCCACGGAGCAGGGCGGTTTTCCGGTCGACGGCGTAGACGTGCAGTTCCAGGCCGTTGCCTGTGCTCGTGCGACCTATCGGGAGGCGGGCGTGGATGGCTTGATTCACGCCTCCGACGGGTTGTCCGGCGTCGACGGCCGCTACGCCGCAGTTGTCACCAATCCGCCATTCCATACCGGTATCCGTACCGATACATCCATGACTGAGCGGTTCCTGCAGGGTGTGGCAAAGCACCTGGAACCCGGCGGTGAGTTGCGCCTGGTGGCGAACACGTTTCTTCCCTATAAGCACTGATCCGTCGTCATGTCGGGCCGGTCAAGGCGATCGCTGGCGACCGACGCTTCACGGTGTGGAGCGCCCGCCGTCACTGAATTGTCGTCTGGCTGTCATACGGTCGTCATTGCCATCGGACAAGGTAGAAATAATCCTTGAACAGGCCGGTGGGGGAAACCGATGCATCAGTACCGGAGCGTTTTCATTTCCGATGTTCACCTGGGGTCCGCCGATTGTCAGGCGGACTATCTTCTGGATTTTCTCGACAACG
>OJDT01000047.1_pt1 | contig 9699 bp, 10 predicted proteins | sample 1592901 | NCBI WGS metagenome assembly OJDT01 (sample SAMN05420117, study PRJEB24817) | seawater metagenome | isolation source: Sea water | place: Canada:Atlantic | collected 2013-11 | reverse complement strand
GTTCAGACGTGTGCTCTTCCGATCTGCTCGAACCAGTGCATGACAAACCGTCAATGCTCCTTCTCGAGACGGATCAAGCAAGACTTTATCGAAGCCACCCGCTAACGCTTTATCCACTGATTTTTCATCAGCCAAGTCAAGCTGCATCCAATCCACGTTCGTTATGCCCTGTTCGAGGGCGTTACTTTTGGCACGCTGCACCATTTCAGCAACCCCTTCCACCGCGCTTACCGTGGCGCCACTATTGGCAATGGGCAAGGTGAAATTACCTAAACCACTGAACCAATCGGCTATACGTTCACCGGCTTTTGGTGCTAACCACGACAGGGCTTGCGCCACCATTTTAGTATTGACTTCTGCGTTCACCTGCACAAAGACCATGGTGTAGTCGTCGCTGATTGCGTCAATCGTTGATGACATTTTCACTAAACCATCGCCCGTATTGGTTGCCGGGGTCTCTAATAAAAACCGGCTATCGCCCGTTGACATACCCTGAAACACATCAGCGCCATTATCACGCACCGCCAATTGGGTGTCTTCTGAGATCTGTGCAACCGCTGGCCTTGATCGCCCTGATACACGAAACCCGCGTCGCTTTTCGCAAACGCGGGCGTTCGACTGTTGTAACCCGCAAAAATATATTCACCCGACGGACTTTTGGAATTCGACAGTTGTAACAACTCGTCCGCTAAGTTAGATATTTCATCGGCAATCGCTGCGCGCGTTTCCGGTCCTTGCGTCGCATTGTTCGCCTGAATCACCAACTCACGCAACCGTTGCAACACATTGCCGCTGTTGGCGAGCACGCTTTCTTGCAGTTCTAGCTCGTTCAGCGCGGTATTGATATTACGGTCATATTGCAGATTGTTGGCTTTTAAGCTCGATAAATTCAGCAATTGGGTTGCCACCGCCGGGTCATCGGACGGCTTTAACACCTTTTTACCCGTTGCCAATTGCAACTGCGTCTGGTTCAGCTTGGCTTGCTGATTCAAAATTGAATCAATGCCTTGCTGAAATTGCTCGGTGCTTGAGATTCTCATAGTGTTTTACCTAAAGGCGCTGAGCAAGGTGTTGAACATTTCGTTCGCAGAGGACACCATCTGGGCGGTGGCTTGATAGGCTTGCTGAAACTTGAGCAAGTTGGCGGCTTCTTCATCTAAATTCACCCCGGCCAGCGAGTTCAACGATTGCTCGGCTTGAGCCTGCAGGGTTGATTGGGTTTCAGCACTGGTGGTTGCTTGCCGAGTTTGAATGCCGACGGAGCTTACGGTGCTGGCAAACATATCCTGGTAGCTCGCGGCGCTATTGAGCAGCAAGCCGGTGGATTGCAGACCTGACAGACGCAGTGCATTGCGGTTGTCGCCGCCCCCGTTGCCATTGTTGGCGATGACCAAGGTATCGCCTTCGGCGGGCACCCCCGCCAACTGTAAGGTGCCACCGCCTAAATTGGCCAGCGTTACGGTTTTACCGCCCGACTCGTTGATAGGGTTGTACGCGATGGTTCCTGTAACACCACCGGTTAAGGTAAAACCTGGCTGGCCCGCACCTAGGGCATTCGCGCCGTAGGTCATTGTGACAGCATCCCCTAACGGAATACCTGTCATGTTGACGTTTTCAATGCTGTTGATCTTGGCGTCACCCTGATTGGTAATCGGCGCACTGGCAACCAAGGGGGCGGCGGCCGCAATTTTACCGGGCTCGGTGATCTCCACCTTGAAGGAGCTAGCCGCGCTATAAGCTGGCCGAATGAGGAAGCTATCCCCGATATTGGCGCCCGCCGTGACCTCGATGTTCAAGCCATCGACCGCAAACGGGCCCTGCCCGGTATTGATTTCACCGGACTTTTGATTGGTTAACTGCCACTGAGTCCCGTTGTAATACAGTTTGTAATCGGTTGGCTGCACTTTACTGATATCGGTAATGGCAACGGACGCCACGCTCGTTCCAGTATTTTGGTAATCCGATGCGGCAACCGGCGCGATCGGTGCAAAAAAGTTGCCGCCTGCGGCACCAGTTAAATCCAAACCCAGTTTGTGTTGTGCATTAAAGGTTTCCGTCACGCCCGCGGCCAACAAACCCAGTTCCTGACGCGCCCCATTTAAGGTTTCATCCCGAAAGCGCAATAGGCCCTGCATAATCCCGCCACTGATGGATTCGGTAATGGGAATGGGATTACCCGCTGCTTGTTCAATCTCAACTTCAAAGGCCACCGAGTCATACCGACCTGGCCCGAGCGCGAGGGATTCATATCGCGTGCCCACAACAAGGGGCTGTCCAGTCCCCACCAAAATATTCACCTGCCCGTTGCTCTGTTCCGTCACCGTCACGCCAATATATTCAGACAAGTTCTGCAGCATTAAATCCCGCTGGTCTAATAAATCATTCGGCGGCTGGCCAGCCGAGCCCGCACGCGCCGAGTCAATCTTGTCATTCAACAAGGCCACATTTTTAGCAATGGCGTTGATCTCTTGCACCATGCTGTCTAGGCGCACATTGACCTGATCGTTCATCGCCGCCATGGCCGTGTCAAGTTGCCGAAATTGGGTCGCCAGCGCGCCGGCTTCGCCCAGGAGCACTTGTCGCTCTGGCGTTGCCGACGGATTGTTCGACACATCTTGAATCGAACTGAACAAACGCTCGAATTGCGTCGCAACCCCGCCCTCCTGTTCAGCCAGCATATCATCCAGCTTGCCAGCCATTTTAGAGAACACTTCAAAATGCTTCGCGGCCGATGAGGTATCGCGTAGTTCTTTACTCAGAAACGCGTCATAGGAGCGCTCAATGTTAGACGTTTGCACGCCACCGCCCACAAAACCGCCGGAGCCCCCACCTGCCACTCGTGATTCAAAGGTCACCGTCTGCCGGCTGTAGCCTTCGGTCGAGACGTTGGCAATATTATGACCTGTGGTTGCCAAGGCCTTTTGCATGGACAACAGTCCCGAGGTCGCAATATTTAATACGTCTGCCATGGTATCAACTCAGTGCGGGCTTCATGGGCCCGGAATTGGTTAAAGGCTTGATCTCAAGGCCGGGGCGCTGCCCCGCTTCGAGCTGGTACTGCTGCAGTGCATCACTTTTCTTCAGCTCGGACACACTTACCGGCGGGCGAAGCTGGCGTGCAATGACATCAGCCAAACCAATGCCGCCACTTTCCGCCATATTGACGGCAATCTGTTGGTCTGCCATCTCGGTATAGGTATCCATATCGTTGCTCGAAAACAAACCGTCCTTAGGCAAGGCTTCGCGCATGCTTTTCAGCATCATTTGAATGAACATCGACTCGAACTGCGTTGCGACTTCATCGATTGCCGCATCCGGGTCGTCCCTTGACGTCCGCTTCAAGTCCGTTAAGCCGTTCAGATCGTGGTACTGCGAGCCATTGCCAGCAACCAGTGCGGTATTGGGGTTATTGGAAATCATATAATCACCAGTTCGCCTTCAAGCGCGCCGGAGCGTTGCAGCGCCTCTAAAATGGCAATCAAATCACTTGGGGTTGCGCCGACTTCGTTCACCGCGCGCACCAGCTGATTCAAGGTTACGCCGGGGTCAAATACAAACATAGGGTTGACCTCTTGCTCGGTTTGTACGGCAGACTCTGGCGTTATCGCGGTTTGTCCGCCTTGCCCCAAGGGACCCGGCTGGGACACATTGAAACTTTCATTGATGGACACCGTTAAGCTGCCGTGGGTCACAGCCGCGGGCGTAATCCGAACCCGGTCTCCGATCACAACGGTGCCGGTGCGCGCATTGACAATTACCTGCGCGGGCGCGGTGCCTGGGGTGAATTCTAAGTTTTCAAGGGTCGACATCAGCGCCACTTTTGAGCGGGTATCGAGCGACGCCATAATGCGCACGGAAGCGCCATCGATGGTACGCGCCGTATCGGGCCCTAATGCTTCATTGATGCGGTCCGACAAACGCTGCGCCGTCGTAAAATCGGGCTTTTTGAGATCCAGCTGCAAGGTATCGGAGGTGACAAAAGCGCTTTCAACCGCGCGCTCAACCTGGCCGCCATTGGGAATCGTGCCTGCGCTCGGTGTATTAACCGTGACGGATGAACCATCACCGCCGCTGGCCATAAAGCCGCCAACAACTAGGTTACCCTGCGCAATCGCGTAAGTTTGGCCATCCACGCCTTTGAGGGGCGTAATCAGCAACGTGCCACCGCGCAGGTTTTCAGAGTTACCCAAAGACGAGACTGTGACATCGATCATCTGTCCGGGCTTGGCAAAGGGCGGCAGGTCCGCATGCACCGCCACCGCCGCGACATTTTTCAACTGGGGATTTACGTTCGCTGGAATGGTCACGCCCAACTGTTGCAACATGTTCTTCAAACTCTGAACCGTAAAGGGTGCCTGGGTGGTTTTATCCCCGGTGCCGGGCAAGCCCACCACGAGGCCATAGCCAATCAGGTGGTTGGTGCGCACGCCGGCGATATCCGCGACATCCTTGATCCGCACAGCCTGGGCGGTTGATGCTGCAAACACCGCTGTCATCAGCAGTAATTTTGGCAAAACCCGTAACGCGCGACCCTTAAAAAAGCTTTTCATAACTGATGTCCTAACCGCTTAGTACGGCTGTAGTGCTGAGTTAAAAAATCGTGACAACCAACCCATCTTGCTGGCTGCCGCTGGCCCGCCCGTGCCGCCGTAACCAATACGAGCATCGGCAATCTGGGTGGATAAGATGGTATTGGCGCTCGAGATATCGCTTTTTCGAACGATGCCCCGAATGCGGATGTATTCACTCCCCTGGTTCAGGCTGATCCACTTCTCGCCTTGAATAATCAGGTTGCCACGGGGCAACTCTTCAATCACGGTCACCGCGATGGTGCCGCTCAACTGATTGCTTTGGTTGCTGGCGCCCGCGCCGGAGAAGGCTTGGTCGCTCTCTAACCCGAAGCCCAAGTTGAAATCCCAACCCCGAAATGAGCCAAGGACATCGCGCTGCTCGCCCCCCAATAACGGGTTACCGATGGTGGCTTCGTTGGATTTGGTCACGCTCGAGTCATTGCTTTTTGAGGCGTTGGTTCGCTCGGCAAGCAGCACGCTCACAATATCGCCCACTCGGGATGCTTTAACATCTTCAAACAACATGACTTCTGTGGCCGTTGAGTACAATGAACTGCCTCGGGTCGCCGGGCTCTCATTGACCACCGCCGGCACAATCGTTGGTGCGTAACGCGGGTGCTCGAGCCTAGGATGCCCGGCACAACCGGTCAGCGCCGCGACAACCAATATTAAAAAAAGTGGATGATTCATAATGCGTTCTCGATTCAATCGATTAAGTGTTATTCGTGATGAACTGCAGCATTTGATCGCTGGTTGAGATGGCCCGGCTATTGATCTCGTAAGCCCGCTGGGTCTCGATCATGTTGACCAATTCTTCAACCACATTGACATTCGAGCTCTCAATAAAGCCCTGCATAATCGTGCCCAGGCCGTTAACGCCAGGGTTGCCTGCCTGGGGCGTGCCGCTCGAGCCCGTTTCAACATACAAATTCTTACCCATCGGCATGAGACCCGCCGGGTTAATAAAGTCAGTGAGCTGAACATTGCCCACTTGAGTTGCGATCGCCGAGCCCGGCGTGACCACTGACACGGTGCCGTCAGAGCCAATGCTGACCGACTGCGCTCCTTCTGGCACCGTGATCGCGGGTTGCACAACATATCCGCTGGAGGTCACCAGCTGGCCTTGGTTATCAATTTGGAAAGAGCCGTCCCGGGTATAGGCTTGCGAGCCATCCGGCATCAAGACTTCGATAAAGCCCCGACCTTCAATCGCCACATCAAAAGCGTTACCCGTTTCGACCAAGTTGCCCTGGCTGAACAGTTTTTCGGTTGCAACCGTGCGCACCCCCAAACCCAGCATGAGACCAGACGGCAAGGTCGTATCCTGGGACGATTGCGCGCCCGATTGGCGGACATTTTGATAGAGCAGATCTTCAAACACCGCCCGCGATCGCTTAAATCCGGCAGTACTGGCGTTCGCAAGGTTGTTGGAAATGGTGGTCAGCTTGGTTTGCTGCGCATCCAGACCGGTTTTTGCAATCCATAGTGATTGGTTCATGTTGCTCTACTCCTAAAAAAGGTGCTTACGAGAAGCGTAATATTTGGTCGAGTGACTGCTGATTTTCTTCAGAGGATTGCATCAGCTTGACCTGGGTTTCAAATTTGCGGGCCAGATCAATCATCTGAACCAACGAATCAATAGGGTTGACGTTACTGGTCTCGAGAGACCCGGAAACAACGCGAACTTGCGCATTTGGGATGGCTTCCTCACCGCCTTCCACTCGCAGCAACCCGTCCTCGCCTTTCATCATAGACTGGTCTTCATCCAGGCTGACCAAGCGCAGCCGGTCAACTCGCTGCAGCGCATTCGGCAATGCGCCCAGACGTTGAATCGAGATTGTGCCATCACCACCAATTTCAATTTCGCTATAGGGCTGGATGGCAATTCGCCCGCCATCACCCAAAACAAATTGACCCGAGCCATTCACCAAGAACCCATCGGCATCGAGGCGTAAATCGCCGCGGCGAGAATACGCATCGCTGCCGTCCGGCGCCTCGATCACAAAATAGCCTTCGCTTCCCGCTGTCGAGTCATCGATCGCCACATCGAGTTTATTCCCAGTGGAGAGCACGGTGCCTGGCGACAGGTCCACGCCACTTTTAAGCCCGTTGGCGGCACTCGTGCCTGCATAAACCGCAAGATCCTTGCGAAACCCAGGGGTACTGGCATTGGCAAGGTTATGAGAATTCATTGCCTGCGCCAGCATGGTTTCCCGTGCCCCCATAGCCGACAATTCTAATAATTTACTCACGGTTTAAACTCCTGATCGCCATGCGTTATCGCAGATTAATGATGGTCTGGGTAACTGCGTCTTGGGTCTGGATCATTTGAGCATTTGACTGAAAATTCCGCTGTGCAACCATCATCGCAACAAGTTGCGCTGTTATCTCAACGTTCGAGCTTTCTAAGGCACCCGACTGAAGCGTCCCCGTTCCGCTGAGGCCGGGAGCAGTAAGTATCGGAGTCCCTGATGAAAAGGATTCGGCAAAAGCCGTGTCACCAATTGGGACTAAACCATTAGGGTTAGAGAAGTTCGCTACAGCAACCAAACCCTGCTGACGGGACTGACCATTTGAATAGCGCGTAAATAGCACTCCAGAATCGTCAATATCTAAACCTCTCAACTGACCCGTGGAGTAACCATCCTGCTGAATGGCACCAACCGCGAATGGCGCTCCATATTGACTAAAAGAAGATACATCTATAGAAAAATTTTGAAGAGCCGCCCCATTTTCTAGGCCGGTTGCATTTAGAGGCTGCCATCCTGCGATGTTAATAGTTAACGGTTTGTTGACTTCGGCAATCGTTCCATCTGCTTGAAAAGGAATGTTTGCAACGACATTGGCGCCAGCGGCGTCGACTGGATCAATTTCAACACCATCGATAGCAACTTTCGCCTCCCAGGTATTATTAGCATCAGTTTTGATGAGATAAAGACTGAGTGAGTGCGGGTTTCCAAGGCCATCATAAATAGTTAACGTCGTCGCCGAATTGTATTGAGCTGTGTTGGGTAGGACCTGTGGATCACCAAAGGCATTTAGACCACCCCCCGCACCATCTGGATTCCAAGCCTGTGGAGGTAACGCTCTCGCGTCTACATTCGCTTCCAGGGTTGCAACCGTTGTTCCATTTGGAGGTACTAAGCCATTACCTAATGTCAGCGGACCCGCTTCTCCCGTTACGGTTCCATCTATATCAGTAGGAAATCCCTGAAGCTTTAGGCCTGCGGCGTTAACTATAAAACCATCTTGGTCTAACCTGAACGCACCGGCGCGACTGTAGTTTTGAACGCCACCATCGTCAAGAGCAAAGAAACCTTCGCCATTTATTGCCAAATCGAGCGAATTATTTGTAAAGGTTACGTTACCTTGTGAAAAATCCTGTTTTATCGAGGTTAAAGCGACTCCTTGGCCAATCGATGAACCGGATAAACTTTGCGAATAGATATCCTTAAATTCCCCAGTTGACGATTTAAATCCTACGGTGGAACCGTTGGCTATATTGTTACCAATTATGCCGAGATTTGAGGAAGCAGCTAAAATGCCCGAAACTGATGTATCAAATGCCATGTGTAAACTCCTTTAAAATTAAAACTGTGTTTAGCGGTATTCCCGCACATCATCCAAGGACGCGGTGCGGCCATTGGCTAAATTAAGGGTGACCCTCTGAGTAGCTGGATCGAGGCTTACGCTCTCAATACGATTAGCCATTGCTACAGGCATACTCTGGACCCGCCCATTAGCAGACCCGGCGACCGCAAAATAATAATTACCCGCATCCATCGATCGACCGGACTGATCCCGTCCATCCCACTCGAACGAAACCTGTTTTCCAGCACTAGGATCAAGGCTCATCGCTCGCACAAGTGCACCTTGGCCATCCCGAATCTGTAATTCCAGTTGCGCCATTGGCTCGGTTTGATCAATCACGCCTTCAACCGGGGCAACGCCATCAAAGCTCGCACTATCAGTTTCGATAATCGCTTGACGATCGAGCAGCGTCGCCGCCTGTAAGCCCTGCGTGCCCATCAATGAGTCAGATACGGAACTAAAATTACCGTTCAAATTCTCAATTCCCTCGACCATGCTGAATTGCGCCATCTGACTTAAAAATTCATTGTTATCCATCGGTTTTGTTGGATCTTGATTCTCAAGTTGCGCCACCATCAAAGCCAAGAAATCCTCCTGCCCCAGCTCGCTTTTCCCTCTTCCTTTGCTTACGTCTTGGGCTGGGTCGCTCATCCCCAATAGTTGATGCACTGAACTAATCGTCATCGTCAGTCTCCTTATTGTCCGAGCGTTAAGGTCCGCATCAGCAACTGCTTCGCGGTATTCATCATTTCCACGTTGGTCTGGTATGACCGAGTGGCTTGCATCATGTTGGCCATCTCCTGAACCGAGTTGACGTTGGACAGGTACACAAAGCCCTCGTCATCGGCCAAAGGGTTGCCTGGCTCATAGGAGCTTCTCGCCGGACGAGTATCTTCAACGGTTCCCTCAAGCTTCACGCCCATGCCAGTGCCATCACCCTGCTGGGCCTGCAGAACCGACCGAAACAGTGGGTACTGACCCTTGTAGGCTGTTTCTGGCTCACCCGACTGGACTTCAGCATTGGCCAAGTTTTCAGCAATGAGGTTCAGTCGTCCCGACTGCGCCGTAAGCGCTGAGTGACTGACCCCAAAAACATTCATTAAACTCACGATTACTCTCCTTTCAGCGCCAGTTTCATACCCCGAATCTTGGAGCTGAGAAACTGAATGCTGGCTTGATACTGAATTGCATTCTTGGTGAACGCCGCTTGCTCTGCCTCGCCCTCGACCGTATTACCGTTTTCTTTAAAGCTTTGCGGCACTCGATATAAAATCTGCGAATTCATGCTTGTATCCATGCCCAAATGCTTTGAGTTAGTGATGTTTAGACCGCTCGTACTGCCGCTCAAACGTCGTTCAAACTCCGTTTTAAAGTCGATGTCCCGTGCCTTAAACCCAGGGGTATCAGAATTCGCCACGTTGCCCGCAAGCACTTCAGCGCGCCCTGATTGCATCTTCAGCGCGGTGGTGTGGCCATTGAGTACATTATCGATCCAATTCACGGTGAACCCAGATCGGAAGAGCACACGTCTGAACTC
>OJDT01000041.1_pt1 | contig 10154 bp, 9 predicted proteins | sample 1592901 | NCBI WGS metagenome assembly OJDT01 (sample SAMN05420117, study PRJEB24817) | seawater metagenome | isolation source: Sea water | place: Canada:Atlantic | collected 2013-11 | reverse complement strand
AGATATCTTGCGTGACTGGAGTTCAGACGTGTGCTCTTCCGATCTCGGTGATCCAATCCACGGTGCGCAAGCCGCGTTGCCATTTTTCAGACGCGCGTTGCTCGGCTTCCGGCAGATTTCGCCTTCGGATAATGTTAACGAGGGTTTCGTCCAGCATGCTGCCGGACACATCGAGCAGGACCAAAATATGCTGACCACCCAGGTTTAAACCGGTTAAGTATTGGCGATCGCCTTCACCCACCATTGTCCGCAGATCATTGCCTTCGGCCTCGGCGACACTGAGGGTCAGGGTGTCGCGCTCGGCCTGGAGTTTGACCAACGCTGTTTTAAGCGCTTCAATCCCGTCGGTATCCAGGCTCTGCGCGCTTTGAGCTTCGAGCAGCTGCTGGGTTAAGGCTTCTATGGCTTTCAGTTTGTCTCGGATGCTTTGTTCCGTTGTTAGAACCGCATCGTCCACGAGCGTCAGGCTGTTGCGCAGGATGACTTGGTTTTCTTGCTCTGCAAGAATTTCGATTTCGATCTTTTTGACCTCGGCGAATCGTTCGGGGTCGGTCTGGATACCGCTTGATAGGGTGCCATGATTAATGGTGATGTAAACGAGGATCACCGCGCCAAAACCGCACGACATAATATCTAAAAAAGACAGGCTGAAAATATTCGTTTCGCGTCGTTTGGCCACGCGGCTTATCGCACCTGGATGAATAGAAAGGTTTGGTTGCCCGCTAAAATGGCATCGCCCGCTTTCAGCAAACACGGTTCCGTCACGGATTGCCCATTGAGGGCAATGCTCAGGTTGCCGGGCGCCAGCTGCCATTGACCGGTTACCGCGTCAAGGATCAGGTCAAAGTCGTCTGCGGTGGTTTCCGAAAAGGCTTTGATCTCGACGGCGATGCCCTGCTGCACAATATGCGTAATCGAGTGGCCGGTGCTTAATTGCTCAGTGGCGGTCGCGGTTGCTTGCGCCGGGTTGGCCAAACTGTAGATGAGTTGATTGTGCGTGCTGTTGGCCGTCAGTTCTGGCGCCAAAGCGGTAAAAGCCTCGAGCAGGCTGGCGCTCGTGAGCCGCTGGGTCACAAGGCCTGGGATCAGGGATAGGGAGTCAATGAGCCCTGGGAGCCGCTGGGCGCGATGGCTCAACAAGACCTCAGCGGGGCCGTTTGAGGCGGCCTGAATCGCTTTCACAACATCGGGTACAAGCTCCGCGGCGGCCGCGCGCAGATCGGTCTCAGGCAGCTGCACGTCATATTGGACGCCCTCATGATGCAAGCTAATCAGGCCTTGGCCCAAACTGGCAAGAGGCTGATTCGGTTGCAAGAGCTGCTGAAAGAGTTGTTGTTCTGTGCTGGCATGTTGCAGGGGATCAAACCGAGATTTTCGAACAAGGGCACTGGCTGCATAGTTGGCTAAGCGGTCAATGAGGTTCAGGTAGCCCGCGTTATGAGCCATGAGGCAGCGGCTGCGCTGCAATTGTGCGCCTTGTCGAACCGTCGTTAGGGTCACCGCGTGCAGTCCAACATCCAGATAGAGCAAATTGGGTGTCGTGCTAAGGGCCTTGCTGGCAAGGAGCACGCCAGGGTCGATCAGCGCTTTGACGGGGATGCTTGCCGCGTCCGTCAGCCCGAGCAGTAAGCTCAGGTCAGCTCGCTCAAAATGACCGGGCACGCCGATCACAAAATCGCTGCTGGGCGCGAGATGTTTAAGGGCTGTCAGTTGTAAATACGCCAAGTCCGCATGATGTCGGGCGACCGGGGTCGCGCCCGGCATAGGATCCGTACTAAAGGCTTGCCAAAACTGGCAATTGGCCAATCGAGGTTGCAGTCTGGCCTCATCCAACGCTTGTTGGCCAACCTTCGGGGGCTCCGTCAGCAGGGCCCAACCGGGTTCGGAGACGACTAAGTGATCGCCTTGCCAGAGCCGCAGCTCAAGATCATTGAGTTCAAGAAATGCAAGGGTCACGATCTAGACCTGCAGGTAACGTAGAAGACGATTGTCACAATATTGCTCGGTATCTTGGGTTGTGCGCTCTTGCGCCAATTGTAATTGATGCATCAAGAACATGATGAGGATACTGATCAAAAGGGCAACGAAGGTTGAGTTGAAGGCAACGCCAAGGCTTTGGGTAACACCGGCAATGTCGCCTTGTGCGGCTTGATGTGCTTGACCAAGGGCTTGCCCAATGCCGCGAACGGTGCCTAAAAAGCCAATCGAAGGAATCGCCCAGGCGATGTAGCGAATCATTGATAGTTCCGAATCCAAGTGCTCACTTTCGCTCTCGCAGGTGGCCCGGATGGTGTGGGCAACATCCTGAATATTGCCCGTGGCACGAAAGCGGTGCAGCGCGGTCAGTAACGTGCGCGGTAATAGGCGCTGTTGCGCGTCCGCGCTCAAGGCCTCGATGGGGCGGGCATAGTCGCGGGTATCTTCAGGCAAAATACTGTTGGATTGATTGCGGGGCAAAAGGTCTATTTCAAACAGTGCGCGCTCACGGTGATTGTCCCGGGCCTTAATGCCCATAAGCGCCATGGCCCACAGCATTAAAATAAAGCAGGCCTCCTGCTCGAGGTCTTTAACAATAATATAGGCGCTGCGCTCCGGCACGTAGGTCGGGTCAGCGTTAATAAGTTCGGCTTGAGTTTCTAAAAGGCTGTTGGCGTTGGGCCGAATCACAGCGACGTAAATCGCGTGGACCAACAAAATGGCCACAATGAGAGACATCAATTGATAGATAAAATCTGAGCTGAATTGTTTCATGAAAAATTTATGGCCTTAGATGTTGGTCGGAAAGGGCACGGCATTATCGGCGCTGATCGCTTCACTCGGCTGAAAGGCTTCAAAAGCGCGGCCCAAGTCAGGCGCTGTCAGAGCGGCATCATCAAGCGCCGGCGGTTGCGAGGCATCCAGCGTGCTGGGTTGGCCGGGCGCGGTCGGTGCGGCCCCATCGACTGGCGCTGGGCTGGGCGCCTCGCTGACAGGGCTTGATGCCGCTGGGCTCGCCGCGAGAACTTGGCCTGGTAGTAGAACGCAAAAAGCAAACAGCATTGTGAGTTTGACATGCATGAAAGCGGCCTGAAATAGAGTCAGTTTAAGCTTATCAGACCTCATCGCCATCGCCATCACTCCACCGCGCCGGCGATGGCATTTTTCGCCAGTCGGAAGCCGACATCTTGCCGGCCCTCAAGGCCTGAATCCCGGTAGGCCCAGCGCAAGGTGCTGAAGCTGCCGGATAGATAACTCGACCCGCGGATAACGCGAACAGCGCCCTCGCTGGGCCCCGTCCAATCGGTCGCGGTGGTGGGCGTGCGGTTGGTGCTAAATCGGTCATGCACCCACTCAGCAACATTGCCGGTTAGATCAAACAGGCCCAAGGCATTGGCCTTGAAATGTCCTGCTGGGGCTGGACCCCGAAAGCGATCCTTAAAGTTGGGGATGATATTGGGGGCAAAGCCCATTGCGGTTTCATCGGCTAAATTGGCGAAATCGTTTGGCGGTGGTAGGTCATCGCCCCAGGCAAAGCGGGCACGACCGGTGATGTCCCCTTGTGCGCCGGCTGCAACATCGGCATATCGGCCGGCGCGAGACCACTCAGCTTCTGTGGGCAAACGATAACCCAACGTTCTGGGTGTGATCAGCTCATAACGCCCGTTAACCGATGCATAGGCCCGGGGCAGACCTTCTTGGTCACTCAACCAGTTGCCAAAGGCCACCGCCTGGTCCCAGCTGACGCCAACAACAGGTCGCTCCTGCGCTGTGAGCAGGGTGCGCCCTAAAACACCTGGGTTATGGCTGGCATCGAAGGCCTGGTACTGCGCATTGGTAACCTCCGTCGTACCCAAGTAGTAGGGCTCGGTGAGTGTGATCAAGCGTTGAATTTCATTGCTGCGACCGCCGCGGTCTCGGCGCGCTGCGCCGAGTTCGATTGTTGCCGGTAGAATGCGCTGCATGCGATAGCCGCCTCTGACCTCGAGAGTCTCTGGAAATTGCGCAAGCTCAGCTGCTGCCAGCGTGAGCAGATTGATGCGCAGCGTTTTTGGAAAATCCGCGTCAGGGGTGATGGTTCGCGTGATCGTTGCGAAGCCGTCCTGACTGATTTCAATGGTTTGGGGCGTTGTGGGCAGCCGCATCGTGGGGTTCTTGTTGCTTTGCAGGACCCCGTTAATGCGAATGTTTGCCCGCTTTGGGGCAATATCAAAGGTTACGGATCCCAATCGGGGCGCCAGCGTTAGGTCTAGTGTAACGACCTCAGTGGGCGCGAGCTGCACTGACCGGGTCACGGATTCAAAGCCAGCCTTGCTGATGAGAAAGTCATAATTGCGGTTCGGAGACAAGGCATGCTGTAGCGGGGTGACCCCAAGATAAACCCCATTTGCGGTGACCAGGGCGCCGGTGGGCGTGCTGTTTAGGGTGACCGCGCCGTTCGCAGGCGCCAGGATGACTTCTGGCACCATGATGGCCTCACCGCGATTAATCACTAAATCAAGGCGCTGAGATTGATACCCCGCTTTTGAGATCAGAACCGTTTGAGGGCCCTCTAACAGTCTTACCGTTTTGGGCAGCAGGCCAAGGTCTTCCCCGTCTTTGGCCAGGCGCGCCTCGGCGGGTTGGCTGGATAGGCTCACCGTGCCCCAAGCCGGCTCCAAGGTCAGTGCCAAATCCTGAGATTGATCCAAGCCAAGAATATCCACCGTGGTTTGTAAGGGGCGATACCAGTCGGCACGGATGGACACAAGGTGTTCGCCAGCGCTCAAACTTGAAACCGTCAAGGGGGTCGTGCCGACGGGCTCGCCATCAATTTCGACCTCAGCGGGTATACCGCCGGTGGTCAGGCGAAGATGCCCAGGCAATTTTTCGAAAGCCAGTGCAAAACGCTGATCAGCATCGGACAACATGGTCAAACGCGTATCGATCGGGTAGTAGCCTTTAGCTTCGGCTTGAACACTGAGATCGCCGGGTCGAACCAGATAGCGCTCGCCCAGCGGTAGGGTTAACCAACCTGAGACGGATTCGGATTCAGCCGGCGGCGTGAAGGCGATGAGTACGGCTTTGGCGGTAAACAGGTGCCAAGCGGTGATGCCGATCAAAGCGGCGATCACCAGGGTCGCCAGGCGCCTTGGGGTAAGTCGTCTGGCCTTAAGGTCAGCTTGTTGCTTTGGCGCCTCAAAGGGCGTGGGCGCTAGGGTCTCTTGCACGGGGTCAGTGGGCGGCATTAGATTGGCTCATCGCAAACGACGGTTAGCGTCGGATTGGGGGTATCGCTCGACAGGGTGAGTTCGTGACGGACATCTTTATAACCCCTTCTGGATCCGGTGACGACATAACGTCCTGGAAACAAGGTCAGCTTGGTTTCCATAATTTGGCCCAAGCGGCCGTCTTGGCCCAAGCGCAGTACCGTGACGGTCGTTTGTCCATCCGAGGTCAGGGTCAGCGTCAGCGCTCGACGCGCGTGGGATAGCATGCGCGTTAGAACTGGGAGGCTTGCTTGCAGGTCGCCAACGGGTGGGGGTAATTGACTGATCGTGATCGCAAGATCTCTGGCTTGATTGAGTTCGGTGTCGCTTTGCAGTCTTGCTGGGTCCGCAAGAATCTGGGTCAATGCCGCAGCGAGCGCGATCCGCGCATCAATGGTTTCGATCCGGGCAGTGAGATCGGTCAAATTGGGCGCCAGGCTGCGTGCGGCCTCATAGGCGGCTTTCGCGTCGAGCCAGCGCCCTTGGGTTTCTGCCTCTTGGGCCTCGATAAAAAGGGCTTGGATCTGCTCCTTGAGCTGCGCTTGGCGAACTTGTTCTAGGCCGTCTTGGGCGGCGCTTGCGTTCGGATCAATGCTGGTGGCCCGCTCAAATGCCCTGATCGCCGCATCATAGGATCCTTCGGAGAGGGCCGTAAACCCAAGTGACATGCTGCTCTGAAACTGCTTTCGGATCAGGATTTGTTGAATTCTGGTAGCGGCTTTTTGGGACGGCGCCCAGTCTGGGAACAAAGCAGTCGCCTCGCGCAAGATGGTGTTGGCGGCCTCAACTTGGCCTGCCCGTTCAGCAATATCGGCTTCACTCATGAGCGCTGAGATGGTTGGGATTTGTTGAACGGCCTGCCAGGTTGATTGCACCTCGACCTTCTGCGGATTTAATTGGGCTGCGATTTCCCAGAACTTGAGCGCGTTGCGATCGTCTGCTTCCGATAAGGCTTGTTGGGCTTGTGCAAGGTTCTCGGCGCGACGATCCGGCAGGCCCGCCTCAAGTTCGGTAACGGTGGCCAGTAGCTGTGTGTACAGCGCAAGGGCGGTTTGGGCCTCTCCTGCACGATAGGCATCATCAGCCGCCATCGCCTCTTGGTTGATCTGAGCAAGGGCGTTTGGGTCCCAAAGTGCAAGGCCCAAATCTTCTAGTGCGATGAGTTTGCGAAGAAAGGTTTCGGCAAGTGCTTCGGCCTGCTCTGCGATGATTTTGGCTTTGGCGTTGGCTATGGGCGCCTGCTTCGTGACAACCGTTGGCGTGTCCGCAGCGGCTGGGTTTATATCAACCTGGGTTTGACGGTTGTTTTGCGGGCCGACTAAATCGGGCAGGACCCAAAAGATAAAGCCGGCAAGGATAACGAGCGCAAAACCGATTAAAAGCGTTTTAGGCTCCCAGCCGGATTTGGGCGGCGGTGCGCTTGGCGCGGGACCATCGGTTGTAACTGGTGATCCCGCCAAGATGCTTGATGCGGCTGCCTCGGAGGTTGCGGGGGTTGCGATCTCGAAGGTGGTCGCCTGTAACGGGCCCGTTCCGACCACGCCGGACGCTGCGTCTGCGTCCAGGGCATCTATGAGGGCCAGGAGGTCGCCAAAGGTTTGGGTCGTACCTTGCTGCACCGCAGAAATCAGGGTCGTTAAACCCACGGGCAGCGGTGGTTGCGCCTGCAACGCGTCAAGACCCTGCCAGGGTGCGTCGGTATAAAGCGGATAGGCCCAATCGCCAAAGTTCATCACCCCCAGGGCATCAGGATTACGGTGTGGCGACGAGGTCAGCGCCCAGCGTGGCCAGCCCAGATGTTGAATCGTGAAGCCTTGATGGCCTGCTTGCGTGAGCCAGGCCAAATCAAATCCCGTTTGATGAAAGCCGAGCGCCTCGGCATAGCCCAGCGCGGCGACCAAGCGCCTCAGTTGCGCGGCTGTCGGCGGTTTGGCAATCGGGTCGCTCGCCATTGTTATGAACGGCGCGTCAACAAGATAGGCTGCGCGAGCATCCGTCCAAAACCCCAAATGCGCTTGGATATCCGGGTGGCTCAGTTTTTTTAGTCGGTCACTGATGGCCGCAAGGGTTGTAAGGTCGCCGGCTAAGAGGGGCACAACCGTTATCAAAACTTCGCTGGCGGTGGATGAATGCGTCGCCCGAAATCTGGGATGCTGGGCCTCGGGTGTTGGCACGGCGTCAATAACGGTGAACGTCTCAGCGAGTAGGGTCCCGGATTCGATCGATGTCAACATGGGTTAATCATCGGACCTGAGGCGTTAGAGGCTCTTGTGAGACACCACGTTCCGCTTGATACAGGGCGCGCAACATAGATCGCCATTGCGCGTACTGTTGCTCGGCGCTGCCGGTTAGTTCAACGGTTGCGCCCTCGATATCCAAGACGCTCGGTGTGATCTCGCGGCCTAAAGATTGTGTGAGCTCACGGAGCGCTTGCTCGTGAATCTCGGTTTGCTTGCGTCGGTCTAGGCCGCTTTTGACGGCGGCGATACCGCCAACCACGGCGCCGGCTGCCGCCGCGTCAGCAGCCCAGGAGTTGCTCTGAGAGCCCGCATAGATGCCGCCGGCAATGAGTGCGGCGCCCGTTAGAAGTCGGTTGCGGGCTTGTTTGTTCAGTTGCCGCAGCCTCACCGCCTCATCATAGGTGGCATAGCGCCATTCATCGTAGGATGGCTTAACGTCCCGGTAAAACTTGAAGTAGTGATCATCTAAGGTGTCGACGAGCAGGTCGTCCTGGGCTTGAATTTTGGCAACCCGTTGCAAAATGGTATCGCGGTCGGCAGGTGCTTGGGCAACCGAGGTGGTGCCGTCTTTATTTTCAATGAGGTAGCCAGAAAAGGCGTCGGGCGCCAGATCTGCGGCAAACGCAAGTTGGGCGATTTGTTTAATATTGCCGATCTCATTGACCGCCCGAGCCTGGTACTGTTGGACTAAATCATTGGCAATGTTGTTATAGAGGTCTTGGAAGGGGTCTTCTTTGATGGATTGATAGGCGTACTTGCTGGCGTTGTCTTCATAGGTTTGTGTGAGCCAGACGCGTCCGCTTGCATCGGTTGCCGTAACCGACACTGCTAAGCGTTCCCCATCGGATGCTAAAATTTCGCCAGAAACCAGCAATGGGTGATGCCGCGCTGCACTGGGCACAACGCGAACAATGCCCCAGTTGCCAGTTCGTTCCAGGGTGTCTTTTAAATGAAAGGCAAGGTAGCGCGACTCGGCTCGGCGCACCTCGGCCGAGACCGGGATGTCGTCACTGCCAGCGTCAGGCAGCGTTTCTAAATTGGGCGCAAAGGGCATTATCATGACGTCCACGCGTTCTGCATCCGAGATCACGGTCTGGAGTTGCACCGGTGGTTTCGAATTTGCCGTAATGACTTGCGTTGTCGTGCAGCCCATTAGGGTCATGAAGGTTGTGATGAGCGATAGCTGAACGAGGGTCGTTATAGCGCTCTGCGTGCGGGATTCGGTCACAGGTTAGAGTCCTTGCTTGTAGCGTTTATATTCGTCCCAGAGTTTTTCTCGCAGCGCTGGGTCCTGTTCCGCGGCAGCGGCTTCGCGTAATTGTTTTGCAACAATGTCATCGCCTTGGGGACTGGGAATATCGTCTGGAATTGGCGCAGGGCCAGCTGGTTGCGGTTGGGTCTTGCCGGGCGCGCGGCCTTGGGGCGCTGTCGCCTCGGTAGTCGCCTCGTCAGGGGCATCACCAGCTTCTTCAGTTACGCTGACCGGATCAGCCTGCGCTAAGCCCTCAGCCAAATCAACCATTGAGGGGCCGCCCGCAGCACCGGTTGGCCCGCCAGCCAATTCCGCAGCGACTGCATTGCGCGCATCCTGAATATCGGCTTCAAAAACAACAATCGAGCGCTCAAGCTCAGCATCTAGCTCAGCGATGCGCTGATCCTCGGCTGTTTGCGAGGTGCCTGCAGAGATTGCTGGCAATGGCGCGCGGCCGTCGGTTGCAAGGGTCGCATCAGAAAGGGCCTCATTCGCCAAAATAACCAGTCTAGCCGCATCGCTGACCCGGTCACCGGCGACCCCACTCGTCTCCATTTGATCGAGCTGTTGCTCAAGAATTAAAATGGCAATACTTGCGTCGCTGAGGGCAGCATCGAGTGCATCGCTGTCAGCATTATTGGGTGCGCTTTGGCTGAGTAATTCGCCAGCGCTGGTCAGGCTGATGCCAGCGCGGGCTAGTGCTTCAGTAAGGGCTTGCAGATCAGCATCGCGGTCCTGCGTTGCTGGTGATGTCCTATCCGTCTCTGATTCATCTTCGCCGTTCTCGGCGGCCTGGTCCGTCGACGTGGCGGGGTCGCTGTTACCTTGAGCCGTGCTACCCGACTGGGCGTCGGTGCTTTCAAAAGTCTCAGCCGTGTTTGCGGCGGGCGACTCGTCAAACCGTTCGCCATCGGCGCTAGCAGTGTCTAGCGGTTCTGGTAGTAAGGGATCCCATGGTTCCGGCATTGCGCCTGATCCTGTTTGGGAATCATCGCCAGCACTGGCGCTGCGGGGGGGCGCATCCGAATCACCCGCGGCACTGGATAGCGCCTTCCCAACCTGCGTTAATTTTTTACCGGCGGCGCCAGTTTGGTCTTGGGTTGGGTCTGCCGAGGCGCCTTTTGCGCCAGTGGACCCAGACTCCCCAGCGGTCTGGGTTTTGCCACCGTCATTGGCGGATGATGGGCTTGGCATGCTGGGTGACGACGAGCTTGGCATGCTGGGCGAGCTGGGTGACGACGGGCTTGGCATGCTGGGTGAGCTGGGTGACGACGGGCTTGGCATGCTGGGCGAGCTCGGTGATGACGGACTCGGCATGCTAGGCGGCGTTGACGGTGGTGTGCTCGGCGATTGACACCCGGTGATCAAAATAAGGCCAATGAGGGTTAGTAACGCGAGGAGATCGGAAGAGCGTCGTGTAGGGAAAGAGTGTAGATC
>OJDT01000040.1_pt1 | contig 10184 bp, 21 predicted proteins | sample 1592901 | NCBI WGS metagenome assembly OJDT01 (sample SAMN05420117, study PRJEB24817) | seawater metagenome | isolation source: Sea water | place: Canada:Atlantic | collected 2013-11 | reverse complement strand
GGTTGCCATTGTTCTTTAACGGTAAGGTACGGAGTAATAATTCGATGCAAGATCAGCGCATAAGAATTCGTTTAAAAGCTTTTGATCACAAATTAATTGATCAATCTACGCAAGAAATCGTAGAAACGGCTAAGAGAACTGGTGCTCAAGTATGTGGTCCGATTCCGTTACCGACTAAAAAAGAGAAATTTACTATATTGATTTCGCCGCACGTTAATAAAGATGCTCGTGATCAGTATGAAATAAGAACACATAAGCGCTTGTTAGACATTATCGAGCCTACAGAAAAAACTGTAGATGCGTTGATGAAGTTAGACTTGGCAGCAGGTGTAGAAGTTCAAATCAGTCTTGGTTAACCACTGAGATTGAGCCCTGCATGATGGGGTTCGGTGTGACGCACGAAGGTGCGGCCATAGCGGGTAAACAGCCCCATACACAAGAGGTTTTATAAGATGGCTATAGGAATAGTCGGTAAAAAAAGCGGCATGACCCGCGTATTTACCGAAGATGGGGTTTCGATCCCTGTAACTGTGATAGAGGCTCAGCCCAATCGCATTACACAAATCAAATCAGATGATACCGACGGCTATGCGGCCGTGCAGGTCACTACCGGTACACGTCGTGCTTCACGTGTAACTAAGCCGCTTGCTGGTCATTATGCCAAAGCAGGTGTTGAAGCTGGTCGTGGCTTGTGGGAATTTCGTCTTGATGGCGATTCCGAAGAGCTAGCGGTTGGTGGAGAGTTGGCAGTTACTGTGTTCGAAGCCGGTCAAATGGTAGATGTCACTGGCGTTTCAAAGGGTAAAGGTTTTCAGGGCGGTATAAAGCGCTGGAACTTCACCATGCAAGACGCTACTCATGGTAACTCAATCAGTCACCGTTCGAACGGATCTATTGGTCAAAACCAAACGCCTGGTCGTGTTTGGAAAGGCAAAAAGATGTCCGGTCATATGGGCGCTGAGCAAGTAACTACTCAAAATCTTGAAATTGTTCGCGTGGACGCTGAACGTAACCTTTTGTTGATAAAAGGTGCTGTTCCTGGTGCTCCGGGTGGAGACATTATTGTCTCTCCAGCGATTAAAGCTAAAAAAGCCTAAGGGGTTAATTGATGCAACTTAATATTGCCTCCCCTGCTGATGGGGCCGCTGCCGGAACTGTAGAAGTGTCAGACGCAGCATTTACAAAAGAATTTAACGAAGATCTAGTGCATCAGGTTGTAACAGCCTATTTGGCTGGCGGTCGTCAGGGTACTCGTGCCCAAAAGACTCGCTCTGATGCTCGTGGTGGTGGTAAGAAGCCTTGGGCTCAAAAAGGTTCTGGCCGTGCGCGTGCTGGTACTATCCGTAGCCCGCTTTGGCGCGGCGGCGGTGTAACATTTGCTGCTCGTCCACAAGATCATTCGCAAAAAGTTAATCGTAAGATGTATCGCGCTGCAATGAGCTCAATTGTATCTGAGCTAGCGCGTAGCGAACGATTGATTGTTGTTGAGAATTTTGACGTAGCAGAGCCAAAAACAAAGCTGTTAGTTAAGCAGTTGGCTGATATGGGTTTAAGCAGTGTATTGATTGTAACCGAAGAGGTTAATCAAAATTTGTACCTGGCTTCACGCAACTTACATAAGGTAAGTGTAAGTGACGTTGCTGCGGTAAATCCAGTTAGTCTTGTCGGTTCAGAAAAAGTGTTGGTAACTGTTTCAGCGCTGAAGAAGATTGAGGAGATGTTAGCATGAGTGTGCATCTATATAAGATAATTCAAGCTCCTCATATTTCTGAGAAAGCAGCCTTGGCAGCTGAAGCTGGCAATCAAGTTGTATTTAGAGTTGCAGTTGATGCAACTAAGCCTGAGATCAAAAAAGCAATTGAAAAGCTTTTTGCCGTAAAAGTTGTGTCGGTTAACGTGCTGAATGTAAAAGGCAAGGTTAAGCGCAATCGTTTCGGTGATGTTCGCAAAGCGAGCTGGAAAAAAGCATATGTAAAACTAGCCGAAGGTCAAGAAATTGACTTCGCAGACGCGGTTTAAGGGGAGTTAGGTAAATGGCTATAGTTAAATCAAAACCTACGTCTCCTGGTCGTCGCTTTGTAGTTAAGGTTGTTAATCCTGAGCTACATAAAGGCGGACCACATAAAGCGTTGCTAGAGAAGAAATCTAAAAGTGGTGGTCGTAATAACGCTGGTCGTATTACTACTCGTCACATCGGTGGTGGTCACAAGCAACATTACCGTATGATCGATTTTAAGCGCAATAAAGATGGCATCCCTGCAAAGGTTGAGCGTCTTGAGTACGATCCAAATCGTACTGCAAATATTGCATTGTTGTTGTACGCAGACGGCGAGCGTCGTTATGTGATTGCAGCAAAAGGCGTTAGCGCTGGTGATCAGTTGATCTCTGGAGATGCGGCTCCTATTAAAGCAGGTAATACACTGCCATTGCGTAACATTCCATTGGGTAGTGTTGTTCATTGTGTAGAGATGAAGCCAGGCAAAGGTGCTCAAATAGCACGTAGCGCCGGTACTTCGGCTCAGTTAGTTGCACGTGATAGTCAGTATGCAACTTTGCGTCTACGTTCAGGCGAGATGCGCAAAGTATTGTCGGATTGTCGTGCAACGATGGGTGAAGTTTCTAATAGCGAACATAGTTTACGTTCTTTAGGTAAGGCTGGTGCAACTCGCTGGCGTGGTGTTAGACCTACGGTTCGTGGTGTTGCGATGAACCCAGTTGATCACCCGCATGGTGGTGGTGAAGGTCGTACTTCTGGTGGTCGTCATCCTGTATCACCTTGGGGAACCCCGACTAAGGGTTATAAAACACGTAGTAATAAGCGTACGGATAAATTGATTGTCCGTCGTCGCGGCAAGAAATAAGCGGCCGTAAACGGTAAAAGCGAGGAAATATTGTGCCACGTTCATTAAAAAAAGGTCCGTTTATTGATCTACACCTTCTAAAGAAGGTAGAGACGGCCCTAGATGCAAACGACAAACGACCAATTAAAACTTGGTCTCGCCGTTCGACAATCTTCCCAGAGATGGTGGGTTTGACAATTGCGGTACATAACGGTCGACAACATGTGCCTGTGTTCGTAACTGAAGACATGGTTGGCCATAAATTAGGCGAATTCGCATTAACCCGTACCTATAAAGGTCACGCGGTTGATAAGAAAGCCAAGCGATAGATAGGGGTTAAGAGAAATGGAAGTAGCCGCTAAATTAAAGGGTGCCCGTATATCGGCGCAAAAAGCCCGTCTAGTCGCTGACCAGATTCGTGGTAAATCGATAGAAGTAGCTTTGAACGAGTTAACGTTCAGTACTAAAAAAGCCGCTGGTATCGTTAAGAAGGTATTAGATTCTGCTATTGCCAATGCTGAGCACAATGAAGGTGCTGACATTGATGAGTTGCGTGTATCTACTATCTATGTAGATGAAGGTATGACAATGAAGCGTATTAAGCCTCGTGCCAAAGGCCGTGCTGATCGCATCATGAAACGTTCATGCCATATCACCATTAAAGTATCAGATAGCTAAGGCGAAAGGAGTCCTCAGAGATGGGTCAAAAAGTACATCCGATAGGCATTAGGCTTGGTATCGTTAAAGACCATAATTCGGTCTGGTATGCGAACTCGCAAAATTATGCGAAAAACCTAATTAACGACATACAGGTACGTGAGTATGTTGAGAAAAAATTAGAAAAGGCTTCGGTAAGTAAAGTTGTTATCGAAAGACCTGCGCAATCAGCTCGAATCACTATTCATACTGCACGTCCAGGCGTGGTTATCGGTAAGAAGGGTGAAGATGTTGATAAGTTACGCCGTGAGCTTACAGAGAAAATGGGCGTTCCTGTTCAAATCAATATCGAAGAAATTCGTAAGCCAGATTTAGATGCTAAGTTAGTTGCGCAAAATGTTGCGTCACAGCTAGAGCGTCGTGTAATGTTCCGCCGCGCGATGAAACGCGTAGTTCAGAACGCTATGCGTCAAGGTGCTCAAGGTATCAAAATTCAGGTTGGTGGACGTTTAGGTGGAGCTGAAATAGCACGTTCTGAATGGTATCGCGAAGGACGAGTGCCTTTGCATACTTTGAGAGCAGATATTGATTACGCTGCATACGAAGCTTTAACTGGATACGGAATTATTGGTATCAAAGTGTGGATCTTCAAAGGCGAGATCTTGGGTAACGAAGACGCGGGTCAAACCGCCGGCGCGAAAACAGCTAAGTAAGGGTTTTATAGATGTTACAGCCAAAAAGAACCAAGTTCCGTAAGATGATGAAGGGCCGTAATCGCGGTCTAGCACTTCGCGGAAGCAAGGTGTCATTTGGAGAGTTCGGACTCAAAGCAACCGGTCGCGGCCGCATCACTGCTAGGCAGATTGAAGCAGCTCGTCGTGCGATGACTCGTCACATTAAACGTGGCGGTAAAATTTGGATCCGAGTTTTCCCTGACAAACCGATTACTAAAAAGCCTTTAGAAGTACGTCAAGGTAAAGGTAAAGGTAATGTTGAATACTGGGTGGCGCAAGTGCAGCCTGGTAAAGTACTTTATGAAGTTGAAGGTGTATCCGAAGAAATGGCGCGTGAAGCATTTGCTTTAGCAGCGGCTAAATTACCTTTGGCAACCACCTTTGTTAGAAGGACGGTGATGTAATGAGCGCAAAAGAATTACGCGAAAAGTCAGTAGACGAATTGAACGAAGAGCTAATTAAGCTGCACAAAGAGCAGTTTAATCTTCGCACTCAAAATGCTACCGGTCAGTTGGGTCAAATCCACTTACTGAAAGCAGCTCGTCGCGACATCGCAAGAGTAAATACAGTGCTTACTGAAAAGGCGGGTAGCTAACAATGACTGAGCAAAATGTTGTTCGCACAGTGACTGGTAAAGTCGTTAGTGACAAAATGGATAAGACAATCACCGTATTGGTTGAGCGTCGCGTTAAACACCCTGTGTACGGTAAGTACATGACTCGTTCTACTAAGTTACATGCTCATGATGAGAGCAATGAATGTAACGAGGGAGACGTGGTAACTATTCAAGAAACTCGTCCTATCTCTAAGTCTAAGACTTGGAAATTGGTACGCGTAGAAGAGCAGGCTGCCCAGCTTTAAGGGTAGGCAAAACTAAAAGCCTGTTATTGGCGGAGTTGCAAGATGATACAGACAGAAAGCTATTTAGATGTTGCAGATAACAGTGGTGCTCGCCGCGTTATGTGTATCAAAGTATTGGGCGGCTCTCACCGTCGTTATGCTCGCGTAGGTGACTTGATTAAAGTTACTGTTAAGGAAGCAATTCCTCGCGGTAAGGTGAAGAAAGGTCAGGTAATGGACGCGCTAGTTGTTCGTACCAAAAAAGGTGTTCGTCGTCCAGATGGATCCTTGATTAAGTTTGATGATAATGCCGCTGTGTTGTTAAACGCTCAGCAGCAGCCAATTGGCACTCGTATTTTTGGACCAGTAACTCGTGAGTTACGTTCTGAAAAGTTTATGAAAATTATCTCGTTGGCGCCGGAAGTACTTTAGGTCCGAGTCAGAACGAGCGAGGTTTTTGAAATGTCTAAAATAAAACGTGACGATGATGTGATCGTACTTGCCGGAAAAGATAAAGGTAAGCGCGGTAAGGTCGTAAAAGTACAAGATAACGGTCGTATGATTGTTACTGGTATTAATATGATTAAGAAGCATACCAAGCCAAACCCGCAAGCGGGTGTAGCTGGTGGTATCGTTGAAAAAGAAGCGCCTATACAAGGGTCTAATGTTGCAATTTTTAATTCTGCAACCAATAAGGCTGACCGTATTGGATTTAAAATCGACGGTGACAAGAAGGTACGTATCTTCAAATCAACCGGCGAAGCAGTCGACGCGTAGCTCAAGGTTATAAGTAATGGCAAGGTTAAAAGAAGTTTACGATAAAGAAATTCACGCCAAGCTTAAAGAAGAGCTAGGCTTGAAGAATGCGATGGAAGTGCCACGCATCACCAAAATTACTCTTAATATGGGTATCGGTGAAGCGTTGGGCGACAAAAAGGTTTTGCAGCATGCGGTGAGTGACTTAACTCAAATCGCTGGGCAGAAGCCGGTTGTTACTCTTGCACGTAAATCAATTGCTGGTTTTAAAGTGCGTGAAGGTTGGCCTATTGGTGCCAAAGTTACTTTGCGTAGCGAGCGTATGTACGAATTTTTGGATCGTCTGATTTCTATCTCGATCCCTCGTATTCGCGATTTTCGCGGCATAAGCCCTAAGCAATTTGATGGTCGCGGAAATTTCGCAATGGGTGTTACTGAGCAAATTATCTTTCCTGAAATTGATTATGACAAGATTGATAAGTTGCGTGGTATGGATGTTGTTATCACTACGACAGCTCGTAATGATGACGAAGGGCGCGCGCTGTTGCGTGCATTCAACTTCCCATTGAAAAGCTAGGGGCAGACGAAAGTATGGCAAAGTTATCAATGATCGCGCGTGAAGCAAAGCGCACGAAAACAGTCGCAAAGTATGCTGAGAAGCGTGCGGAGCTAAAGAAAACTATCAATAGCGTAACCGCTAGTGATGAAGAGCGTTGGGATGCGCAGGTAGCTTTGCAAAAGTTACCTCGTGATGCAGGCCCAACTCGCCAGCGTCGTCGTTGCGCAATTACTGGTCGACCACATGGCGTGTATCGCAAGTTTGGTTTATGTCGTAACCAGTTACGTCAAGCAGCTATGCGTGGAGATGTTCCAGGCCTAGTTAAATCTAGCTGGTAATAGGTATTCAGGAGAGACTCAATTATGAGTATGCAAGATCCATTAGCCGATATGTTAACTAGAATCCGCAATGCGCAAATGGCGCAGATGCAGACGGTTGCTATGCCTGGCTCTAAGCTAAAATCATCTGTTGCCGACGTGCTAAAGCAAGAAGGTTATGTTGACACAGTTGAAACAACAGATGTCGATGGTAAGCCAACGCTTACTATCGGTTTGAAATATTATGAAGGCCGCTCGGTAATCGAAGAGATTACTCGCATTAGTCGCCCTGGTTTGCGTTTATACAGCAACAAAGATGAACTACCGGTAGTACGCGGTGGTCTTGGTGTTGCGATTGTGTCGACCAGCAAGGGTCTAATGACCGACCGTGCAGCACGTGCTGCTGGTGTTGGTGGTGAAGTGCTTTGCACTGTCTTTTAAGCCTGATTCTCGGACGGTAGATTAAAATGTCAAGAGTTGCAAAAACACCGGTAGAAATACCAGCTGGCGTAGAGTTAAAGCTTAGCGGCCAGCACGTAGCTGTAAAAGGTAAAAACGGCTCGCTTGAGTTAACAGTGCATGACACTGTAACTGTTAAGCAAGACGATAACGTTCTTAGTTTTGAAGGTAACAATCCTAAGGCAAGTGCTATGGCCGGCACTATGCGCGTCCTAGTAAACAACATGGTAGTTGGTGTTGATAAGGGCTTTGAGAAAAAGCTTTTATTAAACGGTGTTGGTTATCGTGCTAAAACAAGCGGCAATGTATTAAATCTAACTTTGGGTTTTTCCCATCCAGTAGATTATGAGTTACCTAAAGGGGTAACTGCAGAAACTCCAACACAAACTGAAATTGTTGTGAAGGGCGCAGACAAACAGCAAGTTGGTCAAGTTGCGGCAGAGATTCGCGCTTTTCGTCCACCAGAGCCTTATAAAGGTAAGGGTGTTCGTTATAGTGATGAGCATGTTCGTCGTAAAGAAACCAAGAAAAAGTAAACGGGTAGCCTAATGAGCGACAAAAAGACAGCAAGACTTCGCAGAGCCCGCCGTGGCCGTGCCAAGATGCGTAGTATTGGAACGCAGCGTTTGTGTATCCACCGTACTCCGCGTCACATGTACGCTCAGGTTATTTCTGAAGACGGTGGTAATGTATTAGCAGCGGCGTCAACTCTTGATAGTGATCTGCGTAGCAGCGCTACTGGTAATATCGACGCAGCAGCAGCGGTAGGCAAATTGATTGCCGAGCGAGCTAAAGCGGCTGGTGTTACTAAAGTAGCTTTTGACCGTAGTGGTTTTAAGTATCATGGTCGAGTGCAAGCTTTGGCAGATGGTGCACGTGAAGCTGGACTGGAACTGTAAGGTAGAGACATGGCATATAACAAAGAACAAGGCGGCAAAGGTCAGACTGACGGCTTACAAGAGAAGCTTGTACAAGTTAATCGTGTAGCAAAAGTTGTTAAAGGCGGTCGTATTTTTGGTTTCACAGCACTAACTGTTGTTGGTGATGGCGAAGGTAAAGTTGGTTTCGGTCGCGGTAAAGCACGTGAAGTGCCAGTTGCTATTCAAAAGGCAATGGAAAGCGCTCGTAGAAACATGATCAAAGTAGATCTGAACGGCGACACAATTCAATATGCCGTTAAAGCTAATCATGGTGCCTCTAAGGTATACATGCAGCCTGCGTCACAAGGTACTGGAATTATTGCCGGTGGTGCGATGAGAGCGGTACTAGAATTGGCTGGCGTGCATAACGTATTGGCTAAGTGCTACGGTTCTACTAATCCTGTGAATGTTGTACGTGCGACTGTTAAAGCGTTGAGCGTTATGCGTTCTCCAGAAGAGATTGCTGCCAAGCGTGGCTTGTCAGTTGACGAAATAACGGGTTGAGGCAAGTAATATAATGGCCAAGAAAATTATCAAGGTAACACAATTGCGCAGCACTACTGGTCGCTTGCCTGCCCATAGGGCATGTATAGCTGGTTTAGGTTTGCGTCGTATTCGTCATACGGTTGAAGTAGAGGATACTCCTTCAGTCCGCGGCATGATCAATAAGGTCAACTACCTTATAAAGGTCGAGGAAGCTTAGTCATGAGTGATGAAGGTATGCAGTTAAATAATTTAAGTCCGGCTCCTGGTAGTCGTCCTGATCCTAAACGACGCGGTCGTGGTATTGGCAGCGGTTTGGGGAAAACAGGCGGACGTGGCCATAAGGGTCAGAAGTCTCGTACTGGTGGTGGCGTTAGACCTGGTTTTGAAGGTGGTCAAATGCCCATTCAGAAACGGTTACCCAAGTATGGTTTTACTTCACGTGTTTCACGCATTAGTGCAGAAGTACGTTTGGCTGAGTTAAACAGCGTTCAAGCCGATGTGATTGATATCGCAGCACTTAAAGCAGCGGGTCTAATTGGTAGTCACATTCAGCGTGCAAAAGTATTTTTGTCGGGTGAAATTAAGAAAGCGGTAACCCTAAAAGGTATTCCTGCTTCTAAAGGCGCTCGCGAAGCTATTGAAGCCGCTGGCGGTAAGATCGAGGAATAGATGGCACAAAGTCCAGCATTAAATAGTCAATCTGGAATGGGCGAGCTTTGGGCTCGCCTTCGCTTTCTATTTTTGGCTATTATTGTTTATCGTATCGGTACGCATATCCCGGTGCCGGGAATAAACCCTGACCAGTTGGCTAGTTTGTTTAGTCAAAACCAGGGCACCATGCTTGGTTTGTTTAATATGTTCTCTGGTGGTGCACTAGAGCGAATGAGTATTTTGGCTTTAGGCATAATGCCATACATTTCTGCTTCTATTATTATGCAGTTAATGGCAGCAATGGTTCCTCAGCTAGAGCAGCTCAAGAAAGAAGGCGAGGCTGGTCGTCGTAAGATTAGCCAGTACACGCGTTACGGCACGGTATTTCTAGCTACTATCCAAGGTACTGGTATGTCGGTGGGCATGGCGTCGCAAGGCTTAGCTTTTGATCCAGGTCCTGCATTTATTCTGGTATCTGTTGTGTCTTTAGTAACTGGCGCTGTATTTCTAATGTGGCTTGGTGAGCAGGTAACCGAACGTGGCATTGGTAACGGTATTTCAATGCTGATCTTTGCCGGTATCGTAGCGGGTTTGCCAAGCGCAATTGGTCAATCATTAGAACAAGCAAGACAAGGCGAGCTAAACATATTGATGTTATTGCTTATTTGTTTCCTCGGCCTAGCTGTTATTTATTTTATTGTTCGCGTAGAGCGTGGGCAGAGACGGATTGCTGTCAATTATGCAAAACGTCAGCAAGGTAAGCAGACTTATGCGGCGCAAAGTAGTCATTTGCCGCTGAAAGTAAATATGGCCGGTGTAATTCCGGCGATATTTGCCAGTAGTTTATTGTTGTTTCCTACCTCAATTGCCCAATGGTTTGGTCAATCAAATGAAGGTATGGAGTGGTTACAAGAACTGTCGTTAATGATTGGCCCGGGTCAGCCATTAAATATCATCTTGTTTAC
>OJDT01000039.1_pt1 | contig 10251 bp, 5 predicted proteins | sample 1592901 | NCBI WGS metagenome assembly OJDT01 (sample SAMN05420117, study PRJEB24817) | seawater metagenome | isolation source: Sea water | place: Canada:Atlantic | collected 2013-11 | reverse complement strand
TACGAGATATCTTGCGTGACTGGAGTTCAGACGTGTGCTCTTCCGATCTTGAGTTACAACTTGAAAACATGGAGTTAACGTATGATTATTGTTTGACCTGATAATCTCGTAAAAACGTTGTATTGTGAGTTACAAAATGTGTTGTGCGAGCTAGAAGTCGTATCAGTACGTCAACTTAGGGTTTACACCTACTTGATATTCACCTTAATTGTCAATAACAACACCGCCATTTGGCGAAGGCTTCAGTTCTTTTTTTTGCATAGCGGGAATTAAAATCCCGCCTGCCGCCGACGCTTCTACTGTCGATTTCGGTTCTAAATTCCCCGGGTTGTTTAAATACTCAACGAGTGAAGGTCTGACTATAGCGCCTTGTCGCATTGTTTCAAGATTACCTTCGATAACCGTTGCATACGATACTTTACTTGTAACTTTGTCAATTAGCACTTTGCCAGCATAAATTTCTTCTCGCCCTAGTGACTCTTTTGTATAAGGATCAATAAGCTTTTTCCCTAAGTCAAAAACATCATAAAGCTCTCCAACCTTCACGCTTGTTCCTCCTTGGTTAAGCGTGATGGAGCCGTTTTGATTAGAGACTATCCTCATCGGATAGATAGCACTGGCAATCCCTCTAGATATCATTTGCGCGGTAATTGGGTCTAATATATTTTCGTTGATTGCCACAGAATCTTGCCATTTTATTTGTCTTGTAGCGAGGTTTATGACTTTATAGTCTATTTTAGACACTACGTTTTCGACATATGACGTTTCGCCGGTGAAAGCGTTTTCTGACTGATGAGAATTGTCTTGAAACGATGCAGTCCCAACAACAAGATAATCTAAGCCTAACACTTGTCCAAGTCGCATTTTTTCTTTCAGTGGCGAATCGCTGCTAAGTAGAAGGCGCTTTTCTGCTTCGTAATCGCTATTGTGTTGACGGTCTAAAATTGCGAATCGGCGTGTCTGTACTAACGCACTTTGCAGGTTGTTTGAAAACGCATAGCCATCACTGCCAGCGAATGGTGCAACCACAAGCTTGCGCCGTTTGTTTACATTCAGACCGGGGCTCTTGTAAACAGGCACAACGACATTTAGCAAGACTTCACATTCTTCATCGCACAACGAATCTATAACTTCATAGCTAGTGATCTGACCCTTTGTCTTCATGGCGGTAATATTCGACATCGCAACACTAGAGTTGGACTTTCCATTTGTCCTAATTTGATTTGCTATTCGTATGGTTTCACTATTGATACTAGTGCCATTCACTTGCGCAACGGCTTGAATCAAGCCAGCCTCAATAGCCAAGTCCTTCGTAGCGCCAACGGCAGAAACTTCAACTATTCGCTCGTCTGCCAATGCTGTTGTTGATACCCCAAGCAGTAAGAAAATTAATGGTTTAAAAATCTTCATCATCAACCTCTATACTTTCGCCAGATTTTGCTTTGAAATTGACTTTGCCCGCGGCGGATTTCTTTTTTAAACCCTTGTTCGCTTTAAATGCTCTTGTCGCTTGTTCAGCAAGTGGGTGCCATATAAGTACAACACCATTCACTTCACGGTTCGTCACAGGGTGTTTTGCGCTCCATCTTGTTGCTTCTTGAACGCCGGTCAATCCTTTCACACTCGACGCCATTCTGGAGCTTTGTGACGTTTCCTTGATAATTTTGGCTACGGTTTCCTCTTGCGTTTCAGTAGTGTTGCCGTCAGTTAATGAGGCTGTCGCGGTTCTGGATTTATCACTTGTTGTTGAACTTGAAGCGTTAACTTCACCAACTAAATTATACGCTTCTGCTATGTGTGCCCATGCATTAAGCTCTGCGTCTAGGTAGCTAAACTCTCGATTATCTGCACATTCTTCATAATCAGAAACATTACAATCGTTTCCTGACATTCCATAAGAAAGAATAACGGGATAACCATTTTCATCCCAATGAAGTTTCGTTCCGATTTGATACATAAAATTAGAGCGATATTTTTCTAAATAGTCCTGAACAGACATACTGGCTTTTTCTGGACTAGGTTCGATATTGCCTTTACTCTTGCGAAGAGAGGCCAAGAAATTTTTCTTTTTGTTTGAAGTCGCAACGATCACCGACACAGCAGTATTTCCATTTTCGTCAGTTTTCTCGAAGGACTTCATTATTTGAGACCCCGTAATATCACCTCTTGATGAGCTTGAAACGGACTGGGTTATCGCCTTCTGCATCATGACTTTTCTTTTATTAGGAGGAGCTGCGTTATATTCGCTAGGGTTAACACCAAGCTCTTCTAACTGTGAGTCGACTGTGGCATCGGCTAAAGCGACTACTTTATTTAAAAGCGCTTCAAACCGACTTTGACTTTGAATTTCCTCTTGAGTGAACTCTGGAAGTTTGTTCGTCTTAAATGACTTTCTTACCGTTTCTGAAGCAACACTCGTATATAGCTGTTTAAGTAATTTTTCTCTCGCTTTTTGTTGAGCTTCTGTATACGCCAATACACGGGCATCTGCCCAACCAGCTTCCGTAGGTTTGAGCCTAATGAGTGCAGTACCAGAGTGAATAAAAACTTGTTTCCCTTGTGAAGTAAATTTGCGCCTCTTCTCAGTTATATATTCTCGCGCTTTTTCTTCAACGTATGCATAGGCATCTTCTGGTTGTTCATTATGCGCTTCGACTGTCGCCTCAGCGCTTGAAGCTGGTTGCTGTGCTTGTTTATCTTCTATAATTAGGTCGACCTCTTCTGATACCTGTTCCTGTGCAACAGCACTAATTGAGGAAAGGAGAAAAAATAGGCTTGTTAGTCGTATTAATGAACTTTTCATATATTTTCCTTGTTCTTTTGCACTATCATAAAATGGAATAAGTTAGGTGTGCACATCTCGCAAAAGAAGAATTGAATAAAATAACTGTTTAGATTGATATAGCTGAATTTGCGTTAACACATAAAAGCATAATAAAGGCTGCAAGCTTAATTATTAAAGGCTTTCTGACTTCTGATTAATTGATAAAAAAGTCTTCCTCAATTATTAAACTTGCAGATTTTTTACCACGTCACTGAATCATTACTCCCGGTTTTTGCAATTGGGTATTCACCTTCCCAATACGCAAGTCCAGTCTCCAGTTGTGTAAGAGTGAGTTGAAAATAATATTCGACGAGTTGCTCTGAGCGATTAACCCTATTTGTTCGTTGTATTATTTTACCGCTCAAACTAAAATCGGGCGAAATTACTGTACCATTTTTCTTTACTGTGTTTTTATTAATTAATGCGGAATCGTTCAGCTCTCGTACCTTCGTGCTACTAGTATCTTCAGGGCCTGAGCCAGTAAAATTAACGGCTGTTGTCGTAAGGAACTTACCACTTTGCAATAAACCTACACGAATCTTCTTAACTAATTGATCAGTATCGATGCGCTGGGAGGTGTCGTTGATAATGTTATATATAGATAAAATATATCGGCCTCCTTTATCAGCCTCAGGATGCACAAGCAAAGGGCTTGCGATGATATCGTTTAATGCTTGATTAGCGGCTTGGTCAAAATCTCTTTGAGAAAGCCCAAGCACTGCGATACTTTCATTTCCACTGTCAACATATTTAGTGGTAGATTGACAGCCACTAACCAAAATAACGGCTGGCAGAACGGTTGCTAATATTATCTTCTTCACTGTGATACTTCCTTACAAGTGTTAAATAGAGATTACTTCTACAGAGGGTGCCAGAGTCGAGTTTATGGCTTTTACATAAATGATATTTTTCTTTGCCGGGTCAACGCTTACTGATAATGCTTGGCTAAATCCAGGTGAGTTAATGGTTACTTGACCCGAACCATCATTCTCTAACATAAGTGCTTGGAAGTTCTTTGGAAGGACGCTCCAAGTTCTTGTGTCAGCTTGCGTTGTAACGGCTTGAAGAACGCCTGTTGCCATACCAAGCCAAATATTTTTGTCATTTACTTGCTTTTGAACAACGGTTTTTACGACAGAGCGCGTGATTTCACGGGCCAATATAAGCGGCCACTCTTCCTTGAATTCAGCTTTAATGATTCTATCCATATCAGCTATAACTTCACTCATTTGACCGTTAACCGATACATAACTAAATTGATCCATTTGCTCTTGAATCTTTGGAAGCGCAACACCTGCGTAATTCACATTCTCAGATACTATAAAAACGGGAAGGTCTATTCTGAATTCCTCTTTTTTCGCCATTTCACCATTTTCGAATATCACCCAAATGTTAGTTACAGAATCAAGAGAAGTATTACCACTGCTAATGTTTTGGGCAAGGGCAAGCGTGTCAGTAGCGACATTCGTGTCTATCATATTCGACACACGTTTAAAGCTGTCTACGGCTTTATTTACATCTGAAGAGTCTTGTGCATTTAACATGAAAAATAAACCGTGCATGAACGTAGAAAATGGATTTACGTAACCGTCATATGCTGTCCACTGTGACATATCAATGTTTTGTTCTGCTAACAACTCATCGGCTTTTGACAAGCTTTCATTAACCTCAGCATCGCTAGCAACTTCTTTTTCCTCTAATTCTTTTTTTGCTTCTTCTTCTTGCTTTTCGCGTTTCTCGTTAATGCGTCCAGCAAAGTAATCTGCAGCTCTGCGCTGCCTATCATCTGAACGGTTCCATTCTACACGCGCATTTTGAAGGTCCCCCATTGCAGTGAAGTTAAGCGCTTTATAGGTGTTCACCATAATTGAATCGTAAACGCTTTGCTCGTAGTCTAGGAACGTGTCATTCGTCAATGAGCTTGTCAGCGTTTCAGAAACATTAGTCACCATGCCCTCGGTATCTTCGAGATACATAACATCTTCGATTAGGTCAAAGTACTTATTGCTTGCTTCATAATTTTTTTCAAACCGATATATACTTGCAGTCTGCATGCCCCAAAACTGATCATCCAAAGCATTATCTTCTTCGTCATAATCAGCTTGATCAAGCGCTATTTCCTTCGCTTCAACTAAGTTTCCGCTAGCCAGAACGACGTCAAATTTACTAATTTTAGAGTCTGGTGTGAGGGAGTTGGTTAAGCTTGACAGCGGGCTCTGTCCGTCAGTTGTAGCACAACCTGAGAGTAAAAGACTGGTATCGTTCTAATACGTTCCATATTCTTAGCAGCCTACAGATATACTATATATGGAATGTTAATGAAAAAAATTGCAATTGCATCACTCACCACACTTTTACTCTCAGGTTGTGCTACAACTGACGGACAGAGCCCGCTGTCAAGCTTAACCAACTCCCTCACACCAGACTCTAAAATTAGTAAATTTGACGTCGTTCTGGCTAGCGGAAACTTAGTTGAAGCGAAGGAAATAGCGCTTGATCAAGCTGATTATGACGAAGAAGATAATGCTTTGGATGATCAGTTTTGGGGCATGCAGACTGCAAGTATATATCGGTTTGAAAAAAATTATGAAGCAAGCAATAAGTACTTTGACCTAATCGAAGATGTTATGTATCTCGAAGATACCGAGGGCATGGTGACTAATGTTTCTGAAACGCTGACAAGCTCATTGACGAATGACACGTTCCTAGACTACGAGCAAAGCGTTTACGATTCAATTATGGTGAACACCTATAAAGCGCTTAACTTCACTGCAATGGGGGACCTTCAAAATGCGCGTGTAGAATGGAACCGTTCAGATGATAGGCAGCGCAGAGCTGCAGATTACTTTGCTGGACGCATTAACGAGAAACGCGAAAAGCAAGAAGAAGAAGCAAAAAAAGAATTAGAGGAAAAAGAAGTTGCTAGCGATGCTGAGGTTAATGAAAGCTTGTCAAAAGCCGATGAGTTGTTAGCAGAACAAAACATTGATATGTCACAGTGGACAGCATATGACGGTTACGTAAATCCATTTTCTACGTTCATGCACGGTTTATTTTTCATGTTAAATGCACAAGACTCTTCAGATGTAAATAAAGCCGTAGACAGCTTTAAACGTGTGTCGAATATGATAGACACGAATGTCGCTACTGACACGCTTGCCCTTGCCCAAAACATTAGCAGTGGTAATACTTCTCTTGATTCTGTAACTAACATTTGGGTGATATTCGAAAATGGTGAAATGGCGAAAAAAGAGGAATTCAGAATAGACCTTCCCGTTTTTATAGTATCTGAGAATGTGAATTACGCAGGTGTTGCGCTTCCAAAGATTCAAGAGCAAATGGATCAATTTAGTTATGTATCGGTTAACGGTCAAATGAGTGAAGTTATAGCTGATATGGATAGAATCATTAAAGCTGAATTCAAGGAAGAGTGGCCGCTTATATTGGCCCGTGAAATCACGCGCTCTGTCGTAAAAACCGTTGTTCAAAAGCAAGTAAATGACAAAAATATTTGGCTTGGTATGGCAACAGGCGTTCTTCAAGCCGTTACAACGCAAGCTGACACAAGAACTTGGAGCGTCCTTCCAAAGAACTTCCAAGCACTTATGTTAGAGAATGATGGTTCGGGTCAAGTAACCATTAACTCACCTGGATTTAGCCAAGCATTATCAGTAAGCGTTGACCCGGCAAAGAAAAATATCATTTATGTAAAAGCCATAAACTCGACTCTGGCACCCTCTGTAGAAGTAATCTCTATTTAACACTTGTAAGGAAGTATCACAGTGAAGAAGATAATATTAGCAACCGTTCTGCCAGCCGTTATTTTGGTTAGTGGCTGTCAATCTACCACTAAATATGTTGACAGTGGAAATGAAAGTATCGCAGTGCTTGGGCTTTCTCAAAGAGATTTTGACCAAGCCGCTAATCAAGCATTAAACGATATCATCGCAAGCCCTTTGCTTGTGCATCCTGAGGCTGATAAAGGAGGCCGATATATTTTATCTATATATAACATTATCAACGACACCTCCCAGCGCATCGATACTGATCAATTAGTTAAGAAGATTCGTGTAGGTTTATTGCAAAGTGGTAAGTTCCTTACGACAACAGCCGTTAATTTTACTGGCTCAGGCCCTGAAGATACTAGTAGCACGAAGGTACGAGAGCTGAACGATTCCGCATTAATTAATAAAAACACAGTAAAGAAAAATGGTACAGTAATTTCGCCCGATTTTAGTTTGAGCGGTAAAATAATACAACGAACAAATAGGGTTAATCGCTCAGAGCAACTCGTCGAATATTATTTTCAACTCACTCTTACACAACTGGAGACTGGACTTGCGTATTGGGAAGGTGAATACCCAATTGCAAAAACCGGGAGTAATGATTCAGTGACGTGGTAAAAAATCTGCAAGTTTAATAATTGAGGAAGACTTTTTTATCAATTAATCAGAAGTCAGAAAGCCTTTAATAATTAAGCTTGCAGCCTTTATTATGCTTTTATGTGTTAACGCAAATTCAGCTATATCAATCTAAACAGTTATTTTATTCAATTCTTCTTTTGCGAGATGTGCACACCTAACTTATTCCATTTTATGATAGTGCAAAAGAACAAGGAAAATATATGAAAAGTTCATTAATACGACTAACAAGCCTATTTTTTCTCCTTTCCTCAATTAGTGCTGTTGCACAGGAACAGGTATCAGAAGAGGTCGACCTAATTATAGAAGATAAACAAGCACAGCAACCAGCTTCAAGCGCTGAGGCGACAGTCGAAGCGCATAATGAACAACCAGAAGATGCCTATGCATACGTTGAAGAAAAAGCGCGAGAATATATAACTGAGAAGAGGCGCAAATTTACTTCACAAGGGAAACAAGTTTTTATTCACTCTGGTACTGCACTCATTAGGCTCAAACCTACGGAAGCTGGTTGGGCAGATGCCCGTGTATTGGCGTATACAGAAGCTCAACAAAAAGCGAGAGAAAAATTACTTAAACAGCTATATACGAGTGTTGCTTCAGAAACGGTAAGAAAGTCATTTAAGACGAACAAACTTCCAGAGTTCACTCAAGAGGAAATTCAAAGTCAAAGTCGGTTTGAAGCGCTTTTAAATAAAGTAGTCGCTTTAGCCGATGCCACAGTCGACTCACAGTTAGAAGAGCTTGGTGTTAACCCTAGCGAATATAACGCAGCTCCTCCTAATAAAAGAAAAGTCATGATGCAGAAGGCGATAACCCAGTCCGTTTCAAGCTCATCAAGAGGTGATATTACGGGGTCTCAAATAATGAAGTCCTTCGAGAAAACTGACGAAAATGGAAATACTGCTGTGTCGGTGATCGTTGCGACTTCAAACAAAAAGAAAAATTTCTTGGCCTCTCTTCGCAAGAGTAAAGGCAATATCGAACCTAGTCCAGAAAAAGCCAGTATGTCTGTTCAGGACTATTTAGAAAAATATCGCTCTAATTTTATGTATCAAATCGGAACGAAACTTCATTGGGATGAAAATGGTTATCCCGTTATTCTTTCTTATGGAATGTCAGGAAACGATTGTAATGTTTCTGATTATGAAGAATGTGCAGATAATCGAGAGTTTAGCTACCTAGACGCAGAGCTTAATGCATGGGCACACATAGCAGAAGCGTATAATTTAGTTGGTGAAGTTAACGCTTCAAGTTCAACAACAAGTGATAAATCCAGAACCGCGACAGCCTCATTAACTGACGGCAACACTACTGAAACGCAAGAGGAAACCGTAGCCAAAATTATCAAGGAAACGTCACAAAGCTCCAGAATGGCGTCGAGTGTGAAAGGATTGACCGGCGTTCAAGAAGCAACAAGATGGAGCGCAAAACACCCTGTGACGAACCGTGAAGTGAATGGTGTTGTACTTATATGGCACCCACTTGCTGAACAAGCGACAAGAGCATTTAAAGCGAACAAGGGTTTAAAAAAGAAATCCGCCGCGGGCAAAGTCAATTTCAAAGCAAAATCTGGCGAAAGTATAGAGGTTGATGATGAAGATTTTTAAACCATTAATTTTCTTACTGCTTGGGGTATCAACAACAGCATTGGCAGACGAGCGAATAGTTGAAGTTTCTGCCGTTGGCGCTACGAAGGACTTGGCTATTGAGGCTGGCTTGATTCAAGCCGTTGCGCAAGTGAATGGCACTAGTATCAATAGTGAAACCATACGAATAGCAAATCAAATTAGGACAAATGGAAAGTCCAACTCTAGTGTTGCGATGTCGAATATTACCGCCATGAAGACAAAGGGTCAGATCACTAGCTATGAAGTTATAGATTCGTTGTGCGATGAAGAATGTGAAGTCTTGCTAAATGTCGTTGTGCCTGTTTACAAGAGCCCCGGTCTGAATGTAAACAAACGGCGCAAGCTTGTGGTTGCACCATTCGCTGGCAGTGATGGCTATGCGTTTTCAAACAACCTGCAAAGTGCGTTAGTACAGACACGCCGATTCGCAATTTTAGACCGTCAACACAATAGCGATTACGAAGCAGAAAAGCGCCTTCTACTTAGCAGCGATTCGCCACTGAAAGAAAAAATGCGACTTGGACAAGTGTTAGGCTTAGATTATCTTGTTGTTGGGACTGCATCGTTTCAAGACAATTCTCATCAGTCAGAAAACGCTTTCACCGGCGAAACGTCATATGTCGAAAACGTAGTGTCTAAAATAGACTATAAAGTCATAAACCTCGCTACAAGACAAATAAAATGGCAAGATTCTGTGGCAATCAACGAAAATATATTAGACCCAATTACCGCGCAAATGATATCTAGAGGGATTGCCAGTGCTATCTATCCGATGAGGATAGTCTCTAATCAAAACGGCTCCATCACGCTTAACCAAGGAGGAACAAGCGTGAAGGTTGGAGAGCTTTATGATGTTTTTGACTTAGGGAAAAAGCTTATTGATCCTTATACAAAAGAGTCACTAGGGCGAGAAGAAATTTATGCTGGCAAAGTGCTAATTGACAAAGTTACAAGTAAAGTATCGTATGCAACGGTTATCGAAGGTAATCTTGAAACAATGCGACAAGGCGCTATAGTCAGACCTTCACTCGTTGAGTATTTAAACAACCCGGGGAATTTAGAACCGAAATCGACAGTAGAAGCGTCGGCGGCAGGCGGGATTTTAATTCCCGCTATGCAAAAAAAAGAACTGAAGCCTTCGCCAAATGGCGGTGTTGTTATTGACAATTAAGGTGAATATCAAGTAGGTGTAAACCCTAAGTTGACGTACTGATACGACTTCTAGCTCGCACAACACATTTTGTAACTCACAATACAACGTTTTTACGAGATTATCAGGTCAAACAATAATCATACGTTAACTCCATGTTTTCAAGTTGTAACTCAAGATCGGAAGAGCACACGTCTGAACTCCAGTCACGCAAGATATCTCGTA
>OJDT01000038.1_pt1 | contig 10564 bp, 8 predicted proteins | sample 1592901 | NCBI WGS metagenome assembly OJDT01 (sample SAMN05420117, study PRJEB24817) | seawater metagenome | isolation source: Sea water | place: Canada:Atlantic | collected 2013-11 | reverse complement strand
GACCACCGAGATCTACACTCTTTCCCTACACGACGCTCTTCCGATCTGACGCCCAAAAATAGATTCTTGGAGGAATACATGAAAGGACACTTTCTGCGCAACCTGAGCAACTTGCCCAACGCAGCCGCAACGACAATTCTCACCTGCTTGGCACTTTTCGGCAGTGCCGCCAACGCCGACGTTGGCCCGGAGCAATTAGAGGCCGTCACCGCAGACCTAAAATCTCGCATCGAGGCGGGCAAGCTCTCCGGCGCCGTCGTAACGGTCGCGCAGAATGGCGAAGTTCTTATGACCGAGGCCATGGGCTTCCAGAACGTCGAAGATCAGGTGCCTATGCAGACAGACACGATCTTCCGCATATTCTCGATGACCAAGCCGGTGACTGGCACGGCGCTGATGATGCTCTGGGACGAGGGCAAGTTTCAGCTCGACGATCCCGTTGAAATGCATCTGCCCGAGCTTGCTGGTATGCAGGTGTTCGCGTCGCAGAACGACGATGGCAGCTGGGAAACCGAGTACGCAGAGCATGCGATGACAGTACGAGAGTTAATGAGCCATACCGGCGGGCTGCTGTATACGCCGCCGCTTTCGCAGGGGCCGGTTGCCGAAGCCTATGCCAAGGCCGGGGTTATGGACCTGACCGGTACGTCGCTTGCTGATTCGATGCCTGCACTAAAAGACATTCCCCTTGGCTATCAGCCCGGCACGCAGTGGGTTTACAGTATTTCTGTCGACGTTCAGGGCTATATGGTCGAACGCCTGTCGGGAATGAGCTTCGGCGAGTTTCTGCAGCAGCGCCTGTTCGATCCGCTCGGCATGGTGGATACAGGCTTTTTTGTGAAGCCCGAAAATGCGCATCGCCTCTCGCGCCAATACGCACCTAACAGCGACGGCACGCTGCGCCGCACCGACAACCGCGGCGGTATTGCTGGGGGTTACGACTTTAAGAGCGCGCCGGTGTTCGAATCTGGCGGCGGTGGCTTAACCTCTACAGCAGCCGACTATTTACAGTTCGTTCAAATGCACTTAAATCGAGGCATGCACAACGGCCAACAGCTGCTGTCGTCCGAGGCGATCGAGCTGATGCGCACCAACCAGCTGCCGGCAGCTGTGGAAAATATCAGCGGCCTCTATCCGGGTAACGTCTTTGGTCTGGATTTTGCGATTGTCGAAAATTCTGAGGCTTATCAGGGCGCTTCGCAGGGCACGCACTGGTGGTGGGGTATTGCAGGCTCTTGGTTCTGGATTGATCCGGTTGAGAATCTTGTCTTCATCGGCATGATTCAGAACGATGACATCCTCTACTCGCTGCAAACCCACGCGGCTGCGCGCGCGGCGATCTACCGGTAGTTTAGGATGCATTAAGCGCTAACCTGACATCCAGTCGGCTAAGGAAATCGACCGGATGACAGATTGGAAACACCCCAGCAGCATTGCGGTTTTCAGCCAATTCCGGTTATAATGTGCACCCTGCCAAATTTGGCAGAGTAAGACGGTCGCGTTAGAGAAGTTGTTTTCGTGCGATTGAGGCGCTTCGAGGCGTCATCTACATTCACTTTGCGTCGCCTCGCATGGGTCGGCGTCAAGGTATTTGAAGTGGGCCTTGAGCCCATTTTTTGTATGTGTTGTTTGTGCTCGCGCACTCTTTGTCTTGTTGGCGAGAATGTTTTGTGACGAGAAGAACAGAGATTTTAGGGAATAACGAGTGAAGAACGCAGCCGTACAGATAGCCGAATTGATAGCGCCGACAGTAGAGGCGTTGGGGCTCATTCTGTGGGGAATCGAGCTGCAGCAGCAGGGCAAATATTCACTGCTGCGCGTGTATATCGAGCATGAAGAAGGCATAGGGATCGAAGATTGCGAGAAAGTGAGCCGTCAGGTTAGCGCCTTGCTAGATGTCGAAGATCCGATCACCGGCGAATATACCCTCGAGGTGTCGTCGCCAGGGATGGATAGGCCGCTGTTTACCGCGGAGCAATTTGCGTTGTATGTAGGCGAGAAGGTAAACGTACGCCTGCGCAGCGCGCTGCAGGGACGCCGCCGGTTTAAGGGCGTGATTAAAAAGGTAGTAAACGACAGGATTGGTCTGGCGATCGATACCATCGATGCCGACGACGGCGAGCTGATCGAGATTACGCTCGCAGATATCGACAAGGCCAATATCGACTTTTAGCTATGGTTACTCTGTGCCCCGGTCTGGCCGGCGCAAGTTTCGAGTAAGGTGACACTGTTATGATGAGTAAAGAAATATTAATGGTTGTTGACGCGGTCTCTAACGAGAAGGGCGTCTCGCGCGAGGTGATTTTCGAGGCAATCGAATCAGCGCTTGCAATGGCAACTAGAAAGCTCAACGAAGAAGAGGAGATCGATTGTCGAGTTGCGGTAGACCGCAAAACGGGCGAATACGAGACCTTCCGCATCTGGACGGTGGTCGCCGACGACGAATATGTCAACGAATTTACTCAGTACATGCTCGAGCAGGTACAGGAGCGAGACGCGGCGCTTGAGGTAGGCAGCAAGATCGAAGAGAAGATCGACAATGTGCCTTTCGGCCGCATCGCTGCGCAGACTGCGAAGCAAGTGATTGTTCAAAAAGTACGAGACGCCGAACGCGAAATCGTTCTGAACGAATACAAAGACAAAATCGGTGAGCTGGTTACCGGTACAGTAAAGAAAGTAACTCGCGAGAGCATTATTGTAGACCTAGGCGGCAACGCCGAAGCCATTCTCATGCGCGATCAGATGATCCCGCGCGAAAATTTCCGTATGAGCGATCGCATCCGCGCATTGCTCATCGACGTGCGCCCCGAGCAGCGCGGGCCTCAGCTGTTTTTGAGCCGCACCTCGCCGCAGATGCTGATTGAGCTCTTCAAAATAGAAGTGCCAGAGATCAGCGAGCAAATTATTTCAATCCGCGCCGCGGCGCGCGATCCCGGCTCACGCGCGAAAATCGTTGTGTCGACTAACGACGGCCGTATCGACCCCGTGGGCGCCTGTGTGGGTATGCGCGGTTCGCGCGTGCAGGTTGTTTCTGGCGAGCTGTCGAACGAGCGTATCGACATCATTTTGTGGGACGACAATCCGGCGCAGCTCGTGATTAACGCGATGTCACCTGCCGAAGTCGCCTCTATCATAATGGATGAAGACAGCAACACAATGGACGTTGCGGTTGAAGAAGATAATCTCGCGCAGGCGATTGGGCGCAATGGTCAGAACGTGCGTTTGTCGGCCGAATTAACCGGCTGGACTATTAACGTCATGAGCGAAGAAGAAGCCGCCGAGAAACAAGAAAAAGAATCGGTTGGCCTCATCGAAATGTTTATGGCCAAGCTAGATGTCGATGACGAGACTGCCGAGGTGCTCGTTAGCGAAGGCTTTACCTCTCTCGAAGAGATCGCGTATGTACCGATGGAAGAAATTCTGTCTATCGACGGCTTCGACGAGGAGATTGCCGAAGAGCTACGCAACCGCGCGAAAGACGCGTTGTTAACTCAGGCGATTGCATCCGAGGAAGATCTGTCGTCGATGAATGTGGCAGACGATCTAATGAATATGGAAGGCATGGATAAAGAGCTCGCGCTAGAACTCGCGAAGCGCAGCATTCTGTGCATGGAAGACCTCGCGGAGCAGGCTACCGATGAGCTGATGGAAATCGAAGGCATGACAGAGGAAAGAGCGGGGCAATTGATTATGACCGCACGTGCGCCATGGTTCGAATAGTTGGTAGCTGGGCTGCGGATGCAAGTCGCGCGGCTCTGTGGTTCGAGGCCGAACCGATGAATTAGACATTTAGTGAGGGCTGCGAGGCAGCCGGCCGGTGAAGTTAAGAGAAACCGGCACAGAGCGCGCAAAGCGCGCAAGAAAACTGGAGTAGATTGAATGGCAGATGTAACCATAAGCGAACTCGCCAAAGACGTCGGAGTTGATGTCGATAAGTTGCTGTCGCAAGTAAAGGACGCAGGCTTACCGCACAAGAAGGCCGACGAGATTATTTCTAATGACGATAAGAACACGCTGTTGCAGTCGTTGCGTGGAAGTCATGGGGAAGGTGAGGGCGCAGCTGCTCCAAGCAAGATTACGCTAAAGCGCAAAACGCTAGGCACGCTGAAGAGCGCGTCGAGTTCGGGTCGGGGTAAGACCGTTAACGTAGAGGTGCGTAAAAAGCGTACGTACGTTAAGCGCACCGAAGTCGAAGAAGAGGTCGTCCCCGAAGAGCCGGTTGCAGCTGAGCCCGCGATTATTACGCCAGATCCCGTTGTTGCCGCAGCTGCAGAGGCAGCGAAAGCGCCTGCCGACGAACCTGCACCTGCCGCGCCGTCAGCCCCCGCAGCGCGAGCAACGGCACCAATCGTCCCCGACGTTCCTTCCGAAGAAGCAGCCTCTGCCCGTGCCGATAAGCCTGGCGCTAAGCGCAAGCCTGCTACCAAGAAAGAGATCGATGACGAGGCCGAGAAGAAGCGTACGCAGGTTCGTACGACTAAGGGCAAGCCGGCTAAGCGTCAGAACCGCACGTTGCATGTAAACGACGCGTTTGTTCTCGAAGGCGGAGACAGCGAAGGTCGCCGCCGTGGTGGCCGTCGCGGCCGCAATCGGTTGTCGGGTTCTACTCAGGCATTCGAGATGCCAACTGAGGCGGTCGTTCGCGATATCAAAATTGGCGAAGCCAATAAGGTAACCGACCTTGCTCAGCAGATGACTGTTAAAGCGGCAACGGTTGTTAAAGCACTATTCAAGATGGGCGTGATGGCCAATATTAATCACGTTGTCGACGCCGACACAGCCACGCTGCTGGTCGAAGAAATGGGCCATCGTCCGAACTTCGTTTCCGAAGATGCACTCGAAGAGCAGCTCGCCGAATCATTGGCCGCCGAAATTGGCGAAGACAAAATTACGCGCGCGCCAGTTGTCACAGTGATGGGCCATGTTGACCATGGTAAAACCTCACTGCTCGACTATATTCGCAAGTCGACAGTCGCGTCGCACGAAGCGGGCGGCATTACGCAGCATATTGGTGCCTACCATGTAGACACAGACCACGGCATGGTCAGCTTCCTCGACACTCCGGGACACGCGGCGTTTAGCGCGATGCGTTCACGCGGTGCGAAAGCAACCGATGTCATCGTGTTGGTCGTAGCCGGCGACGACGGCGTGAAGCCGCAAACCGCCGAGGCCGTGCAGCATGCGAAAGCCGCTGGCGTGCCTTTAGTTGTAGCGATTAATAAGATGGACAAAGAGGGCGCAGACCCCGACCGCGTGAAGAACGAGCTTGCGGTGATGGAAGTAATTCCTGACGATTGGGGCGGCGACACACAGTTTATCCCTGTGTCTGCTCATACCGGTGACGGCGTTGACAAGCTTCTCGAAGCTATTTTGCTGCAGGCCGAATTGATGGAGCTTACTGCCTATACCGACGTGCCTGGGCAGGGCGTTGTGGTTGAATCGCGTCTCGATAAAGGCCGCGGCGCAGTTGCGTCGGTACTTGTGCAGAACGGCACACTTCGTACAGGCGATATCGTACTGGTCGGTAAAGAATACGGACGCGTCCGCGCTTTAGTAGACGAGAATGGTGTGAACATTAAGTCGGCGGGCCCTTCTATTCCTGTCGAAATTCTTGGTCTTACTGGTGTGCCCGACGCAGGCGATGAGTTTGTTGTGCTAGCCGATGAGAAAAAAGCGAAAGAGGTGGCCGAGTTCCGCCGCACACGCCTTAAAGATTCAGTGCAAGCGATGCAGCAAGCTGCGCTTATCGATAATATGTTCGCAGGCATCGGCAAGCCGAACCTCAGCATTTTCAATATTATTCTCAAAACCGATGTGCGCGGCACGCTCGAGGCATTAACCGCTTCGCTCGTTGCAATGAACACGGACGAGGTGCAGGTAAAGATCGTGTCCTCAGGTGTCGGTGGCATTTCCGAAAACGACGTTCACCTTGCGGCAACATCGAAAGCGATGATCGTTGGATTTAATGTGCGCGCCGACAAAACCTCAAAAGAAATCATCGACAACGAAGGCCTTCAGCTTCGCTATTACAACGTTATTTACAATGTGCTCGACGATGTGAAAGCGATTATGGGCGGTATGTTGTCGCCCGAAATCCGCGAAGAAATTCTCGGTGTTGCCGAAGTGCGCGACGTGTTTACTTCACCTAAGTTCGGCCAGATCGCCGGCTCGATGGTTATCGAAGGCACGATTCACCGCAACAAACCCATTCGCGTGCTACGCGATGACGTGGTGATTTATGAAGGTGAGCTTGAGTCATTGCGCCGCTTTAAAGACGACGCGAATGAGGTTAAGAACGGCGTCGAATGTGGTATCGGTGTGAAAAACTATACCGACGTGCGCGTCGGCGACAAAATCGAAGTGTACAAAACAACTGAGATCGCTCGTACGCTTTAACGCGTCGCAGTACTGCGAAAAGAAGCAAGGAACTAGATGGCAAACATGACTCCAAGAGGCCAACGCGTGGCGGATCAGATCCAGCGCGAATTGGCAACGTTGATCCAGCTCGAAGTGAGCGATCCACGCGTGGGCATGGTGTCGGTAACAGGCGTCGATGTAAGCCGCGATCTCGCGCATGCGAGGGTGTTCGTCACGGTGCTTAACACACCGAGCGCGAGCGGCGAGGCGAACGATGCGCTGAGCAGCCCCGGCGATCTGGACAAGCTCGAGGTCGAAGAGAACCTCAAAGCGCTTAACCAAGCCGCGGGCTATCTTCGAACGCTTTTAGCAAAGCGCCTCGCGCTGCGTTCTGTGCCTAAGCTTCAGTTTCGCTACGACTCGAGCATCGAGAACGGCGCGCAGTTGTCGAGCCTTATCGACAGCGCGCTTAAGGCCGATATCGCCCAGCATGGCGACGATCTGCCTGCCGACGACAATAGCTAAGCGTGGCGCGCAGAAAGCAAAAAGGGCGACACATACACGGCATTGTCGTGTTAGATAAACCACTTGGTGGCAGCTCGAATCGAGCGCTGCAAGTAGTAAAGCGCTTGTTTGATGCCAACAAGGCGGGCCACACAGGCAGTCTAGACCCACTTGCGACCGGTGTATTGCCGCTGTGTTTGGGCGAGGCAACCAAGGTGTCGCAGTTCTTGCTCGATTCGGATAAAGCGTATCGCGCGCGGATAAAGCTGGGCGAGCGGACAGACACTGCAGACAGCGAGGGCGAGGTGATCGCCAAGGTCGAGGGTTTTACCATCGATGAGGCTGCAGTAAAGGCAGCGCTTAGAGGCTTCGAAGGCGAGATAGAGCAGGTGCCGCCTATGTATTCGGCGCTCAAGCAAGACGGTCAGCCGCTGTATAAGCTAGCGCGGCAAGGCAAGACGGTAGAACGTAAGGCGCGCGCCATTACGATCTATTCGATCGCATTGACAGATGTTGATGCTGCCGCAAACGAGATCGAGATCGAAGTCGATTGTAGCAAGGGGACTTACATAAGGACCATTGCCGACGATTTGGGGCAGATTCTTGGCTGCGGAGGGCATATAATCGCGCTCCGGCGACTTCGTGCCGGCGTCTTCTCTATCGAAGACAGTGTCACGCTCGAAGCGCTCGAGGCTAAAAAAGAGGCAGGGGGGTTCGACGCGATAGATGCGCACCTCATGCCAATGGACAAAGCGATAGACGATTTACCTGCCGTGCAGCTGCCGAGTTACACGGCGCGGTTTCTAAAGCATGGCCAGCCAGTTCAGGTTAGCCAAGCGCCAGCCGACGGGCTTGTGCGGCTTTACGAAGAAGGCGAGTTTATCGGTATTGGCTGCATAGACGATGACGGGAATGTCGCACCCAAGCGACTGGTGGTTGCATCGCCTGGCGCGTAACGAGTATTTAAAAATTCAGAGCGAGCGCTCAACTAGGCAGTAAAGAGCGACGCTCGGATAAGTGCATAAAGCACTCAGGGAAGACCTCAGCTAACTATTAATATGCATGGTTAGTCTGATTGAAAAGGATGTCGGCTACTAACAATTAATCGCATATTTATGGAGTAAGAAAATGGCTTTATCAGCTGAAGTAAAAGCAGGAATCATCAAGGACTATGCACAGGGCGAGGGCGACACTGGTTCACCCGAAGTTCAAGTTGCGCTACTGACAGCAAACATTAATGAGCTGCAGGGACACTTTAAAGAGCATATCCACGATCACCATTCGCGTCGCGGTCTCATTCGGATGGTTAACAGCCGTCGTAAGCTGCTTGACTACCTCAAGCGCAAGAGCGTCGATCGCTATTCCTCTCTGATCAAGCGTCTAGGCCTGCGTCGCTAATCAGCGTCGCGTGCTCGTAACGCAAATCAATTAACCGGATTAACTAGCGCATGGCCTGATGAGTTGGCCTGCGTTTTTTAAAGAAAATAGGAAAAAGTATGTTTAATCCAGTCGTTAAAACATTCCAGTACGGTAATCAAACCGTCACGCTGGAAACAGGAAAAGTCGCACGCCAAGCTACAGGCTCGGTCGTCGTGACAATGGGTAATAGCCAAGTGCTCGCGACCGTTGTTGGCCGCAAAAAGGCAAACCCTGGCGCGGATTTCTTTCCGCTCACAGTTAACTATCAAGAAAAGACCTACGCAGTAGGCAAAATCCCTGGCGGCTTTTTCAAGCGCGAAGGCCGTCCGACTGAGAAAGAGACGCTCACATCGCGCCTCATCGACCGTCCGATTCGTCCATTATTCCCTAAGGGTTTCATGAACGAAGTGCAGGTTGTCTGTACCGTTATCTCAGCCGACAAAAACGAAGACGCAGATATCGCAGCGCTCATTGGTGCATCTGCGGCACTCTCTATTTCGGGTATTCCTTTCGCTGAGCCTATCGGCGCGGCGCGCGTTGGTTACGACGCAGAAAAAGGCTATATGCTGAACCCAACTAACAGCGAGCTCCAATCGTCGCTACTCGACATGGTTGTTGCCGGCACAGAATCTGCGGTACTTATGGTTGAGTCTGAGGCGAAAGAGCTCAGCGAAGACGAGATGCTTGGTGCCGTGTTGTTTGCACATCAAGAAATGCAGGCCGTTGTTACCGCTATCGAAGAGCTCAAGGCCGAAACTGGCAAGCCTTCATGGGAGTGGGTTGCCGCTGAAGAAAATGCTGCGCTTAAAGCGGCGCTCGCTGAAAAGTTTGAAGCTGCTGTTATCGAAGCCTATCAGGTGTCCGACAAGATGGCGCGTTACGATCGCATTGGTGCGATTCAAACCGAAGCAGTCGAAGCACTAGCCGACGAAGAAGCAGGCGTATCTGCTGCCGACGTGAAAGCGGCGTTTGGTAAGCTCGAGAAGAGCACCGTGCGTAATCGTATCCTCGACGGTGCGCCTCGCATCGACGGTCGTGACACGAAGACTGTCCGCGCGATCGAAGTAGAAACTGGCCTGCTGCCTCGCGCACACGGCTCGGCGCTCTTCACACGTGGCGAGACTCAGGCAATTGTTGTCACTACGCTTGGCGCGCTGCGCGATTCGCAAATCATCGAAGACCTCGGTGGTTCGCGCAAAGACCCGTTCATGTTGCATTACAACTTCCCTCCGTACTCGGTTGGCGAAACAGGCTTTATGAGTGGCCCTAAGCGCCGCGAAATTGGCCACGGCCGCCTCGCGCGTCGCGGCATCGCAGCGGTTATGCCACGCGAAGAAGACTTCCCTTACGCGATCCGCGTGGTGTCTGAGATCACCGAGTCAAACGGCTCGAGCTCAATGGCGTCAGTGTGCGGTAGCAGCCTTGCGATGATGGATGCGGGTGTGCCTCTTAAAGCACCTGTTGCCGGTATCGCTATGGGTTTGATCAAAGAAGGCGAGCGCTTTGCGGTACTTACTGACATCCTCGGCGACGAAGATCACCTCGGCGACATGGACTTTAAAGTAGCCGGTACAGCCGAAGGCGTTACTGCGCTGCAGATGGATATTAAAATCCAAGGCATCACCGAAGAGATCATGGAGATTGCGCTCGAGCAGGCTAACACTGCGCGTAATCACATCCTCGTTGAGATGAATAAAGTGCTCGCGAAGTCACGCGACAGCGTCTCTGAGAATGCGCCTTCGATGGCCATGCTCAAAATCGATCCAGACAAGATCCGCGACGTTATCGGTAAGGGTGGCGCGGTTATTCGCGGCATCACCGAGCAGACTGGCGCCACGGTTGATATCGATGACGACGGTAACGTGCGCATCTACGGCGAAGACGCCTCTTCACGCGACGCAGCAATCGACATGGTTAACGCCATTACTGCCGAAGCAGAAGTGGGTCGAATTTACCGCGGTAAAGTGGCGCGTATCGTAGACTTCGGAGCATTCGTCACAATCTTGCCTGGTAAAGACGGACTCGTGCATATCTCACAGATTTCTGATGAGCGTGTCGAGAGCGTTGAGGAATATCTAACCGAAGGCCAAGAAATTCTCGTTAAGTGTTTAGACCTCGATGCGCGTGGCCGCATCAAGCTCAGCATGAAAGAGATTTCTGACGAAGAGAAGCAAGAGATGGATGCAGCAGACGCTGCTGAGTAAGTTATAGCTTTAGCCGGCGCGCGAAAATTAACAGATCGGAAGAGCGTCGTGTAGGGAAAGAGTGTAGATCTCGGTGGTCG
>OJDT01000034.1_pt1 | contig 11017 bp, 2 predicted proteins | sample 1592901 | NCBI WGS metagenome assembly OJDT01 (sample SAMN05420117, study PRJEB24817) | seawater metagenome | isolation source: Sea water | place: Canada:Atlantic | collected 2013-11 | reverse complement strand
TACGAGATATCTTGCGTGACTGGAGTTCAGACGTGTGCTCTTCCGATCTCGAGCCAATACCTCCGGAGCTGAACCCCCCTCCCCAGGAGGACCCCCTCCCCATTGATGCCTTCCCTCCCCCAACCAAGCCTGCTGACACCCAACGGTGGGTGGCCGGGGAGGACTTTTCCGCTCCCCCGTCAATAGCCATGTCTGAGGAGGACTTGGCAGGACCACCGCCCTATGACTCTGCATCCGCTGTTAATGAGCCCCCCGTGGTCCCCGTCACCTACAAGCCCCTGACGAAGAAGGGGTTGAGCACCCTGGGCAGGGGGACCCGGGTGGAGAGAGCCAGGATGGAGGAGAGAAACACCCAGCAGGAGATCAGGCAGGGGGCCCGCCAGCGCTCAAGGACCGTGAGCCGTCTCGCCGCCCCCCGCCCCCTCAACCAAAAACCCCTCAGTGCCGAGATGCTGCGAGACCGTTCCCCCCGGAGGGTGACAGAGGGAGGGGTGGGGGCAGAGAGAAGCCAACGGAGGGCAGAGCTCAGAGAAGGCAGTAGTGTGGCGCGGACCGCCCGCTACCTGACGGACACTCAGCCTCCCAAGCAGGCAGAGACTCCCAAGGCGCCTAGTCAAGGTCAGGGAAACCCCCCAGACAACCGTGCCGGCCCGGGAGCAGAAGCACCGTACCGGCCCGCCAGTCCCCACTGCTCACGGCGCCAGGCCCAGGCAAGATTGAAGCACCGGCCGGCGCCATACACTCCGCCTGTCAAACGGGTGGCGCCACCCCCTCCTCCGCCCAGCCCTACAGAGGAGGCGCCAGTAGAAGCAGGCCGGAGAAACCCGTCCAGAGTGGCCAAACAAGAGGCCCTGGACATGTTCCGGGCTCAAGCAGGAAACTTTTCCTCGGACTCCGACCACAAACCTCCGGCCCCCCGCCCCCGGAGGCGCCGGGGAGGCAGGTCTCGCAGCGAAAAGAGAGACCGAGCAGAAACTGAGAGGGTCAGCGCCGATCACCTCTCCCCCCCTGAGAAAAGAAGGACAGTAACCCCAGAGACAACGGAGAAGGAGCCCAAGGAGTACCAACCTTCCGCCCCGCAGCTGTCAGAGGCGGAGGAGGAAGACGGCGAGTGGGTGCCCATCGAAGCGGCGGAGACAGAGAGCCCAGCATCCGCCTCCTGCCCCTCGGAATCAGGTCATGTCGCGGGAGTTGGGGGGAGGGGGGAATCTCCCCTTTCAACGATTAAGCTCACAAAGAAAAGGGGGCACAATTCAGCCCTCTTTGCCAATGCAAGAAAAAAGGACAGAGTGTCCCGCAATTTGTGCCCCATTTTCTTTAGGGCATCTGCGGCAACCACCATTGTGCCCAAGTTGCACAGAGGGGGGCAATGGATTCCAGTGGAAGTGTATGAAGGGGGGGGGAGGCTCATTGACACCCAAACTGCCCTCTCGGCCTTAGTGGTCCAAACAGACCTCAATTTGGGATGGATCAAAAAGGGGCTGAGGATTGGGAAATTCTCGTCCTATCGACGGGAAACCCAATCAGCGGCCATTTTTGTACAGGTTTTATCTGATGCTCTAATGTTGCAGGTCCCGGCGGGAACCAGGTTGGGCGCGCTGAACCTCACCCAGCGGATCCACCTGGCCAGGGCCGTGACCGGCGACCTCGAGGATCCACCTCCTTCACATCAAGGAGCCTCCTGTTCTTCTCAATGCTAGCCCTTGCCAACCCCGCCCTGGGGTCCCAGCCCACCATCTCTGGGTGGGACTGCTCCAACCCCACGAACCTCAAGGTGTACGATTCTTCGGATCGGTGCACCCCAGAAGCTGTGGCCCCAGTGCCCAAAGTCAAGGCCTGGGTGGTGCAACACACCCCCATCACCGAGATCTCGGGGTACCGGTGCACCATCACCAGGAAGGAGACGGCATTCATCTGCGGACTCTGGTCCTACGAGAAGGCCCTCAGGAGCTCGGGGGGGCAGGAGCCCTTCACCCTCACCGGGCCCCAATGTGAAGTTTTGGTCCGCACCAAGAACTGGAGAGCGGATACAAATGGGAAGACGACCCTCTTCCCCGTCGTCGTCCCGGGCTACACCAGCGTCAATGTGGCGGAGTTAGGGTGGTCTGGCTTAGTCGGGGGCGATACCGCCTGTCAAGGGCGGTCGACAGTAATCAACGGGGTGCCTGTGGACCGTGTTGTGGAGTACGCCGTGTACGGCATCACCATCACCGAGGAGGCCCTGAAGGTGGAGCAGGACTCGATGCTGGCTATGACCTCGAGAGAAACCCTCCGCTGCCCCTCGACTCGAGGCCAATGCGGCGGGGCCCTACACTCCTACACTTGGCCCACGGGGACCGCCCACCGGTGCCCCTACTCCCTGGTCAAGTCCATCAACGGCGTCCTGCAGGACAGTGTCTTCTACTCGGAGTCCTCAGCCCTGGTGCTGCAAGTCCTCCCTCAACTCCCGCCGGACGGACAGTGCCCAGGGCTCCAGCTCCACCCCACGCAGTTGGAGAGAATCTTCATCTCCGATGCACAACCCCAACTGCCCACCGTGACGGCTGAAGACGTGAGCATCAGTATCATGTTGGAGAGCATCGCCGCCTTCATCAAGGACGCCGTGCAGGTCTCTCACCAGGAAGTGCAGCTGGCCCTCCAGCGGACCTCCTGCCTCAACCTTCGAGACATACCCATGGATTTGGGCACCGCCCGGATCAGGGACAGACCGGGGCTCAACCTGTTTGGGCTTGGGCGGGCAGATTCCTACTACGAGTTTGAATGTCGTCCTGTCATGCTGAAGCTGAGAGAGGCCCCCAATTGTTACTTGGGGGCCATCCCTGTGGTCCACGACACTTTGCCCTTCGTCCACGACAGGACCCGGATATTGCAAGCCACGGGGACCGTAACTCCATGTCTGGAGTATTTCCCGGTACGGGTGAGGGGGACCCAGGGGTACTGGAGATTGCTCCCCGAGATAATGGAGGACCGCCCTCCCCGCACTAGGGGACCCGGCTACGTCCCCCTCCCCCACCACCACGCCGATAAGATCAGTGGCTTGTACACGGGGGTGGAGCTCCAAGATTGGAACCACCTTCAAGGATTCCCGAGGTTTAGTGAGGCCCTGCAGGGAGATCTGGCCCAGGGAGGGTGCAACAACTACAAGGGGTGCCCCCTCACCGCAGTCCCCGGGGGTTCCGCCTTCAACTTTGGCAAGCTTGAGGAAGGAGCACTGGCGGCCATCACCCCAGCCTGGATGACGACATTGTTAAAGGTCTACAAAGAGATGGCCTCTGTTGGGGGGATCGTAGCCTGGGTGCTGGCTGGGATCTTGATCTACCAGAGGGTCCGCCAGGCGAAGAAAGGCTCAGGGACCACCACCACGAATGTTGTGGTCTCTTCCCTCCCTCCTGCAACTGCACCCCTGCCCCCTCCCCCGCCTTCTTTCGCACTCGTCCCTGCTCCACCCCGCCGGTCAGCCACCTACCATGAAGGCGTCGAACTCGCGCCCTTGCTTCCCCACGATGGCGGCCTGCAGGCGCAGCAACTGGTTCATCTGCCAAACGCCTGCAGCCCGCAAGGGGGATGTAAAGGGGAAATGGGCTGCAAGGGCGTAATCAGCCAGGGACAAGAGATGGCTCTCCGCCGCTATTTTCGCCCCGACGCAGCGTTACTGTAAACGCCCCCTCCCTCCCTCCTCCCCATCATCCAGACCTCCTGGGGAGTCGACGGTTTGGGTTTATTGGGGTGGGAAGGGGGAGGGGCTCAGCCCCCCTCCCCCTGGAAGGGGGAGGTCGACAATGGGTCCAGGAGATATCGCATCTGTGTGAAAGGAAATCCAAAAATAGACAATGATAAGGGATCTGGGATTACCAGACCACAACGGACAAACGATGGTGTTATTTGCGGCTGAGGCCCCAAAAGGGTTTTGGGGCAAGGACCTGGGGATTGGGGCAACAGAGGGGTAGTTCCCCATCAGACAGACGAGGTCTCACACCTAGCTCCTCTTGGCAAAGAGAGTTAGACTCAGAATCCACACTAGTAGTGACCATTTGACTTTGGCGTGCCGGTAGAGGATCAGTGAGACGACGCACGCTCTGCAAACTCAGTTTGAGTTTTATTCATTGGAACATTATTAATAGTTTGTATAGTTTTTTCCTCTGAAGAAAAAGGGAACCTTTTTACTTCATGTTAAATGCCATGTGTTATTCATTTAGTTGTAATTAAATTAATGCGATACATTCGGGTTAATCTACTTGGGAGAGAAGACTTCTTAGTGGTCGGAACGCATAAAAGAGAGGTTTGTCTAAAGCAGTAGGGTTCATTCGCACATTTTGATGATTTTAGGGAAGCCATCAAAAAGAATTTGAGCAGCTCTTTAGAAGCATAACTTTTCATTTCGGTCAGTAAAAGCAAATGACAATAATTTTTTTTTATTTTTGCTCAAATTCTTCATGGTGGCAGCAGGGGGGAATCCACAGAAAAAACCATAAAAGGCCTTGGATAAAAAACCCCCACCCTCCGAAAGCACATTTTTATGGAAGCGACCGACCACTAAGCCCATGCAACGGGCAGAAGTATCTAACCAAGGGCGGGGGCCTAAACCCCCTCCCCCCCCCTTCCCCCAACCCACTACAGGTGAAACTATACAAACTGTTAACTAAGTCCACACCTGTTGAACAATAGTGAGACCGACAATATGGCAGATGCATGGAAGTCCATGTATACCGACCCAACTATACGCCAGCTGGAGAACCTACCACCAGATGGGGAGATCACCGCCGAGCTAAAGGCGAAGTACTCCACCCTCTTCACCCGCAAGGTGGAGGATGTCAGGCTCGCCGGCCTGAACCTCGCCGCCGGGGACTTGGTGAGGGACCAAGAGACCGAGAGGATAGCCAACTTAGCCACCCCAGCGTATTGGGCCCAATGCGGGGTCCACCCAGTGGACCTGGAGGACTGTGCGCCGGGAAAGCACGCCCTCCAACGCCTCCTCTACCAGGCCGTCCTCGACTTCAAGGTGAAGCACCCAAAGCTGGGGGTGATCGACACCCCCACCGTCAGCGCGTACGTCAGGGCAGTGCTTGAGGAACTAGGGAGGCTCGGGTACGAAATCGAAAGCTTGGGAGCCAGCTACTTCGTGTGGTCAACACTGGACGAGCTCACCAAGCGGCGCCTAACTGCCGTGCACTGGACCGCTCGGGCCAAGGCGAGGGAGCCGGGTGGCACCTGCTCAACTCTGTTGAAGTGGGTGCACACCTGGTACGAAGTCCAATCCCCACAGCACATCGCCAGGGCCCAACTCTACAGCGGAAAGTTCCCCCAGTTCCGGCATGAAACCCTGGCCCATTTCGTCGGCAGGATTGAGGTATGTGGACAGGACGCCTTTGGACTGGACCGCACCACCTGGTCCATCGACGACCGGCGCATGGTGGCGGACCTGATCAAGTCCAACGTGGCCTCCGACGAGATGAGGCGGTTCTTGAACCCTATCGTGTTGGAGAGCCCGGATGAGTTTGTGATCCGAGACCACATCACCAGCGCAGAGAGAACCATCCACCACGAGGCGGGGAAGACCATACCCTACTACCTGGCCCAGGCCCCGGTGGAGGCCAGGCCCGCCGCCAAACCCCCGGCGCTCAACTCGCAGACCAACTTCTCGGGGAGGACCAGGGGAAGCCCCATGGAGGTGGACAACGTCCAGGAGCTGGGGGTCCAGGGGATTTATGGCGTGGACCAGGACGGACGCTGTTGGAATTGCCAGTCCACCGCCCCCCATGAAACTTCCCCGTGTGACCGGCCAGTGGCCTGCTTCCGGTGCCTACAACCAGGCCACAGGGTGGCAGAGTGCTCCAACCCTAAGCACAAGGATGCTAGGGACGGCTTCAAGCGCTGGAAACCTGCGGGAGGACCCAAGCGGGGGGGACCAGCGGGAGGTCAACGAGGAGCCAGAGGGGTCAGCCTGCCCACTCAGAAGCAGGCTCGGGTAAATGCTTTGCAACAACAGGGGCGGCCACAACAGCCCCCCCTCCCCCCGAGCAACCGAGGACACTGGGAGGACGAGGACGGGATCAACGCACTCAGCCAGGTCACCGAGGGCATCCACCTGGTGGAGAAGAAGGGGGAGGACCAGAACTACCTCCCGATCACCCTCACCGCCAAGGGTAAGAAGAAGCCTTTGTTTGTTGGGTACCCCGGATTGTATGACACGGGCCAAACCACACAATGGCCAGTAGTCATGTCAAAAGATTTCTTTGTAAGCCGTGGGGGGAAGTTAAACCATTTAACCCCCACACCCGGAGTAAGGATCCAGGGGGCAAATGGTTCCCCCATGGGGCCGTTGGGGGAATTTCTCGCCCGTATCTCAATACCTGGGTTACCCAACCTGCCACCTGGCGACATGAAAGTTTTGATCCTCGAAGACCTACAACATGATTTCATGTTGGGGAGAAAGTTTTTGGCCCAACTGGTGCCCAAGGGGAAATCCTTGGGCATCAGGTTTTCACAGGGAAATAAAACTGAATGCACATTTGTAAACAGTTTCATTTCCTTGTGGACCCTAAGGGAAAGAAATGAATTTGTTAAGTGTGTCAATGGTGCCTCCCCCCGCTTGGGCAAGAGAAGGGGGGTGGGGCGAGGGGTTGGGGCGGTGTATTCCTATTCCAGGCAAATGAAAGGGAAAGTGCAGCAGCCGGCGCCACCAAGTGCAGCCGCCGGCGCCTCATCAACTCCGAGCACCGGCCCCTCCACCCCCGGCGCCCGTGACGTCATCAGCCAAGGAGTTCCGGTATATCCCCCCCCCCCTCCCAGGGGCGCCCAGAGAACAGGTAATAAGGGGGATCCGAAACTCATTCAGGCTAGGGGGATAATGCACCCCAAACCAAGGTCACATGGGTCAGGACAGAGAAGGGGGAAGACAACTAAGGTAACCAAAGACATTCCGACTAATGCAGAGATGCTCAGCTCATTAGATGGGGATGCTCCAGGTACCGCCCTGCTCCGTCTGACGGAGGGAATTCGGATAGCCCCCCACACTACCCAAAAAATCAAGGTATACTATCCCGACCCGACACATGCTGGTGGATCCGTCAATTACAGGATTGAGGCTGCCCAGCCCTGGGGAAGCAAGGTAGATGACAGCCTGCCCGTGGAATGTCGGGTCATGCCTGGCGTGTCGGCAACCCGCCAGGGGCAACAAGGTAGGGGAGGTGCATTATCCATCCTAGCCATTAATAACACTAACTGTACCATGCACTGGGAGAAGGGGAGGTGCGTGGCCAGGGGGGTGCCCATCCTGGTTAGTGACAAGAAGTTCTATCACCCCCCGCCTCCTGGGCAGGGGGTGGGGGGGGTGACGGACAAGGGACAGAGAGAGAGAAAACCCTCCCCCCCCGTGGTCCCCCCCGGGGTGCCCCTGTCCCCGATTGGGCAGGAAATGGTAGACAAGCTCCGGATCAACGATCTGGAGTGGCTACAGGGTGACCCAGAAATGATAGACCAAGTGACAAGGTTGGTGGACAGATACAAGGGGATGTTCACCACGGACACCAAGAGGTTGGGCAGGACTGACTGGGTGGAGGATTTCGTAATTAAAACCATTCCAGGGACAGTGCCCGTGAAGCAACGAACCAGACCCCTGACTCCCAAGCAGAAGGAAGAGTTAAAAATTACTTTAGATAACTGGCAACTGGACGGAGTGGTGCAGCCTAGCGAGTCACCGTGGGCCAGCCCCTTGTGCCCGGTGACGAAGAAGGATGGCACCACTAGGTGGACCATAGATTATAGAGTCCTTAATAAATCCACTATTGCAGATGCCTTCCCCACCCCCAACATTTCTCAGGTCCTAGAGGGTTTGGCTGGGTCCAAAGTGTTCAGTTGCCTCGATGCCAGCCAGGCCTACCACCACCTGAGTGTGCACCCTGCCTGTACCGAGATGACAGCTTTTATTTGCGCTTTTGGCCTTTTTGAGTTTCTCAGGATGCCTTTCGGACTGAAGAACGCAGGAGCTAATTATTGCAGGTTGGTCCAGGCCGTGGTTGACGACCTCAAGGACCCGGGCGTGGCCGCCTACCTCGACGACATCCTGCTCCACACTAAATCCGTTAAGGAACACCTTGAACTCCTGGAGAAAGTGTTTGAGGCGCATTTTCAGGCAGGGATCATGATCAACCCGAAGAAAACTATATTGTTTGCCAAGGCAGTGGATTACCTTGGGTACAGAGTGACCGGAGACGGGCTCACACTCACTGACAAATTTATTACAGATATCAGGGAGTGGGCCCAACCTTCCGGCCCCAAGGAGCTGGCGACGGCCTTGGGTTTCTTCGGGTACTATAGGGAATTTCTCCCCCAGTTTTCCAGGTTGACCGCTGACATGAATGGCATGAAGGCAAAACGGAAGTGGGAGGTTGGAGATTGGGATTCGAAGTTGGCTAACCAATTTCAGGAGCTGAAGGATCTGTTCTGCTTGGAGGGTGGCCCCTGCCGCGCATTCCCCATGGCCATAGGTGACCCGGGAGCGGGCGAGTTTACTCTCACCACCGATTTTTCTAAGGAAGCCATGAGCGGAGTGCTGCACCAAGTGCAACATGGTATTGAAAGGTTTATAGGAGCAAAGGGGAGGAAGTGCCGAGGCTATGAACGCAACTACCATAGTTCCAAGGGGGAACTGGCTGCTCTACATTATTCCTTGTTTAAGTTTGAGCACTTTTTGAAGCAGGGGCCCTTCACTCTCTGGACCGACAACATGACCGTGGTGCACTGGGAGACCATGAAGGAGCCAGGAGGGTGTGTAAAAAGGTGGTTGGAGGACTTTTCGTATTTTCAGTTTACCCCTCGGCACAGGCCCGGGAAAGAGCTAATTAATGCGGATTGCCTTTCCAGGAACAAGAACCTCCCCTCGCCAGCAGGATCAGAGCTGAGCAACGGAAAAAATTACGATCCTAGGTACCCTCTGCCACCCCCTTTTCGCCTCAAACCAGAGGATTACGGCATGTCGGAAGGAGGCCTGAATGCTGTACAGGGGAACCCCAGCTTAACTAATCTATCCCTAGGAACAGGGCTAGGGAAAGGAGGGTCAACGGTGTCGCTGGCGAGCCCATCTGACATCTCAGTGGAATGCCTGGAGGCCAGGGGGGATCAGGGGCACTCTGAGCGCTCAGGGGGGCCCTGCGATAATCCCAATTGTTGGTTATGTAGGTGCATGGAACGGACGAGCCAAGGAGGAGCCGGCTGCAATGCTTGCATCTCGTGTAATCCTTTTATTGTTCCAGATTGCGGTCCGGGTGCCCGGTGTTCGGCGTGCTCGGTCAGGCAGGCAGTGTATGGATTGGGGGAAGTCAATTTTGCTGCTCCCCCCCCCCTTGGAGGCCCGGAAAATTCCCTTTTGGTGGGGGGTGCCCCCCCACTCTCCCGTCCCCCTTTGACTGAGGGGGGGGAGGGGGCTGCACAGCTTGGGGTGATCAACAGACTGGGGTTGAGCGAAGCCCAGGGACAGGACATGGTTTTGAATGTGGTGTTTGGGTGGTTTGCCCAGGGGTTAAATGCCATTTATTCCCCTCCCCCACCCCCCCCCGAAGATGCTGATGCCGAGATCTTGTGGTTTCTCCACAGGTACAAGGATCTGAGACTGAACCCGCTGAGCCGGGAGCACCCCCTGGTGATGATATTGTCTTATGAGCCTGAAGGTAAACCCATCAGGTGGGTCGTCCCAGCCAGCCAGAGGGACAACACCATCCAGCTGGCCCACACCAGGGGACATTGGGGGATCACAAAAACGGTAAAGGCTATTGAGGGCAGGTTCGTTTGGCCAGGATGGAGAGCAGAGGTAAGCACCTACATCCATCGCTGCGTGGTCTGCCTCCAAAGACAAAAGGTAAACTTGAAGGATTGTGTGCATGTCCCCAGAGTGTCCCACCGCCAGGGAGAGGTAGTATACATGGACCTGGTGGGCCCCATCAGCCCCTCCATCTCCAAGTACCGGTACATCCTCACCCTAATGGACGGGTTCTCCAGGTACGTGAAGACAGTGCCCCTGCGCACGAAGACAGCCCGAGAGGTGGCCGAGGCAGTACTCTCAGGTTGGATCAAAGGCCCAGGGGGGATACCCGAGAGGTTCCAGGGGGACAGAGGCACGGAGTTCACGGCCATGATTGCACAGGCAATGTACAGTAAGTTAGGAGTCCACTTCCAGTTTGGCCACTCTGACAACCACCAAAGCAACCCCCTGGAGCGGTTTCATCGGACATTGTGGTCCCTGATCCGGAACCTCAGGGCAGAGGGTGAGGACGACTGGGTGAGTGCGGTGGAAACCGCGGCGTGGTTGTACAACCAGTCCCGCCACAGCAGTACTGGTTTTACTCCAAACAAACTATTTTTAGGCAGAGAAAACTGCCTGCCCACAGACCTCTTCCAGGGTGCCCCTGCCCCGGGACCCGAGGATGGACCTCCGGACCGCATAGTGGCCAAGCTGGAGTGGGAGGCGGCCATGGTCCAGAAGGCGGCGCAGGACAACGCGGCCCTCGCCGTGATGAGAAACACGGCCTACTACACCAACCTGGCCAGGGCCATCGGACCAGGTGACCTCGTTTTTTGTTGGTCTGAGTCAGTATCAAGGGGGGCGGACCCAATCAACAATCGAAAGCTGAAGCTAAAGTGGTCCGGTCCGTACGTCTTTGTCCGTCATGTAAACTCAGTCATGGTGGAGGTGGGGCAAATTGTGTCTAAGAAAGGGGGATGGAAGAACCAGTGTTTTACTGTCCATATCACTAAAGTCAGGCTTTACAAACGGGAGGGGGAAAAGGGGCCCATCAGGGACCCCAAAGACCTCCCCGCCTTTGTCCCAGAAGATATGGAGGATTTGGTAAAACACGCAGATAGTATCATATCTTTTAGGTCCGGTCCGTCACACCTGCCCAGGGGAGCAGGAGAAGAGGACCAAGCACTACCAAGGGGCGTCGAGGGAGGACCCCCCCGTGCCCCAATGCCTGCGGCCCCCAACCCCGCTCCCCTCTCAGATCGGAAGAGCGTCGTGTAGGGA
>OJDT01000030.1_pt1 | contig 11767 bp, 1 predicted proteins | sample 1592901 | NCBI WGS metagenome assembly OJDT01 (sample SAMN05420117, study PRJEB24817) | seawater metagenome | isolation source: Sea water | place: Canada:Atlantic | collected 2013-11 | reverse complement strand
TATTGCTTGATTCACTTCTACAAGAGAAAAATGTGGAGAATACAATAAAGAAAAAAAATGTCCACCTCAGAAGATGTTAAAGATTTTGAGAAGGGCCGGATTCGAGCCCTTCAAGAAGAGCGTCTGCACATTCAAAAGAAAACCTTCACAAAATGGATGAATTCCTTCCTACAGAAAGCACGGATGGAGGTGGAGGATCTGTTCACGGACCTGGGAGATGGCCGGAAGCTGCTGAAGCTGCTGGAGATCATCTCCGGGGAGAAGCTGGGGAAGCCGAACAGCGGCAAGATGCGCGTACACAGGATAGAGAACGTGAACAAGAGCTTAGCTTTTCTCCACACAAAGGTCCGACTGGAGAACATAGGTGCCGAGGACATAGTGGACGGGAACCCGCGGATGATCCTCGGGCTCATCTGGACGATCATCCTCAGATTCCAGATTCAGGAGATCGAGATCAACGTTGACGAGGACGACGAGCGCGCCGGCGGCGTCAAGAAGAGCGCCAAGGACGCGCTTCTGCTTTGGTGCCAGCGGCGGACACAGGGGTACCCCCACGTCGAGATAAACAACTTCACATCATCCTGGTCCTCTGGTATGGGCTTCAACGCCCTGATCCACCACCACCGCCCCGACCTCATCAACTTCGAGTCCCTCCGGCCCGACGACAGCCTCAACAACCTCAGGAACGCTTTCGACGTGGCCGAGAAGCATCTTGGAATCCCGCGTCTTCTTGACCCAGAGGACGTCGACGTCGCTCGCCCAGACGAGAAGTCGGTGATCACCTACGTGGCCTCCTACTACCACACCTTCTCGAAGATGAAGGCGGGCGCCACCGGCGTCAAGAGGATCGGGAATATCATCTCCAAGATCAAGGCTATCGATGGCCAGCAGGGCCACTTTGAGACCTACAGCACCCAGCTGCTAGTCTGGATCCGGCAGACGACGGTCCAGATCAAGGAGCGGGACTTCCCCAACTCCCTGGACGGGATCCAGGCCGTCTTCAAGCGGTTCAAGGACTACCGGATGGTGGAGAAGCCGCCCAAGTACCAGGAGAAGGTCGAGGTTGAGGCCACATACTTCGACATCCAGATCAAACTTCAGCAACTCCGCCAGCCGGCATACGTTGCCCCGGAGGGTCAGCGTCCCCATGATATAGAGCAGGCGTGGCAGGAGCTGGAGAAGCAGGAGTACCTGCGTGAGGTGGCGCTGAAGGAGGAACTCCTGCGCCAGGAGCGCCTGGAGCAGCTCGCCTACAAGTTCGAGAGGAAGTCGGTGCTCAGGGAAGGCTACCTCAACGAGATGATTCAGGTGTTGTCTGACCCGCGGTACGGCTCTAACCTGAACCAGGTGCTGGCCAGCGTCAAGAAGCACGAGGCTATCTCCGCCGACATCATGGCCCGCCAGGACAGGTTCCTCGACCTCAGGGCCATGGCGGAGCAGCTCGAGGGAGAGAATTATCACGCCAAGGACAAGGTGCTGGAGCGTGAGCGCGCCATCATGACCAGGTGGCAGGAGCTGCTGGACCTGCTCAAACTCCACAAGGAGAAGCTGGAGCGCTCCTCCTCCATCATCAACCTTCAGATGGAGATCGACACCTTGATCCTCACTATCAAGCACCTGCAGAGCGAGATGAGCTCGGCCGGCGGCGCCCTGCACCTCCTTGACGTACAGGAGAAGTTGCAGAAGTTCCACATCCAGGAATCACAGGTGAACGCCATGTCTGACACGATCAAGAAGGTGGAGAAGCAGAGCCGCGGGCTGGACAAGAGCGCCGCCCTGCAGACCCTGGTCCAGCCCATCCAGACCAAGCTGGAGACCCTTGAGACCCTCTTCGCAGAGCTCCTGGAGATGTGCAGGGCCCGTCAGGTGTACCTGGAGGACTGCCAGTCGTTCTACCAGCTGGTGCAGGACCTGGAGGAGGAGGGCCAGTGGGTCACCGAGAAGCTCAACATCTGCACCGCCAGCATACAGGCCAAGGATCTGCGCGCACTGACCTCCCTTCAGCAGAAACACAAGGCGCTCGTGGACGAGATGACGCGCAGACACACCAGGTTTCTGACTGGACCGCTATCGAGTGCGGACGAGATGATAGCTGCAGGTCATCCAGAAGCTGCCCAGCTCAAGGAGAGCTGTGCTGCCGTGCAGGAGAAGTGGAAAGCACTACAGGCGGAAGCTGACAAGCGGAGGAAGACCCTTGACTCGAGCACGGAGGCCTTCCAGTTCTTCTCCGACTGCAACGAAACTGACAGTGTCATCAAGGAATGCATGACCATCGCAAAATCGAAGGATTTCGGTCAAGACAAACTGACGGCACTCTCACTTCTGCAGAGGCATCGGCAACTACATGATAAAATCCAGAGTATCGCTGTTGACGTGACGAGGGTGGAGGAGAACGGGAACAAGCTGAAGAACTCCCAGATCAGCCAGGAGGCACTCTACCTCTCGGCAGACCCTTCAAAGCACGAGGAGAGCGAGAAGCTGGTGTCCGTGGAGGTGTGGGAGGACGAGCCATTCGAGCGGACTGAGATCCAGAAGGTCATCGAGGACAGGAAGGTTCCGCAGGTGAAGGCATTGTACCCCTACACGGGGCACGGGATCGAGGTGAAGAAGGGGGAGACCATGTTCCTGCTGGACAAGACCAACGCGGACTGGTGGAACATTAGACGAGCCAACGGCGTGAACGGGTTTGTCCCCGCCAACTACGTGAAGGAGATCGAGCACAAGCTGGTCAGCGTAGAGGTAAGAAGCCCGTCGTCGTCAAAGATGTCAGGAAGGTTAAGAAGACCCAGTACGTAAAGCAGCGAGCCCAGACCAACAATCAGAAATCAGGGAAGGAGATCATCAATGAACGGCAGACAGGGATCCAGGAGGGATACTCCCTCCTGCAGAAACTCAGCAAGGAGCGCCAGTTGGTTCTCCAGAACTCGCTGCACCTGTTTGACTACTATGGAGAGTGTGAGGACTTCAGTAAATGGGTGAGGGAGAAGATGAAGCTCATCTCTGTGGAGGAAAAGGATGTCTCCAAGGCCACCAAGACCTTCGAGAAGTTCCTCACTGACTTCTCTTCTAACAAACAGAGGCTTGCTGGGATAGACTCCTCTGCGGCGGAGCTGGAACTCATCTTCCCAGACCTCAAGAAGGACATCACCACAAAACAGAAGGAAACACACAGGCTGTATGACTCGTTGGTGCGGATGAAGGGGAGCGTGGAGAAGAACCTGGAGGGGTCGGCCTCCGTCATTTTCTTCCAGAAGTCCTGCGAGGACGTCAAGGACTGGATCACCGAGAAGTCCGAGAAGCTCGAGATGGACGACCTGGCCAAGGATCTCACAACAGTCAAGGCCCTACAGCGGAAGCACAAGGGGCTGGAGCGTGAGCTGGCCCCGATCAAGGACAAGGTGGGACAGGTCTCCCAGCTGGGGCGCGACGTCCTGGTCTCCTTCCCGGACGAGGCCAACAACATCGAGGAGAGGATTGCCGACGTCCAGGCCAAGTGGGAGATGCTAGAAAGCAGAGCTGCTGAGCGTTCCCGTCGATTGGAAGACGCCGTAGGCCTTCAACTCTTCAACAATGGAGTACAGGGTTTGCTTGGGTGGGTGGAGGAGACGAAGAGCAACCTGAACACCAACGACGCCGTGAGGGACGTCCAGACCGCCGAGGACCTTCTCAACCGGCACGCGGAGATCGGGGACGACATCAGGACCAAGCAGGATGAGTTCGGGCAGCTGATCTCCCTGGGAGAGAAGATCTACGACCGCCACCCCAGCCAGGATATACAGGACAAGATCAATCTATTAGGCGAGGAGAGGAAGGCAGTGCTACGGGGTTGGCAGGAGAAGGGAGATTGGCTGCGCCAGGTTCGGGACTTCCAGCTGCTGAACCGCGAGGCGGACCACATTGAGGCCGCCACCAGCGCACAGGCCAAGTTCCTCGGCACCATAGATGCTGGAGATGGAGAGGATGTGGAATCATTTATCAAGCGCCATGACGATTTTTCCGCTACTGTCAGTGCACAGGAGGAACGAATTAACAGTTTTGTGGACACCGCCAACAGTTTATTAGCGGCCGGTCATGTTGAATCAGAAACCATCCAGGAGAAGAGGGATCGAGTTCTAGCTGCCAGAGCTGCCCTGAAGGAGAATTTGGCACTGAAGAGGGCTGTCCTAGAGGAATCGAAACTTTTCCAAGAATTCAGGACCCAGGCCCAGGAGTTGAATGACTTCATCTCGGACAAGCGACGATTGGTCAGGGAGGATTCTTTCAAGGACGGCATTGGGAACCTGAAGTCTAAGGCGAAGAAGCAGGAGGTTCTGGAGGGAGAGGTCAAGGCCAACTCAGGCCAACTAAAGGTTCTCAACCGGACCGGCCAGCAAATGGTGAACCGGAACCACTTCAAGTCCGAGCTTATCATCGCCGACCTCAACTCTGTGAACCAGGCCTGGGAGGAGCTCACCGAGTCCGTCAAGGAGAAGGGCGCGAGGCTGGGCCAGGCCAAGGCCCAGAAGGACTACAACCTCATGACGTCCGACACCAAGACCAAGCTGGCTGAGATCAGTGCGCTCATCAACAGCGAGGACACCGGGGAGGACAAGCGCTACTGCAAGTCCCTGGTGTCCCAGCACGCCGCCGCCGAGCAGGAGCTCGACCAGGTCGACGGCAAGATCTCCGGCCTTGGGTCGCTGGCCTCAGATCTGGCCGACGGACATTTTGATGGCGACAGCATCCTACGCACGTGCACCGAGCTGTCGGACGCGGTCGCAGCGCTCAAGTCGCCGGCGCGTGCCCGCCGAGCCGCACTAGAACAGTCGATGAAGTTTCACGAGTTCAACTTTGATCTCAGCAGAGAGCTTGAGTGGATCTCGGAGAAGAAGACTGTGCTGGAGAGCTGGCAGGACATACAGACCTTGCAGGGCGCCCAGAGTGCAGGCAAGAAACACAAGAAGGTGGAAGAGGAGATTAACAACCACAATGTGGTGATAGAAAAGGTGATTGAGAGCGGGCAGCGCCTGCTCGAGGGCCCAACCTTCCCCTCGGTGGCAGATGTCACCAACAACACAGAGCGGCTTAAGCAAGCCTGGTCTGAGCTCATCGACATTGTCAACAATAAGAAGGAGAAGCTTGCAGCTGCTCTCAAGGCGCAGCAGTTCTTCTTTGAGGTTGGAGAGATCGAGGGCTGGATCATGGAGAAGTCCAGCGGGATGAAGGGCTCCGACTTCGGAAAGGACGAGGACAGCGCCGTCAAGCTGCTCACCAAGCACAAGGCGGTTGAACTCGAGATCGACACTTACAGTGGAATCATCAGCGAGATGACCAGCACAGCCGGCCAGCTGGTGGCCTCCGGCCATCCAGACGCCAAGCTCATCAAGAACAGGGACGATATTCTCAACCGAGAGCTTAAGAACCTGAAGAAGTTGGCTGCGGAACGGCGGGATCGGTTAATCAAGAGCATTCAGCTCCATGAATACCTCCGCGAGAGCAGGGAGGTCACTGAGTACATCCGCCAGATGATGAACACCGCCAAGAGCCAGGACACAGGTCACGACTACGAGCACCTTGAGATTCTGCTGGCTAGGTTCCAGGAGTTTAAGCTGGAGGTGCAGGCAGGGGAGGAGAAGTATCGAAGCTGCGAGAACTTGGCGCGCCGCCTAGAAAACGTTCAGTCGCCTGACACTGACGTCAAGGCGGTCCAGGCCCAGCTCGCCGACGCCTGGTACGAGCTCATCAAGGCCATTGAGGCACGGGACGAGGCCCTCGAGTCCGCCGGCGAGATCCACCGGTTCAACCGGGACATCGGGGAGGCGCTGTCCAGGATCGCTGAGAAGACCGCCATCCTTCAGACCGACGACCTGGGGCGGGACACCAAGAGTGTTCAGGCGCTCATCAGGAAGCATGAGGGCTTCGAGAACGATCTGGTGGCCCTCGAGGCCCAGCTCCAAGTCATCATCGACGACGCCGCGGCCCTCCAGCAAAACTTCCCAGGCGACAAGGCAGACCACGTGGGGAAGGAAAAGACGCGTGTGATGGCCGCCTGGGCTCAGCTCCAGGAGAAGGCGGCAGCGAGAAAGGCTTCACTGCTAGCGAGCAACGACTACTTCACCTTTATGGGCATGTCCCGCGACCTGCTGGCCTGGTCGGCGGCCCTGCGGCGCTCCCTCATCACCGAGGAGAAGGTGTCGGACGCGGCATCAGCGCAGATGCTCAAGGCCGAGCATGATGATCTCAAGGCAGAGATAGAAACAAGAGAGAAAACTTTCAGTGAGGTTGTGTCCCTTGGGGAAACCATGGTGAGCGAGGACCACCGCGCCGCCCCGGAGGTCAAGGAGAAGACGACGGCGATACTCGCCGAGCGGCAGAAGCTCCACACCGCCTGGCAGCAGAAGAAGGTGTACCTGGACCAGCTGATCGACATTCACTTCTACCTGAAGGACGCCAAGCAGCTCCTCTCAGCCTCAACGTCTCAGGAGATCGCGCTGTCCAACACTGACTGCGGCACTACCATTGAGGAGGTGGAGGCGCACCTCAAGGCCCACGAGGCCTTCCAGAACCTGGTGGCCCAGCAGGAGGAGAAGGTGGTCGTGCTCAAGGAGCACGCGGAGAAGCTGGTCCGCCAGCAGCACTTTGACGCCAGCACCATCCAGGGCAAGCTGGCTGAGATCCAGGAGAAGCGTGGTGCCGTGGCTGAGCTCTGCACCCACAAGACGAACCTCATCAACCTCAACTACCTCCACGCCAAGTTCATCCAGGACACGGGGGAGGAGATGGGCTGGATTGAGGAGAAGAAGCGGAAGCTGGAGTCCAACAACAAGACCGTCGACGACAGCAACCTCACGGAGAAGATAAAGCTTCTGCAGAAGCACCAGGCTCTCCAGGCAGAAATAGAACGACACAAACCCCAGATCTCGGAGGTGTGCACGAAGGGCAACCGCCTCGTCCAGAAGCGGCACGAGAACTCCCCCGAGATCAACAACATCCTCAACAACCTCGCCAAGTCCTGGGAGGACCTCCAGCGGCAGTCCAACCTGGTCTCCAAGGGTCTGGAGGAAGCCAGGGGCATTCTGGAGTTCAGGAACGAAATCGAGAAGATCGAGGCATGGATCCGGGACAAGGAGCTCATGGTGTCCCAGGGCGACCTGGGCAAGGACTACGAGCACTGCCTGGAGCTCCAGAAGAAGCTGGACGACGTGGACGGGGACATGAGGGTCGATGAGTCCAGGATCTCAAAGATATTCGGGATGGCGGACAAGCTGGCTGCTGAGGCGGGGACAGAGTCCAATGGGGTCGTGGAGAAGAAGGCCGAGATCAAACAGAAGTGGAAGAACCTGCAGGGCTCCATTCAGACCTACAGGGAGCACCTCAGCATCGCCGGGAACATCCACGCGTTCCAGCGGGACACTGACGAAACATTAGCCAGAATCAGGGAGAAGTTGTTGCTTGTGGACATGGAGGACAAGGGCAAGAACCTCAAGGACGTCCAGGAGCTGTTCAAGAGGATTGAGTCGGTCGTCGAGTACATGTCCGGCCTAGAGAAGAGAATCAAGACCCACGAGGCTGTGTCCCGTGACCTGATGACCGCTTACCCCGACATGACCGAGTCGGTCCGAGAGAAGATGGAGACCCTTCGGTCCACGTGGAAGACGACAAATGACCGCATTGTGGTCAGGGAGGGTGACCTCAACAACTCGAAACACTTCCACCAGTTTGTGCATGACTGCCGTGAGTACCAGGGCTGGCTGTTGGACATGGACAAGAAGCTGAAGGCCGTGACAGTCCCCTCCTCCGCCGCAGAGGCCGACACCTTCCTCTCACTCCACCAGGAGCACAAAGCCGAGCTGTCTGCTCGCAGAGAGATGTTCTCTAAGCTGGAGAAGCAGGGCCTCAACCTCCTGGCGGAAAAGCACTCTCAGTCCGAGAGAATCCAGTCCGAGATCGACAAAACCTCCGAGATCCAGGAGAACGTGAAGCAGAGCTGGGAGCGGACGAAGCAGCTGCTGCTGCAGGGGAACCAGCTCCACTCCTTCAGGCAGCAGCACCTGCGGGCCAGCAGCTGGCTGGAGGAGAAGGAAGCTGTCCTCAACAACGACGACCTCGGCGACAGCTTGGCAGCCGTAGAAGCCCTCGTCCGCAAACATGAAGGGTTCATCACAACCACTAACAAACAATCCAAGGTGATAGACGACCTTGAGCAGCAGGCCGGTGAGCTGGTGTCCGGAGACCATTACGACGCGGACAAGGTGACGGAGATGGTGGCCGGCAGCCGGGCCCGCCTAGAGGCCGTCAGGGAGAAGTGCGAGGCCAGGATGAAGCGCCTCTTCGCGTCAAGGCAGCTGCAGGAGTTCCTACGGAAGGTCTTCGACATCAAGACCTGGGTCAAGGAGAAGACCCAGGTGGCGCTGGACGAGTCCTACATCGACCTCAGCAACCTCGTCAACAAGATTCAGAAGCACTACAGCTTCGAGTCCGAGATCGCAGCCAACAAGCCCCGCCTCTCCTCCATCCACGAGGAGGGGGAGGCGCTCTGCAAGCAGTCCCACTTCGCCTCCTCGGAGATCGTCTCCCAGCTGGAGGACCTCCAGAGCGAGTGGAACCACCTGATTGAGACCTCCAACCTAAAGAAGACGAGGTTGGCGGAGGCCAACTCTGCCCTGATCTACCTTCACAGCGTGGACGACCTGGACGCCTGGTTGGAGGAGGTGGAGACCAGCATTGAGTCTGTCGACCACGGGAAGGATCTGAACTCGGTCACTAAGCTGCTTAAGAAGCTGTCGGCAACTGAAGCCGAGGTCTCCAGGCGGAAGGAGACGCTGAACCTGTTGGAGGAGCAGTGCGAGAAGTACGGGACCGCCAAGCACTTCATGACCTCAGAGATGGAGCAGAGGTTCAGCAGCCTCCTCGCGCGCTACGAAGCGCTCCAGGAGCCTCTGCAGATCAGACGAGAGAACCTGGAGGACTCTATGCTCCTTCACCAGTTCAACAGGGAGGTGGCGGACGAGACCTTCTGGCTGGAGGAGAAGCTGCCGCTGGCCGCCAGCAGCCACCTCGGCAACTCACTCTCCGAGGTCCAGACCCTGCACCAGAAGCACGCCGTCCTTGAGTCTGAGATCCAGGGCCACGATAAGGCCATGAACCTGCTGGACAACAAGGCCGAGCAGATGATCCGGTCCTCGCACTTTGCGTCGGCGGACATCAAGGACACGATCCAGAGCCTTAAGGATGGGTACACCCAGCTGAGGGACCTCTCGGCGCTCAGGAAGCTGCGTCTCTCCGACGCCATGGAGTCCCAGCAGTTCTTCAACCGTCTGCACGAGGTGGTCGACTGGATCAAGGAGAAGGAGCCCATCCTCAAGATCAAGGATGTCAAGAATGACGAGGACAGTGTGCTCATCTATCTGAAGAAGATCAACGACATCCTCGCCGAGATGGAGGCGTACGAGACTAAGATCGAGCAGATCAAAGTGATGAGTGCGCGCATGATCGAGCGGTCGCACTTTGACAGCGCCAACATCCAGACCCGGTCCGAGGACCTCTCGGAGCTCCACGTCAACTTCAAGGCCGTCCTGCTGGACCAGAAGCGCAGCCTGGTGGACCAGAAGGCGGTCATTGAGTTCTTCCACGAGGTGGAGGACGCCACGGAGTGGATCGACACCCAGATGCTGGTGGCCGCCTCCGAGGACTATGGCAAGGATGTCAGCCATGTGGAGATGCTCATAAAATCCTTCGACACCTTCATGATGACCGTCGACGAGTACCAGGAACGGGTTAAGCGTGTGAACGCCATGGGCCAGGGTCTTCTCGACGAGGAGAACACACACTCGGAGGCTGTTCAGACACGGCTGGGCGAGATCAATCAGCTGTGGGATGATCTCCGGGAGTTGTCCAACGCGCGCCACGAGGCGCTTAACGGTGCTAAGCAGGTTCATGTGTTTGACAAAAACGCGGACGAGACCATCACCTGGATCGGGGAGAAGGAGGCTGAGATTAGCACCGAGGAGCTGGGTCAGGACCTTGAAACCATCCAAAGTTTGATTGAGCGACAGCAGGGATTCAACCGCGACGTTGAGGCCATCAAAGACCAGGTGTCTGAGGTGGAGAAGGAGGCAGATGTGCTGAGCGAGCTGTTCCCGGATGCCGCAGCTCACATTGAGAGTAAACGCGAGGATGCGCGTCTAGCCCTCGATACTCTCCAGGACATGGCCAAGAGCCGAGGAGAGAAACTGCTGCAGAACCAGCAGCTCCAGCGCTACTTTGACGACTACCGGGAGCTGATGGCGTGGAGCAGCGAGGTTATCGCTAAGATCACGTCGCCGGACCTAGCCGCCGACCTGGCCGGGGCTGAGACTCTCATCTCTAGACATAAGGAGATCAGGGCAGAGATGGACGCCAGAATTGGAAACTTTGATAAGTTTGAGAGCAGCGGGAAACATCTGATCGAGGAGGGGCACTTCATGGCCACGGAGATCATGGAGAAGATCTCTGCTCTCAACACCCGGCGGGAGAAGATGTACGAGAGCTGGAGGTTGAGGGAGGAGCTGTACACCCAGCACCTGGACTACCTTGGCTGGTGCAAGGAGACCGATATGGTCGAGTCCTGGATCACCTCCCGAGAGCCCACCGTGCTAGACTCCAACATTGGTCAGACCATCGACGAGGTGGAGGAGCTGCTGAAGAAACAGCGAGACTTTGAGGGCACCATCCTGGCTCAGGAGGAGAAGCTGGATCTTGTAAACAGGATCACGCTCATAGAGCAGAACTTCACGGCTCTGCGTGAACGGGAGGAGGCGGCCAGGCAGGAGGAGCTGCGCCTCAAGGAGCAGGAGCGCCTGGAGAACATAAAGAAGAAGGAGCTAACCAGGATCACCAACGAGCGCCGGCGGGAAAATGAGCGTCGGCGCACACAGGAGATAAAGTTCAATCGCGAGGACTTTGAGGCCATGCGTGCTATGACCAACGGCAAGAGCGAGGCGGCGGCGAGCACGAGCGTGTCTCCAACCAACGAGGAGTCTACCTTCGCCTTCCCTGGCAAGCGGGGCGGTAGCATGATGGTAATGGACGCCAAGAACAAACACAAGCGGACACCCAGTTTCACCACACGCCGACGGACGCAGAGTTTCAGGCGGCACACCAAGAACCTGAACACGGTTGAAAACCTGCCGCCGGTGGAGGTGGACGGCTATCTGGACAGAAAGCAGGAGCTGCAGAACGGGGGGAAGCGGGCCACCATCAGGTCCTGGAAGAACTACTACACCGTCCTGTGCGGGCAGCTCATGTGCTTCTTCAGGGACCAGGAGGACTTCTTCGCGTCCAAGGCGGCCAGCAGCCCCGTGCTGATCTACCAGGCTGGGATAGAGGCCGCCAACGACTACACCAAGAAGGCGTTTGTCTTCAGGGTTCATGTCACGGACGGGTCAGAGTTCCTCTTCTCTGCTGAAACCAAGGAGCAGCAGGAGGAGTGGGTGAAGAAGCTCAAGTTCCACGCCAGCCTTCCGCCCGCCAAACAGCTGACCAGCTACTCCAGCTCCCTCTCCGCCCCCGCCGACCAGGAACCGGTTTACGCCAATCTTCCCTCCCCGCCCCTCCCAAACTCGGGGCCTCCGCCCTCCGCCCGCAACTCCGCCCCGACAGACTTTGCACCGCCCCCGGTTGGGTTTGGTGTAGCGGGAACCAGAGACCTTCTTAACCAGAAGGCGGGCTCAAGGGAACCCATTGCAGTGGTGGATCGTAGAGATCGGAAGAGCACACGTCTGAACTCCAGTCACGCAAGATATCTCGT
>OJDT01000028.1_pt1 | contig 12049 bp, 10 predicted proteins | sample 1592901 | NCBI WGS metagenome assembly OJDT01 (sample SAMN05420117, study PRJEB24817) | seawater metagenome | isolation source: Sea water | place: Canada:Atlantic | collected 2013-11 | reverse complement strand
TGTGCTCTTCCGATCTTTTTAGTTCACGAATCTGATTTTCGAAGTCATCTTGTTTAGTTTGAAGGGCTTGTAGATGGCGAGTGACCACTAAGCTTCTGGTTTGTGCTTCATTTTGTTGATGACCAAAATCTCGAATTTGGGTATCCATGTCATCGGTTCTACGCGTTACCAGGTCTTGCAGTTCGCTTAATGCCGCATGTGTTTTTCGCTCTTTAAACGTCAGCCATATTGCAAAAACACCAAGTGCTATCACAAGCGCAAGCAATATAAGTTCGTTGATTGTTGGAGCAATAAACTGCAGATCCATATGCGAAGAAGCCTTAATTCGTACCTATGTAAACCGGAAATAAAAAAGGCAGATAACTTAGTTACCTGCCCTTTAGACGTGTAGGTTGACTAAATTGAACTTAGTTCATCCCACTCTTCGTCACTTAAAAGCTTGTTTAAATCCACGAGAATAAGAAGCTCACCGTCTCGGTTGCTTACACCTTGGATAAACTTAGCACTTTCTTCAGTACCCACGTTTGGCGCACTGTCAATTTCAGACGAGCGAAGGTAAACCACCTCAGCCACGCTATCAACAAGTATACCCACGACTTGTTCATCAGACTCGATGATCACAATACGGGTATTGTCCGTTATTTCTGTTGGTGGTAATCCAAAACGTGCACGTGTATCTATGACCGTAACAACATTACCACGTAGGTTAATGATACCTAGTACGTAGTCAGGTGCGCCGGGTACAGGTGCAATTTCAGTGTAACGCAATACCTCTTGTACTTGCATTACGTTAATACCGTATGTTTCCTCACCTAAGCGGTATGTCACCCATTGAAGGACTTCATCGTTACTATCGGTGGTATTACTGTTCGTTCTTTCGTCGCTCATGAACCTGGCTCCCAATACTCGGTGTCTGGTCGTTACTGCCTAAGCCTTTGTTAAGCATAGATATTAATTCGTTAACGTCAATTAACGCGCACATTTTCTCTTTAACCATCCCCGCTAACCAGGGACGCTTACCGGTAGACTCACGCCATTTGACGTCAGCTTTTGCCAAGGTGACCGTGTTAACCAGTTTCTCACTGGCCAATCCCCACGAACTATCCCCTAACATAATAAGATATCGGTAGTTCAATGACTCTGCGAGACTCTCATCATACTTTTCTGGCATGACCCATCTTGCAGAATCTACAACGCTAAGCTTCTCTTCGCGATGTATCATTACCCCCATGAACCAATCCGGCTTCCCAAATAGAGGGCCTATCTTTTCAATCTGATGTATACCACCTAGGGTGGTTAATGGCACTGCTAATGTTAACCCTGCCACTTCAAAAAATAATGCCTGAAAATTATTTTCGAGGCTGTCGACCAACAATGCTTTTTCTAAAGGTTGCTCCTCTTCTGAAGAGGCATCGACTGATTCAGCAGTCTCATTATCTATTTCATTGTAGTCGCTTTTTTCGTATTGCGTAGTTTCTTCGACATCTTTGCCTGTGCTAGATGACACTGCTTCAATAATGGCTTCTTCAACCACTACTTGTTCAGTGGTAGGTGCTTCATCAAATGTGGCTTCTTCGGCTAACGTTTGCACCGCTTGCTCAAGCAATTTTGCCGTTCGCGCAGTCACGTCTGCCGGATCATCTGGCTCTTTTAATAGGCTATCGAGATAAGCCTCTACAACGTCTTCCCGTGCAAAAGGTCCTTGATTGCTCATCTAACTTTACTTCTCCAAAACCTCAAGTAACTTGCTATAAGCCGTTACCCCTCGGGTTTTCGGGTATGCTGCGGAAATTGGCAACTGTACTAAACTCGCATCTCTAAAATGCGTATCTACGGGAATTACACCTTGCCAAACCCGCTCTCCATAATCGCTCATTAAACGCTTTCTAGATTCAAGCGCCGCGTTAGTGCGTTTGTCGAACATAGTAGGAATAATCACAGTGTCAAAAGACTTTTGAAGAGAGCGCCCCATTATTTCCATAGTGCGTATCATTCTGTCTAAGCCTTTCAGCGCCAAATACTCTGTTTGTGTCGGCACTATCACTTTATTGCATGCTGCCAATGCGTTGACCATAAGTACACCAAGTACTGGCGGACAATCAATAATGACCACATCAAATTCTTTCTCTACTTTGGCCAGCGCTTTTTTTAGCACTAAGCCCATTCCTTGCTCGCTACCCATTGTTCTGTCTAATGTGGCTAGCGCCATGGTAGCGGGCAAAACGTACAAATTATCTAGCTTAGTTGGACACAAACAGTCCATGACCATATCGGCAGTAATTTCAGAAGACTTAATAAAAATGTCGTAGACAGATTGACTGAGTAACTCTGCGTCTATGCCAAAATAGTAACTCAATGAGGCGTGGGGATCGGTGTCGACCATCAATACCCGCTTCCCGCGTTGAGCTAACAAACCACCTAAGGTTACTGTTGTTGTTGTTTTACCAACTCCGCCTTTCTGGTTTGCAACTGTCCACACCTTCATCGTTTTAATTCCCAGCTTATATTTACTTGGGTTGTCATTCACTCACAGGCAATACTATCGCTGCGCTTAGGCTATGTCATTTCGGTTAAGATACAGCTGCTCATATCATCTATATCAATACTGTTAACCGATATGTTTGCAACAGCTACCGCTTGAGGCATGCCATAAACAACACATGAATCCTGATCTTGCGCCCAAATAGTGGCACCGTTGTCTTTCATCAACCGGCAACCTTCTCGCCCATCTGCACCCATACCAGTTAATATAATACCCAATAAATCGCCACCATAAGCTTTGGCCAGCGAACCGAAGGTTAAATCAACACTCGGCTTATAGTTTATTTTATCAGACGGGTTAGCGTCGGTAATTACTACTTTCTTATGAGAGCCTGAACTCTCTATCAACATTTGTTTACCGCCGGGCGCTAAATAAGCGCAACCTGGTTTCAATATGTCACCATGTTCAGCTTCTTTAACCGCAATATCGCAATGTGAATTAAGTCGCTGTGCGAATGCGTTAGTAAAAGTGCCTGGCATATGTTGCACCAACACAATTGGATAAGGAAAGTCTGATGGCAGTGCTACCAGTATCTTCTGCAATGCCACTGGTCCACCCGTAGATGCTCCAATTGCTAAACACTTATACCTTTTACCAGAAGCCTTAATCGAGGAAACGGTGGGCTGCCTCGTGGCATCTTTCCTTCCGCTAAGTAGATTAGAACTCTTGAAAAACGCTGGTTTCGGCGCGTTATCAGGAAACTTCCTACTTTCAATACGCTTTAATACAGGGCGTTTTATACCGACACCACGCCGTGCAATCAATCTTACTTTTGTACACAGCAGTCGTGCTGCGTCTTTACGGTCTTGGGCGATATCTTCGAATTTCTTTGGTAGAAAATCTAATGCTCCGGCTTCTAACGCATCTAGGGTCGCTTGTGCACCATGGTGCGTAAGCGACGAAAACATCAAAATAGGCACGGGCCGTTTTTCCATAATGGCTTTTACCGCTGAAATGCCATCCATTATCGGCATTTCCACATCCATTGTGACTACATCAGGTAGCAGTGTATCTATTTTATCTAGTGCATCTTGCCCGTTACGAGCTTCACCAATAACTTCAAGCTCTCTGTCATCGTCGAGAATCTCGCGAACTCGACGACGATAAAAAGTAGAATCGTCCACGACCAGGACTTTAAAGACCATGGATGTTAATTTCCTATTTGTTACGCCGTTTTACTTTAAGGGCTTTTTAGCATAACGCTTCAGTAAGCTAGGAACATCTAAGATGAGTGCAATTCCACCGTCGGATGTGATAGTTGCTCCCGCCATACCTGGCGTTCCTTGTAATAAGGCATCTAATGGTTTTATCACCACTTCTTCTTGGCCTATTAGCGCATCAACAACAAATCCAACTTGCTGGGTGCCTATTTGAACCACGACGACGTGACCTTTTTCTTTGCTTATATTTTTAGGTCCGCGGATCAACCATTCTCCGAGGAAGAACAGTGGTATCGCTTTAGAACGAACTATCATGGTTAATTGGCCATCAACCGTATTGGTTTTCTTGATGTCCATATTGATAATTTCGTTGACCGCACCTAACGGTAACGCGAACGTTTGTTTCCCAACCACAATCATTAGGGTCGGTAATATTGCAAGCGTGAGTGGGACTTTAATATCGAGTCGAGTACCTTTCCCAAGCTGGGAATCAATATTAATAGTACCGTTAAGCTGGTTAATTTTTGTTTTAACCACATCCATGCCTACACCACGGCCCGAGATATCACTAATCTCAGTTTTCGTTGAGAAACCAGGTGCAAAAATAAGATTGAACGCTTCAACATCAGACATACGCGCAGCCGCATCGGCGTCTAAAACACCTCGGCTTATAGCAATCTCTTTCAGTTTTTCAGCATCCATCCCCTTACCATCATCTTCAATGGTAAGTAAGATATGGTCACCTTCCTGAGAAGCCGATAATCTCACGGTCCCCATTCGGGTTTTACCTGTAGCAGCACGGTCATCAGGCATTTCAATACCATGATCCACTGAGTTTCTTACTAAGTGAACTAAGGGATCAGCCAATGCTTCTACCAAGTTTTTATCTAAATCTGTCTCTTCACCTTCCAATTCCAAGGTAATTTCTTTTTTCAAACTACGTGCTAAGTCTCGAACAACGCGAGGGAAGCGGCCAAACACTTTCTTAATTGGCTGCATACGGGTTTTCATAACCGCACCCTGCAAATCACCCGTCACCACATCTAGGTTAGCAATTGCCTTCGACATACTTTCGTCGGCATTGGTTATTCCTAAACTCAGCAAACGATTTCGTACTAATACTAACTCGCCAACCATATTCATAATTTGGTCTAGGCGCTTGGTATCAACACGAACTGTAGTTTCTGCTTGAGGAGGTGCTGGGGTTGCTTTTTTGTCGTCTTTCTTAGCCGCTGGTTTAGCGGGCTCTGACGCTTTTTTAGCTGCTGGACTAGGCGCTGGCGCTTTTGCGGCAGGCGTTGATTTAGCCGGCGTACTAGCGGCAGATTGCTCTGCCTTGGCTTTCTGAATTGCTTCTGTCGCCTTTTTATCTACGGGCGGCGTATTTGCTGCTGGTTCAGCACCTTGCGCTGTAGGGCCTTGTCCTGAACCATGTAATTGGTCAAGCAATGCTTCAAATTCATCGTCGGTAATTTCTTCACCGCTAGGCGCTGCCGCTTTCGGCGCAGCTACAGGCGCTGGTTCTTCTTCTTTGAATTTACCTTTACCGTGCAATTCGTCTAGCAGTGCTTCAAATTCATCGTCGGTAATATCATCACCTGAACCACCAACCGCGGGGGCTGCCGCTTTTGGTTCTGCTTTCGCAGATTTACCTGGGGCATTTGAACCATGAAGTTCATCCAGCAAGGCTTCAAATTCATCTTCAGAAATCTCGTCGATGCCGCCATCGCTACTTGCGGCAGGCGCTTCAGGTACAGGCGCTTCTTCTAACGCGAATTCTTCTTCGGCAGCGGGGACTTCAGCCGCTTCACTACTGTCACCAAAGATGTTTTCGTCTGGGGTTTCTGGGGTGCTTAACTTATGCAGCAAATCAACTAACTTTGCGTCTGCAGGAATTAGTGGTTCTTGCGCTTTAACACGCTCAAACATATCGACTACTACATCGGTGGCCTGAAGAATGGTATCCATTAATTCAGGCGTAAGAGTACGTTGTCCGTTTCGCATTACATCGAAAACGTTTTCTGCACCATGGCAAATTTCAACTAATTCGGTAAGCGACAAAAAGCCGGCGCCACCTTTTACGGTATGGTAACCACGGAAGATAGCATTCAGTAAATCTGCATCTTCAGGATTATTTTCCAGATCAACGAGCTGTTCTTGTAATTGTTCAAGGATCTCCCCAGCTTCAACTAGAAAGTCCTGTAATATATCCTCGTCAACATCAAACGCCATGCGCCCGCTCCCCTAAAAACCTAAGCTAGACAAAAGATCATCTACGTCATCTTGGCCAGATACCACATCATCGCGTTGGTCTGCATCAATAATTGGACCTTCGGCTTCGACACTATCGATCTTGTTAACTTTTTCGACTTTCGCTTCCAATGGCTTGTCTTGCTCCGCCTGTTCGGGTTCACCGAACATCGTCAGCATATTAACTAAGCTATCTTCCACTTCTTTTACGAGTTCAATCACTCTGCGAATAACTTGACCGGTAAGATCTTGATAACCTTGTGCCATTAACACTTCGGTAAGCAATGATGTAAGCTTAGCTGATTGTTTCGATCCGTCTTCTAGCAATTCGTCTAAATCTGCACATAAAACTTTGAATTCGCCCAACTCAAGTTGACGATTCATCAGTTTCTTCCATTCCGGCATAATTTTTTCGATACGGGTAGAGAGCACTTCAGCAATTGGCATACTCTCTTCAACTGCGTCCATGGTGGTATTGGCAGCTTTTTCCGTTTCTTCGATAACGTACATCAGTCGCGTTTGCGCATCAGGAATGTCATCAACGGTTAAATTTTTAATACGTTCATCGATTTGGAAGTTATTCAACGAGTCATGAAGTTGACGCGTTAATTTACCCACTTCAGCAAAGAGCTCAATGGACTCTTTCATCGAAACAGCTTCTAAGACAGCGTTCGCTGATGCGTTATCGCCCTCTTCAAGATACGCTACCAATTTTTTGGCTTCTTCGAGCGTTATGGAGACACTTTCATTTGTCGACATCCAGTAAACCTCATTTCTCTGGTGAGCGTCTGGATCAACCTAAACGTTCGAAGATTTTATCTAATTTTTCTTTCAACGTAGCGGCAGTGAAAGGTTTAACAACATAACCATTCACACCAGCTTGCGCTGCGGCAACGATTTGTTCTTTCTTCGCTTCTGCTGTCACCATAAGAACCGGTAGGTGTTTCAACTTATCGTCGGCACGTATAGCGCGTAATAAGTCGATACCTTGCATACCTGGCATATTCCAATCTGTTACAACAAAGTCAAAATCACCTTGTTGTAGCATAGGCAGCGCGGTGTTACCGTCGTCCGCTTCCTGGATATTGGCAAAACCCAAATCTTTTAGCAGGTTCTTTATGATACGTCTCATGGTAGAAAAATCGTCAACCACGAGAATTTTCATACTTTTATCCAAAATAGCCTCCAATGAGGGGTTAATTGTTATTAATTTCTATTCTTCGTCAACTTGCCACGATTTCATTCGTGATTTGAGTTTTAACATGGCCTGACTATGAATTTGACTTACTCGCGATTCACTAACATCAAGAACTTCGCCTATTTCTCTAAGATTCAGTTCTTCATCATAGTATAAAGAAAGTACAATCGCTTCCCGTTCGGGTAATGTAGTAATAGCATGTGCTAGCGCTTTTTGGAAAGCCCCTTGCATCAAATCTTCTAACGGTGCGTCGCTGCCTCGGTTTTTTTCTGTAGAAATGACATCTTCAGAAACCCCAAGGTCTTCAATCCCCACCAATTTTCCGGCATTCACTTCGTTCAGCATTTGATGATAATCTTGCATGCTAACATTCATTTTAGCTGCAATATCTACATCTCGCGCGTCTCGGCCTGTTTCACCTTCAACTTGAGAGATGGCTTCTGTGATTGCCCTACCGTTTTTATGAACGGAACGAGGAGTCCAATCACCTTTTCTTATTTCATCAAGCATGGCGCCACGAATACGAATACCTGCAAAGGTTTCGAAACTTGCCCCTTTGGAACCGTCAAAGTTTCGTGCAGCTTCTAGCAGTCCAATCATACCTGACTGGATTAAATCATCGACAAGAACACTGGCTGGTAGTCTCGCCATTAAGTGGTGTGCTATCCGCTTCACTAGCGAAGCGTGACGCTCAACTAATTGTGACTTGTCTGTTTGCTGTTGATAAGCGGCTGTTTTGCTATTCAACGCTGACTTCCTACTGCTTTATCTGCTATTAGTTGCTCAATAAAAAATTCTAAATGGCCACCCGGTTGCGCAGGTATAGGCCATGATCCTGCTTTGGCTGCTAGCTGGCTAATCGCCACTGCTGCCGGAGAACTTGGATAAGCATCTACAATTGACGTTTGCTTACGTACTGCTCGGCGTATGTTCTCGTCAAAAGGAACTGTTGCTACCAATTCTAGCGCAACATCTAAGAATCGCCCTGTTACTTTAGATAATTTGCTGAAAAGTTCCTGACCTTCTCTAACATCGCGGACCATGTTAGCGACCACTTTAAAGCGAAAGACACCGTGTTCTCGGTTAAGAATTTTAATTAATGCATAGGCATCGGTAAGTGAAGTGGGCTCATCACACACTACCACCATAATATCTTGGGAGGCTTTGGAGAAGCTTAGCACCATATCGGAAATACCCGCTGCGGTATCCACAATAAGCACATCAATGGGCGTGCGCAACTCGCTGAATGCTCTTATGAGTCCTGCATGCTGCGTTGGTGATAGCTCTGCCATTGATTGAGAACCTGATGTGGCTGGTGCTATTTTTATACCGTGAGGACCCGTAACGAGAACATCGTCCAAGGTACACTCACCAGATAATACGTGGGAGAGGTTTTTCTCTACTCGCAATCCTAGCATTACATCCACATTGGCCAGACCTAAGTCTGCATCCAATACCATTACCCGCTTTCCCTGCTTTGCCATAGCAATAGCTGTGTTTAGCGTAATATTTGTTTTACCAACGCCACCTTTACCTCCGGTGACGGCGATAACTTTGATTAATCGTGATTGCTTCATTTTTCGTAAGCTACTCGCTTGATCATCAATCATACTGCTCGTGCTGTTTTAACCACATTGTTACTAGTAGTATGATTCAAACCGTACTTTTTATAAAGCTTTGCAGCAGCAGATACTAAAGATTTTGCTTCTGCAATCTTAATGTCTTCAGGAACTTTCTGTCCATCTGTTACATAACTGACAGGTAACTGGTACTCCACCGCTGCGCTAAGCACTTCGCCTAGAGAGTAGCACTCATCAAGCTTTGTAAAGATACAACCGCTAAGTTCCACCCCTTCGTACGCATCTATAATACGTTGTAATGCAGCATATTGGGTATTCGCTTGCGCTACTAGGTATTTTTTCACTGGCTGCATTTGACCGTTATCAAATTGATTTATCTGTTTAATTAATCGACTATCTCGTTGACTAAAGCCTGCCGTATCAATTAACACTAGTCTCTTATGGCGTAATTGAAACAATAAATCTGATAATTCTTCACTACTTTGTGCTTTACGCACTGTGCAGCCAATAATTTTTCCATATGTGGCTAATTGCTCAAACGCTGCAATACGATAGGTATCAATCGTAATCATGGCAACGGAGTCGGCGCCGTATTTCTGTGCGTAACGAGCAGCTAATTTAGCAACTGTAGTGGTTTTACCTGTTCCGGTAGGACCCACTAACGCTACTGCGCCCTTTTGCGTAAGTATATCGTTACCTGTCACATTAATGCGATTAGCCAATAGGTTTAAAAGATATACCCAAGCGTCACGCTCGTTGTAATGCGACGGCGTATAACTAATCAGTTGCTCTGCCAATGATTGGCTTAACCCCATGTCGGTTAAACGCTGAATTAAATAATGATGTACAGGCTGCTGACGACGACTTTTTGCTTCCATCAAATCAGCAACTTGGTATTGAAGCACATTTCGTAGTGACGCCAACTCTTCTTTAATTTGAGATAATTCGTCAGACTGAGGAGCACTGCTGTTATCAATGCTTTCATTAAGACTTGACGCTTGATGGCTTGGGAATTCTGAGGCGACTTGACTGGCTTCTACATCGTCGATAAAGGCTTCTGAAAAGTCTAAGTGTGATGCAATTTTATTGGCATGCTGAGCGTTAGCACTAGGTGCTGAAGCTGGGCTTTGAATACTGCCACCATGTTGTTTTTCCAACAGCGCTTTTAAGCTATCTGGGCCATCATCACCGATGATTTCGCTAAGACTTGGAACAGCCGCTTTCGCTCGCCCTGCTGCACTAGGCGCTGGCTTTTTAATCGACAGTTTGGCTTCCGGTTCTTTATCGTAAGCGGCGACCAATTCGATACCGTCAGCAAGCTTTCGGTTTGACATGATAACGGCATCGCTGCCCAATTCCGCTTTAACTTGGCTTAAAGCTTCTCGCATATCTTTGCCAAAGAAACGTCTGATTTTCATTGAAAACTCTCCAATCACCCAGTGTCAGATTATTGACCGACCGAACTGACTATTTTTATCTGCTTATCGTCGGGTACTTCCTGATAGGAAAGTACATGTAAACCCGCGACCGAATACTTTAAGAAGCGAGATAGTACGGGGCGCAACATACCGGAAGTGAGAAGTACTGCAGGCTCACCTTCTAATTCTTGTTGCTGACTAGCTTGCTGCAATGATTTTTGCAGCTTATCGGCCAGTCCTGGTTCTATACCAGCGCCATCTTCGCCACCTGCTTGTAATGACTGGTGCAACATCTGTTCCAACTCTGGCGCCAAGGTTATGACGGGTATCTCTTTCGCACCTTGGGTAATTTCTTGGGTGATTAGGCGTTTAAGCGCAATACGTACCGCAGACACTAGTACATCTGGGTCTTGGCTACGCGGGCCGTATTCGCTCAAGGTTTGTACAATGGTACGCATGTCACGAATAGGCACTCCTTCAAACAGCAAGGTTTGCAGCACTTTAACAATGGTGCTTAACGGCAGAATATCAGGCACTAACCCTTCAACTAGTTTAGGATGCTGCTTAGCTAGCATATCTAGAAGCTGCTGCGCTTCTTCATGTCCAAGTAGTTGGTAGGCGTTGTTAGTCAGCAATTGACTTAAATGAGTAGCAACCACAGTAGCAGCATCAACCACGGTATAACCCAGTGTTTGCGCATGCTCACGGTTATTCGGTTTTATCCATACCGCATCTAAGCCAAAGGCAGGGTCTTTGGTTGCACGGCCTTCCAGCTTGCCAAATACTTGACCCGGATTAATCGCAAGTTCTTCATCGTGACTTATTTGCGCATCGCCAATAGTTACGCCCAACATCGCAATGGTGTATAAATTAGGTTCTAAATCTAAATTATCGCGAATGTGCACCGGTGGAATAAGAAAGCCTAACTCTTGAGATAACTTCTTACGCACCCCTTTGATACGAGTGAGCAGTTCTCCGCCCTGAGACTTATCTACTAAGGGGATTAATCGGTACCCGACTTCTAAACCGATGGTATCTACGTGCTGCACATCATCCCACCCAAGCTCTTTTATTTCGGGCGCAACAGTGTCATCTTTCACGATATTCGCTGGGGTTTTAGGTTTTTCTGCCTCGCGTTTAGCCGCAACACCCTGCCAATAAGCGTAACCAGCGATAAGCACTGAAAACCCAATAAAGGCCAAATGAGGCATACCAGGAATAATCCCCATGACAAATAAAACACCAGAGGCAATATAAAGGGCTTGGCTGTTACCTAATTGACTACGTATTTCTTTGCCCATTTCTTGGGTTTCGTTTTCACGAGTAACAATAATAGCGGTAGCCACAGACAGTAGCAGTGAGGGTATTTGCGCCACCAAACCGTCACCAATGGTTAAAATGGTGTATACCTCGATGGCGTTACCAAAACTTAATCCGTGTTGAATGCCAATAAAAAGGCCACCCACAATATTGATAAGCATGATAAAGAGTCCGGCGACCGCATCACCTTTCACAAATTTTGACGCACCGTCCATTGAGCCATAAAAGTCTGCTTCGGCGGTTATTTCTTCTCGGCGAGCACGCGCCTGATCTTGGTCGATATAACCCGCATTCAAATCGGCATCAATAGCCATTTGCTTACCTGGCATGGCATCAAGCGTAAAGCGGGCACTTACTTCTGAAATACGCCCAGCACCGGCGGTGACTACTTTAAAGTTGATAATAAGCAAGATAGCAAAGACCACCACACCCACTGCATAGTTGCCGCCAATAACCACCGCACCAAATGCTTCGATAACCTTACCAGCCGCATCGCCCCCCTCATGCCCATAAAGCAATACCACACGGGTAGAAGATCGGAAGAGCGTCGTGTAGGGAAAGAGTGTAGATCTCGGTGGTCG
>OJDT01000025.1_pt1 | contig 12464 bp, 2 predicted proteins | sample 1592901 | NCBI WGS metagenome assembly OJDT01 (sample SAMN05420117, study PRJEB24817) | seawater metagenome | isolation source: Sea water | place: Canada:Atlantic | collected 2013-11 | reverse complement strand
AGTTCAGACGTGTGCTCTTCCGATCTCAGGAATGTCACCTGGTGGTCCAGGAATGCCACCTGGGCCTGTTAAAAAGTCTAGACGTCCTGGCAGGCCACCAAAGAATCAGAATCCAGATATGATGTCTGGAGGACAAGGCATGCCACCGGGAGTTCCTGGCATGACAATGGGACCAAATGTACCTTTGGACCCAAGAATGATGATGGGTCCTAATGGACCAATGGATCCTAGAATGATGATGGGACCAAATGGACCTATGGATCCACGAATGATGATGGGTCCTAACGGGCCAATGCAGCCAGGGATGCCAGGTATGCCAAGTATGCCAGGTATGCCTGGTATGCCTAGACAAATGAACTCTCAAGAAATGTCAAAAATGGCAGAAATGTCTAAAATGGAAGAATTGTCAAAATCTGGAGGTATGCCACCTGGTTTCCCAGGAATGGGCCAGTATCCGAACCACCCTGGCATGGGATTTCCAGGTATGTCTGAAATGCCAAGAAAACCCTTCAACGAGGCTACTCCGACCTCTAATAGTACTTCCTCTACAGACGTAGGACCGTCTCCAAGTAAACCTATGGATTATGAACCTAGCACTGCTCCCGCCCCTGCCCCGTCGCAGACCGTGATAACCGAGAGCTCCAGTAATGAGGTTGATCCTCCAGAGACTAGGATTGAGGCTCCAACCTCTCAAACCACGACGATGGAACATGACACTTCCACCGAGCAGGTCTCGCAGTCCACCGAGGAACGACCTCAGCCCTCGCAGCCCTCGCAGAGCGATAATGTGCCAGAATCAAGTACGGAGGAGGCTGCTGCTGTCCCAACCTCTACCTCGGAGGACAATGAACCCGACGAGGTCAAGGACGAAGACTCTGCTGACGAAGACTCCGGTGACGAGGCAGAACCAGACACCACCGTCAAGCAACCGGCTCCGATGGATAGTTCTGCTCCGTCAACATCAACATTGGGGATGCCAGGACCCAATGCCATGCCAATGGGACCAAATGGACCTATGGATCCTAGAATGATGATGGGTCCAAATGGACCAATGCACCCAGGAATGCATCCTGGAATGCATCCTGGAATGCGGGGGTCCTATCCAGGGGGATTTGGACCTGGAATGATGATGGGGCCCAATGGTCCGGTTCCAATGAGCCCTGGAGGTCCTGGAGGACCAGGAGGACCTGGGGGACCAGGATCACAGATGGGAGGACCTAGAGGACCAATGGGTGTAGCCGGAGGACCAATGGGTGGACCTGCTGGATCTATGGGAGGACCTGGTGGACCAATGGGAGGATCAGGCGGACCAATGGCTGGTCCTGGTGGACCAATGGCCGGACCCGGAGGACCAATGGGCGGACCCGGAGGACCAATGAGTGGACCTGGTGGACCAATGATTGGACCTGGTGGACCGATGGGTGGACCTGGTGGACCAATGGGCGGACCTGGTGGAACAATGGGAGGACCTGGAGGACCCAGGGGGTACCTGCCACCCAACCACCCTTTGATGATGGAGATGCACGCCCTGCACCAGCACATCCAGCAGCTCTACCAGCAACCACAGAGCCAACAGAACCAACTCAAGATGAGCGAGTTGCAGAGTCGGATGCGAACCCTTCAGACCCAGGTGGCCCAGCAGACTGGCTGGGGGCCAATGGGACCCGGGGGTCCACCTGGAGGACCCGGGGGACCACCTGGAGGACACCCTGGAGGACACCCTGGCAGTCAGATGTCTCCACAGGACCCTTACGCTGAAAACTTCGACGAGGAGATGATGGACTTCAAGAAGAGGATGCCAAAGAAACCGCCCAGGGAGAAAAAACAAAAAGTTGAGAAGGAGGCTGAACCTAAGATTCCCAAAAAGCGCGGCCCCAAGCCCAAGATTAAGCTAGACGAAAACGGGGAGCCCATTGATCCTAATTCAGAAAAGAAACCAAAAAGGCAGTACAACCGTAAGAAGAAGCCTGAGCCCGGGAGCCTGATGGACGAGGAGCACATCAACTATCCTCCAGAGCCCCTTGTTCCGATATACCAGCCTGGGCCAGTCCATCACCCCCTTGGCCCTACCCAACAACCCCCTGGCCCAAGCCAACACCCCCTTGATCAAAACCAATACACCCCTGGGCACATCCAGCACCCTCCTCTCGAAAACGGGGACCTGGAGGCGCCCATATCTGACTCCGCCCCCTCCACCTCCGCCTTGATGGCCACGCCCCCAAAGGAGGAGGTTTCCCCGCCCACTGCGGACGAGAATAAGCTGCCGTCCCCGAGGGTAAAGGTCGCAACCCCTAAGCGACCAAAACCAAGCAAGACCACCTTGTTACAATTTTCCAAGAAAAAGCGTAAGCGCACGAACAGCGAAGGAGAAGATTTAGACTTGGAGAAAACTCCGCCTCCCTCGCCCACTGATGACGAATTAGGAATGGAGAAGCGTCGATCAGGTCGAAACACCAAACGGAAGAAGTACGTAGACGACGTCCAGTACAACTTCGACATGGAGCTCAAGGGCCTCCCAAAGGACGCGGCCAGTGTGGCAAAGTCGGCGGCCATGGACGACCTGCTCGGGCCCGAGGGGGACGAGGACAAGGACAACAGTCTCCTCGACACAGATTCGTCATCAGGACCCAACTATGCCTTCGTGGACCCGACTGCCGAGGACACCATGATTGTCCAGCTGATTCTCGCCAGCAGGATGGGCACCAGGGAGCTCGAGGAAGAGCAGGTTGTGCCCAAGGTTGAAAACGTCAGAGAGGAAAACAATCCTGACAAACCTGTCGAGGGGGATAAACCTGCCGAGGAGGAGGAGACCAAACCTACAGAGCCCAAGGTGGACGACAACGCCGACATCAAGGACCAGGAGGAGAAGGTCGAGGTTGAGACTGAAGAGAAGAAAGACATTGTAGAAGATTCAGAGAAGACTGTCAAACAAGACAAAGAAGACGAAGCTAAACCAGAACTACCTAAAAGGACGGTTGAGCTGGAGGAGTATCTGGTGAAGTTCAAGAACTTCTCCTACCTCCACTGCCAGTGGCTCACGGAGGCGGAGCTCCTCAGGGGAGACAAGAGGATATCCGCTAAGATCAAGCGGTTCCAAGTGAAGCGCCAGAGCAGCGGCAACGTCCTCGAGTTCTGCGAGGAGGAGCCCTTCAACCCAGACTATGTGGAGGTTGACCGCGTTTTAGATGCGTCCGAGCACACTGACGAAGAATCAAAGGTGACGACAAAACACTACCTAGTGAAGTGGCGGTCCCTCCCCTACGAGGACTGCACCTGGGAACTGGAGGCCGACGTGGACCCAGTCAAGATCAAGGACTTCGACAGATGGAAGGACCCCCCAGAGGAGGACTGGTCCGAGAAGAGGAGGCCCAGGAAGTCGGAGTGGAAGGAGATGCCGGAGTCCCCCGCATACAAGAACAACAACAAGCTCAGAGCGTACCAGCTGGAGGGCGTGAACTGGTTGAACTTCTCCTGGTTCAACAACCGCAATTGCCTCCTCGCCGACGAGATGGGGCTCGGCAAAACCATCCAGTCTCTGGCCTGGATCAATTCCATTTACGAGTACGGGATCCGCGGACCCTTCCTCGTGATCGCACCCCTCTCCACCATCCCCAACTGGCAGCGGGAGTTCGAGCTGTGGACCGACCTCAACGTCATCGTCTACCACGGCTCACAGACCTCCAGGAACATGATTCAGGAGTACGAGATGTACTACAAGAACGAGGAGGGTGAGCGGCGGGACGGCGTCTTCAAGTTCCACGTGCTCATCACCACCTACGAGTGCATCATCACCGACATCATCGACCTCAAGGACATCAGCTGGCGCGCCTGCGTCATCGACGAGGCCCACAGGCTGAAGAACCAGAAGTGCCGGCTGCTCGAGGGACTCAAGCTGCTCGAGATCGAGGCTAGGCTCCTCCTCTCCGGAACACCGCTCCAGAACAACATCAGCGAGCTCTTCTCCCTCCTCTCCTTCCTGGAGCCCCAGCAGTTCAACTCCATCACAGAGTTCACCAGGGACTTCGGGGACATGCAGAACGAGGACCAGGTGGTCAAGCTGCAGGCAATACTTAAGCCACTTATGCTCAGGAGAATGAAGGAGGACGTCGAGAAGTCCCTCAAACCCAAGGAGGAGACCATTGTCGAGGTGGAATTGACCAACATCCAGAAGAAGTACTACCGCGGTATTCTGGAGAAGAACTTCACCTTCCTCAAGTCGTCGGGACACTCCAACGTCCCCAACCTCATGAACACCATGATGGAACTAAGAAAGTGCTGTATCCACCCCTACTTACTCAACGGGGCCGAGGAGCAAATTCAACAGGACTATCGTCGGTCGAAGAAAGACTACAATGACGAGGACGATCTGTACTACAAGGCCCTCGTCAACGCCTCCGGCAAGATGGTCCTCCTCGACAAACTGTTGCCCAAACTCAAGTCAAACGGCAACAGAGTGCTCATCTTCTCCCAGATGGTGAAGATGCTGGACATCTTGGAGGATTACCTCATTCGGCGCAAGTACCCGTTCGAGCGGATCGACGGCCGCATTCGCGGCAACCTGCGTCAGGCCGCCATCGACCGGTTCTGTCGACCAGACTCGGACAGGTTTGTGTTCCTGCTGTGCACGAAGGCCGGTGGCCTCGGCATTAACCTGACGGCCGCCGATACCTGCATCATCTACGACAGCGACTGGAACCCTCAGAATGATCTCCAGGCCCAGGCCCGTTGTCACCGCATCGGTCAGAAGAAGATGGTGAAGATCTACCGGTTGGTGACCAAGAACACCTACGAGCGGGAGATGCTGGACAGGGCTGGACTCAAGCTCGGCCTCGATAAGGCTGTTCTACAGAGCATGAATACGAGCCAGGGTGGCCAGATGCCCTCTGTCTCTAACAGCCTGAGCAAGCAGGACGTGGAGCTTCTGCTGAAGAAGGGGGCCTACGGCGCTCTTATGGACGACGACAACGCCGGAGACAAGTTCTGCGAAGAAGACATTGAGGACATTCTGTCCCGGCGCGCGACAACTATCACGCACGAAGAGGAGAAAGGCTCAACCTTCTCGAAGGCGTCCTTCTCGACCGCCGACAGCGCAACAGAGATCTCCATCGACGACCCAGACTTCTGGAAGAAGTGGGCGAAGAAGGCCGAGATTGAAGAGATCGACGAGACAATGAAACTGATGATGGTCGAGCCCAGGAACCGGAAGAAGGTCGAAAGGCTGGGTGGTCACGAGGGCATGGAGGACTCCAGCAACCTGGACTCCAGCAACTCCGACAGCGAGTCCGACGCTAACCTTGGCGCACGATCCAGAGAACAAAGGATTAAGGATAAGCTGAAGAGCCTGAAGTCAGGTAAGCCAAAGAGGACTCGGCGGTCAGGATGGGAGGAGGACCAGGACTTCATGGAGGACGAACGGGACCTCGAATACGGAGCCTGGAACAGAAACGACCTCTTCAGGATTGAGAAGGGTCTTATGGCCTTCGGGTGGGGCCGGTGGGAGGAGGTACTCAGCCATGCCCAGCTCAGGAAGGGATGGACCAACAAGGATGTCGAGGATGCTGTACGATTGTCTATGCTGTACAGCCTACTGGTGTACCAGGGGGACGACAACTTGAGGACCTTCATGTGGGAGCTCATCACCCCTGCCAGCAACAACACAGTTACCAAGAACCACTCTGGCCTGACTACGCCAGTGACTACCCCGCGGAGCCGGAAGGGCGGGAAGAAGAGCCGCAAGGAGGACCGGCCCGAGGGGACCGACTGGGCTGCCCAGGAGAAGTTCGACCCAGAACTTTTCCTCGACAAGAGTTATAGAAAACATTTAGATAGGTACAACAACCGACTATTGCTGCGGATCAAGATGCTGTACTGCGTCAACCAGGAGATCCTCGGCTCCCAACTCGAAAGCCTTGCAAGCCCTGCTTACCCTGCGGCGAACGTGAGCCTGGTGGTGCCCGCCACCGAGGGGTTCGTGACCTCCTGGTGGGACAACGAGGCAGACAAATCACTTCTCATCGGAACATACAGACACGGGTTTGAGCGGTACAACATGATGCGGTTGGACCCTGGTCTCTGTTTCCTGGCTAGGTGTGGACCTCCCGACAATGCCGCTGTTCAGGCGGAGTTGGACAATCTGACTAAGCCGATGGAGGGCGTCGTGGAGGACGACGACGATGACAGTTCGTCGGCGACCGCGTCCTCTCGGCCGGCGTCGGCCAAGCCGGAGGAGGAGACGGCCGAGGGGAAGCTCCCCTTCCCCGATACACCCGTAATCAACACAAGGGTCCGGCGTCTTGTCTCTGCTTTTCAGCGCGAGAACAAGAAGGAGGAGGCCAGGCTCGCGGCGAAGGACAAGAGAGAGGAGCGCCGCGAGAGGATCGAGCAAGTGATGAGGGAGAGGGAGAAACAAAAGGTTGAGGCCCAGCAGAAGAAGTGGTCTAGGAGGGAGGAGTCAAACTTCTTGAGGACTATCCTGGCCTTCGGCGTGGACAAGAAGGACACCAAATACAACTGGGACAGATTCCGTTTGTTGTCCCGGCTGGAGACCAAGTACGAGGACACGATGACGGAGTACTACATCGCCTTCAACAGCATGTGCAAGAAGGTCGCCGGCCTACCCCTCTCAGAGGAAGAAGATCTCGTGAGCGGGTCCGTTGAGCCTGTGTCGGAGGAGAAGGCGCGGAAGGTATTGGAGCGAGTGGACTGGTTGAGCCAGCTCCGGGAGGAGGTGGCCTCCCTCCCCGACCTCCGGGAGAGGTTGGAGAAGACCGCCGAGCCGGCGCTCGACCTCCCGGAATGGTGGATTCCCGGCAAGCATGATGCAGACCTCGTCCTGGGAGCTGCCAGGCACGGTATATCCCGGATGGAGTACTACGTGTTGAACGACATCGAGCTCAGCTTCAAAGAGGTGTTGAAGCGCTCCCTCGGCGGGGAGCCCCTCATAGACCAGCTGGAGTTCAACAGATGGGAGAGTAGACGGGCTGAACGAAAACAGAACGGTACGGCCAACAACGGGAAACGGCGCACCCCCAGCGGCAAGAGCGACATCACCGAGGAGGAAGAGACCGTGGAGAACGGCGAGGTCGAGAAGATGGACGTAGAGGAGTCCAAGGAGGAGAAGGAGAAGAAGAAAGCCGCCAAGACCAGGGCGGTGGAGAAATCTTCGATACAGGCGCCGCAGCTTAACCTCCAGCAGATCGAGGCCGCCATCGCCAAGGGCGGCGGGGTCGGGTACGACCAGGAAATGATCAACGATCTCATGGCACAGACATACGCCGCTAGCGTCAGATGGCCAAAGGATAAGGTGCTGGTGGTCCGGCTGGAGCACATTGTGCGGAGTGTGAAGGAGGGCGTGTGGCCCGTGGAGGAGAACACCACGCTGCTGGACACCGCCGTCGACAACGGCACCGAGACCCCGGAGCAGCAGACAAACAACCACAGGGACACAAGCACTCCTCTCAGCGAGATGTCCGAGGTGTCAGGGTACGAGGACGGTAACGTGCTCACCCACGGCGGACTGGCCAACAGGAAGAAGCGAGGACGACGACCATTAGATTGCCCAGAAGAGAAAAAGCCTGGTCGTGGACAGCTGCAGAGCAACACGCCCCTGTCGGCCGTGTCGGCCAGCAGCCTCGTCTCAAGCAACAAGGCCTCCACGGACGACTCCATGTCAGAGGCCAGCGGTATCCGTCCTGTGGCGGAGGTGGCTGGTGGCGAAGACTCCGCCGTGGACAATAAGGCCAAGGGCTCAAAGCTCGAGTCCGCCCTAGACAAACTCGGCCTTCAGAAACGAAAGTTGGCTGATGCGCCGGCCGACGATAAATCCAAGAAGAAGAAGCGGCTGGACGACCTGCTGTCCGGCCTGCACGCCGGCAAGGGCAACAGCTTCCCGGAGAAGAAGGAGTCGCCGATGGACTCCCTCTTCAGGAAGGCCACAGAGTCCGCCACAGATCTCAACAAGCTGCAGGAGATGCTCGGACCTCTCGGAGGAAATCCAAGCGACGCCAAGGTGCAGAAATGGTTGGCTGATCAGATGGGTGTGACTCCGGACCGCCCCATCACCCCGGGCTCCGCCGCTACCGCCGTCAGCAGCAAACGGCCCGCCTCCACCGCCTCATCCGCCGGCGGGTGGATGGAGTGGATGAGCAAACTATCTGGGGACGAGCACGTGACTGTCTTCAACCGGTCCACCGGGAAGAAGCTGTCCGGCACCCACGGACCCAAGCTCAAGTACCTGGCGCAGTGGCTCATCGAGCACCCGATGTTCGAGGTGGACCCCAAGTGGGCCGAGGAGGTGCGCCAGAAGGACGACGGCAAGAAGAAGGGACCTGGCCGGCCCAACCTGGATGATGCGGCAAGTAAAAAGGCGGGGGCCAGCGTTGGTCCGTCCTATAACAGTATGGCTAGTCTAGGTCTTGACCCCAAGAACCCGATGTCGGCCCTGGCCGCTCTTGACCCCAAGAACCCAAATTCCCTGGCTGCGCTTTACGGACTTGACCCCAAGAAACTGGACCCTATGACGGCGGCTATGCTTGGCCTTGGCGACCCCAAGAACCCAATGAAGATGGACCCTATGATGATGGCTGCCCTGTCCATGGACCCCAAGACCCTGCAGAGCCTGGGCATTGATCCTAAAAAGTTGGCCTCAATGGCCAGTCCCACTTCCAGTAAGGCAAGCCCAACGTCTAGTAAGCCGGCAGCGCCTCAGACCCTTGACCCTATGCTTCTCGCCGCCTTTGGGATGGATCCCAAGAATCCTAAATTGGACGCCGTGACAGCGGCCGCCCTGGGGCTCGACCCCAAGAATCCCAAGTTTGATCCGATGGTGTTGGCGAGCCTGGGACTCGACCCAAAGAACCCCAACTCGACCCTGTTGGCTGCCATGGCCGCCATGGATCCCAACAACCAGTTAGCGGCCATGTACGGCCTTATGCCGCCTGGGTTCCCCATGCCTGGCATGGACATGTTCGGCAAGAACAAGCAGTCGCCACAGCCCAAGGAGGCTAAATCTCCCCTACCGGCCCCATCTCCCAACCCGAATAGACAGCGAGAGGGACCCTCTCCTCGGCCTCCATCCAGGGCCAGCCAGAGTTCGAGAGACGGAGGACGTTCTACCCCTCGCTCTTCAGCCCATCAGCCCTCGTACTCCCAGGCCTCTCCACGCACCTCAATGTCCAATTCTACAGCGGCCATGTTCGGCGGTCTCAACCCTTCAATGTTTGGGATGGACCCCAAGATGTTGGCGCAAATGGACCCTAAGATGCTGCAGGCGGCCGGGATCGACATGAAGACGATGATGTCTATGATGGATCCTAAGATGATGGCGATGATGGATCCCAGGATGGCATCGCTTGCCGGGATGGATCTCAAAGCCCTGTCCCAGATGGACCCCAAGCTGCTCCAATCCGCGGGTATAGATCCCAAGATGCTGACACAAATGATGGATCCCAAAACCTCAATGGCCGGTTTAGGCGCGTTTGGCCTGGATCCCAAGACCTCGATGGCCGGCCTGGATCCCAAGATGTTGGGACTTGACCCTAAAATGTTGGCAGGCATGGATCCTAAGATGCTTCAAAGTATGGGCATTGATCCCAAAATGCTGGGACTTGGTGGTGCTGGTGGCTTTGATCCCAAATCATTTATGGGAATTGATCCTAAGATGCTGGCAGGACTAGATCCCAAACTGTTATCTGATCCCAAGTTCCTGGCGACTCTGGATCCAAAGATGCTTCTGGGTGGAATGGATCCTAAGATGCTAGGCCTGGACCCCAGGATGTTCAGCTCCAGCGGAGCAATGTCGCCCTCAAGTTCGAGTAGCCGCGCAATGACCAGCACATCGACAGTCCCAACTTCGGCCACATCTACCATGATGTCCATTCCCTCCTCCTTCACCGGGCTCCTGGACCCGCGGCTACTCGGGTTGGACCCAAAGATGCTGCAGGGTCTGGACGAGAAGGCCCTCAAGAGCCTAGGGCTCGACCCCAACATTGTTAAGAAGTTGCTCGCCAACGAGAAACCACAACAGTCGCGCTCGAGCTCCTCCAGACAACAACCAGCATACTCCAGTCCCTCCAGAACCTCAGCATACACATCGGCAACATCCTCAACATCCACAACTTTCTCCGGACTGGACCCAAAGATGTTCTCGGGCATAGACCCGAAGCTACTGCAGGGGATGGACCCCAAGATGATGAGCATGATGGACCCCAAGATGATGGCGGCAATGATGGACCCCAAGATGATGGCCGCCATGTATGGATTGGACCCTAAGATGATGGCCAGCATGGATCCAAAAATGTTGGCCAGCATGGGAATTGATCCCAAGTGGTTTGATCCTAAAGCAATGGATCCGAAAACTTTCCAAGGTATTGATCCCAAGGCCCTAGGGCTTGATCCCAAAATGTTGCAGGGAATGGATCCCAAGATGCTCCAGTCTATGGGTATTGATCCCAAGTACGTGACAGGTGCAGGTGAGCCCGCCAAAACCTCGACCCCCTCCTCTTCCGCTTCTGGCATGGACGCTAAGATGCTGGCAAGCCTCGGCATGGATCCCAAGATGCTAGCTGGGATCGACCCTAAGATCCTGGCCTCCTACGGTATTGACATAAAGATGCTGCAGGCCATGGATCCTAAATCCTTTCCAGGCGGATCAAATCCTAAACCCAAGGAACACAGTTCCCAAAACTCATTGGCTGGAATAGATCCCAAACTGTTGGCCGCTGCTGGAATTGATCCCAAAATGCTGGCCTCGATGGATCCTAAAATGCTTGCTACCCTCGGACTTGATGCTAAGAGTTTGAGCGCTGCTCTGGATCCTAAGAACATGCAGAAATCAATGCCTGCGATGGATCCCAAAATGTTCGGTGGCCTTGATCCAAAAATGCTGGCCAGTATGGGAATAGACCCAAAGATGCTATCCGATCCAAAGTTCTTGGCGAGCATGGGACTGGATCCCAAGATGTTAGCTCAAATGGGAATGGACCCCAAGGCTATGGCTTCAATGGGCATGGACCCTAAAGCTCTTGCCTCTATGGGTATGGATCCAAAGGCTCTAGCCTCAATTGGCATGGATCCTAAAATGCTAGCCTCCATGGGTATGGACCCCAAGATGTTGGCCTCCATGGGCTTGGATCCGAAATCACTTGCAGCAATGGGAATGGACCCTAAAATGTTGGCGTCAATGGGAATTGATCCCAAAATGCTTGCATCAATGGGAATGGATCCCAAAAGCATGGGAGCGATGGGTATGGACCCGAAAATGCTTGCCTCCATGGGGATGGATCCAAAGCATCTTGCAGCGATGGGACTGGATCCTAAAATGTTAGCCTCAATGGGTATTGATCCAAAAATGCTTTCAGATCCCAAGTTTCTTGCAAGCATAGGAATGGATCCCAAAATGCTGGCATCTATGGGAATGGACCCAAAAGCCCTATCTTCCATGGGAATGGATCCCAAGGCTATGGCTTCGATGGGAATGGACCCCAAAGCTATGGCTTCAATGGGAATGGACCCCAAGGCTTTGGCATCAATGGGAATGGACCCTAAGATGTTGGCCTCCATGGGTTTGGATCCGAAGTCACTTGCAGCCATGGGAATGGACCCTAAAACACTTGCATCAATGGGAATTGACGCCAAAGCTCTGGCCTCCATGGGAATGGACCCGAAGGCACTGGCAGGCTTAGACCCTAAACTAATGGGTTTTGACCCGAAAATGCTTGCAGGAATAGATCCCAAGACCCTAGCCTCTATGGGTATCGACCCCAAAATGGCTAGCGATCCCAACCTTATGGCCATGATGGCCATGGGTATGCCAGGAATGATGCCGCCAATGTCAATGGCCAACGGCATGGGAACCCCGCTTCCTAGCAGCTCCGGCAGTAAAAGCGGTGCGCCCGCCAAACCAAAACCTGGCACCGTGGCCGCCGCTCTCCAAGAAAAGAAGGACAACGAAAAGACGCGCTCGGAGCACAGCGGCGAGGAGAACAACTACGAGGACAAGGTTGGCGGTGGCACGGAGGGCACCGACGAGGAGGAGATGAGGCGCGGACTGACCAGTGAGGAGCGCGTTCTCCTACGCGAGAAAAAGAAAGAACGTCTAATGAAGGAGGTGGAGGAAGAGGGTGGGCCCGGCGGTGACGAGGGGCTCAACCTCTCTGTGTCTAGACACGCGGAGCAGGGTTCTACCAAGCTGGAGGCCCTGCTCAACAAACCCATGGACGAACCCGCCGAGCCGCGGCCACCAAACGGTGAACCGGCGGCGCCAAGTGAAGGGTGAAGTACACGTACAATTACACGAGTTAACCATGTCAATACGGGAGAACAGGCGGCGGCGGGGTGGGGGCCCTTCCGCCCCAGTCCCCCGTATACATTGCTGTGATATATCGAGATCTTTGTGCTGCTGCTGACACACTTTACAACACAAACAAAACACATTCACCATTATGATATTTCGTTGCTCTTGAATC
>OJDT01000023.1_pt1 | contig 12650 bp, 8 predicted proteins | sample 1592901 | NCBI WGS metagenome assembly OJDT01 (sample SAMN05420117, study PRJEB24817) | seawater metagenome | isolation source: Sea water | place: Canada:Atlantic | collected 2013-11 | reverse complement strand
ACGAGATATCTTGCGTGACTGGAGTTCAGACGTGTGCTCTTCCGATCTCTTCATCAGCACTTGCAGACATGCCGCCAGCTGCTTTCAGTTTATCTGCTTCACGCTCATCGCGCTTACGCTTGCGTTCTTTATGGTAAGCCAAACCGGTACCAGCAGGAATCAAGCGACCAACAACTACGTTTTCTTTCAGACCACGTAGGCTATCCACTTTACCCGTTACCGAACCTTCGGTTAGTACGCGGGTTGTTTCCTGGAACGATGCAGCAGAGATGAACGATTCTGTTGCCAAAGAAGCTTTCGTAATACCTAACAGTACACGCTGGCCCTTAGCGACAACTTTATCTTCATTATTGAGTGCGTCGTTCTGTTCTAGGAAAGCATTGAATTCAACTTGCTCGCCTGGAATAAAGGTAGAATCACCCGACTGGTCGATCATAACCTTACGCAACATTTGACGTACGATTACTTCGATGTGCTTATCGTTAATACCAACGCCCTGCAGACGGTATACTTCCTGCACTTCGTTAGTAATATAAACAGCCAGCTCACCTACGCCTAATAGACGCAAGATGTCGTGTGGGTTCATCGGGCCATCAGAGATAACCTCACCCTTTTCAACTTTTTCACCTTCAAAGATGTTCAGATGACGCCACTTAGGAATTAACTCTTCATAAACATCAGAGCCATCCAGTGGAGTAATCACTAAACGCTTCTTACCTTTGGTCTCTTTACCAAAGCTTACCGCACCTGAGATCTCAGCAAGAATAGCTGGCTCTTTAGGTTTACGAGCTTCAAATAAGTCAGCAACGCGAGGCAGACCACCGGTAATATCTTTGTTACCTGAAGATTCTTGAGGAATACGGGCAATTACGTCACCAATACTCACCTCAGCGCCATTCTCATGGTTAACCAATGCTTTAGATGGAAGTAAGTACTGAGCAGGCGTATTAGCACCTGGCAGCATTACATCTTCACCCGCTTCATCAACCAACTTAACCATTGGACGAATGTCTTTACCCGCTGCAGGACGTACAGCAGGATCAAGAACTTCTATGTTAGAAAGGCCGGTTAACTCATCAACTTGACGGTTAATAGTGATGCCTTCTTCCATGCCAATGAACTGAATGAAACCTTTCACTTCAGTAATAATTGGGTGGGTGTGTGGATCCCAGCTTGCCACTTTTTGGCCAGCTTCAACCGCATCACCATCTTTCAATGAGATAACTGCACCGTAAGGTAGCTTATACAGCTCACGTTCACGGCCATGCTCATCGGCAAGTGTGATCGAACCCGAACGTGACACTGCAACCAGTTCACCAGATTCTTTGGTTACTGTCTTCATATTGTGAAGACGAACCTTACCCTTGCTTTTAACTTGTACGCTGTCGGCAGCAGATTGACGAGAAGCAGCACCACCAATGTGGAACGTACGCATCGTTAACTGTGTACCTGGCTCACCGATTGACTGTGCAGCAATAACACCAACAGCTTCACCAGCATTAACCAAATGACCGCGACCCAGGTCACGACCATAACAGCTTGCGCAAATACCCTGACGGGTTTCACACGTAATGGCAGAACGAACAAATACTTCGTCGATCCCCATTGATTCAATTTTTTCTACCCACTGCTCATCGATTAAAGTACCGCGAGCAACAGCAAGTTCGTCTTCATTGCTTGGATTAAATACATCTTTAGCAACAGTACGACCTAGGATACGAGTACCTAGTGGTACTACTACGTCGCCACCTTCAATTAATGGTGTCATTTCGACGCCGTGCTCAGTGCCACAATCGTCTTCAGTAACAACCAAGTCTTGCGCAACGTCTACTAGTCGACGCGTCAAGTAACCAGAGTTTGCTGTCTTCAATGCGGTATCGGCTAGACCTTTACGCGCACCGTGAGTCGAGGTGAAGTACTGCTGTACGTTCAAGCCTTCACGGAAGTTAGCAACAATCGGTGTTTCAATAATAGAACCATCTGGCTTGGCCATAAGACCACGCATACCCGCCAACTGACGAATCTGAGCTGGGCTACCACGAGCGCCAGAATCAGCCATCATGTAAACAGAGTTAAACGACTCTTGCTCCATGTCGGTTGGGTTACCGTCTTTATCGATAACAGGCTCAACACCCAAGTTATCCATCATTGCCTTCGCGACTAATTCATTAGCACGAGACCAGATATCAACAACCTTGTTGTACTTTTCGCCTTGGGTTACAAGACCAGAAGCAAACTGGCTTTCAATTTCTTTTACTTCAGCATCGGCTTCAGCTACAATTTTTGCTTTCGCTTCAGGAATAACGAAATCGTTAACACCAATCGATACACCAGATACTGTTGCATACTGGAAACCGGTATACATGATCTGATCTGCAAAGATAACAGTATCTTTCAAACCAACGCGACGATAGGCCGTGTTAAGCAAGTTAGAAATCGCTTTCTTCTTCATTGGTTGGTTAACCAAATCGTAAGACAAACCTTCTGGCACGATGCGGAATAACAATGCGCGACCAATAGTCGTATCAACAACTTTAGTGGTTGCAATTGAACCACCTTGGTGATCGTTTACAACTTCGCTAATGCGTACTTTAACTTTAGCTTGCAAGTCAGCCATGCCGCTGCCGTAGGCACGCGTCACTTCGTCAAGGTTCGCTAAGAACATACCTTCGCCTTTAGCGGCTACACGTTCACGAGTCATCCAGTAAAGACCCAATACAACGTCCTGCGAAGGAACGATAATTGGCTCACCGTTGGCTGGCGATAGTACGTTGTTCGTTGCCATCATCAAAGCACGAGCTTCAAGCTGAGCTTCAATTGTTAACGGTACGTGCACCGCCATTTGGTCACCATCGAAGTCGGCGTTATAAGCCGCACAAACCAATGGGTGCAATTGAATCGCCTTACCTTCAATCAAGGTAGGCTCGAACGCTTGAATACCCAATCTGTGCAATGTTGGTGCACGGTTTAACATGATTGGGTGCTCACGAATTACTTCAGCAAGGATATCCCAAACTTCAGCAGTTTCACGCTCAACCATCTTCTTAGCGGCTTTAATCGTTGTTGCTAGACCACGGTGCTCAAGCTTGCTGAAGATGAATGGCTTAAATAACTCCAATGCCATCTTCTTCGGAAGACCACACTGATGTAAGCGTAACTTAGGACCAACGGTAATTACCGAACGGCCCGAGTAATCAACTCGCTTACCCAATAAGTTCTGACGGAAACGACCTTGCTTACCCTTGATCATATCAGCAAGAGATTTAAGCGGACGCTTGTTAGAACCGGTAATTGCACGACCACGACGACCGTTATCGAGCAACGCATCTACAGACTCTTGCAACATACGCTTTTCGTTGCGCACGATGATGTCTGGAGCACTTAGCTCTAGAAGACGCTTCAAACGGTTGTTACGGTTAATCACTCGACGATATAAATCGTTTAAGTCAGAAGTCGCAAAACGGCCACCATCCAGCGGTACCAACGGACGAAGATCCGGTGGAAGTACTGGTAGAACCGTCATAATCATCCACTGCGGGTTGTTACCTGAGTTGTGGAATGCTTCTAACAACTTAAGACGCTTGGATAATTTCTTAATTTTGGTTTCAGAGTTAGTTGCTGGAATTTCTTCACGCAACGTCTGAATCTCTTCATCTAAAATGATGTGAGATAATAAACCTTGAATCGCTTCAGCACCCATCTTAGCTTCAAATTCGTCGCCGAATTCTTCAATCGCTTCGTAGTACTGTTCGTCATTCAATAACTGACCCACTTCTAGAGTGGTCATGCCTGGCTCGGTTACAACGAATGATTCATAATAAAGAATGCGTTCGATGTCACGCAGAGTCATATCCAACATTAAACCAATACGAGATGGTAATGATTTAAGGAACCAGATGTGAGCTACTGGGCTCGCTAGGTCAATGTGACCCATACGATCACGACGTACTTTTGATTGTGTAACTTCAACACCACACTTCTCACAAATTACGCCACGGTGCTTCAAGCGCTTGTACTTACCGCACAAACATTCAAAGTCTTTAATAGGGCCGAAAATACGCGCACAGAACAAACCATCACGTTCAGGTTTGAAGGTACGATAGTTGATGGTCTCTGGCTTTTTAACTTCACCATAAGACCAAGAACGGATCATATCTGGCGATGCCAAGCCAATGCGGATCGCATCAAACTCGTCAGCATTCGACTGATTTCGAAGAAAATTGACTAAGTCTTTCATGTTCTTTTTTTGCTCCGTAAGCAGTTAAGCGGCTAGTTGCCTAGCCGCCTGCAATGATCCGATTACTCGTTGATCAACTCGATGTCGATACCTAGCGAACGAATCTCTTTAACTAATACGTTAAAGGACTCAGGCATACCAGGCTCCATACGATGATCGCCGTCTACGATATTTTTATACATCTTAGTACGACCCGCAACGTCATCCGACTTCACTGTCAACATTTCTTGTAGCGTGTAAGCAGCACCATATGCTTCTAGTGCCCACACCTCCATCTCTCCGAAACGCTGGCCACCGAACTGAGCTTTACCACCCAGTGGTTGCTGAGTTACTAGGCTGTAAGAACCGGTTGAACGAGCGTGCATCTTATCGTCGACCAAATGGTTCAACTTAAGCATGTACATGTAACCAACGGTCACTGGACGGTCAAAAGCGTTACCGGTACGGCCATCAAACAAGGTCATTTGACCTGATTCTGGCTGATCGGCCAAGCGCAGCATACGCTTGATTTCAACTTCTTCTGCACCATCGAATGCTTGTGTACCCATAGGTACACCGCCACGTAGGTTATGCGAAAGTTCAAGAATTTCTTCATCACTGAAGCTATTCAAGTTTTCTTTCGTGTACGTTTCGTCACCGTTATAAATTTCTTCAAGCAGTGCACGAATGTCGGCAACAGCACGCTGCTGCTTCAACATTGCGTCGATCTTTTCACCGAGCCCTTTCGCTGCTAGACCCAAGTGAATTTCCATCACCTGACCAACGTTCATTCGCGAAGGAACACCTAACGGGTTCAAGACGATATCAACAGGGGTACCCTGCGCATCGTACGGCATATCTTCAACCGGCATAACCGCTGAGATAACACCCTTGTTACCGTGACGTCCAGCCATCTTGTCGCCTGGCTGGATTTTCCGTTTAATCGCTAAATAAACCTTAACGATTTTAAGAACGCCTGGTGCTAAATCATCACCACTTTGTAGCTTACGCTTCTTATCTTCGAACTTATCGTCCAAATCTTTAGCGCGCTCTGCTAATTGCTGCTCAGCTTGCTCTAGCTGCTCGGCCAACGCTTCGTCTTGAGGACGAATACGGAACCAATCATCAGCAGTAAGTGTTTCTAAGTATTCAGCAGTTAGCGTATCGCCTTTAGCCAAACCTGTTGCTGCGTTAACTTTTGCGCCAACTAGGGCACGCTGCAAACGCTCAAAGGTTGCGCCTTGAACAATACGTAATTCTTCATTCAAATCTTTGCGTACTTCGTCCAGCTGCATTTGCTCAATTTCACGAGCACGCTGGTCTTTTTCAACACCATCTCGGGTGAAGACTTGTACGTCAATGATCGTACCCGTGGTGCCGGTCTTAACACGCAAAGAAGTATCTTTAACGTCTGAAGCCTTTTCACCAAAGATGGCACGTAATAGTTTTTCTTCTGGCGTAAGCTGAGTTTCGCCTTTTGGCGTCACTTTACCTACTAGAATATCACCGGCTTTAACTTCAGCACCGATGTAAACAATACCAGATTCATCCAGCTTACCTAATGCAGACTCACCTACGTTTGGAATATCTGAAGTAACTTCTTCAGCACCTAACTTGGTATCACGAGCAACACAGGTTAATTCCTGAATGTGAATCGTGGTTAGACGATCTTCCTGAGCAACGCGCTCTGAAAGTAAGATCGAATCCTCGAAGTTGTAACCATTCCACGGCATAAATGCGATGCGGAAATTCTGACCAAGGGCTAGCTCACCTAAATCGATAGATGGACCATCTGCCATGATGTCACCACGAGCAACCACATCGCCTGCTTTCACAAGCGGCTTCTGGTTAATACAGGTATTCTGGTTAGAACGTGTGTATTTGGTTAAGTTATAGATATCCACACCAGCATCGCCAGCAGGAGTTTCGCTATCGTTGACTTTAACAACAATACGACTTGCATCTACAGACTCAATCACACCACCACGAGTCGCAACAGCACAAACACCAGAATCACGAGCAACTGCGCTCTCAATACCGGTACCCACAAGAGGCTTCTGTGCAATTAACGTCGGTACAGCCTGACGCTGCATGTTCGATCCCATTAGGGCTCGGTTAGCATCATCGTGCTCTAAGAACGGAATCAAAGAAGCAGCAATAGAAACCATCTGCTGAGCCGAGACGTCCATCAATGTTACCGAGGCCGGTGACATCATGGTGGAATCATTCTTATGGCGAACTGGGATCAAATCTCCCAATAACACATTCTTTTCGTCAACCGGTACAGAAGCTTGAGCAATAACATGATCTGCTTCTTCGATTGCCGAAATATAAATTACGTCGTCAGTAACTACACCTTCTTTAACAATACGGAATGGAGTTTCCAAGAAACCATAGTTGTTAGTTCGAGCGTAAGTCGCCAATGAGTTAATCAGACCAATGTTTGGTCCTTCTGGTGTTTCAATTGGACATACACGACCATAGTGAGTCGCGTGAACATCTCGCACCTCAAAACCAGCACGCTCACGAGTCAAACCACCTGGGCCTAATGCAGAAATACGACGCTTATGCGTGACTTCTGACAGCGGGTTGTTTTGATCCATAAACTGAGACAACTGAGAAGAGCCGAAAAACTCTTTCATCGCTGCTGCTACAGGTTTTGCATTAATCAAATCTTGTGGCATTAAGCCTTCAGACTCAGCCATTGATAAACGTTCACGAACGGCACGCTCTACACGTACAAGACCAACACGGAATTGGTTCTCTGCCATTTCACCTACAGAACGAATACGACGGTTACCCAAGTGGTCGATATCGTCCACTTCACCTTGACCATTACGAATATTGATCAGAGTTTTAAGTACCGCAATGATGTCGTCTTTGCCTAATGTTCCCGCGCCGGTCGTTTCTTCACGACCAATGCGACGGTTGAACTTCATACGACCTACCGCAGATAAGTCATAACGTTCTTCAGAGAAGAACAGGTTCTCAAACAAGGCTTCTGCTGATTCTTTCGTTGGTGGCTCACCTGGGCGCATCATACGATAGATTTCAACAAGTGCCTCTAAACGATTGCGAGTCGGATCGATACGCAAAGTATCGGATACGAAAGATCCACAATCTAATTCGTTAGTATAAATAGTATCGAAGCTATCTATATTAGCTGCACGTAAAGTCTCTAGTACTTCTTCTGTTAACTCTGCATTACATTCTGCAATGACTTCGCCTGTTGCTGCATCAATGATGTCTTTCGCAAGTGCTTTGCCATATAAGTATTCAGACGGTACTGGTAATTCTTCTACGCCGGCTTTTTCTAATTGACGAATGTGACGCGCAGTAATACGGCGACCACTTTCTACAATTACATTGTCTTTGCCATCTTTGATATCAAACGCCGCAGTTTCACCACGTAAACGCGAAGGAATCAATTTCAGCTTTGCTTCTTCAGCAGACAAACTGTAAGTATCGTTATCGAAGAACATTTCCAACACTTCTTGAGTGCTGTAATCCAATGCGCGCAATAAAATAGTTGCAGGCAATTTACGACGACGGTCAATACGTACATAAACAAGGTCTTTTGGATCAAACTCAAAGTCTAACCAAGAACCACGGTAAGGAATTACACGAGCGTTGTATAACAACTTGCCAGATGAATGCGTCTTACCTTTGTCATGATCATAGAACACGCCAGGGGAACGGTGTAATTGAGATACGATTACACGCTCTGTACCATTAATTATAAAGGTACCGTTGTCAGTCATCAGAGGCATTTCGCCCATGTAGACTTCCTGTTCCTTAATATCTTTAATAGCTTTTGTTGAAGAGTCTTTATCATAAATGATCAAGCGTACTTTAACGCGCAAAGGCGCCGCAAAAGTAACACCACGCAACATACATTCTTTTTCGTCGAATGTCGGCGTGCCTAAACGGTAGCTCACATATTCTAATGCCGCATTACCCGAATAACTTACAATCGGGAAAACAGATCTAAATGCTGCATTAAGACCGATATCGTCAGTACCTTCTTGCTGAACTAACTGCAAGAATTTGCGATATGAGTCGATTTGAATGGCCAATAAATAAGGCACATCCATTACGCTTGGTAATTTACCGAAATCCTTACGGATTCGTTTCTTCTCAGTATATGAGTAAGCCATCAGTTATCCCCAGACTGTCCGCTCAATGGGTGTTACACCCATGATCAAGGATATATTCCATGTGATAAAGTATCACAGCAGCCCGCAGGCCATTAACTTTCTTCCAAAACGCGAAAAAGGCCGACAGGAAATTCCCGTCAGCCATTTTCTACTACCCAACTCTATAGAGAGTTAAATAGCATTGCAACAAGCTGAAATTACTTAATTTCAACAAGTGCGCCAGCTTCTTCAAGCGTAGCTTTAGCTTCATCAGCTTCTTCTTTAGATACGCCTTCCTTGATAGGAGCAGGAGTACCTTCAACAAGGCCTTTAGCTTCTTTCAGGCCTAAACCTGTGATGCCACGTACAGCCTTGATTACAGCAACTTTCTTATCGCCAGCGCCAGTCAAGATAACGTCAAACTCAGTTTGAGCTTCAGCAGCACCAGCGTCGCCGCCAGCAGCAGGACCAGCGGCAGCAGCAGCTGCAGATACGCCGAATTTTTCTTCCATTGCTTCGATCAATACAACAACGTCTGATACAGACATTTCAGCAATGGCATTAAGGATATCTTCGTGAGATACAGACATGAGTCTATTCCTATATATGTTGGGCAAGTGCCCGTTTAATCTTTTATAAGCGACTTAATTTCTATTTGCTTAGCAAATTAGTAAATTAAGCTGCTTGCTCTTCTTTCTGATCGCGAATGGCCGCAATAGTGCGAACCAATTTGCCAGCAGCTGCTTCTTTGATCGTGCCCATAAAGATCGAGATTGCTTCGTCGTAAGTAGGCAATGTAGCCAACTTAGCGATATCAGTAACCTGTCCTTCGAAGGCAGCGGCTTTCAACTCAAAGCTTGGGTTGCTCTTAGCAAACTTACTCAGGATACGGGCAGCCGCACCTGGATGTTCGTTAGAGAACGCAATTAAAGTTGGGCCAACAAAGGTGTCTGTTAGACACTCAAAGTCTGTACCTTCTACCGCGCGACGAGCCAATGTGTTACGTACGACTTTAATCCATACGCCAGCATCACGGGCTTCTTTACGCAGAGCAGTCATAGCTCCTACGGTAACGCCGCGAGAATCCGCGACAACACCAGATAGAGCTTCTTTAGCAGCAGTCTGGACTTCAGCAACGATCGCTTGTTTTTCTACAAGTCCTAAAGCCACAATGAACTCCTAACTTTCAATGAACCCCAAAGGGTTCTTTTAATTCGGTGGGTTGTTGATTACAAGTACACTTGAATCAACAGGGGCCGCACCATTTGCGTAGGCAAAAAATTAAGCAAAGTGTTTATTAAAATAAATTAATAATCACTTTGCACCTACGGTCTTTAATGACCCGACAAGCAAACTTGTCGAACCCCAAAGAATTAGATAGCTAACGCGCCGAAATCGACGGTTAAACCAGGACCCATAGTCGTAGACAGAGTCACTTTTTTCAAATAAGCACCTTTCGCAGAAGAAGGCTTAGCTTTCTTCAAATCAACCAATAGGGCTTCTAAATTTTCTTTGATTTTATCTGCAGAGAAATCAACCTTACCGATTGTGCTGTGGATAATACCATTTTTGTCGTTTCTGTAACGAATCTGACCCGCTTTTGCATTATTTACAGCAGTTGCTACATCAGGAGTTACCGTGCCAACTTTAGGGTTAGGCATAAGACCACGAGGACCTAGAACCTGACCTAACTGACCAACAACACGCATTGCGTCTGGAGATGCGATTACAACGTCAAAATCTAGGTCGCCGCCTTTCATTTGTGCCGCAAGATCGTCCATGCCTACAACGTCTGCACCGGCTGCAAGTGCTGCTTCAGCATTTGCGCCTTGAGTGAAAACGGCAACACGTACAGTTTTGCCAGTACCGTGTGGTAGCACAGTAGAGCTACGAACGTTCTGGTCAGATTTACGTGCATCGATACCAAGGTTTACAGAAACATCCAATGCTTCAGTAAATTTAACCTTTGATACTTCGCTTAACAGTGCAACAGCTTCTTCTACAGAATAAACCTTGCCAGCTTCTACTTTTTCAGCGATTAACTTTTGACGCTTAGATAACTTAGCCATTATACAACACCTTCCACATCAATACCCATGGAACGAGCAGAGCCCGCAATCGTACGAACAGCAGCGTCTAAATCAGCTGCAGTCATATCAGCGTCTTTTGTCTTAGCAATTTCTTCCAACTGAGCGCGAGTTACAGAACCTACTTTGTCAGTGTTTGGACGACCAGAACCAGACGTTACACCAGCAGCTTTTCTTAATAAGAAAGCAGCAGGTGGAGTCTTAACTTCAAATGTAAAGCTACGGTCGCTGTATACAGAAATAATTACTGGAACTGGTGCGCCAGCTTCCATGCTCTGAGTTTGAGCATTGAACGCCTTACAGAATTCCATAATGTTTAGACCGTGTTGGCCTAGTGCAGGACCAACAGGTGGACTTGGATTCGCTTTACCAGCTGCAACTTGCAACTTGATATAAGCTTCAACTTTTTTAGCCATATCTTACTCCGTTTGGGTATAACGCTAGTTAACTAGCTTCCCGGTTAAAAAAGCCTCGATACAATCGAAGCTCAAAAATTATACGCTTTTTTCAACCTGTACAAACTCAAGCTCTACTGGGGTATTACGACCAAAGATCGTTACCGCCACCTTTAAGCGAGATTTTGCATAATCGACTGTCTCAACAACACCATTAAAGTCGGCAAACGGACCATCAATAACACGAATAATTTCGCCAGGCTCGTAAACTGTTTTCTGGGTTGGAGTTTGCGCACCATCTTGTACACGCTGCAAAATAGCATCTGCTTCACGCGTTGTGATAGGTGCTGGCTTATCGGCTGTTCCGCCAATAAAACCTAAAACACGCGGAGTCTGCTTTACCAGATGCCACGTATCATCATTCATTTCCATCTCTACTAGCACGTAGCCAGGATAGAATTTGCGCTCACTTTTACGCTTTTTGCCATCGCGCATTTCGATGACCTCTTCAGTCGGCACTAAAATTTCGCCAAACTGATCTTGCATATCATGCAATTCGATTCTTTCTAGCAGACCACTTAGGACGCGCTTTTCATAACCTGAATAAGCGTGAACTACATACCAACGTTTTGACATTACGATTCCTCAGCCTAACCTAGTAGCAAAGATATTAACCAGCTGAGTAGTGAATCAACACCCCACAATACTAGCGACATAAGAATTACCACTACAACTACAATCATAGTAGTTTGAGTAGTTTCTTGACGAGTAGGCCAAACAACTTTGCGACGTTCGATATTGGCTTCTTTTAGTAACTGTAAGAAAGCCTTACCTTGACTGGATGTTAACGCGACACCGGCGCCAACCAACATAAGAAACACTACACCTAGAACACGGTATAGTAGTGGCTCATTAGCATACATATAGTTGCCAACCACCGCCGCAGCCAAAAAGGCGATCGCCAAAATCCACTTCACAATATCCAGTGGCGATTTTTTAATATTACTATCTGCACTCATTATGCTTTTCCCTAAAGCCAAAAATGGCAGCCGAAGCTACCATTTAAGAATTTGGCAGGCCACGAGGGACTCGAACCCCCAACATTCGGTTTTGGAGACCGACGCTCTACCAATTGAACTACTGGCCTATCATAAAAACCCAGATATAAAGTAACAAGATGGTCGAAGCCCAAAAAACTTCGACTTAGCATAGTAGTTCTTTTTGTTATTCAATGATTTTAGCTACAACGCCGGCACCTACTGTACGGCCACCTTCTCGGATAGCAAAACGTAATCCTTCTTCCATAGCAATTGGATGTATCAATGTGACAACCATTTTTATATTATCACCAGGCATCACCATTTCAACTCCATCAGGTAGTTCACAAGCTCCAGTTACATCTGTAGTTCTAAAATAGAACTGTGGTCGATAACCCTTGAAGAAAGGAGTGTGTCTACCGCCCTCATCTTTTGACAAAACATAAACTTCTGCTTCGAATTTTGTGTGCGGCTTGACAGATCCAGGTTTTGCTAAAATCTGGCCACGCTCAATTTCTTCTCGTTTAGTTCCACGAAGTAAGACCCCAACATTTTCACCAGCACGGCCTTCATCAAGCAACTTTCTGAACATTTCAACACCTGTACAGGTCGTCTTGGTAGTGTCTTTGATACCAATAATTTCAATTTCCTCACCAACCTTAACAATACCTCGCTCAACTCTACCAGTAACAACAGTTCCACGACCAGCAATAGAGAAGACATCTTCAATTGGCAAAAGAAACGGTTTATCTATATATCGAACAGGATCTGGATACATA
>OJDT01000020.1_pt1 | contig 13306 bp, 1 predicted proteins | sample 1592901 | NCBI WGS metagenome assembly OJDT01 (sample SAMN05420117, study PRJEB24817) | seawater metagenome | isolation source: Sea water | place: Canada:Atlantic | collected 2013-11 | reverse complement strand
AAAAAGTCTTAGATCAAGTTTTAGATCTAGCCAAACACTAAAGTATTAGATCTAGGCGAACCCAAAGCCCTCAGAGCACTCCTGGATGGCCTTTAGCAGATAGTTTCGCAACTTGTCGTACGTCTCGTATGCCGGGAGGTCCAGCTGGTTGAAGCAGGTGTGTGCAGCGGGCAAACGGTCAGTCGATCTGTCATCTCTGTGAACTTGGAACTTCTGTGCCCCGTTCATCCCCTCCAGTGCAGCGAAACCCTGTAGGGGAACTTTGCTGGATCCGGTGACGAACTGGAGAAACTTTGCCCGGTCCGTCTGGTCAAATGAGCGCAGAGCGCGCCAAAACCAGACTATCTGCAGACTAGTGGCGGTGTACTTGTGGTACTCCGAGTTGGCCTTCAGGTCGTCAATGTTGATGTCAGGCAACCCTGAGAGAAGGAGCTCAAGCTCCTGCTCGTTGAAGATGGAGATAAGCCTGCGGGGGATGATGTCGTAGAAGCCCTCGAGGAAGGCGGAGAGCTGCTTCCTGATGGCGCCGGTCATCTTCATCTGGCAAACCAACCGCATGTAGTCGTCCTTGTTCTCATCAGTCACCACAATATTTCTGCCGTTTGGAATGAGGTCCCGGACCTCTGTGACCCCGAACTCCTGGATCTCGGTCGCGAACGTCAGGTCGTATCCGAGGTCGGCCACCTGGTTGTTGCAGAGAAAGTCGAGACCTTTGTAAAACTCGTAGTCCTCACTCTCCATATCCAGATGTTTAACATTCTTTGCGAGAATGTGTTTGTAGAAACTGCGAGTAAAGTAGCACTCCAGTAGTTTGTTGTCGTAGATGGCCTTGGCGATAACTCTTCCGACAAACTTGAAGTAGTCCAGGTGGTTTGAGTTGATGTGGCTGAAGTCGTTGATGGTGTAGGTGACCCTGTCGCCGGGGCTGCTCTTGAAGAGCGCGTAGTTGGGGTTGAAGATCTCGCGGGAGATGATCACGTACCACTCCCGCAGCAATCCTCCGGCGTCCTGGCCCTCCTCACCTTCGAAAACAATGTAGAATCTGTTTTTCCATTCCTCGGCCGACCTCCTGTGGAGCTCCCTGAAGCTCTCCTCGAAGACGGCTTCGCGCCTCACGTGCACCGCAAGGTCCTCACGACGCATGCCTTCATCTAACCGTTCCAGTTCTGTTCTGAAGTATCTCCTCTTGATATCGAAGTCTAGAACCCTGGTATGATCGACGAGGACGGAGAAGGGTCCGTCGGCCAGGTGCGTGGTGCTCTGGCGCAGGATCTGGTTGAGCACGGTCCTGTGAGTCTCGGCGAAGGCGAGGAACTTGGAGGTGTCGGCGGAGAGGGTGGCGACCGTGCTCTCGTTCAGCACGCTCTTGTCCGTCAACTTCTCCTCCTGAATATGCGCCAACTGCTCCTGCCTCGTCTCTTTCTGGTTTGTTTTCTTCTTCTCCTGGTTGGATGTTGCGGCTGCGTGGACGAGAAAGAAGGCCTCGACGGTGGGCTGGAGGACGAGGACCGCGTGGTGGTCGGGGGTGTCCGCCAGCTCGCGGAGGCAGGAGGACAGGGTAGACCAAAGCGAGTCGAGCGCCAGCTCGTCGGACAGCGACTCAAGAATGCCTTCATCTTCGACCTTTGGTTCTTCCTTCTTCTTTTCTTCTTTTTGTTCTTCTGTTAGTTTTGTATCTGCAGCGGCCTCATCAACCTCCATAGGCGTGGCTGGGCTGACCTCACTGGTGGCTCTAGCACCAGCGGCTTCATCTTCATTACGATTATTTGACAAGGTTTCTTCCATATCAGCAATTGCAGAGCGCAGTCTGGAGACTGCATCGGCACCTCTGGAGACTAAATCGGATTGAGACCCAGCAGCGTTGGGCGCCTCAGCTGCTGCGGAATATCCTCCTAGGGCACGGAGTGCCTCCACTTCCAATTCAACCCTTGCAGTGCGCATTACAGCGAGGCCAGCCTCGGATCCATCCTGAGCCTCAGCTGCTGCGTCGATGGCAGTTAACGCTGCCTCTTGGACACTGAAAGCTGATGCCGCTGCCTGTTTTGCGGCGGCAAAGGCTTCGGCCTCCCGCTTTGCCTTGACGTTCTTTTTCATGGCGTGGAGCGCGGCCTCGCGCAGCTGGATGATGACCTTTAATACTCGCAGGAAGAATGACTGACTTGAGGTTTTGTTGGTGAGAGCGGACATTGAGGAGAGTTGAAGCTCTGCGCCGGCCTTGGGCTTGTTGGGCGCCGTCAGCACCACCGACTCCTTGGTGAACCGGTCAGACAGGACGCCCTTGTGACGTGACTCGTCCTCGTCCTCCTTGAGAACACTTGAGAGGGTGCCGGAGGCCTTGAGGTCCTTGAGCTCCTGCAGCAGGATCGAGACGTGGTCACTGACAACGTTGCCGAGCTGCCTAGCGCCGGCCAGCAGCAGCCGGAGGATGGACTCCCTGGTCTGGGTCCCCACGTATGAGAGGTTCAACAGCAGCGCAGTCACGTCCTCCAGACCCTCCTCGCTGCACGCTTTGCTCGTCAGAACCTCTACTGCCAGTTTGATCTGTTGTTCGTTGACTGCCCGGTCGAAGCCGGTGGCCTCTTCGGTGGGTGTGGCGGAGGTGGAGGAAGTTGCCTGCTCTGTGTCTATGGCCGGTCGTTTGACGACCTCTGGCTGTCCGAGGGAGATGAGGGAGAGGAGGCGGAGCAGCTTGTCCGTCAACAGGGAGGAGCGCTTGATGACCGGGCTGGCCAGCATACCTAGCAGCTGACCGAAGGCGGAGATGGAGCCGCCGTGGGTCAGGGACTCGTCGTCGTCGCTCTTGATCCCCACGGAGGAGTGGCTCCGAACCACAGACTTACCCTTCTTGCTGGTCCAGCACTCCTTGTCCAGCTTGAGCAGGGTGTCCCAGAACTCTGCCTGTCTCGTTTTCTTGGCCTCACTCTGAGCATCACTGGTTTGTTCTTTGTCTTTGTTCTGTTGGGCGGCGGCGGAGGGGAGGAAGTGGATCGAGAAGCTCTTGGCCAGGGATATCAAGACCTCGAGCGTGTTCTTGCAGACGACCGGAGCCGCCTGGGGGTGCACATTAATGTTAGACACGCTCATCACATTTGAAGACGACTTTTTGCCGCCGCTATTGCTCGGCCGCTGGACCTGAAACACGTTGGCTCGGAAGCCGAGGGCCGCATCCATAGATATGTTGAGCCAAGATGTTTGACTAGAACCTCTGGGAGGCTCACCGGGCGTGGAGCCGCCTTTGCTGGTCGACTTTCTCAGCTTGGCGGGGGTAGGGGTGGTGGAGGTCAGAGCTAAAGGCTCGGCCGCCGATGCGCCACCCCCAGCAGACGTCTCGGTGCAACAGTTGGCCTTCTCCAGGATGGAAAGCAGGCACTTGATGACCCAGTCCCGAGTGGGGGCGTGGTAGCACAGATTCCTCAGGATCCTGTGCAGGCGGGTGGTGTTCAGCTTGGTGTCGTCAATGAACAGAAGGATAAGGAGACAGGAAAGACCCTCGTGGTCCAACAGCTGTCTTCCTTTAAATTTAGCGCTGGTCTGCGCGGCAATTAGCGCGGCACTATGCTGGTGACCGGGACCGCCGCGGCCGATGGAGCGCGAGTACACACTGCGGCCGCCGGCTCCGCCAGCGCTGGGAATGACGTTGTGGGCTGTGTAGCTGCCCATCCTGTTGACCGTGCTGCGGAGGATACTGGACAGGGTGGCGGCGGGGTGGTTCACGTGGTTGAAGAATCGTTCATGCATCATAGCGCGGTTCCGCTGCTCGAAATCACGGCGGAGTGTCTGTGCTTCAGCTGCAATCTCGGCTGGCAGGGCTGAGATCTGACTCTCCTCCATCTCTGCCAGGAGGGACTGTCGAAGGGAGGGGGGCAGGGTCTGCAAAAACTCTCCTGGATCCACAGGAGCCGCGGGATCTGTGGCGACAGCTGCTTGCCGCTGCTGCTCTAGCCGCTGCTGGGCAAGAACCTCCTGCTGAATGTTGGGAGGAAGTGCTGCCAAAAACTCAGGGTTGACCTCTGCCATGCTTTCAGACTCTGCCGCGGCCACAGGGGCCGGCGGAGGCTGCCTTGATCGCAGAAGCCGCCTTTGTTCTTCGATAACCTCTCGTCTCATGTCCTCGGGGAGCGCCGCCAAGAATGAAGGATCAACCCCCTCGGGAATCTCGAGGTCACCGAGTATGGAGGCAAACTCTGTGCTGACAGCAGTTGTGGGGACAGGGGCCGGTGCCCCTGATGTGCCTGGTTCAACTTGTTCTTCTCCTGTAGCGGCCTCATTATTATCCTGTAGTTCAGCTCCACCGCCTGTAGCGGCAGACGGTTCAACTATCGTCTCTACCGCTGTTGCTTCTGTAGTTCCAGTACTGTCGGTAGCGGCAACAACAGCAGCGGCTACATTATTCATCACATCTTGACTCTCGGCAGTCAGCTGGGGTTCCTGGTCTGGAGAGGGGGAGAGCGGCGCCAGAATGTCGGGCAGCCCACCTGTGCCGCCACCCTCAGTGATCGGCGGCAACGGGTTGAACCGCGTCGGCACCATCGCGAAGGCGGGTGGCGGAGTCGAAAACTGGAAGGTCGGCGGGGTTACCCCCGGACTCGGTTCCACAGGTGTACTCGATTCAATTGGTCCAGCAGCAGCGGCGGCCCCGCCGTATGACCCTGCCAGAGTCTGAAGGACCGAGTAGAGGGAGTTGTTGTCGGCGGCAGAGGTAGCGGCGGGGGGGTTGGACCCGCCCGGAAAGAGGTCGGACAAGGTGCTGAGAAGGCCCGAGGGATGGCTGCCCGCAGACTGCTGATCGCGGAGCGATGCTATCGCTAGGTTGATCTGGTCGGACTCCAGCGGAGGTAGCCCGGTCACGCGGCTACTGATCGCAGCGGAAAGTTCCTCAGTCAACCTGGAGAACTGGTCAGTCAATCTGGTTCTGTTGCTCTCATCCTGGCCGGCAATGCTGGCAACGGCCGAGTTCTCGGTGACGACGACATCCATCTCGTCGGTGCCGCTGAGCGCCCCGGCCGCCTCAGGCGCCGGAGTCAAGGACGCCTCGAGCTCCTTGTTGAGCGCCTTCAGGGACGCCTCGTTTTCCTTCATGGTAGCCTCCAGTTCCTTCGATTTCTTTTTGTTCGCTTCCTCCTCCTCCTCCTGCTTCTTCGCCTTCTCCCTCCTCTCTGCGAACTCCTCTTCTCGCACGCGTTCGATCACCTCAAGAATTGCAGGTTTGATGGCGGTGACACAGTCGTGGACAGAATCTCCGTCCAGCACACTGCTCTCCTCCTTCCACCGAACCAACGCGTTCGGGACACCGCTGAGAGAGGCGTTAGTTCCTCCCAGTATCCCACTCTCCACTCCAGGAATCTCATCTTCTAGCCCGTCAAAGATGGCGAAGGCTGAGTCCATCACGACCACCCTGGCGTCGCGCAAGTTGTTGCCGCTCGGGTTGTTGGTTGTGAACGTCAGGAAGTCCCTGGCGTTGTTATGCCCAATAAGTGAGGACAGGATTGAGGGTGTGCCGGGGGGCGGGGCACCTTGGTTTCGCGGGTTTAACTGAATGTATCTGAATCCTCTGTTCCTCTGCAGGGTGCGGTTGGCGCCTCTGGCCGGCCCAACAGGGGGCTCGCCCACCGCCCGCCCCATCAGGAGAGGGTGACTGGGGGTCACGTGGCTGGCGGGGGCACCGGCTGCCTCCCCCACACCGTTAGGCTCCGTCCCCTCGTTGCCCCACAGGGGCAAATTTACTCTGTCGTCTCCAAGGCCGTAGTGTTCGTTGAGGCCGATCATCATGACGGGGTCAAAGTCCCGGTCCAGCGTAGAGGGCATCCGGAAGTAGGCATTGTCGTCCAGGTCCTGGAAATCGTCTTGGTCATCATCGTAGACGTCGCTGAAGCCGTCGTCGTCCTCGTCTTCCTCCTCATCGTCCTCCCCCTCCTCCTCCTCCCCGTCGCCGAGCTCATCCTCCTCCTCTCCGCCGCTTCCATCCGACTCCTGACTGTGTGAACTATCTGAGTCTGAGAGAACTTCATTTGTGTCGTTATCCCGGCGTTCCTGGCGTCCCTCCTCGTCCTGGTCCACCCCGAGGTCGCGCTCGATGCTGCGCAGGTTGGCGGTGACGGCCTCCACGGTGGAGTCCCGGTCCAACAGCTGATCCATCAACTCGTCAAACTCGACAGTGTCAGACCCCTCTACCGTGTGAAGCTGTGAGTCGCTGTTAGGGTCGACGGAGGCGGCCGTGCTCACGTCCAGTTCCGTGGCCTCCGTGTCATGGCCGGCCAGATCCTCTCCGCCGGTCGCTCTCGTCGATTCCGACACACTGGGCGTCTCCGCGGCCGCGTTGGCCTGATTTTGTTGGGCGGCCTCGGCCTTCGACTTGGTCGGCTTGGCCGCGGGCAAGCTGCTGGGCTGGTTCACAATCTTCGACAACGTCTCCAGGGGTTTGAGCGCGGCGTTGATTGAAGCGGCCATCCCGGGGGATGAGAGGTCCAGCGCGTGCGGAACACGCGCAAGGTCGGTTATCAAGCCCTTCTTGAGCATACACTTGACGATGTTGTTCATGTTAACGGGCGGCACCTTGAAGGGGGGCAGCGAGGCTCCGCCCCCACTGGGCGGACAGCTCTCTATCATGGTGGATATTAATCCAGTAAGGGCTTGTATTTTTGCGTGTTTGTTAGTGCACTCTGGGAGGGCAAGCGCGCGCATGAGCGCGTTCTTCATCTCGGTGACTATGGTGGTCTGAGCCTCCTGGGCGTGGTTGCAGCTGGAGATGGCGGCGACCAACATCTTGACGAGGCTGCTGCAGTCCTTGTCGGAGCTCAGGGTCAGCAACTCGTCCAGGATAAAGGCCATGGCGCTGCAGTCCTCCTTGACCAGCTCTGAGATGCCGGCACTGTACTGGTGCTCGGTGATCAGGCGGGCGCAGCCGGCGTAGCTTTTCACTATCTCCGCCAGCAGGCGACACACTGCGGATTTAGGGAGCAGGGGAAGGCTGGACCGATCCTTTTCCTGTTTGATTTTCTCCTTCTTGTCATTGTCTGTGGTGGCCTTGGAGAAGGGGGAGGCGGGCTCCTCTGCCCCCCTGGCCGGTGGCGCCCCTGGGAAAGGAGCGACCTCCTGGACAGATTGTGCAGGAGGACCGGATGGAGCCGATAGTATCGAGGCTACAGACACAGGCAATTCACCTTCAGGTTTTGCTGCCTCCTGCTCGGCGGGGCTGAGGTCCGAGGTCGACTCCTCGGAGCTGGCCACAACCAGGAAGTCCAACAGGTCGGATATCACAATCTTACTAACGTCCTGAAGTGGGGGAGGAACATTTGCGGACTTTGCCGCAACAGTTTTCATGAGGAGCCGATGGTCGTCTTCCGGGTCTGTGCGTTTGTTCAACAAACTCACGTCAACACGCATCACCTCACGACCAACATCTGTAAAGATCTGTTGATTTCTTGATGCGGCTGGAGCGAGGAAGCGGAGCAGGTAATGCAGTTCCCGGGTCGTCGCCATAGTGTTTGAGATCGTAGAAGCACGGATAACCTTCTCCATGGTGTGCCTGAGAGTCTCCTTGTCCTCCAGGACGTGCCTGACGAGTAGGCTGGCGAGGCTGCTGAAGCCTGTGAAGCTGGAACTCTGAGTGAGTCCGAGCAAGAGCTTGATCCCGCCCAGCTCCGCAAACATGGCGGCCAGTTCAAAGTCGCGCGTCAGCCGCAAGCTGAGGCGCATGATTGCGTTGAGCGCGTCCGGCTCAACCGGGACGGCGATCATGTTGACGCAGGCGCGCAGGAGACGTACGCATGCGTCGGAGCTGAGGCCGGTCGCCGAGTACTCTTCGACTTGCACTGTGGCGGCCGCGTCTTTCTTAGCGGCATCCGCGACATCTGGGGTCGTCGTCGTCTTTGGTTTATCAGTCTCGGGGGCGTCCGTCTCCATCTGTTCGTCCACTGACGATTCTTTGTCGACGTCCTTGGTCGTAGGTTCGTCCGACTTTATGGCGTCTTTGTCGAGGACTTCAGTCGGTTTCTCTAGCTCCTTCAGACAGATCATGACGGGTCGTTTGTTTCCCGACTCCTCGTTGCTTTGAACCATCAGTCCGAACTGGATGCTGTATTTTCGTCTTCCGCTGGTTATTTTCGCTGATGGCTCCCCAGCCCAGAATGCATCATCAATAGTTTTGTTTTGTGCAGGTCCGTAGGGGCACCACTTGCCCGTGGAGATGTCGAACCACTTCCAGGTCTTGGAAACCAATGGCTTCATCGCCTCCCGTCGCTTCATCGAGAGAACAACCTTCTCGTAGAGGTCGATGAAGAGGAGCATAGGGGTGATCCATCTCGGCGTCACTGGCACTTCCGTTTTGTTGTCTGTGGAGCTGGTGCGCTCCTTGTTGAGCGCGGCCTGGGTCACGTCGATCAATCCAACCATCTCCTCCATTGTCTTCGTAGATTCTACTATGTGGACACACAGCCTGCTGCAGTCTTCAAACAACAAAGTGAACAGGTGAATCCTGACGGCAGCACGACTGCTGGCGGTGCTATTGACGAGCTGCTCCACCACGTCCTCCTGTCCGGCGCCGATCTTGACGAGCTCCTTGATGGAGGACTTGACTTCGTCCATGAGCTGGGTCAACACGTCGAGCTTGAACGCGTCACCATTCCTGCTGAAAATCGCAATAAGAAGGTCTGTGACCCTGTAGACTGTTTCAGGCAAGGTGTCCAAAAGCGTCAAACATCCCTGAAGAGCAGAGAAGGTGAAGGTGTCGATGACCTTCTCCTTGACGGCCTCCTCCTCCACGCTCGAGAAAGATTCCTTCTCAACCACAGCCACCTGTGATGGCGGTGGAACAATAATCTCCGCTGCAGGGACCGCAATCTCCGAGGCCGCTGTTCCTTCAGCCGGGGCCGCCGCCGTAGCACCCTCAGCGGGAACCGTGATGTTCTCTCCGAGGGACATGGCAATTGCCCGCATCAGGTCGTCCTGATTTATCTGTGAACGCATACTCTGCTGCAAAGGTGGGGCAGGGTTGCTCAGAAGATACTCTGTAGCAGTGTCTAAGCTACCACCAACCGTTTGAATAGCCTCAACGCACCTTTCTCTGGGGAATCCCATGTCCATGAGTGTCTGAAGGTGTTCAGGGTTGATATCTGGCTCTGCCGGAGTGCTGGCTGTCCAAGCTGGGTCCTCTGGGGTACTCTCCCTCGAGTTTCTGGTTTCTGATTTCTTTGGCTCCGGCTTTTCCTTCTCTAGGCGCTCCTTGATGAGGGTCTCGCCCTTGAGAATGTGGCAGAGTATCGCCAACACAGACTCCGCCATCCGGCTCCCGTAGACGGCGAGCGGCTTCTTGCCCCATATGTTCATGACGGCCTCGAAGGCGGTCTTGTGTGTCCTGATGAGGTAGCCTAGGGTGTCAAAGGGCTTGAAGTTGGAGCTGGGCTTGGTGGGCAGCAGGTGCGGGGACTCGACAACGTTCTTGGGGTTGACCATCTTCTCGAGGAGCATGAGCCAGGCGTCGAGGAACTCCCCGGTACCCTCGGGCAGGTTGGGGTTCTCGAGTCCCTCCTCCGGGCTGGTGGTGTTGCCGAGGGTGATGGCCCAGTTGAAGGCGTCGAAAAAGGCCTTCTGGCCGCCGCCAACGATAAACTGATGCAGCATGAGGTGGTACGGGAACTTCTTCTCGTCAAAGAGCATGGGTGAGGTGAACCCCACCGAGCAAATAAAGAAGGTCAAGCGAAACTTTGGGAGCGGCGAGGTAGGTGGCGGCTGCCACGAAAGGCCGCTGGCAAGCAGCTTGGTTAGAGCGGTGGCGACAGCTCGGGCCGGCGGGGAGGGCATTGCCGGGACCGGCGGTACTTGTTGTCCGCGCCGCTGGCGCAGCGGGCTACCCACGCACAGTTTGACAAGCAGGCCAAACAACTCGGCAAGAGCGCGTCCCAGACGGCTGGAGCCGGATAGCAGCGGTTTGATTTGCTTTATTTGCGCCTGAAGCAGAGGATTTGTTTTCTTCTTGCATTCCTCGTTGTTAGCGCCGTTGACCACCATTGCGACGGCGGTGTCCATGTTGCTGTCGCTGCTTTCGGTGGTAAGCGCCTCCATGGCCGTTGTAACGATACCGCTGCCGCTGTCGACGCTGCTGCCGCTGGCAGGAGAGCTAGGGTTTATGTCCTGCAGTGGCAGCAGCTTCTCCATGTCGGCCTTGCCGAACTCGCTGTCGGCAAGGAGTGTGTCCTCTGAGCACAGCGCAAGCAGCACCGTACTCTCCCAGACCAGGCTGGTGTACAGCTTGGACAGGGCGGCGAGCACCTCGAGCCCGAGCTCACTGCCCCAGTGGGAGACTGAGATGGTGCGGATATCGGCCTGCCCGGTGCGGCACACGTGGACGAACATCGTTATGTAGGCATGCGCGGCCGACATGTGGTGGAGAAGGGGTGTCGCGGCCGGGTTGTTGATGGCTTCGGCCAGGTTGGGAGCCGAGACCAGCTCGTGCAGGAGCACAGAGCTGCCCGGGGCTGGTACAGGAACCTGTAGAGGTTCTAGGTTCTTGAGAACAATGTTGAGATGAATGAGTCCCTGCTTGAGGACCTGGGGCTCGTGGGCCAGGTTCAGGATGCTCTTGCACACCGAGGCAACAGACTGGCAGGCTGGTTGGACTGGGAAGTCGACCGGGAGGTTGGGGAGGCCGAGGATCCCCATGAGGGGGACGAGGCCCTTCTGCGAGACAAACTCCCGGCAGTGGTCGTCCGTGCTGTTGTTGGACAGGATCGCGTCCACGAACTTCATCACGTTGAGGACGTAGTCAATCAGGGGAACCATCTCCTTCTCTCCGTCCTGCGTAGTCTCCGTGGTGACGGGTTGCTCTGCGGTCTCCTCCCTTGTCACGGCCTCGTCGACCTCCTCCTCCTCCTCCTCGTCGCTGGAGGCCTCCTCCCCGCCTCCGCCGGTCGTGCTATGCACCACGGCCTCCGAGGCTGGCGTTACGCCCTCGTTCTTTCCGGCCGACTTCCAGCAGATGTACTTGGGGTCGCGACCCAGGCTGCAGACCTGCTCTAAGAGCTGTATGATGGCGGCCGTGGCCGCCTGTTTGAGTGACGGCTGGTGTCGCATGAGTTCGTCCATCGCATTGCCGAGGTTGGAGGCCGTGTCGCCGAGCGGGTCAGCTGACCGCCGCCGGCGCATGGCGGGCAGATAGTCGGGGGATAATAATACCTTAAACAAACGTTCAAATGGTTTGCAGGCCACGAATGCTTCAAGGCCGCGGGTGTTGAGGCAAAGGGCGCTGAACACGTTGGGCAGCGAGGCTAGTACCTCTCTGGTGGCAGGAACCTCTTTGACCAGCAGGGCGTGGAGAACCACGTCAGTAAGGCCCTTGTCCTGCAGAGACGACAGCAGAGACGGCTCCTGAAAGACGTAAGCAGTGACTACGTCTGTTGCCAACAAGAACAAACTTGGTCCATAGTACTCCGCGTTACTGATGACGTGTTTTAGACTGTTGGGTAGACTGCCTTCCATCACGTGACGAATGGAATCGCTGAAGGCTGGGTCTTGTATCGCCTTCTTGAGAAAGTTGAGCATGGACTTGAGGAGCGCGGCGCGCTGCGGGAGGCAGGTCAGGCCGGGCTTTGGCGCGTCCAGCGGCTGGTCATCCGGCCCACCAGCCTGGTCGTCCACGTCCATCAGGTCGTCCTGGTCTACACCTTCACTGAGCTGTTGTTGTGCCTTTATGACCGCTGGGTCGTGGATGGTCTCCGCCTGCTCCATGACGCTGGTTAACCTCTCCTCAGCCGTTCCAACCTGAATTTGGAAGGGTTGATGCTTCCTGCAGTGTTCCACCTCAAGGTGCAGACGGTTTATGAACGTATTCAACCCTGCATGGGTCTGGAAGCTGGCCATGTCCAGGTTGGTGATGAGGTCGATGACCCTGACGGCGCGGGTCACGAAGGTGATGTGCTCCAGCTCGGAGCTCGGCCATTGGATCACCTTGAGGAGTGACTCCATCATCCCGCAGGAGACGAGGGCTTCGCCCCCCGCCTCGTAGCTCGCCAGGTGGTAGAGGAACGAGAACAGGGCCGTGGCCAGCGGCTGAGGGAAGACTACTGGAGGGGTCGTGGTGTTGGGGGCCGTCGAGGTCAGGCTGATGATGCAGTTTCGCACCATTACCGGTAGGAACCCGTGGAAATTAGCGGCGCCTGTGACATCGATGATTGTGTTGAGTTTTGGGAAGTTAGGGTTTCTATCCAGGTGGATAATCGATGTGAGCGCCTTCAACGCCGCAGCCTTAATATCCATGAGATGATCTCCCTTCAGTTCTAGAACATCGACTAGCTCCTCGAGAAGTCCGGAGTATAGCAAGCCCTGTATAGAGTCCGTGAGCTGATTGCTGTAGATGAGGACGGAGAGGGCCTGCAGGCGGGCCTGCACACTCTTCAACCGAGTAGTGTACGAAGAAAAACCGTGAGCCAATCTGACATAAGTGAAGAGCAGCATCTGCTTCTCCTCGGGGACGCTGTACTGCCCCAGCAGGTCCTCCATGATCCCAGCAGGGGTCTTGTTAAGTTTGTCGAGGCCCTCAACGTGTATGACGGTAACGACGCTGGACTGAGCGGTCTTCTTGCCCTGGTCGCCCACAACCTCTGCGTAGAATTCGAAGTGTAGGGTGGTAGCGCTGGCGGGGAAGGACCCGATGGGGTCATCGGAGCAGCACTTGGACAACCCGAACCCGTTGTCCTTCCCGCCCCAGCTCGCAGCTAGGTGAGACAGTCTGTTAAGAAGCAGTTGTCGCTTTTCAGGCGACAGCCGGGAAATAAAGTTTGACCGCTTGCTGAACATGTAGAGGAGGTTGAGCACAGCGAGCACTACGTCCAGGTCAAAAGAGGACAGCAGCAGTGAGAGGTGCTCCATAGAGCTGTAAAGATGTCTCGAGAAACTGTGCTCGATGAGTAGGGTCGTGAAGTGGAGCGTCCACAGGACCAGCTCCTTCAACCGGGCTGCATCCTCGCCGGGCTGGTCACAACCCAGCACCCATGACCCGGTTTCTCTTTTAGTCGCGTCCTGGAGGATGTCATCACAGAGGTCGAGTATGTCAATCCAGTGGTAGAGTTCGCACTTTCCGTAGGTCCAGGTCTCGATCCCCTTCAGCTCGGCCAGGAACTCCGCCCGAGTACACCCCTTTAGTTTGTCGATGAGGTTCCTGCAGTCCAGGGGGACCTCACTACAAGACTTCTTCACTTTGGTCCGGTCGATCTTCATGGTGAGAAGGACCTTCAAACCGACATTATTTCTTCAATCGAAATTTGCTAAATCGTCATTTTATGATCTTTGGAAAACTCTTGTAGAAGTGAATCAA
>OJDT01000019.1_pt1 | contig 13491 bp, 9 predicted proteins | sample 1592901 | NCBI WGS metagenome assembly OJDT01 (sample SAMN05420117, study PRJEB24817) | seawater metagenome | isolation source: Sea water | place: Canada:Atlantic | collected 2013-11 | reverse complement strand
TACACTCTTTCCCTACACGACGCTCTTCCGATCTAGAAAATCGTTTTTTTGTTAACGGGGAGCTGGTGTTAAATATCAGCGTTTGAACCCAAACTAAAGGTATTAAAACCATGGCTAAAAAAGTCACAGCTTTAATCAAGCTACAAGTTGCTGCTGGTGCAGCAAACCCGTCACCGCCAGTTGGTCCTGCACTAGGTCAACACGGTGTGAACATCATGGAATTCTGTAAAGCGTTTAACGCAAAAACAGATAGCCTTGAGAAAGGTGCTCCGGTACCTGTAGAAATTACGGTTTATGAAGATCGTTCTTTCACATTCGAAACTAAGACTCCTCCTGCGTCTTACCTGCTTAAGAAAGCAGCGGGCATCAAGAGCGGTTCTGGCCGTCCTAACACTGAAAAAGTGGGTACTGTTACTCGCGCTCAGTTGGAAGAAATCGCCAAAACTAAAGAACCAGACTTAACTGCAGCTGACCTAGATGCAGCGGTTCGCACTATCGCGGGTTCTGCTCGCTCAATGGGCTTGAACGTAGAGGACTAATCGAATGGCTAAATTATCTAAACGCGCTCGCATTATCCGCGAAAAAACAGACGCGACTAAAGAATACGAAATCAACGAAGCAGTTGCTTTGCTTAAAGAATTAGCGACAGCTAAATTCGCTGAAAGCATTGACGTTGCAGTAAACCTTGGTATCGACGCTAAGAAATCTGACCAAAACGTTCGTGGTGCTACTGTACTACCTAACGGTACTGGTAAAGACGTTCGCGTTGCAGTATTTACACAAGGTGCTAACGCTGAAGCCGCTAAAGAAGCTGGTGCTGACATCGTTGGTATGGAAGACCTTGCTGAGCAAGTGAAGAAAGGCGAAATGAACTTTGACGTTGTTGTTGCCAGCCCAGACGCTATGCGTGTTGTTGGTCAACTAGGTCAAATCTTAGGTCCACGTGGCCTAATGCCTAACCCTAAAACGGGTACAGTAACGCCAGACGTTGCTACTGCTGTTAAGAACGCTAAAGCTGGTCAGGTTCGCTACCGTAACGATAAGAACGGTATCATCCATGCTAGCATTGGTAAGATTGCGTTCGAAACAAACCAAATTCAAGAGAACCTTGAAGCATTACTAGAAGCATTGAAGAAAGCTAAGCCTTCTTCTGCTAAAGGTACTTATATCCAGAAGATCAGCCTAAGCACCACTATGGGCGCTGGCGTATCTCTAGATAAAGCTTCAGTAGGTCTTTAATAGCCTGCCGAGGCAACTCGGCTTCTCTGTAAAGGTAATGGGTTGGAGTCGTCAATACAGCAGTGCTGATTGGCAACTCCCGTCCAAGACCGCAGGTGCGATGTGGTGATTGAGGTAAGAGAACTTTCACATTAAACATATCGCTTAATAGAACAACCTGCGCAGACGGTGGTTTGACTCAGACTCTCTGGGGTAACAAACACCGTAGAGCGGTATCATCAATTATGTTGATATCAATCTGTGAACCCTGATGGCGTAAACAGGTAACTGTATACAAAGTCAGATACAAAGAGGTGAACTCAGTGGCACTAGGTTTAGCAGCAAAAAAAGAGATCGTAGCAGAAGTTTCTGAAGTTGCGTCTCGCGCTCTATCCGTTGCCGTCGCTGAATACCGTGGGATGGAAGTTGCAGAACTGACTGACCTTCGCGTAAAAGCTCGTGAGCAAGGCGTATACCTTAAGGTTATACGTAACACTCTAGCTAAGCGTGCATTGGCAGACAGTAAATTTGCAGACTTAGATAGCGCCCTTACTGGTCCTCTTATCTACGGCTTCTCAGTTGAGGCACCTGGTGGTGCAGCACGTCTTTTCAAAGACTTTGCGAAGCAAAACGATAAGTTGAACGTAACAGCTCTATCTATTGGTAGTGGTCTTCTTGGTCCAGATAAATTGGACGCAGTTGCTTCACTTCCTACTCGCGACGAAGCGCTTGCAAAACTTCTTGCAACCTTCAAAGCACCGGTTGGGAAATTCGTTCGAACTATCAACGAAGTACCTACCAAGTTTGTGCGCGTATTGGCGGCGATCAAAGACGAGAAGTAATTCCCGTTTTTGGCATATTGATTTTTTTAACATTTTAAAAACCCAGGAGTTTAGACCACATGGCTCTAACTAAAGAAGATATCTTAAACGCGATTGCTGAAATGCCAGTTATGGAATTGGTTGAGCTTATCGAAGCAGCTGAAGAAAAATTCGGTGTTGACGCATCTGCAGCAGTAGCTGTAGCTGGTCCAGCAGCGGGCGAAGCAGCAGCAGTTGAAGAAAAGACTGAGTTTGACGTTGTAATGACTTCATTCGGCGCAAACAAAGTTGCAGTAATCAAAGCAGTTCGCGCAGCGACTGGCCTAGGTCTTAAAGAAGCTAAAGAAGTAGTTGAATCTGCTCCTAAAGCTATCAAAGAAGGCGTAAGCAAAGAAGAAGCTGAAGAACTTAAAGCACAGCTAACTGAAGCTGGCGCTGAAGTTGAAGTTAAGTAATCTATTTGTTTAGATTATTTGCCTGAGACGGCAAGGCTGGTGGTTTTTTAAACCACCAGCCTTTTTGCGCTGTACAGTGTGTAGATTCTAACCCTTGACTACACTACTAAATGCGCACCTCGGAAATTACACATAAAAGCATAAAACCAACAAGTTAACTAATAATTGGTTAAATTTTGTTGTATGCTGTGGAATTGCCCCGAAAAAGGGTTGTGGAAGTTTGTTGCTTATGCGCAATTCAACACGAAGCTCATAGCTTGAAGCACTCGTCGCGATGCATAATGCAGCAGGTTGGGTCATAAATCAGCAGGCTGAGGAACCCATGGTTTACTCTTATAGCGAAAAGAAACGTATCCGTAAGGATTTTGGCAAACGCCCACAGGTATTGGAAATTCCATACCTTCTTTCAATTCAGCTTGATTCTTTCAAAAAGTTTATTGAGATCGACGCCGATGCTCAATACGGCTTGGAAGCAGCATTTCGTTCCGTTTTTCCGATAAAAAGCTACTCAGGTAACTCGGAGCTTCAATATGTTAGCTACCGTTTGGGAGAGCCAGTATTCGACGTTAAAGAATGTCAAATTCGTGGCGTCACATTCTCTGCTCCATTAAGAGTAAAACTACGGTTAGTATTGTTTGATAAAGACGCTGCGCCAGGTACCGTAAAAGACATTAAAGAACAAGAAGTGTACATGGGCGAAATCCCATTGATGACTCAGAACGGTACGTTCGTTATCAATGGTACAGAGCGTGTTATCGTGTCACAGCTACACCGTTCACCTGGTGTGTTCTTCGATCACGATAAAGGCAAAACTCACTCGTCAGGTAAAGTGCTTTATAATGCACGTGTAATTCCTTACCGTGGTTCTTGGCTTGACTTCGAGTTCGATCCAAAAGATAACCTGTTTGTTCGTATTGACCGTCGTCGTAAGTTGCCAGCAACAATCATCTTACGCGCGCTTGAAATGACATCAGAAGAAATCTTGGATACGTTCTTCGAGAAAGTCAGTGTACGTATCGATAAAGACAAGTTAATGATGGAAGTGGTGCCAGATCGTCTTCGTGGCGAAACCGCAGCATTCGATATCATTGACGGTGAAGGTAATGTTGTTGTTGAAACCGGTCGTCGTGTATCTGCACGTCATACCCGTGCGCTTGAAAAAGCGGGTTTATCTGAACTTGAAGTTCCAGCAGATTACCTAATTGGTCGCGTATTCGCGGCAACATACGTAAATGAAGATACTGGCGAAGTTATCGTTAGCGCTAACGAAGAGTTAACGCTTGAGAACTTAGCGGCACTAAGCCAAGCTGGTATTAAAGAGTTCGAAACTTTGTACATTAATGAATTGGACCATGGTTCATACATTTCTGACACATTGCGTATCGACTCTTCAACAAACCGCCTAGAAGCGCTTGTTGAAATTTACCGCATGATGCGTCCTGGTGAGCCACCAACAAAAGACGCAGCAGAAACCTTATTCCAAAACCTTTTCTTCTCAGATGAGCGTTATGACCTATCTTCTGTAGGTCGTATGAAGTTCAACCGCCGTTTAGGCCGTGAAGAATTGATTGGTTCAGGCACCCTAGATAAAGACGATATTGTTTCAGTAATGAAGCAACTTATCGAGATTCGTGACGGTAAAGATGAAGTGGACGATATCGACCACTTGGGTAACCGCCGTATCCGTTCTGTGGGTGAAATGGCTGAAAACCAATTCCGTGTTGGTTTAGTACGTGTTGAGCGTGCTGTTAAAGAGCGTCTAAGCTTAGGCGACCTTGATAGCATTATGCCGCAAGACCTTATTAACGCTAAGCCTATTTCGGCTGCGGTTAAAGAGTTCTTCGGTTCATCACAGCTTTCTCAGTTCATGGACCAAAACAACCCGTTATCAGAAGTAACGCATAAGCGTCGTATTTCTGCATTAGGCCCGGGTGGTCTTACGCGTGAGCGTGCAGGCTTCGAAGTACGTGACGTACACCCTACGCACTACGGTCGTCTGTGTCCTATCGAGACGCCTGAAGGTCCAAACATCGGTTTGATCAACTCATTGGCAAGCTTCGCGCGTACCAATGACTTTGGTTTCCTTGAAACGCCGTTCCGTCGCATTGTTGATGGTGTGGTAAGTGAAGAAATCGATTACTTGTCTGCAATTGAAGAAGGTCAATTCGCAATTGCACAGGCAAACATTGTTTTAACCGCAAACGGTGAGCTAGTAGACGACCTTATTCCATGTCGTCACCGTGGTGAAACCACCTTGATGCCGAAAGAAGACATCAAGTACATGGACGTTTCTCCACAGCAAATCGTTTCAATCGCTGCGAGTATCATTCCGTTCCTAGAACACGATGATGCTAACCGCGCATTGATGGGTGCGAACATGCAACGTCAGGCTGTACCTACATTACGTGCTGATAAGCCGCTTGTTGGTACCGGTATGGAAAGAACCATTGCTGTTGACTCAGGTGTTACTGTAGTTGCTAAGCGTGGTGGTAGAGTTGACTATGTTGACGCTAGCCGTATCGTTATTAAAGTAGAAGAAGATGAAATGCTTCCTGGTGAAGCAGGTATCGACATCTACAACCTGACTAAATACACACGTTCTAACCAGAACACCTGTATCAATCAGCGTCCCACTTGTAGTGTGGGCGACCCGATTGTTGCTGGCGATGTATTGGCTGACGGTCCATCTACTGACTTGGGCGATCTTGCGCTTGGTCAGAACATGCGTATCGCGTTCATGCCTTGGAACGGTTATAACTTCGAGGATTCAATCCTTATCTCTGAGCGTGTAGCTCAGGAAGACCGTTTCACCACTATCCACATTCAAGAACTAAGCTGTATTGCTCGTGATACTAAGCTTGGGCCAGAAGAGATTTCTTCTGATATTCCGAATGTTGGCGAATCTGCACTAAGCAAACTTGATGAATCAGGTGTTGTTTACATTGGTGCGGAAGTGAAAGGCGGCGACATTCTGGTAGGTAAAGTAACACCTAAAGGTGAAACTCAACTTACGCCAGAAGAAAAACTATTAAGAGCAATCTTCGGTGAAAAAGCGTCTGACGTAAAAGATACGTCACTACGTGTGCCTAACTCTGTTCACGGTACGGTTATCGACGTTCAAGTCTTTACCCGTGACGGCGTAGAGAAAGACAAACGTGCGCTTGAAATTGAAGACATGCAACTTCGTCAGGTTAAGAAAGACCTTACTGACGAATTTGAAATTCTTGCAGACGGTATCTTTGCTCGTGCACAAAACGCATTACTACGCTCTGGTGTTGAACAAGCTAAGCTTGACAGCCTACCGCGTGAGAAGTGGTTTGAAATTGCATTAAACGACGAAGACGTTCAGCTTGAGATCGACCAAATTGCTGATCAGCACGCAGAAATCAAAGAAGACTTCGATAAGAAGTTTGAAACTAAGCGTCGCAAGATCACACAAGGCGATGACCTAGCACCTGGTGTCCTTAAGATTGTTAAGGTTTACCTAGCTGTTAAGCGTCACATCCAGCCTGGTGATAAGATGGCCGGTCGTCACGGTAACAAAGGTGTAATTTCAACGATTCAGCCTGTGGAAGACATGCCATATGATGCTAACGGTACGCCGGTAGACATCGTATTGAACCCACTAGGTGTACCATCGCGGATGAACATCGGTCAGATCCTAGAAACACATATGGGTATGGCTGCTCACGGTCTTGGTGTGAAAATCGACCGCATGCTCAAAGAGCATGAAGAGATGCAGAAGCTTCGTAATTTCTTGAAAGAAATTTATGAGCTTGGCGAGAATCACCAAGAAGTGGACATCGATAACTTCACCGACCACGAAATTACACGTCTTGCAAACAACCTACGTAAGGGTGTTCCAATTGCAACACCTGTATTCGACGGTGCACGTGAATCTGAAATTAAGGAAATGTTGAAGTTAGCTGACATTCCTGAAAGCGGTCAGATTTCGTTGTTCGACGGTCGTACTGGTCGCGAGTTTGAGCGTCCTGTTACGGTTGGTTACATGTACATGCTGAAACTGAACCACTTGGTTGACGACAAAATGCACGCTCGTTCAACTGGTTCGTACAGCCTTGTTACACAACAGCCGCTGGGTGGTAAAGCTCAGTTCGGTGGTCAGCGCTTCGGAGAGATGGAAGTGTGGGCCCTTGAAGCTTACGGTGCAGCATATACCCTTCAGGAAATGCTTACTGTTAAGTCGGATGATGTTAACGGCCGTACTAAGATGTACAAGAACATCGTCGATGGTGACCACAGAATGGAACCTGGCATGCCAGAATCATTCAACGTATTACTTAAAGAAATCCGCTCGTTGGGTATCAACATCGAGTTGGAAGAGAAGTAACACGGCAATCGCCACGTTATGACAAGAGATGGCCCGGCGCTTGCGCCGGGTTCTAGAGACTGACTCCGCTGGGAGAGTAATGTGAAAGACTTATTAAAGTTTCTAAAGCAACAAAACAAGACTGAAGAATTCGATAATATTCGAATCGGTCTTGCTTCACCTGACATGATTCGTTCATGGTCTTTTGGTGAAGTTAAGAAGCCAGAAACAATTAACTACCGTACGTTCAAACCAGAACGTGACGGCCTGTTTTGTGCGCGTATTTTCGGACCAGTTAAAGACTACGAATGTCTTTGTGGTAAGTATAAGCGTCTGAAGCACCGTGGTGTTATCTGTGAAAAATGTGGTGTTGAAGTAACCCTAACTAAAGTACGTCGTGAGCGTATGGGTCACATTGAACTGGCAAGCCCAGTTGCACACATCTGGTTCCTTAAATCACTTCCGTCTCGTATCGGCTTAATGCTTGATATGACACTTCGTGATATTGAACGTGTACTATATTTTGAATCTTACGTAGTAACCGAGCCGGGTATGACTACCCTTGAGCGCAGCCAACTTCTTAACGAAGAAGATTACTTGGATGCACTTGAAGAGCACGGTGACGAGTTTGACGCAAAAATGGGTGCTGAAGCCGTATTTGACCTTTTAAAAGTGTTAGATGTAGATGCTGACGTAGCTTCCATGCGTGAAGAGTTGCCTTCAATCAACTCTGAAACTAAGCGTAAGAAAATCACCAAACGTCTTAAGTTGCTTGAATCATTCCAACAGTCTGGCAACAAGCCAGAGTGGATGATCTTGACTGTACTTCCAGTACTTCCGCCGGATCTTCGTCCGTTGGTACCTCTGGATGGTGGTCGATTTGCAACCTCTGACCTGAACGATTTATACCGTCGTGTTATCAACCGTAACAACCGTCTTAAGCGTCTTCTAGACCTTGCGGCGCCTGACATTATCGTACGTAACGAAAAACGTATGCTTCAGGAAGCGGTAGATGCATTACTAGATAACGGTCGTCGTGGCCGCGCTATCACAGGTTCTAACAAACGTCCTCTTAAATCACTTGCCGATATGATTAAAGGTAAGCAAGGTCGTTTCCGTCAGAACTTACTTGGTAAGCGTGTTGACTACTCTGGTCGTTCTGTAATTACCGTTGGTCCTACATTACGTCTTCACCAATGTGGTCTTCCTAAGAAAATGGCACTTGAGTTATTCAAGCCGTTTATCTATGGAAAACTTGAAGGTCGTGGTTTAGCAACAACTATCAAAGCAGCGAAGAAGCTGGTTGAACGTGAAGCACCAGAGGTATGGGACGTACTAGATGACGTTATCCGTGAACACCCTGTTATGCTTAACCGTGCACCAACACTTCACCGTTTGGGTATCCAGGCATTTGAACCAACCCTTATCGAAGGTAAAGCGATTCAGCTTCACCCACTAGTATGTGCGGCCTACAACGCCGATTTCGATGGTGACCAAATGGCTGTACACGTGCCGCTGACTATTGAAGCTCAGCTTGAAGCACGTGCGTTGATGATGTCGACCAACAACATTCTGTCACCTGCAAATGGTGAACCTATTATCGTTCCTTCACAGGACGTTGTATTAGGTCTTTATTACCTAACCCGTGACAAAGTGAACGGTTTGGGTGAGGCAATGGTATTTACCAGCCCGAATGAAGCAGAAAAAGCATACCGCACAGGTAACGCAGAACTTCACTCACGCGTTAAAGTACGTATCACTGAATACGACATTGACGAAGATGGCGTGAAAACTGAGAAAGTAACGCTAACAGATACTACTGTTGGTCGTGCAATTTTCTCATTGATGCTACCTAAAGGTTTGCCGTTTGAAATTATCAACCAGGCAATGGGCAAAAAGCAGATTTCACGTTTGCTTAACGCTTGTTACCGTACACTGGGTCTTAAAGACACAGTAATCGCTGCTGACCAAATCATGTATACCGGTTTCCACTACGCAATGATTGCGGGTGCATCTGTTGGTATTGATGACATGGTAATCCCAGCTGCGAAGAAAGATATTATCGACGCTGCAGAAGCCGAAGTTATCGAGATCCAGGAACAGTTCCAAAATGGTCTTGTAACCGCCGGTGAGCGCTACAACAAAGTTATCGATATCTGGTCAAATGCCAACGAAAAAGTTGCCAAGGCCATGATGGATAACCTTAAGACTGACATCGTAATTAACCGCGATGGCGAAGAAGAAGAGCAAACCTCATTTAACTCTGTTTATATGATGGCCGACTCGGGTGCTCGTGGTAGTGCCGCTCAGATTCGTCAGCTAGCGGGTATGCGTGGTCTGATGGCTAAGCCAGATGGCTCAATCATTGAAACGCCAATTACGGCTAACTTCCGTGAAGGTCTTAACGTACTTCAGTACTTCATCTCTACTCACGGTGCGCGTAAAGGTCTAGCCGATACAGCACTTAAGACTGCGAACTCGGGTTACCTAACTCGTCGTCTAGTAGATGTTGCACAAGATTTGGTTATCACTAACGACGACTGTGGCACCTTCGGTGGTGTTACAATGACACCGCTAATTGAAGGTGGTGACGTTGTAGAACCACTTCGCGAGCGTGTACTAGGTCGTGTAGTTGCAGAAGATGTAGTTAAACCAGGTACGACAGAAGTATTGGTAGAGCGTAATGTGTTACTAGACGAAGCGCTAGTAGACATGCTTGAAGCTAACTCTGTTGACCAAATTCAAGTACGCTCGGTTATCACTTGTGATAACGACTTCGGTGTGTGTGCAAACTGTTATGGTCGTGACCTTGCTCGCGGACATATGGTTGGAAGCGGTGAGTCTGTGGGTGTTATTGCCGCACAGTCAATCGGTGAACCAGGTACACAGCTTACCATGCGTACGTTCCACATCGGTGGTGCGGCATCAAGAGCTTCTGCTGAGAACAGCGTTCAGGTTAAAACTGCGGGTAGCCTTAAGCTACACAATGAAAAATCAGTACGTAACTCAGACGGCAAAGTGGTTATTGTTTCTCGTTCAACAGAACTTACTGTTATCGATGAACAAGGACGTGAGAAAGAGCGCTATAAAGTACCTTACGGTGCTGTACTTAGTGTGGATGACGGTGCAACTATTGCAGCTGGCGACGTTGTTGCTAACTGGGATCCGCATAGTCACCCAATCGTTACTGAACGTGCAGCTAAGATTAGCTTCGCCGACATCGACGACTCTAACACCGAGATGCAACAAGACGAACTAACTGGTCTTACGCGTATCGTAGTTAAAGATCTTGCGAAGAGTAACTCTAAAGAACCTAAACTTATCCTAGAAAGTGATGAGTTCGGTCTTCAAGAGATTCGCTTACCAAGCTTTACCACTATCGAAGCGAAAGAAGGTAAGGTTGCTAACGAAGGTGACGTGTTAGCACGTATACCTCAAGAAAGCTCGAAGACACGTGATATCACGGGTGGTCTACCTCGCGTAGCCGACTTGTTTGAAGCACGTAAGCCTAAAGAGCCAGCTATCCTTGCTGAAGTTTCAGGTACTATTGGTTTCGGTAAAGAAACCAAAGGTAAGAAACGTTTGGTTATCACGCCGCCAGAGGGTGATGCATACGAAGAGATGATTCCAAAATGGCGTCAGCTTAACGTGTTCGAAGGTGAGAAAGTGGAACGTGGTGAAGTTATTGCAGATGGCCCTGAGTCACCGCATGACATCTTGCGTCTACGTGGTATCTCTGCTGTAGCAAACTACATCGTGAACGAAGTTCAGGAAGTTTACCGTCTACAGGGTGTAAAAATTAACGATAAGCACATCGAAGTTGTTATTCGTCAGATGTTGCGTAAGTGCGTTATTACCCATTCAGGTGATACTCAGTTCCTTGAAGGCGAACAAGTTGAAGTGTCTAACGTGAAAGTGACCAACCGTGAAGTTGAAAAACACGGTAAGATCCCAGCGCAGTATGAAACACAACTGCTTGGTATCACTAAGGCGTCGCTATCTACTGAGTCATTCATCTCAGCTGCATCGTTCCAAGAAACAACACGTGTTCTTACCGAAGCTGCAGTTCAAGGTAAAGAAGATGACCTTCGCGGTCTGAAAGAAAACGTAATCGTGGGTCGATTGATTCCAGCGGGTACAGGTTTCGCTTACCATGAACGTCGTGCACAACGTCGTAAAGAAGAAATCGAAGAAATGTCAGTTTCTGCTGCTGATGCAGAACAGGCATTAACCGAAGCGCTTAACGCCGGTGACGACTCAGCCGAATAAGGCATGATCGTAGGAGTACGTTAACGTACTCCTAACAAATTGGCATGTTAAGCTGACAGATTGCAGTTAAATGCCTGCTTAACCTTTGTACAGCTTGACACGCCGAGCTATGATCATTAATATTCCGCGACCCGATTTTGGATGACCTCTAAAAGGCAGAAGAAAATGGGCGCGGTTTTTTGTATCAGAGCTCAGTTAATGCTGACAAGCACAGTATTAACATTAAATGAGTGACGTTAGAAAAGTCGCTTTAATGGACCCAATCAGAGTGATTGGGTTTTTGTAGTTTTTAATCAGGAGCTAGTTAATGGCAACAGTTAACCAGTTAGTCCGCAAGCCGCGCAAAAAGCCCGTTGAAAAAAGCAACGTAGCTGCATTGCAAGCTTGTCCTCAAAGACGCGGTGTATGTACTCGTGTATATACTACTACGCCTAAGAAACCAAACTCTGCACTACGTAAAGTATGTCGTGTACGTCTAACTAACGGTTTTGAAGTTTCTTCATACATCGGTGGTGAAGGTCACAACTTACAAGAGCACAGTGTAGTACTTATCCGTGGTGGTCGTGTTAAAGATCTACCAGGTGTTCGTTATCACACAGTTCGCGGTACATTAGACTGCGCAGGTGTAAACGATCGTAAGCAAGCCCGTTCTAAGTACGGTGCGAAGAAGCCTAAGTCTTAACGGTTCTCCGTTAGTAAGGCCAAACTGAAGTTTAAGAGTTTTGGGTAATTCCTGAATTCATACGGAGAATAGAAATGCCAAGAAGAAGAGTCGTAGGTCAACGTAAAATCCTACCAGAGCCAAAATTTAGCTCACAACTGCTTGCAAAATTCATGAATGTCGTAATGCTTGACGGCAAGAAGTCAGTCGCTGAAAAAATCGTTTACGGTGCGCTCGATATTGTTGCTGAAAAAACCAGCAAAGCTCACCTAGATGTATTCGAAGAAGCACTTGATAACATCCGTCCTACTGTAGAGGTTAAATCTCGTCGTGTAGGTGGTTCAACTTATCAAGTACCAGTAGAAGTTCGTCCAGTTCGTCGTAATGCCCTAGGTATGCGTTGGTTGGTAGATGCTGCTCGTAAACGTGGCGAGAAGTCAATGGCTCAACGCCTGGCTGCTGAAATGATTGATGCATCAGAAAATAAAGGTTCTGCGGTTAAGAAACGTGAAGACGTTCACCGTATGGCCGAAGCAAACAAAGCGTTTGCTCATTACCGTTGGTAATAAACGTAATATAACTGAGAGAGATGTATGCCTCGTAAGACCTCGATTGAGCGTTACCGCAATATTGGTATTGTGGCTCATGTGGACGCGGGTAAAACCACGACCACAGAGAGAGTCCTGTTTTATACAGGGTTGTCTCATAAAATCGGTGAAGTGCATGATGGTGCTGCAACCATGGACTGGATGGAACAAGAGCAGGAGCGTGGTATTACTATCACGTCTGCTGCAACCACTTGTTTTTGGTCAGGCATGGAAAAGCAGTTCGATCAGCATCGCATAAACATTATAGACACGCCAGGACACGTGGACTTTACCATTGAGGTAGAACGTTCACTACGGGTACTGGATGGGGCTGTAGTGGTTTTTTGCGGGTCTTCTGGGGTTGAACCTCAATCAGAGACAGTCTGGAGACAGGCTGACAAATATGAGGTGCCACGCCTCGTGTTCATCAATAAGATGGACCGAGCTGGCGCCGATTTTGAGCGTGTTGTGGGTCAAATCCGTAAACGCTTAGGCGCAAACTGTGTTCCTATTCAATTGAACATGGGCGCTGAAGAAGAATTCCATGGCGTAATCGATCTTATTAAGATGAAAGCCATAAACTGGAATGCCGCAGACATGGGTATGACGTTTACCTATGAAGATATTCCAGCGCAATATTTAGACAACGCACAAAAGTATCGTACAGAGATGATTGAAGCAGCCGCTGAAGCCTCTGACGAGCTAATGGATAAGTATTTAGAAGGCGAAGAGCTAACTGAAGCTGAAATCCGACTTGGTTTACGTACCCGTACACTGAACAACGAAATTGTTCTTGCCACTTGTGGCAGTGCCTTCAAAAACAAAGGTGTTCAGGCAGTACTAGACGCGGTAGTAGAATACTTACCGTCACCAAGTGAAGTAAAAGCTATTACGGGTGTTTTAGACGATAAAGATGAAACTGAAGCTGAGCGTCATGCAGACGACAGCGAGCCATTCTCGGCCCTTGCATTTAAAATCGCTACCGACCCATTCGTAGGAACGCTAACTTTCTTCCGTTGTTACTCTGGCGTTGTTAATACTGGTGATACGGTATACAACCCAGTGAAAGGTAAACGCGAGCGTTTTGAACGATACGTCCAAAAGATCGGAAGAGCACACGTCTGAACTCCAGTCACGCAAGATATCTCGT
>OJDT01000009.1_pt1 | contig 15137 bp, 25 predicted proteins | sample 1592901 | NCBI WGS metagenome assembly OJDT01 (sample SAMN05420117, study PRJEB24817) | seawater metagenome | isolation source: Sea water | place: Canada:Atlantic | collected 2013-11 | reverse complement strand
TTGGCGAACGCACCAAAGTTGAGATTGGCGGCTAATTGTTCAGCGGCGGATGCCATGCAATTCCCCTCCGGACGTGGCAAAGCGGCCGCACATATTTGCGCCGCCGCTGCATTATTGCCCGATCGGCTCTGTCACCATCCCGGCTATGCCGGGCTGCAAGAGTACGACCGGTACGTTCCAGACGCATCAGGCCTTATTGAAAGGCACACAACGCATCGTATGCAAGCTCGTCAGTTGCCCTAGTTGGCATTGCCAGACTTCGGCACTACTTGGCTTTGGCAGCCTTTTTAGCGGCAGTTTTTTCGCGCTTCGCCACGTCGGCTGGCAGCACCTTCTTTTCGATAATGTTGAGTGTCCCACCAACTTTTTCAATAGCAACACGGGCACTTGCCGTTGCATGATCGGCCGACAAGGTCACTTTCGACGTCAACTCGCCCTCACCAAGAATGCGCAGTCCGTCTTTGGGCCGGCGAACAATGCCAGCTGTAACCAGACTTGCAAGATCCATCGGCTGACCTGGATCGATCCGTCCCGCGTTGATTGCGTCCTGCAGCGAACCGAGATTGAGCGCATTGAAGCTTTTGCGGCGATATTTCGTAAAGCCGCGCTTTGGAAGACGCCGATAAAGCGGCATCTGGCCGCCTTCGAAGCCTTTAATTGCAACACCGGTACGCGATTTCTGACCTTTGACACCGCGACCTGCCGTTTTGCCGACACCAGAACCGATGCCGCGACCAACGCGAACACGCCGCTTGAGGGCGCCTTCATTGTCATTAATTTCATTCAAGCGCATGACGCTAATCCTTTTCGCTCACGGCTATTCTTTGCGGCGCTCAAGCCTCTAAAAGGCTTTGCGCAGGTGTGGCACTCACGCCGGATCACCTGCAGCTCCCTAAAGGAGGTCGCCGAAAACGGTCGGACTTTACAAGCCCAACCTATGACTACTCAACCACTCGAACGAGGTGGCCTACTTTTTTGATCATGCCACGCACAGCCGGTGTATCTTCCAACGTCCGGCGGCGATTCATTTTATTGAGCCCCAGGCCGACCAAGGTCTTGCGCTGGCGCGGATCACGGCGCAACGGCGAGCCGACTTGCTCAACCGTGACCGTCTTACCTGATTTAGCCTCTGCCATTTTTCAGTACTTCCGAACGGTTGGCGAATGAATGGATTAAGCAGCTTCGACGGGGGCTGCTTCAGCAACGGCACCATCGGCTTCGCCGACACCATCACGACGGCGTGCATTAATCTCAGCTGGTTTCTTACCCCGACGCGCAGCTACCGCACGCGGTGCTTCCTGCCGAGCAAGGGCATCAAACGTTGCCCGCACGACGTTGTACGGGTTCGAGGTGCCAAGCGACTTTGCAACGACATCCTGGATGCCGAGCATCTCGAAGACGGCGCGCATTGCACCACCGGCGATGATGCCGGTGCCTGGAGGGGCTGCGCGGACAACAACACGGCCGGCACCGTGACGGCCTTCGCCGTCATGGTCGAGCGTGCGGCCCTCGCGAAGGTGGACCCGGATCAGACCACGACGGGCAGCTTCGTTTGCCTTACGGATCGCCTCTGGAACTTCGCGTGCCTTGCCGTGACCAAAGCCAACACGGCCTTTCAGATCACCAACAATAACGAGAGCTGCAAAGCCGAACCGCTTACCACCCTTGACCGTTTTCGCGACGCGATTGATATGCACCAGTTTATCGGTGAATTCACTATCTTCGCGATCACGGCCGCGACCACGTCCGCCGTCTCTGTCTGGACCTCGTGCCACTGTGTGTGCCTCTCGTAGAATTAGAAGTTCAAGCCGCCTTCGCGCGCACCATCGGCAAGCGCCTTGACACGGCCATGAAAAAGATACCCGCCACGATCAAAGACAACATCTTTGACACCGGCTTTGACCGCACGCTCAGCAATCGCTCTACCGACAGCCTCGGCGGCTGCCTTGTCGGTGCCTTTGGACAGTGCCGCGCGCAGCTCTTTATCGAGCGTTGATGCGGCAGCCAATGTGCAGCCAGCAGCATCATCGATAATCTGCGCGTAGATGTTCTTCGACGAACGATAAACCGATAGCCGCGGGCGACCATTGGCAACCTTGCGGAGCGAACGGCGAACACGGCGCGTGCGCCGCTCGAATTGCGAAAGTGAAGGCATGGTTTTATTGCGTCCTTACTTCTTCTTACCTTCTTTGCGGAAGATATATTCGCCTTGGTAGCGCACACCTTTGCCTTGGTAAGGCTCTGGTGGGCGATAGGCGCGGATTTCGGCTGCGACTTGTCCGACCTGCTGCTTATTGATGCCCGTTACAGTGACGATTTCCTGCTTGGCGCCAGCAACAACGACGTCGACGCCCTTCGGTACCTTGTGCAGCACTTCGTGACTGAAACCGAGGCTCAACTGCAGCGTGTCTTTGCCCTTCATAGCAGCACGATAACCAACACCGTTGATCTCGAGCGTCTTGGTGAAACCGTCACTGACGCCATGCATCAGATTAGCTACCATGGTGCGCGACATGCCCCACAATGAGCGGGCTTGCTTGCTATCGCCCACTGGCTTTAGCATGAGGCCTTCATCGGTTTGTTCGATCGTAACGTCTTTTGGAACGTTAAATTCGAGCTCACCCTTCGGGCCCTTGACCTTGATCAATTGACCTTCGAGCGTTGCGGTGACCTTATCCGGCACCGGTACCGGTTTCTTTCCGATGCGTGACATAGCACTTATCTACCTTTTGCTTGCGTTCTCGCGAAGGAGACCATCTAGAAGACGTTACAAAGGACTTCGCCGCCGACGTTTTCCTCACGAGCACGCCAATCCGACATCACCCCTTTGGGCGTCGAAAGAATAGCGACGCCGAGGCCGTTGGCCACGGTTGGGATATCCTTTGCAGCCGAATAGACACGACGGCCAGGCTTTGAAACGCGTTTAATCTCGCGAATGGCCGGCTGTCCGCTGGCGTATTTCAGCTCGATCTCGATTTCGGGCTGACCGCCCTTCTGTTCGATCTGGGTGAAGCCACGAATATAGCCTTCATCAGCTAGTACTTCCAGCACGTTTGCACGCAAACGCGATGCTGGAGTTGACGTCTTTGGCCGGCGGCGCATCTGAGCATTACGGATGCGGGTCAGCATGTCACCGAGTGGATCGTTCATCGGCATGATTGCGTGTCTCCCTTACCAGCTCGACTTGACCATACCCGGAATCATGCCTTGTGAGGCTAATTCGCGGAGCATGTTCCGGCTAATTTTCATTTTGCGATAGAAGGCACGTGGGCGACCGGTGATCAGGCAACGGTTGCGAATGCGTGTCTTCGACGAGTTGCGCGGCAACTCGGCAAGCTTGAGCTGGGCTGCAAAACGCTCTTCCATGGGCTTAGAACGATCATTGATGATCGCTTTGAGCTTGGCACGGCGCTCAGCAAATTGCGCTGTCATACGACGGCGCTTGGCATTGGTCTCTTTCGAGCTTTCTTTTGACATTCTGTCCTCCGGAGGCCTTTCAGTTAAGACTGCGGTTCCTCGATAGGGAATGGGAAGTTGAGTTGGCTTAGCAGTTCACGGGCTTCATCGTCGTTGTTGGCACTGGTGCACACGATGATGTCCATGCCCCAGATTTCATCGACTTTGTCGTAATCGATCTCGGGGAAAACGATGTGTTCTTTGAGGCCCATGGCAAAGTTTCCGCGACCGTCAAAGCTTTTTGGGTTGAGGCCCCGGAAATCCTTCACACGTGGCAACGCAATCGTCGTCAGGCGATCGAGAAACTCATACATCCGAACGCCGCGAAGTGTCACCTTTGCACCAAGCGCCATGCCCTCGCGCACCTTGAATGATGCGATCGAGTTCCGGGCTCGGGTGATAACAGGCTTTTGTCCTGCGATCAGCGCTAGATCATTGGCTGCGTTCTCAACCTTCTTGCGGTCGTTAACAGCTTCGCCGATGCCCATGTTGAGAACGACTTTCTCAACCTTCGGCACCTGCATGACGTTCTTGTACTGGAATTTCTCGCGCAGAGCAGCACGTACCGTGCTGTCATACAACGCACGCGACCGCGGCAGATAATCTGCTGGACGAGCGCCGGCGTCTTCTGCCGGTGTTTGACCTTCTTCAGCCATGTTCTTACATCCTATCCGGGATCAGCTCGCCGGAGCGTTTTGCGAAACGGACCTTGCGACCGTCGACGAATTTGAAACCAACGCGGGTCGGTTTGCCGTCCTGCGGGTCTTCGTGTGACAGGTTCGACAGATTGATTGGGGCTTCTTTTGAAATGATGCCCGCTTCCTGACCAGCCGATTGACGCGTGTGGCGCCGGACAATATTGACTCCGCGCACAACCGCGCGATTTTCTTTTGGAAACATGGTGAGAATCTCACCCTGTTTGCCTTGGTCGCGGCCTGTCAGTATGACAACGCGATCACCCTTTTTGAATTTTAGCGACGGCATAATTCAGAGCACCTCCGGCGCAAGCGATACGATCTTCATGTGGTTCTTGCCTCTCAGCTCGCGTGTGACCGGGCCGAAAATACGTGTGCCGACGGGCTCGCCGGCCTGGTTGATCAAAACAGCGGCATTGCGGTCAAATCGGATCAAAGAACCATCTGGCCGGCGGACACCTTTGGCGGTGCGCACGACGACTGCCTTCATGACCTGGCCTTTCTTGACCCGGCCGCGTGGAATAGCCTCTTTGACCGAAACAACGATGATGTCGCCGATCGATGCATATTTACGCTTCGATCCGCCGATCACCTTGATGCACTGCACGCGGCGGGCACCGGAGTTATCCGCCACATCGAGATTAGTCTGCATCTGGATCATTGCGCATATCCTTCAGAATTGATCCGGTAATTGAAACAGAACTGGGTTCCGCCACAATACCGGGGAGTGTTGATGTTATTCTTGCAGCCGCGCCAGCTTGTATGGCAGCGTGCAACCAAGAACCAAACGTTCGTTACTACGCCGGTACAAGTGTCCAGCGCTTGTTTTTCGATATCGGCGCCGTTTCCTGTATCCGGACACGATCTCCGACCTTGGCGACATTCGCCTCGTCGTGAGCGTGATACTTCTTCGAACGACGAACCACCTTCTTGTAAAGTGGGTGCGTATAGCGGCGCTCGACCTCGACAACGACGGTTTTATCGTTCTTGTCCGAGACCACGGTGCCTTGGAGAATTCGCTTTGGCATATCGTATTCCTCAGGCGTTGCTAGGGTTGCCGGCCTTTTGGCGGGCGATTGTTTTGACGCGGGCGATATCGCGGCGAACCTGACGGACGCGCGATGTGTTCTCAAGCTGGCCTGAGGCTGCCTGAAAACGTAGATTGAACTGCTCGCGCTTAAGTTTGACGAGTTCATCGTCCAGCTGGTCGAGCGAGAAATCTCGAATTTCTGAAGACTTCATTCTACTTCTGGCCTTCTGTGTGCCCGCGTAAACTGCGAGCGGTCGTAAATGTTAGCTAATCCGGATCACGACACGTGTCTTGATCGGTAGCTTTGCGGCGCCAAGGCGGAGAGCCTCGCGGGCGATTTCGTCAGAGACGCCATCGAGTTCGAACATGATCCGGCCGGGATGCACACGTGCAGCCCAATAGTCTGGCGAACCTTTACCCTTACCCATGCGGACTTCCGCAGGCTTGGAAGATACCGGCAGGTCAGGGAAAATCCGGATCCAGACGCGGCCGGAACGCTTCATGTGTCGCGTGATCGCTCGACGTGCGGCTTCGATCTGGCGAGCGGTAATCCGCTCCGGTTCGACAGCCTTGAGGCCATGTGAACCGAAGTTGAGCGCCGTGCCACCTTTGGCCGTTCCCTTGATCCGCCCTTTATGCGCCTTGCGGAATTTTGTGCGCTTTGGCTGCATCATAGCCGTAAAACCCTTTAATCTTTTCCGAACAATTCCGCGCTAGCGGAGCCATTCCTGATTGGTGCCCGATCAGTCGAAGCCTACTGGCGACCACCCATGTTATTGTCCCGACGACGGCCGCCGCCGCCACCTTCCTGCATTTCAATGGAACGCTTTTCAGACGCCATCGGATCGTGTTCCATGATCTCACCTTTGAAGATCCAGACCTTGATGCCGATAATTCCGTAAGCAGTCTTTGCGCGACCGTAACCGAAGTCGATGTCCGCGCGCAGCGTGTGCAACGGCACACGGCCTTCGCGGTACCACTCAGTACGCGCAATTTCCGCGCCACCAAGGCGTCCGGCGCAGTTAATCCGGATACCTTGTGCACCAAGACGCAGAGCGGACTGAACCGAGCGCTTCATGGCACGACGGAATGCGACACGGCGTTCGAGCTGTTGGGCAATGCCCTCAGCAATTAGCGTTGCATCGATTTCCGGCTTGCGGATTTCTACAACGTTCAAATGAACTTCCGATGATGTCAGCGCCGACAATTCACCGCGCAGCTTGTCGATGTCCGCGCCTTTCTTGCCGATCAGTACGCCTGGGCGTGCCGTATGGATCGTGACACGACATTTACGGTGAGGACGCTCAATCACGACCTTCGAAATGCCGGCCTGCCGCTGCATCTTCATGATGTGTATGCGCAGCGCGCGATCTTCATGAAACAGTTTGGAATATTCGCTGCCGTCTGCGAACCAGCGACTGTCCCATGTCCGGTTGATGCCGACGCGGAGGCCGACGGGATTGACTTTTTGTCCCATACCCGAGTCTCCTTACTCAGCTGCTGCTGCAGCGTCTGGTTTCTTTTCGCGCACAACAATAGTTATCTGCGCAAACGGTTTCAGAATTGAAGAAGAACGACCACGGCCACGTGCGTGGAAGCGCTTCATTGTCAGGTTCTTGCCGACGTAAGCCTCAGCAACAATCAAATCATCGATGTCGAGACCGTGATTGTTTTCCGCGTTCGCGACAGCTGACATGACACACTTGCGCACGTCTCCAGCGATCCGCTTGCGCGAGAATTCGAGATCCGCCAGTGCCTGGTTAATCTTCTTGCCGCGAATGAGACCCGCTACAAGGTTCAGCTTTTGTGGCGAAATCCGAAGATTGCGCGTGACAGCTTTCGCCTCAGTTTCGCCGAGACTGCGCGGTCGTTTTGGCTTGCCCATAATCTACTCCCGCTCGTCTAGCGCTTCGATTTCTTGTCCGCGCCGTGCCCGTAGTAGGTGCGCGTCGGCGAGAATTCACCGAATTTGTGGCCGATCATGTCTTCTGAGACATTCACCGGAATGTGTTTATGGCCGTTGTAAACGCCGAACGTGAGACCGACGAACTGCGGTAGTATTGTCGAACGGCGTGACCAGATCTTGATGACCTCGTTACGACCGGATTCGCGTGACTTATCCGCCTTCTTCAGAATGTATCCGTCTACAAACGGACCCTTCCAAACTGATCGTGACACACTGTTCTCCTATCTATTGCGCGGGCGGCCCAAGGTCTATTTCCCTTTGGGGCCAGCGGCCACGCGTCAATTCTGATTTACTTTTTCTTCGCTTTGTGCCGACTGCGCACAATGAACTTGTCGGTTGTTTTATTCGTACGTGTGCGGTGACCCTTGGTTGACTTACCCCATGGCGTCGCCCAGTGCTTACCGCCCGTCGTCCGACCACCATTCGGGTGATCGATAGGGTTCATCGCAATACCACGAACCGTTGGGCGAATGCCTTTCCAACGTGAGCGGCCAGCCTTGCCAGTAACCGTATTGCCGTGGTCGGAATTCGATACGGCGCCAATCGTTGCCATGCACTCAGCGCGCACACGACGGGTCTCACCGGAGCTCAACTTGAGAATGGCATAGCCAGCATCACGGCCAACAAGTTGTACGTACGTGCCAGCGGAACGTGCGATTTGACCGCCCTTGCCCAGCTTCAGCTCGATATTATGAATGATCGAGCCGATCGGAATGGCGCTCATTGGCATGGCGTTGCCAGGCTTAACGTCAACCTTGTCACCGGATTCAACATTGTCTCCTGGTGCCAAGCGTTGTGGCGCCAGAATGTATGACAGATGACCGTCTTCATATTTGATCAGCGCAATAAACGCCGTTCGGTTTGGATCGTACTCAATCCGTTCAACTGTCGCGATGCCTTTACGTGTACGGCGGAAGTCGACCTTCCGGTACAACTGTTTATGACCACCACCGATATGGCGCATCGTAATGCGGCCTGTGGTGTTGCGGCCACCTGAGCGTGACTGCCCCTCAGTCAGAACTTTGACGGGCTTGCCCTTCCAAAGCTCACTGCGATCTACAACAACCAGATGACGGAGACCTGGTGATGTAGGGCGAAACGTTTTTAATGCCATCGTGCCGGTTCCCTTACAGACCAGTCGTCACGTCAATTGAATGACCATCTTCAAGCGTTACGATCGCTTTCTTGACATCACTCTGACGGCCGCGAATACCACGGAAGACTTTTCTTTTACCTTTTCTCACGAGCGTATTGACCGCTTTCACCTTGACGGAGAAGAGCTGTTCAATTGCTTGTTTGATCGCAGGCTTGGTTGCTTCACCACGCACATCAAAAATGACCTGGTTGTATTCAGACGCGAGCGTCGATTTTTCCGAGATCACTGGGCGCAGGATAATGTCGTATGCGTCAATCTTTGCCATTAGCCTTGTGCCTCTGAGGTTTGGGCTTCTGCCGTCTTAGGCATTTTCGCATCAGCGAAACGCTGTTCCAATGCCTCAAGGGCAGCCTTTGTCAACACCAGTTTGCGCCGGCGCATAATGTCGACCACATTGATCCCCTGCACTGGCAGAACGTCAATGTTAGGAATGTTGCGTGCGGCGCGGACGAATTCGGGTTCGAGCTCTGCGCCATCGATAATCAGCGCGTTGGCCCACTCAAGTTTGGCAAATTGCTCCTTGAGCACCTTGGTCTTGCCGTCGCCGCTTGCAGCTTTGTCGAGGACGATCAGGTCGCCAGCTTTTGCCTTCGATGACAGAGCATGGCGCAGCGCCAACTGACGAAATTTCTTCGTCAGACCGATGGCATGGCTGCGCGGCTTCGGACCGAATGCCTTGCCGCCACCACGGAACTGGGGTGCTGAACGATCGCCGTGACGTGCGGTACCGCCGCCCTTTTGATTGCTCATCTTCTTGCCGGTCACGTTTACTTCAGAACGATCCTGCGTGTGATGCGTACCAGCCATCCGCTTGAGTTGCTGATAACGCACCATGCGATGAAGGATGTCTTTACGCGGCTCTAGGCCGAAGATCGTGTCTTTGAGCTCGACGGTGCCAGCTTGGGCCGCATCGAGTGTTGTTATATTCGCCTGCATGACGATTATTCCTCGCTGCTTTCAGCTGGAGCTGCTTCAGGAGCAGCGGCCGATGTTGCCTGGGCGGCCGGCATACGGAAGCTACCGGGCATCGGTGCATCCTTATGGCGTTCGCGTTTGACAGCATCACGAATTAGGACCCAGCCCCCCTTTGACCCAGGGACGGCGCCTTTGATCATCACTAGACCGCGTGCCACGTCTGTCTGCACGACAACGAGATTCTGTGTTGTGATGCGCTCAGAACCCATATGGCCGGCCATCTTCTTGCCTTTGAAGACCTTGCCTGGGTTCTGGTTCTGACCAGTCGAACCGTGACTACGGTGTGAAACAGAAACACCGTGTGATGCCCGCAAGCCCTTAAAGTTCCAACGCTTCATCGCGCCTTGGAAGCCCTTACCCTGACTGGTGCCCGTCACATCAACATGTTGGCCGGCAACAAAGTGATCAGCAGTCAGTTCAGCGCCAACGGCAATCATGTTGTCTGGTGACACGCGGAATTCAACAAGCTTGCGCTTTGGTTCCACGTTTGCCACGGCAAACTTGCCTTGCTCGGCTTTCGTAACGCGTGAGCGTTTGCGGGTGCCAACACCAAGGCGAACAGCCGTATAGCCGTTCTTTTCCTCAGTCAGTTGGGCAACCACCTGACAGTTATCGACTTTCAGCACGGTTACCGGGATATGCTCACCTTCATCGGTGAATATCCGGCTCATGCCGACTTTCTGTGCAACTAATCCGGAACGCATGGGTGCGAACCTCTTTTCAGTTTGGGTCATCTGGATGCCACATTGGCACCCGATTGGACCCAGGAAAAACGAAAGCTCGTTAGAGCTTGATTTCTACGTCTACGCCGGCGGCGAGATCGAGCTTCATTAGCGCGTCGACCGTCTGCGGTGTTGGATCAACAATGTCGAGCAACCGTTTGTGCGTGCGGATCTCAAACTGTTCGCGGCTCTTCTTGTCGATATGCGGTGAGCGGTTCACCGTGAATTTTTCGATGTGCGTGGGCAAAGGTATCGGGCCGCGCACTTCGGCACCCGTACGTTTCGCCGTATTCACGATCTCCAGCGTCGACGCATCGAGGATACGATGATCGAACGCCTTTAGGCGGATGCGGATGTTTTGGCCGTTCATTGCCTTGTCTCACTTAAAGCAGAAAAGCGAGACGCCCGGTATGTACCGGGCGCCCATTGCTTGCTTGTTGGTTTATTCGCTGATCGAAACGACCACTCCGGAGCCGACTGTGCGGCCACCTTCGCGGATCGCAAAACGGAGTTTTTCTTCCATTGCGATTGGTTGGATCAGTTCGACGTCGATTGTTACGTTGTCGCCTGGCATGACCATTTCAGTACCTTCCGGCAACGTGCACACACCGGTGACGTCTGTTGTACGGAAGTAGAACTGAGGACGATAGTTGGTGAAGAACGGCGTATGACGGCCACCTTCATCCTTGGTCAGGATATAGGCCTCAGCTTTGAAATTCTTGTGCGGCTTGACCGAACCAGTGTGGCATAGGATCTGGCCACGCTCTACGTCTTCACGACCGACACCACGGATCAACGCGCCGATATTGTCACCAGCTCTGCCCTCGTCGAGCAGCTTGCGGAACATTTCGACACCAGTAACCGTTGTTTTCTGCGTGTCTTTGATGCCGACGATTTCAACTTCTTCGCCAACCTTGACGATCCCACGCTCGACACGACCAGTTACAACCGTGCCACGGCCGGAGATGGAAAACACATCTTCGATTGGCATCAGGAACGGCATGTCGACTGGGCGATCAGGAGTTGGAATGAAGTCATCAACTGTCTTCATCAGGGCGAGAACGGCGTTTTTGCCGATCTCATCTTCGCGACCTTCCAAAGCACATAGAGCAGAGCCCTTAGTGATTGGCGTATCGTCGCCTGGGAAACCATATGATTCCAGTAGCTCACGCACTTCCATTTCGACGAGCTCAAGGAGCTCTTCGTCATCGACCATGTCGACTTTATTCAGGAAGACAACAAGCGCTGGCACACCAACCTGACGAGCAAGCAAGATATGCTCGCGGGTCTGAGGCATAGGGCCATCAGCTGCTGAGCAAACCAGGATTGCGCCATCCATCTGCGCGGCACCTGTGATCATGTTCTTGACATAGTCAGCGTGGCCTGGGCAGTCGACGTGTGCATAGTGACGGGCTTCAGTCTCATACTCAACGTGCGCTGTTGAGATCGTGATGCCGCGTTCGCGCTCTTCGGGTGCTTTGTCGATGTTTTCAAACGCAACGGCAACCCCGCCGCTAGCTTCAGCCAACACCTTGGTGATCGCCGCTGTTAGTGACGTCTTGCCATGGTCAACATGACCAATGGTGCCGATGTTCACATGCGGCTTATTACGTTCGAATTTTTCCTTGGCCATCTTGTTCTGGCTCCCAGCTGTCAGTTGTCATATTTTCTTGGCAAATCAATTCGCCGCGAAAATCAGTTCCTCAAAACAAAAACGATCAGGCGAACTTCGCCCGAACCTCGTCAGCTACCTGACGCGGCACTTCTGCGTAATGTGCAAACTGCATCGTGTACGACGCGCGACCTTGCGAAGAAGAACGCAGCGTATTGATGTAGCCGAACATATTTGCGAGCGGAACGTCCGCCCGTATAACTGTCGCGTTGGCACGCATTTCCTGGTCTTTGACCTGACCGCGGCGACTATTGAGATCACCAATGATGGTGCCAACGAAGTCACCAGGCGTCACAACTTCCACGTCCATCATCGGCTCAAGAAGTTTTAAACCAGCCTTATCGCAGGCTTCGCGGAATGCCGCGCGGCTTGCGATCTCGAACGCAATTGCACTCGAGTCGACTTCGTGGAATGCCCCATCGTACAATGTCACTTTGATATCGACCATCGGGAAGCCAATCAGCACACCCGTGGTCCATACCGATTTCAGGCCTTTTTCAACGCCTGGAATGTATTCCTTCGGAACCGCCCCGCCTACGATCTCGGATTCGAATGCGTTGCCGGCACCGATTTCGTTAGGTTCGACACGGAATTTAATACGCGCGAATTGGCCTGTACCACCAGTTTGCTTCTTATGCGTGTAGTCAATCTCGGTTGCCTTCGAGATTGTCTCACGATAGGCGACCTGGGGCTGACCGACGTTAGCTTCGACTTTAAATTCACGCTTCATGCGGTCAACGATGATGTCGAGATGTAGTTCGCCCATCCCGGAGATAATCGTCTGACCACTTTCCTCGTCCGTTTTGACGCGGAACGATGGATCTTCTGACATCAAGCGATGAAGGGCAGTGCCCATCTTTTCTTGATCGACCTTCGTATTTGGCTCGATCGAAATTTCGATAACCGGCTCAGGAAATTCCATCCGCTCAAGAATGACTTGCTTGTTCGGGTCACTGAGAGTGTCGCCTGTCGTCGTGTCTTTCATGCCAACAAGAGCAACGATGTCGCCAGCGAATGCTTCTTTGATTTCTTCACGGTTATTTGAATGCATCAAAAGCATACGGCCGATACGCTCGCGTTTGCCTTTGACAGTATTAATAACCGTTGTGCCGGTTTCAAGTTTGCCCGAGTAAACCCGAGCGAATGTCAACGAGCCGACGTGAGAGTCATTCATGATCTTGAACGCCAGCATCGACAAAGGCGCGTCGTCGGACGCTTCTCGGACCATCTCCGAGTCGTCTTTCGGATTGATACCTTTGATAGGGGGCACTTCAAGCGGGCTCGGGAGGAAGTCCACGACAGCGTCAAGCAGCGGCTGAACGCCTTTATTCTTGAAAGCTGAGCCCGCGAGAACCGGGAAGAATGCAACCTCACAGGTGCCTTTACGGATCAGCTCGCGGATCTTCGCGTTGTCCGGCATATTGCCTTCGAGGTACTCGGTCATCGCGTCGTCATCGACTTCGACGATCGCTTCGATCATTTTATCGCGGTAAGATTCAGCATCAGCTTGCATGTCGGCTGGAATATCAACGACGTCCCATTCCGCGCCGAGATTTTCGTCGCGCCACACAAGTGCGTTCATCTCAATTAGATCGACAACGCCCTTTAGTTCAGTTTCAGCACCAATTGGCAGCTGGATAGCAACAGCGTTAGCGCCCAGTCGTTCTTTAATCATATCAAGGCAGCGGTAGAAGTCAGCGCCAGTCTTGTCCATCTTATTGACGAAGATCATCCGCGGGACGTTGTATTTGTCAGCTTGACGCCAAACAGTTTCAGTCTGCGGCTCGACGCCTGCATTCGCATCCAACAGAGCGATGGCACCATCGAGCACACGCAATGAGCGCTCAACTTCAATTGTGAAGTCGACATGACCCGGCGTGTCAATGATGTTCAAGCGATGCTTCTTGCCAGAACGCTCCCAGAATGTCGTGGTCGCGGCCGACGTAATCGTGATTCCGCGCTCCTGTTCCTGCTCCATCCAATCCATCGTCGCTGCACCATCGTGCACTTCGCCGATTTTGTGACTTTTGCCGGTGTAGTACAGAATGCGTTCCGTGGTCGTCGTCTTACCCGCATCAATATGAGCCATGATGCCGAAGTTACGATAGTCCTGGAGTGCGTATTCACGAGCCATGACAGGTGCCTATAGATTCAAGATCACGCTAATGCGTAAGTTCAACGCTTAATTTACCAGCGATAATGAGAGAACGCCCGGTTGGCGTCAGCCATTTTATGTGTGTCTTCGCGCTTCTTCACGGCCGAACCACGGCTGTTTGCAGCGTCGAGCAGCTCGCCTGACAGACGATCTACCATTGTGTTTTCGTTGCGAGCACGAGCGGCAGAAATGATCCACCGTATTGCAAGAGCCTGACGGCGCTCGGTGCGCACCTCAACAGGAACCTGGTATGTTGCGCCACCCACACGACGAGACCGAACCTCGACAGCTGGCATAACGTTTTCCAGCGCCTGATGGAACATCTGAATTGGATCCTGCTTGGCGCGCTCTTCAACGAGATCAAGCGCACCATAAACGATGCCCTCAGCGGTACTCTTCTTACCAGCGCGCATAATCGCATTCATGAACTTCGATAGCACCAAATCATGGTACTTCGGGTCCGGATTGATTTCGCGCTTTTCAGCTCTATGCCGACGTGACATGACGCCTGCCCCTTGTCTTGATGGCCGCCGCGTCACTGCAATGCAGCGCACCTTGGCCTAACGGATGCTTATTTGGTGGCCACACGATGTGGCCCGTCCAAAACGGTTTCGGCTATTTCGGGCGCTTCGCGCCATACTTCGAACGACGCTGACGACGGGCAGCAACACCCTGAGTATCGAGCACACCACGAATGACGTGATAACGAACACCCGGCAAATCCTTAACGCGGCCGCCACGAATCAGAACAACTGAATGCTCCTGCAGGTTGTGCCCCTCACCTGGGATGTAACCAATGACTTCAAAGCCATTCGTTAAACGGATCTTTGCGACTTTACGAAGAGCCGAGTTCGGCTTCTTTGGCGTCGTCGTATAGACTCGTGTGCAAACGCCACGCTTTTGAGGACAGGCCTCCATGGCCGGCACTTTGTTGCGCTTTACCTGCTTTTTACGCGGATTGCGGATCAACTGCTGAATCGTCGGCATATTTTATTCCCACCTTGGTCACCCACGCGACCGGGCTGATTGTCGAAGACTGCGTGAACAGTCGAAAACTCTTGGTTGCCCAGCCAGCGAACGCCGCCAACTCTAAAGGGATCCCTGCTCTCGCGAGCACCCCTTAAACAACAGTTCAACCGGGGCAGCGACTTTGCCAACCCGGTTAATGGACAGAGGATCGTTTCCGATAGGAGACGATCGTCGCCAGTGATAAAACTTTGTATCTGACGGCAGTGTTTAGGGTGCAGCGCTGCGAGGCAGCAAGCTCAAAGATCGGAAGAGCACACGTCTGACTCCAGTCACGCAAGATA
>OJDT01000004.1_pt1 | contig 17219 bp, 12 predicted proteins | sample 1592901 | NCBI WGS metagenome assembly OJDT01 (sample SAMN05420117, study PRJEB24817) | seawater metagenome | isolation source: Sea water | place: Canada:Atlantic | collected 2013-11 | reverse complement strand
TACGAGATATCTTGCGTGACTGGAGTTCAGACGTGTGCTCTTCCGATCTGCGTAGCTCAGTTGGTAGAGCAGCTGACTTGTAATCAGCCGGTCGGGGGTTCGACTCCTCTCGCCAGCTCCATTTTTCTTAAAGACTCTGTTGATGGTCGACATTGACTGTGGTTAGAAGGAAGATAGCGGTAAATTTTGGGGGGGATTCCCGAGCGGCCAAAGGGATCAGACTGTAAATCTGACGCGAAAGCTTCGGTGGTTCGAATCCACCCTCCACCACCATGTTTTTTTGTGCTTTGCGGGTATAGTTCAGCGGTAGAATCCCAGCCTTCCAAGCTGGTTACGCGAGTTCGATCCTCGCTACCCGCTCCATATTTTATATGGGCAAGTGTTGTAAAGGAGTGTGCTCATATAGCTCAGCTCGGTAGAGCACTTCCTTGGTAAGGAAGAGGTCATCGGTTCAAGTCCGATTATGAGCTCCATTTTTGTTGGTGGATGCTGCATTGTGCAGCTTCTGCCTTTTGTTGTAGTTGCTAGGCCCGCAGGGGCTGTTAGAGGAGATGTCTCAATGGCAAAGGAAAAGTTTGAACGTAATAAGCCCCATGTCAATGTGGGCACAATTGGTCACGTTGACCATGGCAAAACCACTCTAACAGCGGCGCTAACGCGCGTAGCTGCAGAGGTTTTTGGTGGCGAAGCGGTAGCATTTGACGGTATCGATAATGCTCCAGAAGAGCGCGAGCGCGGTATTACTATTGCAACGTCTCACGTTGAGTATGAATCAGCGGATCGTCACTACGCGCACGTAGATTGTCCAGGTCACGCCGATTATGTAAAAAACATGATCACCGGTGCGGCGCAAATGGATGGTGCTATCTTGGTTTGTGGTGCTACTGACGGCCCTATGCCACAAACGCGTGAGCACATTTTGCTTTCACGTCAAGTTGGCGTACCTCGCGTTGTTGTATTCTTAAATAAAGCTGACTTGCTAGCGGAAGATTGTGGTGGCGTAGACAGTGAAGAATACGAAGAAATGAAAGAATTAGTGGAAATGGAATTACGTGACTTGTTAAGTCAGTATGAATTTCCTGGTGATGACACGCCTATTATTATGGGTAGTGCATTGATGGCGCTAGAAGGAAAAGATGATCACGAGTTGGGAACAACTGCTGTTAAAAACTTGATTGAAGCGTTAGATACTTACATTCCTGAGCCAGAGCGTGCTATTGACTTGCCGTTCCTACTACCTATTGAAGATGTATTCTCAATTTCAGGTCGTGGTACGGTTGTAACAGGTCGTGTTGAGCGCGGTATTGTTAATGTTGGTGATGAAATTGAAATCATCGGTATACATGACACAACTAAGACTACCTGTACTGGTGTTGAGATGTTCCGCAAATTGCTAGACGAAGGTCGTGCAGGCGAGAACGTTGGTGTTTTATTGCGTGGTACAAAGCGTGATGATGTAGAGCGTGGCCAAGTATTGGCTAAGCCTGGATCAATCAACCCACACACTAAGTTTGAAGCTGAAGTATATGTACTAGGTAAAGATGAAGGTGGTCGTCATACGCCATTCTTTAAAGGCTATCGTCCACAGTTTTACTTCCGTACAACTGATGTGACTGGAGCTTGTGAGTTACCTGAAGGCGTAGAGATGGTAATGCCTGGTGATAACGTCCAGATGGTAGTGACATTGATTGCTCCTATCGCGATGGAAGATGGTTTGCGTTTTGCAATCCGTGAAGGCGGCCGTACTGTTGGTGCGGGTGTTGTAGCTAAAATCATCGAGTAAGAAATAAGTGGTTTTGCAGTAGGCCGGTTTTTATACCGGCCTTTCTGCCATTTGTTAAAGCGATAGGCCAGTGGCTCAATTGGTAGAGCACCGGTCTCCAAAACCGGTGGTTGGGGGTTCGAGTCCCTCCTGGCCTGCCACTTTAAATAGTACGGTAATAAATTGAGCGTGAAGCTCAGCAGAGGCAAGAATTTAAGCAATGAGCAGTCAAGCAGAAGCAAGTAACCCAATGAATATTGTCTGGTGGGTGATCACTATTGCGCTAGTTGGCGCAGGTGTCGCTGGCAATATGTACTATGGCGATCAAAGCTTGTTATATCGAGTTCTTGGTTTGGTTGTGCTGGGGGCAGTAGCAATATTTGTGGCGCTTAAAACTGTTCAAGGTGCAGCGTTTGCAACTTTGCTAAAAGAAGCGCGGATAGAGGTTCGTAAGGTTGTGTGGCCCACTCATCAAGAGACCACGCAAACAAGTTTATTGGTACTGGCTTTGGTGTTGATAGCGGCGTTAATCCTATGGGGATTAGATTCGGTGTTGGGCTTAATAGTTTCATCAATTATAGGTTAGGGTCTGACTATGTCCAAGAAGTGGTATGTCTTACACGCTTTTGCGAACTACGAGAAAAAAGTAAAGGCAGCGCTTGAAGAGCGGATTGAACTGTCTGGCTTTAAAGAGCGTTTTGGCCAAGTTTTGGTGCCGTCTGAAGAAGTTGTTGAGATGCGTGCTGGTCAAACCCGTAGAAGTGAGCGTAAGTTTTTCCCTGGCTATGTGTTAGTTGAAATGGAATTGGATGACGATACTTGGCATCTAATTAAAGAAACGCCACGAGTAATGGGCTTTATTGGTGGTAAGGCAGACAAGCCTGCGCCAATTACTCAGGCTGAAGCCAATGCGATATTACAGCGTATGGATGAGGGCGTAGAGGCGCCTAAGCCTAAGACCTTGTTTGAGCCTGGTGAAATGGTTCGTGTTACTGAAGGTCCGTTCAACGACTTTAATGGTGTTGTTGAGGAAGTTAATTACGAAAAGAGCAGGCTGCATGTTGCAGTGCTTATTTTCGGTCGTTCTACTCCGGTAGAGCTGAATTTCGGTCAAGTCGAAAAGACTTAATCGGTTTGCATCGCAACCGATTGGCGGTTGCGGGCGGGGAGCCAATGATCAGCGAAAGCTGCTAGGCGCTAATACCCATTGAGGAGTAAATCATGGCGAAGAAGATACAGGCTTATATTAAGCTGCAAGTACCTGCCGGTAAGGCAAACCCTAGTCCACCTGTTGGTCCAGCATTGGGTCAGCACGGTGTAAACATTATGGAATTTTGTAAAGCATTTAATGCTTCTACTCAAGGCATGGAGCAAGGCTTACCAATTCCCGTTGTTATTACAGTTTATGCGGATCGCACTTTTTCATATATCACTAAAACTCCACCAGCCTCTGTTTTGTTATTCAAGGCATTGGGTCTTAAAGGTGGTAGTGGTCGTCCAAATACTGAGAAAGTTGGTAAAGCAACTCGCGCTCAATTAGAAGAGATTGCCAAGATGAAAGAGCCAGACCTAACAGCTTCTGATCTTGATGCAGCGGTTCGTACCATTGCAGGTACTGCGCGTAGCGCCGGTATCGAAGTAGAGGGCGTATAACATGACTAAATTAACTAAGCGCAAAAAAGCTATTGCTGAGAAAGTAGAAGTAGGCAAAGTATATTCAATCGAAGAAGCGGTTGCTGTGCTAACTGAAGTTTCTACTGTTAAGTTTAAAGAAGCGCTAGATGTGTCTATTAATCTAGGTATTGATGCGAAGAAATCTGACCAACAAGTGCGCGGTGCAACGACTTTGCCTCACGGTAGTGGTAAAGATGTTCGTGTTGCTGTATTTACCCAGGGTGACAATGTAGAAGCCGCTAAAGCAGCTGGTGCAGACTTGGTTGGTATGGATGATTTGGCTGAGCAAATTAAAGCGGGCGAAATGAATTTTGACGTGGTTATTGCTAGCCCAGACGCAATGCGTGTTGTTGGTATGTTAGGTCAAGTATTAGGTCCTCGTGGTCTTATGCCTAATCCTAAAACAGGCACTGTAACGCCAGATGTTGCTACTGCAGTAAAAAATGCAAAAGCAGGTCAGGTTCGTTACCGTACAGACAAAAATGGCATCATTCATGGCTCGATCGGTAAGCTCGGTTTTGAAGTGAATGCGGTTAAAGAAAATCTTGAAGCATTGATTATGGACTTGAAGAAAGCCAAGCCAGCGCAAGCTAAAGGTTCATATCTTCAGAAAGTAACTTTGTCTACGACAATGGGTCCTGGTTTAGTTATTGATCAAGCTAGCTTGTTACTTAAATAAGAATTATCTGCCTAGGTTTTCCTGGGTGGGAGAAAGAACTTTGTGGTCTTTGGACTTGTGCCAAGACCATCAAAGACCGTAGGTTTGTAGCAATACAATTAAGCCGTAACAAGGCCTACGCAGATGGTTAAAGTTGATAGCGTTACGCTAGCACTGGATACCGAAGGCGGTTTGAAGGTTTTCCTTCAAATCAAACATTAACGATTAAGGAGTATATTTTGTGGCAATAGGACTCGAAGACAAAAAAGCGATTGTCGCTGAAGTCCAGCAAGCTGCTCAAAATGCGCTTTCTGCAGTAGTCGCCGACGCCCGTGGCGTTGACGTTGTAGGAATGACCGCATTGCGCAAAGAAGCTCGTGAAGCAGGCGTCACTATTCGTGTCGTTCGTAACACGTTAGCTAAACGCGCTGTCGAAGGTACAGACTATGAGTGTCTTGTTGACACTTTTGTTGGCCCAACGTTGCTAGCTTTCTCTACCGATCACCCAGGCGCCGGTGCGCGTATTCTGAGTGCATTTGCTAAAGAGAATGACAAGCTAGAACTGAAAGCTGCTGCCTTTGAAGGTGAAGTGACTGATATCGCGTTGTTGGCTAGTTTGCCGACTTACGACGAAGCAATCGCCAAACTAATGAGCGTTATGAAAGAAGCATCTGCTGGTAAATTGGTTCGCACAATTGCGGCCATTCGTGACCAAAAAGAACTGGAAGCTGCATAACCTAAGGTTATGTCGGTTTTATAAAATTAACGAGCCTAAAGCCAGTTGGCGATGTGCTCTAGATATAGGAACTGAATCATGTCTTTATCTCAAGAAGATATTATCAATGCAGTTGCTGAGATGTCAGTGAAAGATGTTGTAACACTGATCGAAGCAATGGAAGAAAAATTTGGCGTATCGGCCGCTGCTGTAGCTGCTGGCCCTGCTGCTGGTGGCGAAGCTGCTGCTGAAGAACAGACTGAATTTGACGTTATGCTTACTGCTATTGGCGATAAGAAAGTTAACGTTATCAAGGCTGTTCGTGCAATCACTGGTCTTGGCTTGAAAGAAGCTAAGGCAATTGTTGATGGAGCTCCTTGTGCTGTTAAAGAAGGTGTATCTAAAGACGATGCTGAAACCGCTCAGAAAGAGTTGGAAGCAGCAGGCGCCGCCGTCGAGCTTAAGTAAGTTTGACATTGCTCTGCACGCTGAGCGGAGTGCGGTTAAGGCTGACGGGAATTTTCGTCGGCCTTTTGCCGTTCTCAGAGCGTGTGAACGAGGCAGTAAGATTTTTTGCTGCCCCAGTCCCACTTTTGCATTGCATTGCATTGGTTGGGGTTAATCTCAGAAAACCGAGGCTGGAGATTATAGATGGCTTACTCATATACTGAGAAGAAACGGATTCGTAAAGATTTTGGCAAATTCCAAACTGTAATGGATGTGCCGTACTTACTTGCGATTCAGTTGGATTCTTATCGCAAGTTCACACAAGACGGCACCAAAGTTGGTCAACGTCTTGACATAGGTTTGCACGCGGCTTTTAAGTCGGTTTTCCCTATTGTGAGTTTTTCTGGCAATGCCGCACTTGAATATGTCGATTACATATTGGGACAGCCAGTTTTTGATGTAAAAGAATGTCAATCACGCGGTGTTACCTATGCAGCTCCGCTGCGTGTTCGTGTGCGCTTGATTATTTATGACAAAGAGTCATCAAACAAAGCAATTAAAGATATTAAAGAACAAGAAGTCTACATGGGTGAAATTCCTCTGATGACTGAGAACGGAACCTTCGTAGTGAATGGTACCGAGCGTGTAATCGTTTCTCAGCTTCACCGTAGCCCGGGCGTGTTCTTTGATCATGATAAAGGCAAGACTCACTCTTCTGGTAAGTTGCTGTATTCAGCGCGTATTATTCCTTACCGTGGGTCGTGGTTAGATTTTGAATTTGACGCCAAAGATTTGGTTTATGTGCGTATTGATAGACGTCGTAAATTGCCAGCAACAGTATTGTTGCGCGCAATGGGTTATGAAACTCATGAAATGCTTGGAATGTTCTATGACACTAACGTGTTTGAAATGGACAAAGAAGGTACTTTGACTCTTGAGTTGGTGCCAGAGCGCATGCGTGGTGAAGTTGCCGCGTTTGATATCGAAGTTGACGGTAAAGTGATTGTTGAAGAAGGTCGTCGTATTACGGCTAGACACATCCGTCAAATGGATAAGGTTGGCCTTACCGAACTAGAGTGTCCTACGACTTATTTGCTTGGCCTTTCTATCGCTAAAGATATTATTGATAAAAGCACTGGTGAAGTCATTGTTGAATGTAACACTGAAGTCACCGAAGAGACGCTAGAGATTCTGCAAGAAGCTGGCGTTTCGGTTATCGAAACTCTATATACCAATGATCTAGATTGCGGTCCGTTCGTGTCTGATACTTTGCGTATTGATGTGACTCGTACTGAGCTTGAAGCGTTGGTAGAAATTTACCGCATGATGCGTCCAGGCGAGCCGCCAACGAAAGAGTCGGCTGAAAACTTGTTTAACAACTTGTTCTTCTCTAGTGACCGTTATGACTTGTCCTCGGTTGGGCGAATGAAGTTTAATCGCCGTCTGGGCCGTGAAGAGTCTGAAGGTGAGGGTACTTTGTCACGCGATGACATCGTTGATGTGCTTAAGTCATTGGTTGGTATTCGTAATGGTAAAGGTATCTGTGATGATATCGATCATTTGGGCAACCGCCGTGTACGTAGCGTTGGCGAAATGGCTGAAAACCAATTCCGTGTTGGCTTAGTTCGTGTAGAGCGCGCTGTTAAAGAGCGTCTAAGTGTTGCTGAAAGCGAAGGCTTAATGCCTCAAGATTTGATTAATGCTAAGCCGGTGGCTGCAGCGATTAAAGAATTCTTTGGCTCTAGCCAATTGTCGCAGTTTATGGATCAGAATAACCCGCTTAGTGAGATCACTCACAAACGTCGTGTTTCTGCCTTAGGCCCCGGTGGTCTTACTCGTGAGCGTGCTGGTTTTGAAGTGCGTGATGTACATCCGACTCATTATGGTCGCGTATGTCCAATCGAGACACCTGAAGGTCCAAACATCGGCTTGATCAACTCTCTAGCAACTTATGCTCGTACTAACTCATACGGTTTCCTTGAGTCGCCATATCGTAAAGTTGTAAAAGGTAAAGTAACTGACGAGATTGAGTTTTTGTCGGCGATTAACGAATCTGAATACGTAATCGCACAGGCATCAGCTACGGTTGATAAAAAAGGTAAGTTGATGGACGAGCTAGTAGCTGTTCGTCATCTGAATGAATTTACTGTTAAGCAGCCTGACGAAGTTCAGTATATGGACGTATCACCTAAGCAGGTGGTCTCTGTGGCGGCATCGCTAATTCCGTTTTTGGAACACGATGATGCTAACCGTGCACTGATGGGATCGAACATGCAGCGTCAAGCTGTGCCAACACTGAAGGCTGATAAGCCATTAGTTGGTACCGGTATTGAGCGTAAAGTTGCTGGTGACTCGGGCGTTTGTGTTGTTGCAGATCGCGGCGGTGTTATTGACAGTGTTGATGCTGGTCGAATCGTTGTTCGTGTTGTTGAGTCAGAAATTGGCGATGACACTGGTGTCGATATATATAACTTAACTAAGTACACCCGTTCTAACCAAAACACCTGTATTAACCAACGTACCATTGTTAAACAGGGTGATGTGGTTGCACGTGGCGATACTTTGGCTGATGGCCCGTCGGTAGACATGGGTGAATTGGCGTTAGGGCAAAACATGCGTATCGCATTTATGCCTTGGAATGGTTACAACTTCGAAGATTCGATTCTTGTTTCTGAGCGAGTTGTGAAAGAAGATCGTTTCACTACTATCCATATTCAAGAGCTAACGTGTATTGCTCGTGACACTAAGTTAGGCAGCGAAGAGATTTCAGCTGATATCCCTAATGTTGGTGAAGGTGCTTTATCCAAGCTTGACGAATCTGGTGTGGTTTACATTGGTGCTGAAGTAAACGCTGGTGATATTCTGGTTGGTAAAGTGACGCCTAAAGGCGAAACCCAGTTAACACCAGAAGAAAAACTACTGCGTGCCATCTTCGGTGAGAAAGCGTCTGACGTTAAAGATACTTCTCTACGCGTGGGTACCAGTATTAAAGGTACGGTAATTGATGTGCAAATATTCACCCGTGATGGTTTGAAGAAAGACCAGCGCGCATTGGATATTGAAAAGCAGCAATTGAACCAGTATCGAAAAGATTTAAACGAAGAATATCGTATTGTTGAAGCCGCATCTTACGCTCGTTTAACTATGGCATTGGCCGATAAAGAAGTGTTGTCGGGCGCTGGCGTTAAGAAAGGAGCTAAAGTAAGCAGTGAGCTGTTGGCTGAATTGCCTGCGGAAGACTGGTTTAAGTTGCGCATGAAAGACGATAGCTTGAACGACTTGCTAGAAAATACCGAGACTAACTTGGTTGAGCTACGCAAGAGTTTAGATGCACGCTTTGAAGACAAAAAAGGCAAGCTACAAACTGGCGATGATTTGGCACCGGGTGTGTTGAAAATTGTTAAGGTTTACTTGGCTGTTAAGCGTCGCATTCAGCCCGGTGATAAAATGGCTGGTCGTCACGGTAACAAAGGTGTTATCTCAGTCATTATGCCTGAAGAAGATATGCCTTATGACGAGCATGGCGAGCCGATTGATATTGTGCTTAACCCATTGGGTGTTCCGTCTCGAATGAACGTTGGTCAGGTGTTGGAAACTCACCTTGGTCTAGCGGCTAAGAGTTTAGGTGTGAAAATCGACAAGATGCTTGCTGAGCAGCGTAAAATTGCTGAAATTCGTAAGTTCTTGAACGAAATATACACTCATGGTGGACATCAAGAAGGTGTTGATGGGTTGTCAGATGTTGAGCTTCTTGAATTGGCCAACAACCTCAAAGGTGGTGTGCCAATGGCAACGCCAGTATTTGATGGTGCGGCTGAAAGCGAAGTGAAAGAAATGCTGAGATTGGCCGATTGCCCTGACAGTGGTCAATTAGTGTTAACGAACGGCCGTACTGGTGATCTATTTGATCGTCCGGTAACCGTTGGTTACATGTATATGCTTAAACTTAACCACTTGGTTGACGATAAGATGCATGCTCGTTCTACTGGCTCTTACAGCTTGGTTACTCAGCAGCCGCTGGGTGGTAAAGCACAGTTCGGTGGACAGCGCTTCGGTGAGATGGAAGTGTGGGCACTTGAAGCTTACGGCGCAGCATATACCTTGCAGGAAATGCTGACAGTTAAGTCTGATGATGTAGCAGGTCGTACTAAGATGTATAAAAACATCGTTGACGGAGACCACCGCATGGATCCAGGAATGCCCGAATCGTTTAACGTGTTGGTGAAAGAAATCCGCTCGTTAGGTATCGACATCGATCTGGATACAGATAAGTAAAGCACATTAGCAAAACAACGCGTGTTATTAGCGCGGGATTTTCCCGCGTTGATACACCGAGTGGAGGATAAGCCTTGAAAGACTTACTTAATTTACTCAAGTCTGCAGGACCTGCAGAAGAGTTCGATGCAATTCGCATTGGATTGGCGTCACCAGAAATGATTCGGTCTTGGTCGTTTGGTGAAGTTAAAAAGCCAGAAACGATTAACTACAGAACCTTTAAGCCTGAGCGTGAAGGTCTGTTTTGTGCCAAGATTTTTGGCCCAATAAAAGATTACGAATGCTTGTGTGGCAAATATAAGCGCATGAAGCACCGTGGTGTTATCTGTGAAAAATGTGGCGTTGAAGTAACGCTAGCTAAAGTTCGTCGTGAGCGTATGGCTCATATCGAATTGGCTAGCCCAGTTGCGCACATTTGGTTTTTAAAGTCGTTGCCAAGCCGTATTGGTTTGTTGCTAGACATGACACTGCGTGACATTGAACGCATTTTGTATTTTGAATCGTTTGTAGTAACTGACCCAGGTATGACTACCTTGGAAAAAGGTCAGCTATTAAATGATGAAATGTACTATGACGCCGTCGAAGAATTTGGCGACGAATTCAGCGCTAAAATGGGTGCTGAAGCAATTCAAGATATGTTGATGGATATCGACTTGGCCTTGGCAATTGCGCAAATTCGTGAAGAAATGCCACAGACTAGCTCTGAAACCAAGCTTAAGAAGTTATCTAAGCGTTTGAAGTTGATGGAAGGTTTTGCTGGTTCTGGTAATAAGCCAGAGTGGATGATCTTAAAAGTTCTTCCTGTACTTCCACCAGATCTTCGTCCATTAGTGCCGCTAGATGGCGGTCGTTTTGCGACTTCAGATTTGAACGATTTATATCGCCGCGTTATTAACCGTAATAACCGTTTGAAGCGTCTATTAGATCTTAATGCGCCAGACATTATTGTGCGTAACGAAAAACGTATGTTGCAAGAGTCGGTTGATGCATTGCTAGATAACGGTCGTCGCGGTCGTGCGATTACCGGTTCTAACAAGCGCCCACTAAAATCTTTGGCTGATATGATCAAAGGTAAGCAAGGTCGTTTCCGTCAAAACTTATTGGGTAAGCGTGTTGATTACTCGGGTCGTTCAGTAATCGTAGTTGGTCCTACTTTGCGTTTGCATCAGTGTGGTCTGCCGAAGAAAATGGCGCTTGAGTTATTTAAGCCGTTTATTTACAGCCAGCTAGAGCTGCGTGGCTTAGCAACTACCATTAAAGCTGCTAAGAAAATGGTAGAGCGTGAGCCGCCTGAAGTTTGGGATATTCTTGCTGACGTTATCCGCGAGCATCCAGTGATGCTTAACCGTGCGCCAACATTGCACAGACTGGGTATCCAAGCATTTGAACCAGTATTGATCGAAGGTAAGGCGATTCAGTTGCACCCATTAGTGTGTGCGGCCTATAACGCTGACTTTGATGGTGACCAAATGGCGGTACACGTACCGTTAACAATTGAAGCGCAGGTTGAAGCCCGTGTTTTGATGATGTCTACCAATAATATCCTTTCGCCAGCTAATGGTGAGCCTATTATCGTTCCTTCACAGGACGTTGTATTGGGTTTGTATTGGATGACTCGCGAGCGTGTTAATGCGCTGGGTGAGGGTATGGTATTTGCTGATACTCAAGAAGTATCACGTGCTTATGGCGCCGATCAAGTTCACTTGCAAGCTCGTATTAGCGTTCGTATTAACGAAGTTGCTATTGATAATATGGGTGAGCGTACTGAGTCTATCCGTATTGTTAAAACGACGGTTGGTCGTGCCTTGTTGTGGGAAAAAGTTCCTGCTGGCATAGCGTTCGGTATGATTGATCAGCCAATGGGCAAAAAAGCAATTTCTAGAGTGTTGAACGAGTGCTACCGAAAGGTTGGCTTGAAAGCGACGGTTATATTTGCTGATCAGTTAATGTATACCGGCTTTGATTACTCCACCCGTTCAGGCTCTTCTATTGGTATTAATGATTTCGTTATCCCAGTAGAGAAAGCCGCTATTGTTGCGAAAGCCGAAGCTGAAGTGTTAGAAATTGAAACTCAGTTTGCTTCAGGCCTAGTAACTCAGGGTGAGAAATACAATAAAGTCATTGATATTTGGTCGCGTGCAAATGATCAAGTATCGCGCGCCATGATGGATGGTCTGTCAAAAGAGACTGTGGTAAACCGTGACGGTGAAGATGAAGAACAAGATTCTTTCAACGCTGTTTACGTGTATGCCGATTCAGGTGCAAGGGGTTCACCCGCACAGATTCGCCAGCTAGCGGGTATGCGTGGATTGATGGCTAAGCCAGATGGCTCAATCATCGAAACGCCAATCGTGGCTAACTTCCGTGAAGGTTTGAGTGTACTTCAGTACTTCATCTCTACTCACGGTGCGCGTAAAGGTTTGGCTGATACTGCATTGAAAACGGCGAACTCGGGTTACCTAACTCGTCGTTTGGTTGATGTTTCGCAAGACTTGGTTATCACAGAGCAAGATTGTGGTACTGACGATGGCTTGACTATCATGCCGGTTATTGAAGGTGGCGATATTATTGCATCGCTAGGTGATCGTGTTCTTGGTCGTATTATCGCACGTGATGTATTGAAGCCTGGTACAGATGAAATTGCTGTTACTGCTGGCACTATGATTGACGAAGCATGGGTTGAGCATCTAGAGAAAGCAGGTATCGACGAAGTATTGGTTCGTTCTGTTATTACCTGTAAAACTCGCCACGGTGTTTGTGCTATGTGTTACGGCCGTGACTTGGCTCGTGGTCACTTGGTTAATCCAGGTGAGGCAGTTGGTGTTATGGCGGCTCAATCAATTGGTGAGCCAGGTACTCAGTTAACCATGCGTACATTCCACATTGGTGGTGCGGCGTCTAGAGCAACTGCTATTGATAACATTCAGGTTAAAGCTGACGGTACGATGCGTTTGCATAACGTGAAAGCGGTTATTCGTGAAGATGGTACTTCTATTACTACTTCGCGCAGTGGTGAAGTGGCGATAGCTGATGCTAATGGCCGTGAACGTGAGCGTTATAAGCTTCCGTTTGGAGCCCACATTAAGTTAGCCGACAAGTCTAACGTTAGTGCTGGAGACATTATTGCTACTTGGGATCCGCATACTCACCCAATTATTACTGAGGTTGCTGGTAAACTGCTTTACTCTGGTATGGAAGACGGCATTACAGTTCGTCGCCAAACAGATGAGCTAACGGGTTTGACCAGTATTTCGGTTATCGATCCTGCGGAACGTCCAGCGGCTGGTAAAGACTTGCGTCCTGCTATCACCTTGGTTGACGGCAAGGGCAAAGAGCTATGCTTGGCTGGAACGAATATTCCTGCTCATTACTTCCTACCTGCTAATGCGATTTTGTCGCATGAAGATGGCGGCGAAGTGAAAAGTGGCGACATTCTTGCTCGTATCCCGCAAGAAGGTTCGAAAACTCGTGATATTACGGGTGGTCTGCCACGTGTTGCTGACTTATTTGAAGCACGTAAGCCAAAAGATGCTGCAATTCTTGCTGAAATCAGCGGTACGGTTAGCTTTGGTAAAGAAACTAAAGGTAAGCGTCGTTTGGTTATTACCCCAACTGACGGTAAGGCGTTACCCGATGGCAAGGATCACTGGGAATTGCTTATTCACAAATGGCGGACCATGAGTGTGTTTGAAGGTGAAACAGTTGAGAAAGGTGAGGTTGTATCTGAAGGCCCACCAATGCCTCATGACATTTTGCGCTTGAAAGGTGTTGAAGAGTTAACGCGTTATATCGTTAACGAAGTGCAAGAGGTATATCGTCTCCAAGGAGTTGGTATTAACGATAAGCACATTGAAGTTATTTGTCGTCAGATGCTACGTAAGGTTGAGATCAGCACTACTGGTGATTCTGAGCTGATTCGTGGCGAGCAAATGGAGCTAACAGGTGTACTTGAAGTAAACGAGAAGCTAGCAAGCGAAGATAAGATTCCAGCTAAGTATGATCGTGTACTGCTAGGTATCACTAAAGCGTCACTTGCTACTGAAAGTTTCATCTCGGCGGCTTCGTTCCAAGAAACCACTCGAGTATTAACTGAGGCGGCAGTAACTGGTAAACGTGATAGTTTGCGCGGTCTGAAAGAGAACGTAGTCGTTGGTCGTCTAATTCCGGCTGGTACTGGTTTGGCTTATCACGCTGAGCGTAAACGTGTTAAAGAAGAGAAAAATGCGCAGCGTACTGGTCCATCGGCTAGTGAAGTAGAAGCGGCGTTGACTGAAGCACTAAATATTGACCTGTAAGATATAGGTCAGTGTCTCAAGGCAGGTGTTGATAACATATTGGCAGCTGTCTTGACGTAAAGGATTGCGATCTATAGAATGCCGCCTCCCTAAATGGGGGACGGCATTTTGTCTGTCGTAAAGAAGAGTTTATATCGTTATTGATATAGGCAAATTTTATATTTGGAGTTTAATTGAATGGCAACGATCAACCAGTTGGTTCGTAAGCCGAGAAAACGCAAGATCGTCAAGAGTGGCGTACCTGCTTTGCAGGCATGTCCTCAGCGCCGTGGTGTGTGTACTCGTGTATATACAACTACACCTAAAAAGCCTAATTCGGCTTTGCGCAAAGTATGTCGTGTTCGTCTGACTAATGGTTTTGAAGTTTCATCGTATATTGGCGGTGAAGGTCATAACCTACAGGAACACAGCGTGGTCTTGATTCGCGGTGGTCGTGTTAAGGATCTCCCAGGTGTGCGTTATCACACCGTACGCGGTAGTTTGGACACCTCAGGTGTATCAGATCGTCGTCAGGGTCGTTCTAAATACGGTGCTAAGCGTCCTAAGTCTTAATCTTAGGATTCTCACAAGCTTTAACGAACATCAACCTTAAGTAAGGCTAAACCTCCATCATCCTGATGGGCAAGTGTTTAGGCTAACCTGAATAGAAGGGCTTTAATATGCCAAGAAGAAGAGTAGTCGCTAAGCGCGAGATACTTCCGGATCCTAAATTCGGTAGCATCACCCTAGCAAAATTTGTAAACCATCTAATGGTTAGTGGTAAAAAATCATTAGCTGAAGCCATTGTATATGGTGCTCTAGACTTAGTTGCAGAACGCAGCAACAAAGATCCTGTCGAAGTATTCACCGAATGTCTTGAAAACATCGCTCCTATGGTAGAGGTTAAGTCTCGCCGTGTTGGTGGTGCTACTTATCAAGTGCCGGTTGAAGTTCGCCCCTCTCGTCGCCATGCGCTTGCTATGCGTTGGTTGGTTGAGTATTCGCGTGGTCGTGGTGAGAAATCTATGCATCAGCGTCTAGCCGGTGAAATCCTTGATGCCCAGCAGGGTAAAGGTGCTGCGGTTAAGAAGCGTGAAGATGTGCATCGTATGGCAGAAGCTAACAAAGCGTTCTCTCATTACCGATTCTAAACATAGTCACTAAGACTACTTTCCGGAGATTCGATCGTGGCTCGTATTACCCCGATTAATCGATATCGTAATATTGGCATTTGTGCTCACGTTGATGCGGGTAAAACCACAACAACTGAGCGCGTGCTGTTTTACACAGGTATGTCCCACAAAATAGGTGAGGTGCATGATGGCGCCGCAACTATGGACTGGATGGAGCAAGAACAAGAGCGTGGTATTACTATTACCTCAGCCGCGACTACTTGTTTTTGGGCCGGAATGCAGCAGCAGTATGAGCAGCATCGTGTAAATATTATTGATACTCCCGGGCACGTTGACTTCACTATTGAAGTTGAACGCTCATTGCGTGTGCTCGATGGAGCGGTAGTAGTGTTGTGCGGTTCTTCAGGTGTTCAGCCTCAAACTGAAACAGTTTGGCGTCAGGCTAATCGCTATGAAGTTCCACGCATGGTTTTTGTTAATAAAATGGACCGCGCCGGCGCCGATTTCGAAATGGTTGTAAGCCAGCTTCGAGAACGGTTAGGCGCGGTTGCTGTTCCTCTTCAAATGACTATTGGTGCTGAAGACGAGTTCAAAGGGGTTGTCGATCTTGTGAAAAACAAGGCAATCTTTTGGAATGAAGCTGATCAAGGTATGACGTTTGAATACGGTGAAATTCCAGCGGATATAGCCGAACAGTGTGCAGAAATGCGCGAGTACTTGGTTGAAAATGCCGCGGAAGCCACTGAAGAGATGATGGAAAAATATCTCGAAGGTGAAGAATTAACCGAAGAAGAAATTAAACAAGGTATTCGGATTCGCACCTTAGCTAACGAAATTGTGCCGGTTATTGGTGGTAGTGCCTTTAAGAATAAGGGCGTTCAGGCCATGTTAGATGCGGTTATTGACTACCTGCCATCGCCAGTTGAAGTTAAAGCGATTGAAGGTACATTGGACGATGCAGCAGAGACTGTTGCTTCGCGCGAAGCCGATGACAGCGCACCGTTTGCAGCGCTTGCGTTTAAAATTGCGACCGACCCATTTGTGGGTACGTTAACGTTTTTCCGCGTTTACTCTGGCACCTTGGCAAGTGGCACCGCGGTTTATAACTCGGTTAAGCAAAAGAAAGAGCGTGTTGGTCGAATGGTGCAAATGCACTCGAACAATCGTGAAGAGATTAAAGAAGTGTTGGCGGGTGATATCGCGGCAGCAATTGGTCTTAAAGATGTAACGACTGGCGATACTTTATGTGATCCAGATAACGTTATTGTACTTGAGCGAATGGAGTTTCCGGAGCCGGTAATCTCGGTAGCGGTAGAGCCGAGGTCTCAGCCAGATCAAGAAAAAATGGGTATTGCGTTAGGTAAATTAGCGCAGGAAGATCCATCGTTTCGGGTTAAAACTGACGAAGAAACAGGTCAGACAATTATCTCAGGTATGGGTGAACTTCACTTAGACATACTAGTTGACCGAATGCGACGTGAATTCAGCGTTGAGGCTAATATTGGTAAGCCACAAGTCGCTTACCGTGAAGCAATTCAAAATATTTGTGAAATTGAAGGCAAGTTTGTCCGCCAGTCTGGTGGTCGTGGTCAGTACGGTCATGTTTGGATTAAGTTTGAGCCGGGCGAAGACGGTGCAGAAGATTTAGAGTTTGTTAATGAAATTGTTGGTGGCAGTGTTCCGCGTGAATATATTCCAGCAGTACAGAAAGGCATTAGCGAACAAATGAAAAATGGCGTTTTGGCGGGTTATCCATTGCTAGGTATGAAGGCAACTTTATACGATGGGTCTTTCCATGACGTTGACTCGAATGAAATGGCATTTAAAGTTGCGGCTTCTATGGCAACTAAAAAACTTGCTCAAGACGGCGGCGCCGTCTTGTTAGAGCCGATGATGAAAGTTGAGGTTGTTACCCCTGAATCGAACATGGGTGATGTGGTAGGTGACCTTAATCGTCGTCGCGGTATTATTGGTGGTATGGAAGACAGCGCAATGGGTAAAATTGTCACTGCGGATGTGCCACTGGCAGAAATGTTTGGTTATGCGACTGATTTGCGCAGTGCAACTCAAGGACGTGCAACCTACACTATGGAGTTTGGTAAATATGCTGAAGCTCCAAGCAATATTGCAGCTGCAATTATTGCAAAAAATCAGGGCTAGTTAACCCACATTTAAGGAGGCACGAAAGTGGCTAAAGAAAAGTTTGAACGTAATAAGCCCCATGTAAATGTGGGCACAATTGGTCACGTTGACCATGGCAAAACCACTCTAACAGCGGCGC